>ERZ761602.39-NODE-39-length-308952-cov-14.264596_pt1 | contig 308952 bp, 275 predicted proteins | sample MGYA00512165_ERZ761602 | MGnify/ENA primary metagenome ERZ761602 (study PRJEB28899, sample SAMN02445085) | bioreactor sludge metagenome | biome: EBPR sludge; isolation source: Thorneside wastewater treatment plant | place: Australia: Brisbane, Thorneside... | reverse complement strand
CGGCGTTGGCGTTGAACTGGATGAAGACGTGGTTCCAGATCTCGATGCAGCGCGGCGAGCTGGAGTTCACGAGTTTGCGGCCCGCGGCCTCGTTGTCGTCGGGCAGCAGATTGAAATGAATCTCCGAGCACGGGCCGCAGGGGCCGGTGTCGCCCATCTGCCAGAAATTGTCCTTCTTGTTGCCGTTGACGATGTGGACCTTCGGGTCGAGGCCGGCGTCCTGGAAAATCTTCGCCCAGATGTCGTAGGCCTCCTGATCGAATTCGGACGGGTCGCCCTTGGCCTTGTCGGGGTTGTAAACCGTGGCGAAGAGGCGCTTGGGCGGGATGCCCCAGACCTTGGTCAGCAGTTCCCAGCCCCAGGTGAGCGTTTCCTTTTTGAAGTAATCGCCGAAGGACCAGTTGCCCAGCATCTCGAACATCGTGTGGTGGTAGGTGTCGAAGCCGACGTCCTCGAGGTCGTTGTGCTTGCCGCCGGCACGGATGCATTTCTGGGTGTCGGCGACGCGCTTCCACGGGGCGGCCTGGTCACCGAGGAAGTAGGGCACGAACTGGTTCATGCCGGCGTTCGTGAACAGCAGGTTGGGGGCGGTCGGCATGAGGGATGACGACGGCACGATGGCGTGCTGCTTCGAGGCGAAGAAATCGAGGAACGACTGGCGGATCTGGGCGGAGGTCATGTCGGCGCGAAAGGCTCCCAAAACAGGCGGCCCCGGCCCGCTTAGCAAGCCGTGAATCGGACGGACCGGCGGAAGAATTGTCCCAGCCGGGACTTGCGGACTTGCACGACCGGACCGGCGGGGCATGGTAACGAGGCGCGCCTCACCCCGAGCATCTCCATGCCAAGCTGCCGTCAATCTTGCCATCCCGCCGGGATCTCCGGCCAAGTGCGCGGAGGCTTCGTGCTGGTGATCGCCATGGTGGCACTGGTGCTGGCGGCGGCGACCGTCTGGTGGTGGGGGCAGCGCGACCGGTCGCTGACCGTGATCCAAGAACGCGGCAAGGTGCGCATCGGCTACGCGGTGGAAGCACCATATGCCTTTTTGACGCCCGATGGCAAGGTGACGGGATTGGTGCCGGAAACGGCGCGCCTGGTTGCGCGGCAGATGGGTTTGGGCGAGCCGGAGTGGGTGTTGACGGAATTCAGCGCCTTGATCAACGGACTCAACCTCGGCCGCTTCGACGTGATTGCGGCCGGGATGTTCATCACGCCGGAACGGGAGGCACTCATGGCTTTTTCGCAACCGATCCAGCACGTGGGCTCAGGCTTGCTGGTGGCCAAGGGCAATCCGCGTGGTGTCGAATCGCGGGCGGCGGCGGTGGCGCGGTCGGACTTTAAGATCGCCGTGCTGGCCGGTTCGGTGGAACTGGATGAACTGGGCGGCCTCGGCTTGCCCGCGGAGCGTCTCGTGGTTGTGCCCGATGCCGGCTCCGGTTTGACCATGGTGGCAGGCGGGCGGGCGGATGGCCTGGCGCTTTCCCTGCCCACGGTGCTCTGGATGGCGGCCCAGCCTTCCGCCGCGCACGTGGTCGAGGCCTTGCGCGTGACGTTGCCCGCGGAGGGCGGCGGTCGCACGGCCTTTGGCTTTCGCACGGAGGACCGTGCGTTCCGGGAGGAATGGGACCGGCAACTGGCGGCCCTGTTGCCGACGGATGAGTTCAAGCAGCTCACCCGGCAGTTTCGCTTTGTCACCGATTCGATGAGGTTGCGCCGCCGTGAGTAACTCCGCCGCCAAACGACCGGCCGGGTGGGAGCTTTGGTGGGGCTGGGCCGTGGTCGCCGGCGTCCTGTTGGTGGGAGTGCTGCTCTTTGGGCTGCATGCGCGACAGACTGCCCAAACGCGGCAGTCGCTGATGCTCATGCGCGAACTGCGGGAAGCGCGGCTCGATCTGGCGAAGGGCTACTTGCACCTGAGCCAAGCCGGAGAGCCCGGCGGTCCTTACACCGCCGAGCAAGGGCAGGTCCTGCTGCATCAGGCGCTGAATGGATTTGAGTCGAGCCTGGTCCGGGGCGAAGTGCTGCTCGACCCGCTGGCGGCGGTGGAGGGACTGCGCACCCGGCTGGATAACTGGCCGCGGATGTCGCGGCCGACCCCGGCCGACATGGTTGAATTTCGCTCGGCTTTCCATGCGGTGGAGAAGGCCGCGGACGCGGCCGATGCCGAATTGCAGGCGGGATTGCGACGGCAGACGGCGCGGAACCGGCTGGAGTTCATCATCGCCGCCACGGTGGCGATGGCGGTGTTGCTCGTGGCCGGCGGACTCGTGTTTCAGCTGCAAAAAAATGCGGTGCGTCAGGCGCGGGAGCGACGCACCAGCGATGACCGGCTCCGCGGCCTGCTCGGCGACATGATGGAAGGTTGCCAGCTCCATGACCGCGACTACCGCTACCTCTACCTCAACGAGGCCGCCGCGCGCAACGGCCGCCGCCGGCGCGAGGAGTTGCTCGGGCGGACGGTTTTCGAGTGCTACCCGGGCTTTGAACAGTCCGCGCTTTTCGCGGCGATGAAGCTTTGCATGGAGCAGCGCACGGCGCGGCGGATCGAGGAAGAGTTCGTGTTTCCCGACGGCAAGTCCGCCTGGTTTGAGCTGAACATCGAGCCCGCCCCGGAAGGCATCTTCATCCACTCGATCGAGGTGACCGAACGGCACCGGGCGGAGGCGGAACTCCGCGAAAGCCGGGAGCGGTTTGCACGGGCATTCCGCACGAGCCCCGTGCCGCAGGCTCTCGGTCGGTTGAGCGATCATGCGCTGATTGAGGTGAACGACGCCTTCCTGCAGCTCTTTGGCTGGCCGCGGGAGCTGGTTATCGGCCGGACCCCGCTTGAGCTTGGCTTGGTCGCCCCGGAGGAATTGACGCGGGTGCGGGAGGAACTCGCCGGCCGCGAGCAGCTTGAGAACTTTCAGTTGGAGGTCCGCAGCCGCATCGGCCAGTTGCGCACGGTCAGCCTCGGCCTTGCGCGGATCGAGCTGCAGGGCGTGCCGCATGCGATTGTGACGCTGTTCGACATCACGGAGCGGCGCCGGGCAGAGCAGGCGGTGGCCGAGCTGAACCAGAACCTTGAGAAAATCGTGGCGCAGCGCACCGCCGAGCTGCAGAGCAAGAACCGGGAGCTGGAGACCTTCACCTACTCGGTTTCGCATGACCTGAAGGCGCCGCTGCGCGGCATCGACGGCTACAGCCGGCTCCTGCTGGAGGAGCATGCGGCACAGCTTGACACCGAGGGGATGCGTTTCTTGCAGGCCGTGCGCAACGCCAGCGTGCAGATGGGGCAGTTGATTGACGACCTGCTGGCCTACTCGCAACTGGAGCGGCGTTCCCTGCGTCCGGGCCGGTTGCGGCTGTCGGCCGTGCTCGGGCCGCTGCAGGCCGTGCTGGCCCCGGAGATCGCCCAGCGCGGCGTGGACCTGCGGGTAAACGTGCCGGACATCGAGGTGCTGGCCGACCCCGACGGACTGGCGCAGGTGCTTCGTAACCTGCTGGACAACGCCCTGAAGTTCACCCGCGACGTGCGGCCGCCGGTGATCGAGATTGGTGGACGCGGGGAGAACGGCGCCTTTACGCTCTGGGTGCGCGACAACGGCATCGGTTTCGACATGAAATTCACGGACCGCATTTTCGACATCTTCCAGCGGCTGCACCGCGTGGAGGAATACCCCGGCACCGGCATCGGCCTCGCCATCGTGCGCAAGGCCATGGAGCGCATGGGCGGCAAGGTGCGGGCCGAAAGCGCCCCCGGCCGCGGTGCCACCTTTTACCTCGAACTCCCGACCCCATGAACGCCGCCCCTCCGCATCTTCTCCTCGTCGAGGACAACCCCATGGATGTCGAGCTCACGCTCCAGGCCTTCAAACGCCGGAAGCTCACCAACCACATCGACATCGCCCGGGACGGCGAGGAGGCGCTGGCCTGGATCCCGCGCTGGGAGGCGGGCGAGCCCTGGCCGGCCGTGATTCTCCTGGACCTGAAGTTGCCCAAGGTCAGCGGACTGGAAGTCCTGCGCGCGCTGAAGGCCCACCCGGACCTGCGCCGGCTGCCGGTCGTCGTCCTCACCACCTCGGCCGACAATCAGGACGTGCGTTCCGCCTACGCGCTGGGGGTCAACTCCTACATCGTGAAGCCGGTGGACTTCGACAAGTTCGTCGATGTCGCCGCGCACATCGAGCTCTACTGGACCGTCCTCAACGCCCCGCCCGTGTAGCCGCATGCGCATCCTTTACGTCGAGGACAACACGGCCGACGCCGACCTGACCCGGACCCAGCTGGCCCGGAGCGCGCCGCACCTGCGGCTGGAGGTCGTGACGCGCATCGCCGACGCCTGGAACGCCCTCGCGCACGAGGGCGCCTACGACCTCGTGCTGTCCGACCTGCACCTGCCCGACGGTTCCGGCATCGAGCTCCTGTCGGGCGTGCGGCAAAAGGGCATGCCGCTGGCGGTGGTCATCCTGACCGGCTCAGGTGATGAAAAGCACGCGGTGGCGGCGCTGAAGGCCGGCGTGGATGACTACCTCGTCAAGCGCGGCAACTACCTGGTGGAGCTGCCCCAGGTCTTGGAGTCCGCCCTGGCGGCGTTTCGCGAGGGCCTCGCCCGGCGCAACCAGCCGCTCCGCGTGCTCTATGCCGAGCACAACGCGCCGGACATCGAGATCACGCGCCGCCATCTCGCGCGCCACGCCGCGCACATCCGGCTCACCGCGGTCATGGACGGCGAGGAGGCCATCCGGCTGGTGCGGGCCGCGCCATCCGACCATGATGTGCTGCTGTTGGATTACCGGCTGGCCGGGCTCAATGCGCTGGATGTCATCGCCCGCCTGCAGACGGAGGCGCCCGGGCATCCGCCGGTGGTGGTCGTGACGGGGCAGGGGGATGAGGCCATCGCGGTGCAGGCGCTGCGGCTGGGTGCTTCCGATTATTTGGTGAAGCGTCCCGGCTACCTGCACGAGCTGCCCGGCACGCTGGAGAGCGCGCACCATCGCGCGCTGCTGGGCCGGGAGCAGGCGGCGCTGCGCGTCAGCGAGGCCTCGCGGCTGCTGCGCGAGCAGGCGCTCGGCACGATTTCCCAGGGGGTGCTGCTGGCCGACGCCCAACGGCGCGTCATCTACGCCAACGCCGCCTTCACCACGCTGACGGGCTACGCGGAGGCGGAGCTGCTCGGCCGCAGCTGCGCGCTGCTGCAGGGACCGGAGACGGACCCCGCGGTCATCCGGGCCATGCGCGCGGCGCTGGACGCGGGCCGTCCCTTTGAGGGCGAATTGCTGAACTACCGGAAAACCGGGGAAAAATTCTGGAACAGTCTGTCGGTCACGCCGGTGCGCGACGAAGGCGGCCGGGTGATCAATTTCGTGGGTGTGCTGCAGGATGTCAGCCACCGCAAGGCCGCCGAGGCCCGCCTGCAGGCCGAGAAGCTTTTTTCCGACACGCTCGTGGGCAGCCTGCCCGGGCTGGTCTTCCTCTTCCGCGAGGACGGCCGGATTTTGCGCTGGAACCGCCACCTGGAGGCGGGCTTCGAGTTTTCGCACGAGGAAGTGGCGCGGATGACGCCGTTCGATTTCATCGTGCCCGAGGAGCGGGAGCAGGCCCGGCGCCGCATTGCCGAGGCTTTGTCCGGCCGCACCGTGCAGGCCGAGCTCACCGTGCTCAGCAAGTCGGGCCGGCGCATCCCGTTCTTCTTCACCGCCAGCCGGCTCGACCTGGAGGGAACCACCTGCGTGCTGGGCGTCGGCCTCGACATCAGCGAGCGCCGCAACCTGGAGGAGCAGTTCCGTCAGGCGCAGAAAATGGAGGCGATCGGCCGCCTCTCCGGCGGGGTCGCGCACGATTTCAACAACCTGCTGACGGTGATCAGCGGCAACATCGCCCTGCTGCAGCAGGATTCCGGCCTCTCGGAATCGATGCGCTGGAACCTGCAGGAAGTCGCGCAGGCCGCCCGGCGCGCCGCCAACCTCACGCGCCAGCTGCTGACCTTCAGCCGCCAGCAGAACATGCAGCTCACGGACCTCGACCTCAACGCCGTGGTGGGCGACATGGCGCGCATGCTCAGCCGCATCCTCGGAGAGGACATCGCCGTGCGCTACAAATACGCCCGGGAGGTGCTGCCGGTCACGGCCGACGCCGGCATGTTGGAGCAGGTGCTGCTCAACCTCGCCGTCAACGCCCGTGATGCGATGCCGCAGGGCGGCGAACTCACGATCGAGACGGCCGTGCTGCCCGCGGACGGCGCGCGGCCGGCCGGCGTGCCGCCCGGTCCCTGCGTGCGCTTCTCGGTCGCCGACACCGGCAGCGGCATCGCGCCGGAGCTGCTGCCGCGGATCTTTGATCCGTTCTTCACGACCAAGGATGTCGGCAAGGGCACGGGCCTGGGCTTGGCGACGGTTTACGGCATCGTGCAGCAGCACAAAGGCTGGGTGGAGGTGAGCAGCAAGGTGGGCGCGGGCACGACTTTTCATGTCAACCTGCCGCGGGGCGCACAGGTGGCGGCCCGGCCGGAGGAAGCCGCCGCGCCGGTCATTGCGGCCAAGGGCCACGAAACCATCCTGCTGGTGGAAGACGAGCCGGCGGTCCGCATGCTCGTCCACACGGTGCTGGATCAGGCCGGCTACCGGATTCTGGAGGCGGCGAGCGGGGCGGAGGCGCTCAAATTCTGGGCGGAGCACCGCGGGGAAATCAGCCTGCTGCTGACCGACTACGTGATGCCCGACGGCATGAGCGGCCGACAGCTGGCGGAGCGCCTGCTCGGCGAAAATCCGGCGCTGCGGATCATCTTTACCAGCGGTTACAGCGCCGAGATTGCGGGGGCGGGCTTCGATCTGAAGGAGGGCGTCAACTTCCTCAGCAAGCCCTTCGAACTGGCGAAGCTCGTGGCCACGGTGCGGCGCAGCCTGGACCGGCCGCAGAGCCGTTCGCCGTTCCCCGACCGGGCGTGATCAGGCGCAACGCGGCGGCAACGCAAACCCTCAGGCAAGGTTCTGCCGGCAGGCCAAAACAGTCTGCGGCGCATCGGCTCCCGGTCATCAAGGTTGACTTGGCTGCCGTGGACGAAGAGACAATTCTTGGTCTGGCAATGTCACTTATAGTCTGTTGCGACGGATGATATACTCTATTCGCAAGTGGCGAAAAAAGAAAAAGTTCCGCGAAACGGACCAGCCTTGCAAAACAGACTGGCGGCGGTGGTTAAATCTTATCGTCAAAAGCTGGGCATCACCCAGGAGGAGCTGGCCTGGCGGGCCAGCATGCACCGGACTTACCTGGCTGACATCGAGCGGGGCGCGCGCAACATCACCTTGCGCAGCATCGAAAATCTGGCGCAGGCTCTGCAGCTTTCCATCGAAGGATTGCTCGCAGGTGCTGCGGCGCCGGGTGCAGAACCGGCCCGGGGTGCCTGCGACGAGGTCCTTCTCGTGGAGGACGATCCGGCGGATATTGAACTGACCTTGCGGGCTTTCCGCCGGGCGAAGTTTTCCAACAAGCTGACGGTCGCCCGCGACGGCGCGGAGGCCTTAGCCTATCTGTTCCGCACCGGACGGCACGCCAAGCGCACCGGCGGTCAGCCTCAGCTGGTCCTGCTCGACCTGGGCCTGCCCAAGGTGTCCGGCTTGGAAGTGCTGAGGCAGATGCGGGCCAATCCGGCGACCATGGCCATGCCGGTTGTCGTGCTGACGGCATCCGGGGAGGACGACAGCATTCTGGAATGCAGCCGGCTGGGGACGGTCAACTACATCGTGAAGCCAATCGATTTCGGCAGCTTTGCCCGCGTCACCTCCAAGCTGCACTTTAACTGGACCTTGTCCGCCCCGGAGACGGCGGGCCGCGCCCCGGGGAACTGAAAATCACACCCAGATATCCTGCCATGCTTCACTCCGAACCGTAGTCACCCACTTCGGGAACCGCATCAGTAACCGCCGTGGGTCATTGCCGGTTGCAAAACCAATCAGGCCAATGCCGCCATCCAGTCCATTGCCCCACGGTATTTTTGACCGGGACCGCCTGCGTGGGCGGCCGGCACCCCTGACAGGGATGACTCCATCGCCCGGAGGAGGCCATGACTGACGAACAAACCCTCAAGGCCTCGTTGAAGGAGATCGGCGACTTGAAGGCGGCGCTCGACGAGCACGCGATCGTGGCGATCACCGATCCGCAGGGCAGGATCACCTACGTGAACGACAAGTTCTGCGCGATTTCCAAGTATGCGCGTGAGGAGCTGATTGGACAGGATCATCGGATCATCAATTCCGGCCATCATCCCAAGGAATTCATCCGCGACCTCTGGAGGACGATCGGCCGCGGAGGGGTCTGGAAAGGCGAGATCAAGAACCGGGCGAAGGACGGGTCGTTCTACTGGGTGGACACGACCATCGTGCCCTTTCTGAACGAGCAGGGCAAACCGCGCCAGTATGTGGCCATCCGGGCCGACATCACGGCCCGGAAACTGGCGGAGGAAGGGCTGCGGACCTCGACCAAGGAGGTGCTGGACCTCAAGGCGGCGCTCGACGAGCACGCGATCGTGGCGATTACCGATGCGCGCGGGAAGATCACGTATGTGAACGACAAATTTTGCGCGATTTCCAAGTATACGCGCGCGGAACTGCTGGGTCAGGACCATCGGATCATCAATTCCGCGTTCCACCCGAAGGAGTTTTTTCGCGACCTCTGGACCACGATCGCGCACGGACGGGTCTGGAAAGGCGAGATCAAGAACCGGGCGAAGGACGGGTCGTTCTACTGGGTGGACACGACCATCGTGCCCTTTCTGAACGAGCAGGGCAAACCGCGCCAGTATGTGGCCATCCGGGCCGACATCACGGCCCGGAAGCAGGCGGAGGAGGCCGTGCACCGGATGAACGCGGAGCTGGAGCGGCGGGTGGTTGAACGCACGGCCCAGCTGGAAAGCGCGAACCGCGAGCTGGAGGCGTTTTCCTATTCCGTTTCCCATGATTTGCGCGCCCCGTTGCGGGCCGTGGACGGATTCTCGCAGGCGGTGATTGAGGATTTTGGTCCGCAACTGCCGGAGGAAGGACGGCGTCTGCTGCAGACGATCCGGCATTCGGCGCAGCGCATGGGTGCGTTGATCGACGACCTGCTGAGCTTTTCGCGTCTGAACCGTCAGGAGCTGAGCAAGCGTTCCGTCAACACCAATGCCCTCGTGCGCGCTGTCCTACAGGAACTCGGGGCCCCGTGGCCGGACCGTCAAGTGCAGGTCCGGGTGGCCGAGCTTCCGCCGAACCTGGGCGATCCCGCCCTGCTCAAACAGGTCTGGATCAACCTGCTCGCCAATGCCCTGAAATACACCCGCAAGCGCGACACTGCGCTGATCGAGATCGGCTGCGAATCCCGGCCGGAAGGCCCGGTCTACTTTGTCCGGGACAACGGCACCGGGTTCGACATGAAATATGCCGGCAAGCTTTTTGGCGTCTTCCAGCGGTTGCACCGCATGGAGGATTACGAGGGCACCGGCGTGGGGCTGGCCACGGTGCAAAGGATCATCCACCGCCATGGCGGACGCATCTGGGCCGAGGCGGCCGTTGACGGGGGGGCGACTTTTTTCTTCACCCTCGAAAAGGAGGCCACGAACCATGCCTGACGGCCAGATCATCAACCTGCTCCTCGTCGAGGACAACCCGCAGGATCTCATGCTGGCGCAGCGGGCTCTGCGCAAGGCCGGCCTCGACCACCGGACCCATGTCGCCCGCGATGGCGTCGAGGCCCTGGATTTCGTCTTTTGCAACGGCCCCTTTGCCGGCCGCAATGTCGCCGCCGAACTCAGGGTCATCCTGCTTGACCTGAAGCTCCCGAAGATCGACGGCCTGGAGGTTCTGCGCCGGATCAAGGAAGACGCCCGCACCCGGATCATCCCGGTCGTCGTGCTGACTTCCTCCCGCGAGCAGCGCGACGTGGCCGAGGCCTACCGGCTCGGGATCAACAGTTACATCGTTAAACCGGTCAACTATGAGCTCTACGCCGAAGCGGTGCGCGATCTCGGCCTGTATTGGCTGCGGCTGAACCAGCCGCCGAAGGTGGAGGAATGACATGGCCCAACCGATCAAGTTTCTGCTGGCCGAGGACAGCGTCGAAGATGCCGAGCTGCTGCGGCGGGCCCTGCACAAGGCCGGTTATCTGCCCGAGTGGCGGCGGGTGGACACGGAGGAAGCTTTTCTCGCCGCCCTGCACGCCGGCCTGGACCTGGTGTTTTCCGATTACAGCATGCCCCGGTTCACCGGGCTGCGGGCGCTTGAGCTGATCAGGGCCCGCCATCCGGAGATTCCGTTCATCATCGTGTCCGGAACGATCGGGGAGGAGACGGCCGTGGAGGCCATGCGGCTGGGTGCCACCGACTTTGTGCTCAAGAACCGCCTCGACCGGCTCGGGCCGGCGATCGGCCGGGCGCTGGAGCTGGGCCGCTTGCGCCGGGAACAGCGGGAAGGCGAGGAAGCTCTGCGCGCCAGCGAGGAACGTTTCCGCAACCTCATCGAGCATGCCTCCGACATGATCTCCGTCGTCGATGGCGAAGGTGTCATCCACTACCAGAGTCCCTCGACCCCGCGCCTGCTCGGCTATCCGGTGGGCGCCATGCTGGGCCGGCCGGCCGGCGAATTCATCCATCCCGATGATTGGGCCAAGGTCGGCGAGGCCATCCGGCAGGCCCTGCTCGCGCTCGACCATCCCGTGACGGTGGAATTCCGCATCCGGCATCAGGACGGCACCTGGCGGGTGCTCCAGTCCAGCGGCAAACGCATGACGGGCAACGGCGGCCCGCCGCAGATCGTGGTCAATTCCCGCGATGTCACGGAGCACCGGGCGCTGGAGAAACAGTTCCTGCACGCCCAGCGCATGGAAGCCATCGGGACGCTCGCCGGCGGCATGGCGCACGACCTGAACAACATCCTGGCCCCGGTGCTCATGGTGACGGGCTTGCTGAAAATCAAGCTGACCTCTCCGCAAGACCAGCGCATCCTTGGCATGGTCGAAAACAGCGCGCAGCGGGGGGCGGACATCATCCGGCAACTGCTGATGTTCAGCCGCGGGGTGGCGGGAGAAAGGGTGCCGATCCAATTGCGGCACCTGACCAAGGAGATGGCCGATATCATGCGGGAGACCTTCCCCCGTGGCATCACCATCCGCCATGAGGCCCCGGGCGAGCTTTGGTCGGTCGTGGGAGATGCGACGCAATTGCACCAGGTGCTGATGAACCTGTGCGTCAACGCGCGCGATGCCATGCCCCGGGGCGGACAGCTGGCCTTGGGCGCCGGGAACGTCGAACTTGGCGAACCCGGGGTGGAGCTGCCGCCCGAGGCCAAAGCCGGGCGGTATGTCATGCTCAGCGTTGCCGATAACGGTCAGGGCATCCCGCCGGAGATCATCGGCAGGATTTTCGATCCGTTCTTCACCACCAAAGGGGTGGGCAAGGGCACGGGGCTCGGGCTTTCCACCGTGCTCGGCATCGTCAGAAGCCACGGCGGCTTTGTTGCCGTCCGCAGCGAACCCGGCAAAGGCACGGCCTTCAGCGTTTATTTGCCGGTGGCCGAGGCTCCGGCCGGTGCCGGACCGGCCGGGCAAGCGGCCCCGGTCCCCGGGGGAGGCGAAACGATTCTCGTCGTGGATGACGAGGAGCCGGTTTGCCTGAGCACAAGTCTGATGCTGGAAGAACATAATTACCGGGTGTTGGTCGCGCACAACGGCCGGGAAGCCCTCGACCTGTTCATGCGGCATAAGGACAGCATCAACGTGGTGCTGACGGACATCATGATGCCGGTCATGGGTGGCCTCGATCTCGCGCGGGCGCTGCGCGCCATCAAGCCGGCTCTCGCCATCCTGGCCGCCACGGGACTCGATCACGAGGACAGTAAGCCCGAGCTGAAGGAGCTGGGTATAGCGGAGGTCCTCTTGAAACCGTATGTGCCCGACGCGCTGCTGGGCGCGCTCAGCCGGGCGCTGAACCGGAAATGAATCAAAGCGCCGCGATGATGGCGTCGGCCATTGCGCGGGTGCCCACCGCGGGACGGCCGAAGGCGATGTCACCGGTGCGCGTGCCGGCGGTGACGGCCTTTTTCACGGCCGCCTCGATGCGGGCGGCGACGGCGTCGAGCCCGAAGCTGTAGCGGAGCATGAGCGCGGCGGAGAGAATCTGGGCGCAGGGATTGGCGATGCCCTTGCCCGCGATGTCCGGTGCGGTGCCGCCGGCGGGTTCGTAGAGCCCGAAGGGCAGGCCGCGGGAGTTTTGCTGCGCGCCGAGCGAGGCGGAGGCGAGCATGCCGAGCGAGCCGCAGATGACCGCCATCTCGTCGGAGAGGATGTCGCCGAACATGTTTTCCGTCACGAACACGTCGAACTGGTTCGGGTCGCGGGCGAGCTGCATCGCGGCGTTGTCCACATACATGTGGCTGAGGGCGATGTCGGGCGCATGCTGCGCGACATAGTCGGCCACGGTCTTCCGCCAGAGCAGCGAGGTTTCGAGGACGTTGGCCTTGTCCACGGAGCAGAGCTTTTTCTTCCGGCCGCGGGCGGCGGTCACGGCCGCCGCGGTGATGCGCTCGATCTCGCTCTTGCGATAGACCATGGTGTCGAGGGCCTGCACGTCGCCGTCGGGCAGCGTGGTGGTGGTCTTCGGCTGCCCGAAGTAGATTCCGCCGGTGAGCTCGCGGATGCACACGATGTCGATGCCCTGCGGGATGCGCTCGGACTTCAGGGGCGAGGCGTCGCTGAGCTCGGGGTAGAGCAGGCCGGGGCGGATGTTGGCAAAAAGCGTGAAGTGCTTGCGCAGCGGCAGCAGGGCGGCGCGTTCGGGTTGCTCCTTCGGTGGCAGCTTTTCCCATTTCGGTCCGCCGACGGACCCGAAGAGGATGGCGTCGCCGGCGGCGCAGGCCCGCAGGGTGGCCTCGGGCAGGGCGGTGCCGTGCCGGTCGATGGCGGCCCCGCCGACGTCGGCCTCGGTGTAGTCGAGCCGCAGGTTTTCCCGGGCGGCGACGTGGCCCAGCACGCGCAAGGCCTCGGCCATGACTTCGGGGCCGATGTAATCGCCGGCCAGGACGGTGAACTTCAACGACGGCATGAGGGTCCGGAGGTAACCGGGCGGGCGCGGGCATGGGAAGGCGAATTTTCGCCGTTGCAGCCCGGGGCAAAGCCGGTGGACTGCGCGCGATGAACCTGCATGTGCTGCCCGCGGGCCCGATCCAGACCAACGCCTACCTGCTGACCGAGCCGGTGCGCGGCGAGGCGGTGCTGGTGGATGCGCCCGACGGCGTCTGGCCCGAGGTCGGGGAGCTGCTCGCGGCCGAAGGCTGCCGGCTGCAGGAGCTGTGGCTCACGCACGGCCACTGGGATCACACGCAGGGCGCGGCGGAGGTGGTGCGGCGGAGCGGCGCCAAGGTCCGCGCGCATCCCGACGACCGCGCGCTCATCGAGACGCCGGAGGTGATGCGCGACTTTATCATGCGTGGCATCCGGCTGGAGCCGGTGAAGGTGGACCACTGGGTCGGTCAGGGGGACCGGCTGCAGGCGCTGGGCACGGAATTTGAGGTGCGGCATGTGCCGGGGCATTGCCCGGGGAACGTGCTCTTTTACCTGCCGGCCGGCGGGCTGGCCCTGGTGGGCGACGCGCTTTTTGCCGGCAGCATCGGCCGCACCGACCTGCCGGGCGGCAGCTTTGAAAAACTGGCTGACTCCATCCGCCGGCAAATCTACGTTCTGCCCGATGAGACGGCCATTTATCCCGGGCACGGTCCCGCCACGACGGTAGGCGACGAGAAACGCCACAATCCCCATGTCCGCGGCTGAACACGAACCCTTCATGCGGCGCGCGTTGGAACTCGCGCGCAACGGCTGGGGCCGCACGCACCCGAACCCGATGGTCGGGGCCGTGGTCGTGGAGGAAGGTCGGGTGGTGGGGGAAGGTTTTCATGAACAGGACGGCGGACCACACGCGGAGCGGCTGGCGCTGCTGGCCCGCGGCAAACCGCCCCGGCCGGGCGCGGTGCTCTACGTGACGCTGGAGCCCTGCTCGACGCCCGGCCGCACCGGCGCCTGCACCGACGCCATCATCGCCTCCGGCATCAAACGGGTGGTGGTCGGCGCAACCGACCCGAACCCGGCGCACGCCGGGCGCGGATTTGCCGTGCTGCGGGCGGCCGGCATCGAGGTGACGACCGGCGTGCTCGCGGAGGAGTGCGCCGACCTGAACCTGATTTTCAACCACTGGATCACCACCGGCGGGCCGTTGCTGGCGGTGAAGTCCGCCGTCACCCTCGACGGGCACATCGCCTGCCGCACGGGTGACTCCCGCTGGATCACAGGGGAGGAGGCCCGGGGGGACGTCATGCGCTGGCGCCGGCTGTTTCCCGCGATCGCGGTCGGGGCCGGCACTGTGCTCAAGGACAACCCGCAGCTGACGGCGCGGCTGCCCGGCGTGGAGCCTTGGTGTCCCGTGCGGTTTGTCTTCGACGGCCTGCTGCGCAGCGTCACGGACAAGAACCTCCCGCAGGTTTACACCGACCAGCACCGCGAGCGCACGATTGTCGTCACCACGCCGCACGGGGGCATGGGCTATGTGCGCAAGCTGCGCGACCTGGGCGTGCAGGTCTGGTGCCTGCCCTCGGCCACGCAGCGGGTGAATTTCGCCGACTTCCGCCGGAAGTGTGCGGAGGAGCGCATCAGCGGCGTCTATTTTGAGGGCGGCCCGCAGCTCGTCAGCCAGATGCTGCGCGACCGGCAGATCGACTATCTCTTCATCTACCGCGCGCCCATGCTGCTGGCGGACGGGAAGGCCCGGGACATGTTTGACGGCCTGCGCACAGAGCGCCTGACCGACGCGGTGCGGATCCGGGACGTGCAGCACGGCCGGCATGGCGATGACATGCTGACGCGCGGGCGGGTGGTCTATCCGGAGCGGATGTCCGTCGATGAAACTGTATTTAGCCTCCGGTAACGCGCACAAGGCGGCCGAGTTCGCGGAACTCGCGCGCCGCAGCGGCCTCGCGGTCGAGATCAAGTCGGCCCGCGCCGTCGGCGGGATGCCCGAAGTGGTCGAGGACACGGGGACTTTTGCCGGCAACGCGGCCAAGAAGGCCCGGGCGCTCCGGCACTTGGTGCCGCCGGAAGCGTGGGTGCTGGCGGATGACAGCGGTGTCTGCGTGGATGCGCTCGGCGGCGAACCCGGTGTGGAATCGGCCTACTATGCGGGGCCGCAGCACGACGCGGCGGCCAATCTTCGGAAGCTGGTCGAGGTCATGCGCGGCGTGCCCGCGGACCGGCGCGGCGCGCAGTTTGTCTGCGTGCTGGTGCTGCTCGGGCCCGACGGGCGCGAGCAGGTCTTCGAGGGCCGGTGCGAGGGCGTGCTGCTGGAGGAACCGCGGGGCGGGGCGGGATTCGGTTACGATCCCATTTTCCAGCCCGCCGGCCACGCGCTCAGTTACGCCGAACTTGGCGATACGGTGAAAAGCCGCATCAGTCACCGGGCGCTGGCGTGGGCGAAGCTGGCGGAAGCTATTTCCTGCTTCATGGGGAGTCGAACAGCTCAAACCCGGTTACCAAACCGCTGAATTGGCCCCGGCATTGCAACATGGCTCGCGGCGGACCGTGCATGCCAAAAACCAAAATTCCTCCCTGCAGGTCCACCGCCACCTGCATGTGGGCCACAGCGGGTGATTCTTCGTTGGCGGCATCTTCATACGCCAGGAGCCGCGTGCGCCGGCCCAGCACCTGCAACATCTGGCCATTTGCCTGACTGTCATCGTTGAATTCGAATATTCGCTGGCTGCCCGCCATACCGCCAATTCCGCGCAAGTAGCCGCGCCACGCCGGTTCGTCCAAGGAAGAGAGGAAAGTGCCTGTCGGAAACCACGCGACGTAGGCGGCGACCTCGGGGCTCCAGCGATTTGAGAGGTTCAGGCTGTAGGGGCCTTCGCGCTCAATGTGCCAGTGATCGAAATCAAAAATGCGGGCCTGTAGCTTCAAGCCCCGGGCGAAGAACTGCTGATAGACGAGGGGCTGATGCTCAAAAGTCAGCGTCGTGGTGCGGATTTCAAAGCGCACGGCTGATTTTGCCGGCCATGAGATGCTGTTCATGGCGCCAGCCGTGGCAGGCGGCTGCCCTTTGGAAATGGGATTGGCCTCCAGGATGGCGTGGCTGGCGAGCGGCATGAAGGTGGCCGCGATGAAAAAATACCAGATGGGCGTTTTCATTACATGGGCATGAAATCCAGCCGGGCGTCGGCCAACAGGGTGTTGAACTCGGCCGGCGTGAGGTCGCGATAATCCAAGCGGCGATAAGTGCGCAGCCGAGGGGTGCCGGGTGGGTAGCGTCCGCTGGAAAAAAGGGCGTTGTGCCCCCATTGGCGGTTTGGGGCGTTGTATTTGGCGGCATTCCATTTGCCGGTGCCGACCGCACTCGCGTAAAGCGCCACCATCGAGCCACGGTAGCGAAAATCACGGCCGGACCAATTTTCATGAAAGCGCGGGTAGTTTTCCACTCCGCCGGAGTAGTTGGACGCACCGCCGTTCATGGGCGACTCCACGATGCCGGTGATGAAGGCGGCGGAGACTTCCGTGTGGGCGGCGTTGGGTCGGGTGGTGTTGTTGCTGGTGCTGTCGCCGGTCGGCTTGCCCGTGCCGCTGTCCCACCAAGCTTGCGAGAGGATGTTGATGGCATCCGCGACGACGGCGGCGGGCACTTCGTTGGCCTCGGGGACACTGGTGTCGCTCTGGTCCGCGGCGAGAGCGCCGTCGGCATTGAAATGGCCCGTGATATAGGCGGTGGAATTGGTCGCCACGGTCAGCCCTTCTGGTCTGGCGGAATTTACGGCGGCGCGGTTGGGCAGTTGGGAGCCGTTTACGAGCCGAACGGCGGTGCGGGTGCCGCTGCCGGCACCCATGGTGCCGACATCACTGGTAGAGGAGAAACCTGCGTTCGGGTTTTCAACGTCCACATAGACGATGCCGTTCCAGCCGTCGGCACCATCGACGTTCCAATCGGCCCCGTTGACCTTGAAATTACTGGCGACGTTGGCGGCGGTGGTATTTACCGCCGTGCGCATGACCCCAAGATTGATGTCAATGGTGTTGATCCAGCGGGCTTCCCGGTGGTCATACATCCGGCGCTGGTTATTGATCATGCCGCTCGGGCTCACCACAATTTTGCTGGCGTTGGCCGTTCGCCACGCGGCCCGCGAAGCGGCCGCCACGGCTTTGTAGGCGTTGGCATCGGCCGGAGACTTGAAATTCACGACGTTGCCGTTGGTTTCCACAACTACGTAGAGGCCGGCCTTGTTGGAGTATTTTTGCGCCTCAATGGTGGGGGTTCCCGCTGCGCTGGGCGGCAGAATCAGCTGGCGTGCTTCTGCCGGGGTGGTGACACCCGGCGGGGTCTGGGGGGAGATGCCGTGGGATTGGTCCTGCACGAAGCCGCGCCAAGCCTGGGAGGCAATGTCATGAAAATTTTTCGTGGCCACGCGGTCCGACAATTGCGAATCCACGTAGCTGCCGACGGCCGATCCGCTCACGGTGGGATTGTTGGCCGTGAGCAAACTGCTGCCATTGGTGAACGCGACGTTGTAGGCGATGGTGCGGCCGACTCCTTTGTCTCCGAGCGTCAGGTTGCCGGCGGTCGTCACCGTGCTGTGAAACGCCAGGGCGGGGGATGAGCTGAGATACATCGGCCGGTTGGAGTGAACCGGCCCGTGCACGCTCATGTTGGCGCCCGGATGGAACTCCATGTCGATGTTATAAAAGATGGCGTAGTTGAACAGGGCTGCTTCCCGCACCTCAAATTGCTGCGTGGCGAAGGTGGTGGCGGTGATTCCGGTCACATTGCTGGCATTGGCGCGGGCCAGCAAACGAACAGCCTGCACGGACACGTTTTGACCCCGGAGAGGATCGTAGTCGTTCTCAGGATTGTTTGGATCGACGTAGCGCCGCCCCGTCTCGCTCATTTGGCTGACCCACAGGCTGATGGAATTGGGATCCACATTGCTCAAACGCTGTCCGCCGGTATTGGCATACAGCGTGGCCGCACGATTGGTATGAGTGATCACGGGTGTGGTCGTGAGTTGGTTGGTGGCAAAATTCAGGTCGGAACGGAATCGCACCACCAGCTCGGCCGCACCGTATTCCAGCACCGCTTCGACGGCATTTTTCGACTCGTAGCGCAGTTGGGTGCGCTGGTTGAGCCGGCGCTCACTCATGGAATAGGACAAAAGGGAGCCGGCCAGGATGCCGATCACGGTGGTGAAAATGAGCACGATCAGGATGATCGAACCTTGGGTTTTGCGACGAGAATTCATGGGGATGGGAATCAACCGCGCGGGGTGACCGTGAAGTTGTAGGTGTTGGTCACGCGTTTGGCCTGATTGCCGTGCAGGATCCGGGCCCGCACCAGCACGCTGCGGTTAAGAAAGTTGACGAAATACGAGCCGTTCGGGCCGAGCCCGCTGATATCGTTGATCACCAGGCGGGCCGACGCCATCTGCGCGCTGCTGGCAGTGGCGGGCGGCAGCAGACTTTCGATCGTGACGGCTGGGGTGAGCGTGACCGGGAAAGTTGCGCCCCACGGTGTGGTCCACGATGCCGCTGCGGGGGTCGCCCGATAGCTGTTGGTGTCGAAGACATAGAGGGCGGTCTTGGACGGCTCGTTGCGGTTGGGGGCAATCCAGTAACCCACGAGACGATTCACGCGCACGCTGGTGATCACGTTGTTGTTGGGATTGCCGTCGTAGAAGCGGTTGTCGAAAAAGGGATCTTCGTAATAGACGAAAACCAAAAATTCTCCTCCTTGGCCGGCGGTGCGCCGGTCAAGTGCATTGACGCTGCCATTGTTGTCGGCGTCGCGTCGCACCGTGACGCCATCAGGCCGGGTCCGGGTGTAATGGGATTGGTAAAGCGTGAAGTAATTGGCTTCGCGCGCGTTCTCCACCATCTCGTTGGTGAAATCCCGCACATCGGCGTTGATCAGCAGCTTTTGCTCGCCGGTAAAAAGATAGCGGCTGTTTTGCAGAAAAAAGGGCACGACGCCGATGACGACGAAGCCCATGATGGTCATCGTGACGATGACCTCGACGAGGGTGAAGCCGCGGCGGGATTTAATAAGTGGGGACATCGGAGCGGACGGAGCGGAAGCTGGAGCGGTAGGTGCGCTGCACCCCGTAGTTGTAGGTGGTTTCAAAGAAGATCGTGATCTCGACCCCCGAGGCCGCGCCCGCGGTGACGACACCGAGGTCCGTGAGCAGGGGGCGGAACCGGAAAGTCATGGGCTGCCGCGGCTGGCCGGCCTCGGTCTCGTCGAGCCAAACCACTTCGCGGGCCCACTCGTTGTTGGTCAGGACGCCGCCGCCTTCGTCGGTGATGATATTGCCGGCCGTGTTATAAAGGACGAAGTTGTTGCTGCCGGCGACATTCCGGGCGATGTCGGAGAGTCGGCTGAAGTCGATGCTGCGGATCTGCTCCATGTAGGCCTGGCCCAGCACCAGCGTCATGTTCTGGTAAACACTCTCCTCGGAGGTGGAGCGCACCTGGAAGGTCATGCTGACCAGCCCCAGCGAAATCATGATGAAGAGCGTCATGCCGATGACGACCTCCGTGAGGGTGTAGCCCCGGTCGTGGGAATTGAGGTGTCGCAGGCCCATGCCCTCATCCTAACCGAAGGCACCGGGCCCGTGTAGGGCTGCCGGGCCACTCTTTTGACCCTACCGCATCAGGGCCAATCGGCCCTAGCGTTGGTGGCGCGAGTCCTGCGCGTAGAGCGCGGCGGCCTGGGCGCGGCGGGTGACGTGGAGCTTTTCGAAGATGTTGCCTAGGTAGTTCTTGACGGTCTTCTCGCTCAGCCCGAGTTCGGCGCCCGTTTCCTTGTTGGTCTTGCCCTCGGCGATCGCCGCGAGCACGCGGCGTTCCTGCGGGGAGAGGCTGCCCAGGTTGGCCGCCGGGGAACCCGGCCCGGTTTTGACCAATTGGAGCACGCGCGCGGTGATGGCGGGATCGAGGATGGACTGGCCGGCGGCTACGTCGCGGATGGCTTGGATGAGCACCCGGGCGTTGATTTCCTTCAGCAGGTAGCCGTGGGTGCCGGCACGGATGGCCTCGTCGAGCAGGGCATCATCCACGACCGAGGTCAGGATGAGCACCCGGGTTTCGGGGGCATCCTGCAAAATCTGGCGGCAGGCGTCGAAGCCGGTGCCATCGGGCAGCCGGATGTCGAGCAGGATGACATCGGGGTGAAACTGTCGGGCGGCGCGCACCGCCTCGGCCACGCTGCCCGCCTCGCCGACCAGGGCGATGCCGGGCTCCGCGCCGAGCAGGGCCCGCAAACCCGCGCGCACGACCTCGCTGTCGTCGGCCAGCAGCACACGGATTTTCGCGGGATGGCTTTTGCTCATGCGGTTTCGAGGGGCAGGGTGACGATCACACGTGTGCCGGTGTTGGGCTGGCTGTCGATGCGCAAAGTTGCCCGCAACTGTTCGGCGCGCGCCTGCATGTTGCCGAGGCCGAAACCGCCGCCATTCGTCGCCGGGGTAAAGCCGGCGCCGTTGTCCTGCACGAGGAGGCCGATCTCGCGGTCGTTGCGATGGAGCCGCACGGTGAGCTCCGTGGCCTCGCCGTGACGCAGGCTGTTGCTGATGGCCTCGCGCACGATCTGCAGCAGCTCGGTGGTTTGGGCGGGCGTCAGCGCACCGGTGGCATCCTCGTCGATGGTCGGGGTCAGGGCGACTGGGCGGGCGCCGCGCAATTCCTCAAAGATCAGTTCCACGGCCCGCGTGAAATTGGCGCGGCGCAACTGGTCCGGCGCGAGGCCGGCGATGTATTCGCGCACGCCGCGGATCGCGCCGTTGAGCCCGGCGAGGCACTGTTCCAGCCGCTGCTCCGCTTCCCCGGGATTGGTTTGCAGCAGGGGTTTGGCGGATTCCAAGGTGAGCCCCACCGCGTAGAGCGACTGGATCAGGCCGTCATGGAGATCGCGGCCGAAATGGATTTTTTCCTCCAGCGCCTGGTTGAGGAGCCGTTGGTTGAGCGCGAGGTTTTGCTCGGTGCGCTGGCGCGCATCACGTTCCTGTGAAAGGGCGGAGCCTTGGGCGATGGAGGTCTGGGCGAGCTTCTCCAGGCTGCCCATCTCATCGCGGCTGAGACGCCAAGGGGTCCGGCTGTCGGCCGCGGCCAGTTGCGGGCGCCGCCAGAGCGAACTGGCGACAATCACCATCATGACCAGACCGGCGGCCAGCACCAACAGCACCACCCAGGTGCGGAGGTGGGCCAATTGCAGACGCAGCAGAGGTGGGAGTGCAAAGGCAACGGTGACGTCGGCCGGTTCCGTGCGGTCGGCGGCGGGCAATTTTTGGGTGAAGGTGAGGTAGCCCGGCGGGACGGTTGCGCCGGCGGCTGCGGGCGGCGTCAGTCGCACCCGCGCATCAATCAGTGTTTCCAGTTGCACCTGGGTTTTATCGTCCCACGGCAGCGGTCCGGGGCGGACGGTTTCCAGTGCCTGCAAAAATTGGGCCTGCCGTTGGGCGACGGCCTCCGCCAGCAGTCTTTCGCCCTGGCGATTGAGCCACGCCTGTGCCGCCAGCGCGCCGGCCAGAAAAATGCCGAGCAGCAGCGCGGAGAGGACAAGGAGGCGGGCAAAGCTGGACATGCGGCGAGCGGTGAGGCGCGAGCGTGTTTCGCCCGCGGGCTACTGGCAAACCGTTTTCACGGGCAGGGAAGGGTTTAGCAAAACTTTCGACATTTGCCCGCAGGTGGCTTTCGTTGTCCGGCTCAGCCCATGAAGTCTTACTACATCACGACCGCGATCGACTATGTGAACAGTTCGCCGCACCTCGGCCATGCCTACGAAAAGGTGCTGACGGACGTCATTGCCCGGTTTCGGCGGCAGATGGGCGACCGGGTGCATTTCCTGACCGGCGTGGACGAACACGGTCAGAAGGTCCAGGCCAGCGCCAAAAAGCGCGGCATCCCGCCTCAGCAGCTTTGCGACGAGGTCAGCGCCGAGTTTCGCGCACTGCTGCTACGTCTGGACATCACCAACGACGATTTCATCCGCACCACCGAGCCCCGCCACAAGGCCGTCGTCCAGCGCATCCTCCAGCAGCTCTTCGACCAGGGTGAGATCTATAAGGCTGAATACAAGGGCTTCTACTCGACGCGGCAGGAGCAGTTCCTGCAGGACAAGGACCGCAATCCCGACGGCTCATGGCCGGAGATTTTCGGCGAGGTCACGGAGATCGTGGAGTCCAACTACTTCTTCAAGTTGCAGCAGTATCAGGACTGGCTGGTGAAATTTCTCACCGACAATCCCGACTTCATTTTCCCCGCTTTCCGCCAGAAGCAGGTCCTCGAGTTTCTCAAGGAACCGCTCAACGACCTCTGCATTTCGCGCCCGAAGGAGCGACTGGAGTGGGGCATCCCGATGCCCTTCGACGACGGTTACGTCACCTACGTGTGGTTCGACGCGCTGCTCAACTACTACTCCGCCGTCGTGGACCGCCCGGAGATCTGGCGCGAGGTGCGCCACGTCATCGGCAAGGACATCCTCGTGCCGCCGCACGCCGTCTATTGGCCGATCATGCTCCACGCCGCCGGCCTGCCGCTGCCCAGGGGCATCATTGCCCACGGCTGGTGGCTGCAGCGCGGTGCCAAGATGTCGAAAAGCACCGGCAACGCGCTGAACCCGCTCGACCTCGTCACGGAGTTCGGCGCGGACGCGCTGCGTTACTTTCTCATCCGCGAGATGAATGTCGGTCAGGACAGCGACTTCACCCGCGAGCAGTTCCTCGTGCGCTACAACAGCGAACTCGCCAACAACCTCGGCAACCTCGTCAACCGCACGCTCAACATGACGACCCGCTTCGCCGGCGGCGTCATCCCCGCGGCCGAAACCGGCGACGACCTCGACACCGGCCTCCGCGCGCTCTGGGACAAGACCCGCGACGAATTCATCCCGCTCTGCGAGGGCTACCAGTTCCACACCGCGCTGGAGCGGGCGATGTTCTTCCTCACCGAGACCAACGCCTACATCGAGAAGCGCGCGCCGTGGAAGCTCGGCAAGTCCACCGAGGCGAAGGACCAGGCGCTGCTCCGCACCTCGCTGGCCACGATGGCCGAGGCGCTGCGGCTGGCGGTCGCGCTCATCCAGCACGTCATTCCGACCTCCGCGCAGAAGATCAACGCCGTGCTCGGTCACGAGCCCGGCGCCGTCTGGCGCGAAGAACTCGTCTGGGGCGGCAATCTCGCCGGCCGCAAGGTCTCCGAGTCGCTCGTGCTCTACCCGCGGCCCACGCCGCCGGCGAAGCCGCAGTAATCATTCCCGTTCCCGTGATGTTACCAGGACCTGCCGAAAGCGTGGCATACAGGTAGGGCCCGACCTCCGGGCGGGCCGCCCGGAGCTATGTTCCTGCCTTTTCCTGCGCACCCCCGCTCCCAATGACCATCCTGCCGCTCGATCCCGCGCAAAACGCCTCGCCGGCGGCGTTGCGGGATTTCTTTGCGCAATGCCAGGCCGCGGCGGTGAAGGACGCCCGGCCGAAGCTCGTGAGCATCTCGCTGCAGGTGGACGCGCTCGATCCACTGGCGGTGCTGGAATCGATCTTCGAGCCGGGCGAGCCGCATTTTTATGCGGAGCGGCCCGACCTCGGCAGTGCCATCGCCGGGGCGGAGCCGGCCGCGACGTTTACGGCGCATGGGGCCGGTCGGTTTGCCGCGGTGCAGGGCTGGATGGATGCGCTGCTGGCCGACACGATCGCGGTCGGCGACGTGGCCGCCCCGTTCGGTGGCCCGCATTTTTTCACGGCGTTCTCGTTTTTCGACGAGGTGGAGGCCGGCGAGCCGTTTCCCGCCGCTCAGGTCTTCGTGCCGCGCTGGCAGGTGGCGCGCGCCGGGGCGGTGACCACCGCGGTGGCCAATGTGCTGATCGCGCCGGAGGCGAAGCTCGACCCGTTGGTGGACCGGGTGTGGCGGGCGCACGCGAAGTTTCACGGCTTCCGCTACGGCGGTGCCGGACCGGCCTCGGGCGGCCCGGTTGATTTCCGGCGGAACGAGTCCGGCGACTACCGGGCGGTCGTCGCCCGGGCGCTGGAGCGCATCGCGGCCGGCGAGTTCAGCAAGATCGTGCTGGCCCGCGTGCAGGAGGTCGTGGCGTCCGCGCCGTTGCATCCGCTGCGCCTGCTCAACGGCCTGCGGCAGCGATTCCCCGACTGTTATGCCTTTTCCCTGGCGAACGGGGCGGGGCCGAGCTTCATCGGCGCGAGTCCCGAGCGACTGGTGCGGGTGAGCAAGGGCGTCCTCGAAACCGAGGCGCTCGCCGGCACCACCCGGCGCGGCGCCGGCGCCAGCGAGGATGCGACGCTCGCCGAGGCGCTGCTGCGGAGCGACAAGGACCGCCGCGAGCATGCGCTGGTGGTGGAAGCCGTGGTTGGCCGTTTGCGGCGGCTGGGACTCGACCCCGGGCATACGCCTGCGCCGGGCCTGCGCCGGCTGGCCAACCTGCAGCACCTGCATACGCCGGTTCGCGCCACACTCCCGCCCACCGTGCGGCTGCTGGAAGTGCTGGCGGCCTTGCATCCCACGCCGGCGGTCGGCGGCACGCCCCAGGAGGCGGCGATGGCGCGCATCCGGGAACTGGAGGGGTTTCCGCGCGGACTCTACGCCGGCACGCTCGGATGGATGAACGCCAGGGGAGGCGGAGAGTTTTTTGTCGGCCTGCGCTCGGCGCTGGTGGAGGGCAACCGGGCGCGGGTTTATGCCGGGGCGGGGATTGTCGCCGGTTCGACGCCGGAGAAGGAGTTTGCCGAAACCGAGCTGAAGTTTAAGGCCATGCTCGACGCCCTGCTCGTGCCATGAACCCGCCCCGCCTCGATTTTCGCAATACCAACGCCCTGTGGGGCAGTGTGGTCGCCGAGACCCTCGTGCGTTGCGGAGTGAAACAGGCGGTGATTTCGCCCGGCTCGCGCTCGACGCCGCTGACCGTGGCCTTTGCGGCCCATCCGCAGCTCGAGGCCATCCCCGTGCTCGACGAGCGCTCGGCGGCGTTCTTTGCCCTGGGCCTCGCGAAGCGCAGCCGCCGTCCGGTGGTGCTGTTGTGCACCAGTGGCACGGCGGGGGCGAATTATTACCCGGCGGTGATCGAGGCGCAGGAGAGCGGGGTGCCGCTGTTGGTCATCACCGCCGACCGTCCGCCGGAAATGCGCGCCTGCGCCTCGGGCCAGACCATCGATCAACAAAAGCTCTTCGGTGCGCACGTGAATCATTATCACGAACTGGCGGTGCCGGAGGCGAAACTCCCGCTGCTCGCCTATCTGCGGCAGACCGTGGCGCAGGCCGTGGAGCGCACCCTGCAGCCGGTGGCGGGTCCGGTGCATCTCAATGCACCTTTCCGCGATCCCCTGCCGCCGATCGAGGACGGGAGTGCGCGGGCCTTGGCCGCAGAAATCACGGACGAATTTTTCTCGCATCTTGCGGAGCTGACAGCGCCCGTCAGTCACCTGACCGTCTGGCAGCGTCCGGTCAGCACGCGCGGGCTCATCGTGGCAGGCGCTGATTCGACCGCCGATCCTGCCCACTATGCGAACAAGGTTTGGGCCCTGGCCTCCGCTCTCGGCTGGCCGGTCCTGGCCGATGGCATCTCCGTGCTGCGGCATCATGTCGGGCCGGGTGCGCCTGTGGTCACCACCTACGACACGATTCTGCGCAACGAAAAGCTGGCCCGCGATTTGACGCCCCGCACCGTGCTTTGTCTGGGCAACTGGCCGACGAGCAAGGTGCTGCGGCAATGGTTGGAGCGCAGCGGCGCGGAGATCGTGCTCGTGAGTTCGCGGGCCGACAACCGCGACGCCCTGCATGGCCGCACGCGTCATCTGCGGGCCGGAGCCGAATCGCTGGCGGTGGAAAAAGGCGGGGCGACGGACCCCGCCTGGCTCGCGGCCTGGCGTCAGGCCGACGCGACCGTTGGGACTATGCTGCGCACCGCGCCACGGGCAGGGGAGGGAATTTTTGAGGGCGATGTCACGCTCGCGCTCGCCGAGGCCCTGCCGCCGTCCACGCCGGTGTTTGTGGCCAGCAGCATGCCGGTGCGGGATGTGGAGTATTTCTGGCCGGCCAACGACGCGCGGCGGCCATGCTATTTCAATCGCGGGGCCAATGGGATTGACGGCACTTTGAGCACCGCGCTGGGGATTGCGCAGGGTGGCCAGCCGGCGGTTTTGCTGACGGGCGATCTGGCGTTTCTGCACGACGCTAACGGACTCCTGTTGACGCCGAAGCTCCGCGGCGCACTCACCGTGGTGCTGATCAACAACCGGGGCGGGGGCATTTTTGAGCACCTGCCGGTCGCGCAGTTCGAGCCGCCGTTTGAGGAGTATTTCGCTACGCCGCAGTCGGTGGATTTTCAAAAATTATGCGCAGCGCACGGCGTCGAACATGTGGCGGTGCGTGGACTGGCCCAGTTGACGACCTTGCTCACCGCTTTGCCGGCCCAGGGCATCCGCGTGCTGGAGGTGACCACCGACCGGAAGCGCGACGCCGCGTTGCGGAAAAAGCTGTTTGCGTCAGCCGCGCAGGCGGCGGGCTGATTCGCGCACTCGAACGCCTTAGTAGGCGGCCAGCGTTCCTAGTTCAGAGCCAGTTGGATCGTGTAGCCGAAGGTGCACGTGCCGGTGCATCGGTCACTTCGTAGGGCAGCCCCGGCGAAGGAAGCAGGTTTAGTCATCTTTACCTAAAGACTTAAAACCCGACCCCTTTTCTGCCCCCTAGGAATAACTCCATGTGTGAGGTAGCAACTCCCTGAGGGTGTGGACTTCGGTCTGACTGATCTGTATCTGAGCTTCTAGGTTTTCGGGTGACAACTGATACATCAATTCCCTGCATCGTCCACATGGTGGCACCGGCTTCCCTCTCTTCCCGACGGCCACGCAGGCCAAAATCTTCGTCTGTCTCTTCTTGAGCATCTCGGCTACCGCAGCGTGCTCAGCACAAAATCCGACACCGCATGTCGCTTCAAGTGAAACCCCAGTGAATACCTCACCAGTGGAACTGAGGATTGCAGCCGCGACTTCACAGCCGATTACGCAGCCGGGAGTCTGAAAATCGCCGACCACCTCAGTCGCAGCAGCAATGAGTTTCTTGAAATCGATATTCATCTTTAGCGCCCAACGCCATCAGTCAGACACGGAGGGGCGAAGCCCCGGAGTTGTCTGTGGTGATCTGGTTGGGCTCCTTCTTCATGTGGGCGGCTGGCCTCCTGGGAGGGCAGAAGAAGGGGTCAGGTTTTAATGTTTTCATTATGGGCGTGTAACACTTCGGCTGCTGGACCGGACTGCGGTGCGCTTGGGTGGTATTGAGCATCCACGTCAGGTTGGCATGGTCAACACCCACAGGCGCCGCGCTGCATCACCAGCAGGTCGTCGCGGACGGCCCAGCCTTCGTGCGACCAGAAGGCGCGGCCGCTCTCGTTGTTCGCGTAGAGGTAAAGGTTGCACTTCGGGATGCCGAGGGCACGCAGGCTCGCCAAGCATTGATTCACCATCGCCCGGGCCAGCCCGCGGCCGCGGGCTTTCGGGGTTACCACGAGATGATGCAGATAGCCGCGCCGGCCATCGTGGCCACAGAGCACCGTGCCCACAATGGTTCCGCTGGAGTCGAGCGCCACAAGGCTCAGGCCGGGGTTGCGGTCGAGAAACAGGGCGATGGCTTCAGGCGTGTCGGATTCGTTCAGCCCGATGCCCTCGGTCGCCGCCCACAGCGCATGCACGGTGGCGTAGTCGGCGAGGGTGAGCGGGCGCAGGGAGTGGCCGGCGGGCAACATGGTTTAGAGCTGGATGGGCAGGCCGACCTCGATGATCTGCATCGGCGGGAGCTGGTAGTAATCGCGGGCCTGCCGGGCGTTGCGGGTGAGGAAGGCGTAGAAATGTTTCTGCCATTCCCACATGCGGGCCTCGCCGCCGGTCACGATCATCTCGCGGTTGAAGTAGTAGGTGGCCTCGGCCGGCTTGAGCGGCACACCCGCGTCGCGGATGCGGCCGATGAGCGACTCGACGTCGGGCGACTCCATGTAGCCGTAGCGGGCGACGGCCCGCCAGACGCCCTCGCCGAGTTCGCGCACCTCGAGCCGCTCGGTGTCGGTGACAAAGGGCACCTCCTCGGTCATGACGCTGAGCAGCACGACGGTCTGGTGCAGGACCTTGTTGGCCTTCACGTGGTGGAGCAGCACCAGCGGGGTGCCGGTGGGGTTGCCCGCCATGAAGACGCCGGTGCCCCGCACGCGGAGGATGTGCTTGCTGCCGGCGATGTCGCAGAGCTCCCGCTCGGTGATCTCGTTGGCATAGACCCGGCGGAAAATCTCAAACTTCCCGGTCTTCCAGGTGTGCATGATGGCGATGAGGCCGACGCCGATGGCCAGCGGCAGCCAGCCGCCGTCCACGACCTTGTGCAGGTTGGCGTAGAGGTAGCCGAGGTCCACGAAGGCAAACAGGCCGCAGAGCGGGGCGGCCTTCCAGACGGGCCATTTCCAGGTGCGCCGGGCGACGAGGTAGAAGGCGAAGGTGGTGACGGTCATCGCGCTGGTGACGGCGATGCCGTAGGCGGAGGCGAGGCTGGAGCTGGTCTTGAAGCCGAGCACGATGGCGATGGCGCCCAGGGCGAGGGCGGTGTTGACCAGCGGCAGGTAGATCTGGCCGCGCTGCGCGGCGTTGGTGTGGCGGACGGTGAGCCGCGGGAAGAAGCCCAGCTGGATGGACGAGCGGATGAGCGAAAACGTGCCGGAGATCATCGCCTGGCTGGCGATGATGGCGGCCAGCATGGAGAGCACGAGCAGGCCGACACGCAGCGAGCCCTCCGGGGCGATGGCGAGGAAGGGGTTTTCCACCGTCCCGCCGTGGGCAATCACGAAGGCGCCCTGGCCGAAGTAATTCAGCGCCAAGCCCGGCAACGCCATGCCATACCACGCGAGCATGATGGCGCGGCGCCCGAAGTGGCCCATGTCGGCGTAGATCGCCTCCACGCCGGTGATGGCGAGGACGATGCCACCGAGCAGCGCGGTGATCTGGAGGGGATGGTCGCGCAGCAGCACCCAGCCGTGCCAGGGATTGAGGGCCTGCAACACGACCGGCGTTTGGATGATCTGCCAGAGTCCGAGTAACCCCAGGCTGACAAACCAGACCAGCATGACGGGGCCGTAAACCCGGCCGATGGCGCCGCTGCCGCGGCTCTGGAACCAGAAGACGCCCGCCAGCACCACCACCGCGATGGGAATGACCCAGCCGCCGGCGCCGGGGGCGATGAGGGTGAGCCCCTCGGCCGCCGAGAGCACGGAGATGGCGGGCGTGATGACGCCCTCGCCGCAGAGCATGCTGGCGCCAAACAAAATCAGAAGGGTGCCGGCGCCGATGGCGCGCTTTTTGCCGGCACCGGAATCGAGCCGGGCCTTGGCGAAGAGGGCGAAGATGCCGCCCTCGCCGCGGTTGTCGGCCCGCGTGACGAAGGTGAGGTATTTCCAGCTCACCACGATCATCAGCGACCAGAAGATGAGCGAGAGGATGCCGAGCACGCCCGTGGTGCGGTCGGCCTCGGGCAGGTGAAGGATGGACTCGCGCAGGGCGTAGAGCGGGCTGGTGCCGATGTCGCCAAAAACGACACCCAAGGCGCCCAGTGCCAGCCCGGCCTTGGCCTGCTGGCGGAGATCGGTCCCTTGCGAAGCGGTCTGCATGTGGGCCGGCATCTTGGCGGCCGGGCGCGGCGCTCCAAGCAGTTTCGTGGCCCGGCTGGCGTAAAACATTTGCGCGCAGGGGCTTTTCAATCAGCATTCCGGGCATGGTCCCCGCCTGGAAAACCGTCAAAACCTACTCCGATATCCGCTACGAAAAGGCCGATGGCATCGCGAAAATCACCATCAACCGGCCGGAGAAGCGCAACGCCTTCCGGCCCGAGACCGTGGCCCAGATGTTCGAGGCCTTCAGCGATGCCCGCGACGACCAGGCCATCGGCGTCGTGCTGCTGACCGGGGCGGGTCCGCATACGGACGGCAAGTATGCCTTCTGCGCCGGCGGCGACCAGAGCGTGCGCGGGCCGGCGGGCTACGTGGGCGGCGACGGCGTGCCGCGGCTCAATGTCCTCGACCTGCAAAAACTCATCCGCTCGATGCCCAAGGTCGTGATCGCGCTCGTGGCCGGCTACGCCATCGGCGGCGGCCATGTGCTGCACGTGGTGTGCGACCTCACGCTCGCGGCGGACAACGGCATCTTCGGCCAGGTCGGCCCGCGGATGGGCAGCTTTGACGGCGGTTTCGGCGCGAGCTACCTCGCCCGGCTCGTCGGCCAGAAGAAGGCGCGCGAGATCTGGTTTCTGTGCCGCCAATACAGCGCGCAGGAGGCGCTGGAGATGGGTTTGGTCAACCGCGTGGTGCCGGTGGCGGAGTTGGAGGCCGAGGGCGTGAAATGGGCGCGGGAGATTCTCCAGCACAGCCCGCTGGCGATCCGCCTGCTCAAGAGCGGTTTCAACGCCGAGCTCGACGGCCAGGCCGGCATCCAGGAACTGGCCGGCAACGCCACGCTGCTCTACTACATGAGCGAGGAGGCGAAGGAGTTTCACTCGGCCCAGCGCGAGAAACGCAAGCCCGACGCCCGCAAATACCCCTGGCTGCCGTGAGGCGGCGGGGCGGATTTTTGCTCCCGCCGGCAAAAGCGCTTTGCCTCCGGCGGGGTTTGTCCCACCAATCTCCCGCCCATGAACCCTGAAGCTAACCTGGCCGCCCTCGGCCTCACCCTCCCGAATCCGCCCGCCGCCGCCGGCAGCTATGTGCCCACCGTGCGCACCGGCAACCTGCTGTATTGCGCCGGCACGATCTGCATGATCGACGGCAAGATGACCCACACCGGCCAGGTGGGGAAGGAGCAGACCGTCGAGACGGGCGCGCAGTCCGCCGCCATCTGCGCCCTCAACACCATGGCCAACATCAAGGCCGCCGTCGGCTCGCTCGATCGCGTCGCGCGCATCGTCTTCGTGAGCGGCTTCGTCAACGCCGTGGACGGCTTTGCCGACAGCCCGGCCGTGATCAACGGCGCGAGCGACCTCTTCGTGAAGGTCTTCGGCGAGGCCGGGAAGCACGCCCGGGCCGCGGTCGCGGTCAACGGCCTGCCCAAGGGCACCACGACCGAGATTCAGGTCGTGGTTGAACTGAAGGCCTGATTGTTTTCGTTTGCTTCGCCGCCGGGGCGGATACCCGGCGGCCCAACCCCCGTTTGTTCCCCATGAAAAAGATCCTCCTGTTGTCGCTGTTCGTCTTCACCGCCGCCGTCCTCGCGGCCCAGAGCTATCAGATCGCGGTCGTCCCGAAGGGCACCACGCATGAGTTCTGGAAATCCATCCACGCCGGGGCGCTGGCCGCAGCCGAGGAACTCAAGACGGAGGGCGTCAACGTGAACGTCATCTGGAAGGGCCCGCTGCGCGAGGACGACCGCGAGCAGCAGGTGCAGGTGGTGGAGAATTTCGTCGCCCGCCGGGTGAGCGGCATCGTGCTGGCGCCGCTTGATGCCCGGGCGCTCGTCGCGCCGGTCGAGACCGCCGTGCGCGCGCGCATCCCCGTCGTCATCATCGATTCGGGGCTGAACTCCGCGGCCCCGGCCAGCACGGTCTCCACCGACAATTACAAGGGCGGCGTGCTCGGTGCGCGGCGCCTCGGCGAATTGCTCGGCGGCAGCGGCAACGTCATCCTCCTGCGCGTGCTCGCCGGCTCCAGCAGCACCGAGCAGCGCGAGGCCGGGTTTCTCGATACCATGAAGGCGGAGTTCCCCGGCATCCGCATCCTGTCGAGCGACCAGCACGCCGGCGCGACCCGCGACACCGCCTACCGCGTTTCGCAGAACCTGCTCAACCGTTTCGGCCGCGACGTGCAGGGCGTCTTCGCGCCCAACGAATCCTCCGCCACGGGCATGCTGCTCGCGCTGCGCGACGCCGGCCTGGCCGGCGGACGCGTGAAATTCGTGGGTTTCGACACCGGCACGCAGACGCTCGCCGGGCTGCGGGCCGGCGACCTCCAGGGCCTGGTGGTGCAGAACCCGTTTCGCATGGGCTACCTCGGCGTGAAGACGATGGCGGCGGTCCTGCGCGGCCAGCCGGTCGGGAAGGAAATCGACACCGGCTGCGTCCTCGTGACCGCCGAGAACCTCGGCGAACCGGCCATCGCCGACCTCATCAATCCGCCGCTGGACAGGTATCTGAAGTGAGGCGCAGACGGGCCCAGGCCGGGTGTTCCCTCGCTGAATTTTAAAGTCATTCTTCACTTCGTTCAGAATGACAAACCTGGATACCAACCCCGGCCCTAGCCCCCGGCTCCGGCTCACCGGCATCGACAAGGCCTTTGGCGCCACCCAGGCGCTGCGCGGCGTGTCCTTGGCGGTGGCGGCGGGCGAGGTGCACGCGCTCATCGGTGAGAACGGCGCCGGGAAGAGCACGCTGATGAAGGTGCTGAGCGGCGTCGTGCGGCCCGATGCCGGCACGATGGAGCTGGACGGAGCGCCGTATCTCCCCGCCGACACTCTGGCGGCCCGGCGGCACGGGGTGGCGATGATCTACCAGGAGCTGAGCCTCGCGCCACACCTGAGCGCGTGGGAAAACATCGTGCTGGGCGCGGAGCCGCACCGGCTCGGTTGGCTCGATCAAAAAGAAGCCCGCACCCGGGCCCGGGGAGCATTGGCCCGGCTGGCGCACGGACACCTGGACTTGGAGCGGCCGGCCGGGGAGTTTTCCATTGCCGAACAACAGGTGATAGAGATTGCCCGGGCGCTGCTGACGGAGCCACGCGTGCTCATCATGGACGAGCCGACGAGCAGTCTTACGCAGGCCGACACGGAAAAACTCTTTGCCGTCGTGCGCCAGTTGCGGACGGAAGGCGTGAGTGTGATCTACATCAGCCATTTTCTGGAGGAAGTCCGGCAAGTCGCCGATCGTTTCACGGTCCTGAAGGATGGCGAGACCGTGGGCTCGGGCGCATTGGCCGCGGTCGGCCAGGCCGAGATTGTCCGCCTGATGGTGGGCCGGGAGGTGCGGGAAATGTATCCCGTGCGCACCCCGCAGCGCGGGACGGCCGTGCTGCAGGTGCGTCAGCCGCAGGGGGAGCCGCTGGCGTTGCACGCCGGGGAGATTTTGGGCGTGGCGGGGCTGATCGGCGCGGGCCGCACGGAATTGCTGCGGGCGGTGTTCGGCTTGGACAAGAGCGTGCTGTATGTGACGACCCCGGCGCGACGCTGGGCGGAGGGTGTCGGCTTCCTGAGCGAGAACCGGAAGGAGGAGGGCCTCATGTTGCCGCTCTCGGTCGCGGAGAATGCCACGCTGACGAAATTCTCCGCGCTGGCGCGCGGCGGCTGGCTGCGCACGGGCGGCATCGAGGCCGTGACTGCGGACTGGATCGGCCGGCTGGGCATCAAGACCCGCGGGCCGCGGCAGGCCGTCGGCGAGCTGTCGGGCGGCAACCAGCAGAAGGTCGCGCTGGCCCGGCTGCTCCAGCACCCGGCGCGCATCCTCCTGCTCGACGAGCCGACGCGCGGGATCGACGTGGGCAGCAAGGCGCAGATTTACGCGCTTATCGCGCAGCTTGCCGCCGAGGGCAGGGCGGTCGTCTTGGTGAGTTCCTACCTGCCGGAATTGTTCGGCCTGTGCGACCGGATTGCCGTGATGCGCCGCGGCGCGCTGGTGGAATGTCGCGAACGCGCGGCCTGGACCGAGCCCGAACTGATGGCTGTCGCGATTGGCGCGGCGGCGTGAATGCCGGAATTTTTAACCACGGAGTGCCCGATGGACCCGGATAAAGGTGGAATTTCCAAGCATGGCGTCGAAGGTGGTGTATCCGTGCCTCTCCGTGTAATCCGTGGTCCCCGCTTTTCCTCATGAAGAAGTTGCTATCGAAGTTCGGTCCCTTCCTCGGCCTGCTGCTGGTCATCGGCCTGTTTTCGCTCTCGGGCGAGATTCGCGACTACTTCCTGAGCTATGCCAACTTCAAGATCATCCTTACGCAGACGGTGATTGTCGCGATCGGCGCGCTGGGCATGACGCTCATCATCATCAGCGGTGGCATTGACCTGAGCGTCGGCTCGGTCATTGCGCTGTGCAGTGTGGTCGGTGCGCTGCTGATCCAGCAGGCGTGGCCGCTGGTCGCGGTGGTGCTGATGGTGATAGCCGCGGGCGGCTTGGTGGGCCTCTTGAACGGCGCGGCCATCGCGGGCCTTCGCATGACCCCCTTCATCATCACGCTTGGCATGCTGGGCATCGCCCGCGGGGCGGCGAAGTGGCTGGCGAACAACGAGACGGTCAACTACGACGCTTCGCCGCTCAACGGCTGGATGACGACGGCCGATCCCTTCGGCTGGGCGCTGCCGGCCGGCGCGTGGGTGGCGCTGGCGCTGGCGGTGCTGACGGCGGTGATGCTGCGGCGCACGGTCTTTGGCCGGCATATCTTCGCCATCGGCTCCAACGAGGCGACGGCGCGGCTTTGCGGCGTGGCGACGGTGCGGACGAAAATTCTCATCTATGCGCTGGCCGGCTGCTGCTTCGGCCTCGCGGGTTTGATGCAGCTCTCGCGGCTGCGGCAGGGAGATCCGACCGTGGCCATCGGCGTCGAACTCGACATCATCGCGGCCGTCATCATTGGCGGCGCGAGCCTGAGCGGCGGCGTGGGCACGGTGCTGGGCTCGATGATCGGCGCCCTCATCATGGCGGTGCTGCGCAACGGTTCGCAGCAGATGGGCTGGCCGACGTATTTCCAGGAAATCATCATCGGCGCCGTGATCATCGCGGCGGTGTTCCTCGACCGATTGCGGCAGGCGAAGCGGGAGTGAGCGTCCGGCAAAGGCAGGGCCCGATCTCCGAGCGGGCCGTTTGAGTCGGCGGAGTTCGGCCCAATCACAGCCTGCCCGGCGGTCAGGTCCTGCCGACAAATGCCAAGCTCAGGCCAGCGACTTGCTCAGCACCTTGGCGTTGCGGCCGCTCTCGTCGTAGGACTTGAGCCGCGCCTCGGGCAGGATGGATTTGTCCGCTTCCTCGAAGCCGCAGGTGTTGGTGAAGAAGCCGAAGTTCTGCGTCGAGAGGGCGACGATGGAGGCCGCGCCGCGCTCCTTGGCCATGAGGCAGGCATACTCGACCATCTTCTTGCCGATGCCGCGATTCTGGTAGAAGGGCAAGACGTAGAGCGAGCCGATCTCCGCCAGCGGGGATTTGCCAGGGTAGAGGATGAGGGTGACGCAGGCGATGATGTTCTCGTCGATCTCGAAGACGTAGAACTGGTCGATGTTTTTCTCGATGGCCTGCTGGGTGCGGTAGAGCAGCTCCTCGCGCTTCACGGCCGCGCGGGTGAGACTGTGGATGAAACGCACGTCGCGGCGGGTGGCCTTGCGGATCTGCTGGTAGTCGTTGCCGTAGATGAGCGTGCCGACGCCCTCGTTGGAGAAAATCTCGTTGAGCAGGCCGTCGAAGATGCGCCCGTCCACGATGTGGACGCGCGGGGTGCCGGTGCCGATGGCGCGCACGGCGTTGACGGCCTTCGAGCGGAGCAGCTCGGGAATTTGCGCCGGGGTTTCCTCAACGATCTTCTCCAGCGCGCCGACGGCGACCTGCGGCCGGAGTTCGCCGTTGATCTCGAGCCCGGCGTGCGGCGTGAGGTAAATGACCTTGGTGGCGTGGAGCGCCTCGGCCAGCTCGGCGGCGAGGAGATCGGAGTTCACCCGCAGCGATTTGCCGTCCGGCCCGAAGGCGAGCGGCGACACGACCGGGACGACCTGGTCGTTGATCAGGCCGGTGATGAAATCCTTGTCGATGCGCTCGACCTTGCCGGTGAACTGCTGGTCCACGCCCTTGATGATGCCGACGGGCAGGGCGCGCACCGAATTCGTGATCACGGCTTTCAGGCTGTTCTGGCTGAGACCTTCCAGCATGAGGTGGGAGACGCGCGAGGAGGCCCGGATGGCGAGGTCGAGGGTGGCGGCGTCGGTCACGCCGGTGCCGAAGGCGTCGCTGATGGGGACGTTGCGCAGCGCGGAGAGTTCCTGGATCTGCTGGCCGATGCCGTGGACGAGCACGACCTTGATGCCGAGACTGCGGAGGACGGCGATGTCCACGAGGAGGTTGCCGAAGTTCTCGTCTGCCACGATCGAGCCGTCCATCGCGATGACAAAGATCTGCCCTTGGAAGCGCGGCACGTATTTCAGGATGCCGCGCAGGTCCGTGGGCTTGATCGTCGTCGCGAGGGCGTTCGAGACCGGAGGGGTGGTGTGGCCGTTGCCGTTGCTCATGTCAGGTGCGCGCAGTTCTCGGGGATGCGGGGCGGCGCGTCAATGCACTTGCAGGGTCCATGCCTGGGAGCTGCGGGCGCCGACCAACCGGACGGCGTATTGGCCGGGTTTCAGCGTGCCGGCGGGGATGGTGAGCCGGACGCGGTTGTCGCGGCCGCGGGCCTGGAGGTCGCCGCTCAGTTTTTCGAGTTCCGGCACGATGATGAGTTCGCCTTCGCGCAGGTAAATCATCGCCGGGCCCGGCTGGTAGCGGTGGTCGGTTGAAAGCTCGGAGAACTCGATGAGGTAGGGGAAAAAGGCGTTGATGGCATCCGCCGCCGCGACGCGCTCGTAGGCCGCCGGCAGGACGGGCTGGTCGAGCAGGGTGATGCGCAGGTCCTCGGGCAGGCCCGGCGTGGTGGCGGTGATTGGGGCATGACCGGGTGCGGGCTGCGGGTCGGCCGGTCGTTCGACCCGGACGGTTACCCGCTGAAACCCGGCCGCGAGCAGGCGTTGGGTGTTGGCGCGGTCCTTCATGTCGCCATAGGGCGCAAAGGCCGGGTTCACCTTGCGGTAGTGCAGGGTGATCCAGGTGTAGGCACCGAGGGAGAGGACGATCACGAGGACAATCCACTTCATGGGCCAGGGCTTCGGCGTGGGACGCGGGTCGGACATGAGCGGCCATCAACGCCGGACCGGGCCGGGCGCGCAAATAAATTTGCGCCGGTGCACCACCGCTGCTTCGGTGACGGACTGCATGAAGCTCTGGACCCAATTTTTCATTCCCACCCTCAAGGAAAGCCCGGCGGACGCCGAGATCGCCTCCCACAAGCTGCTCGTGCGCGCCGGCCTGGTGCGCAAGCTCGGTGGCGGGCTCTACACCTACCTGCCGCTCGGCCAGCGCGTGATGCAGAAAATCACCCGCATCTGCCGTGAGGAGATGGACCGCGCCGGGGGCATCGAGCTGTGGATGCCGCATGTGCATCCGGCCGAGCTTTGGGAGCAAGGGCCGCGCTGGGCGGCGGCGCGCGAGATCATGTTCCGGGCCGACAGTGCCGGCGACGGCAAACGGGCCGGCAAAGACCCGGAGTTCGTGCTCGGGCCGACCCATGAGGAAGTGATCACGCCGTTGGTGAAGGCCGAAATCACCAGCTACCGCGACCTGCCGAAGAATTTTTACCAGATTGCCACGAAATTCCGGAACGAGATCCGTCCACGCTACGGGCTGATGCGCGCCCGCGAATTCGTGATGATGGACGCCTACTCGTTCGACACCAACGACGACAACGCGGTGAAGAGCTACTTCGCCATGAAGGCGGCCTATGAGAGCTTTTTCCGCCGGCTGGGCATCACGGCCATCGCGGTCGAGGCCGACACCGGTGTGATGGGCGGCAGCTTTTCCCACGAGTTCATGGTGCCGGCCGAGGTTGGCGACGACGACATCATCTACTGCGAGGAAAGCGGCTACGCGGCCAACCGCGAGAAGGCGACGAGCGCGCTTGTGCCCGCCGATCTCGCGGATGCGGCGCCGGCCGGCGCGATCGAGGAGTTTGCCACGCCGGGCGTGGTGACGATCGCGGCGCTGGAAGCGGCGCCTTACGCGGTGTCGGCCGACCGGCAGTTCAAGACCCTCGTTTACGTGGGCGACGGCAAACCGTTCCTCATCGTGCTGCGCGGCAGCGATGAACTGGAGGAAGCCAAGCTCGGCGCCCTCGGTTTCACCGTGGTCCGTCCGGCCACGGCGGAGGAGATCGAGCCCGTGCTCGGGGCCAAGCCGGGCAGTCTCGGTGCGGTCCGGGGCACGATACGCAATGCCGACGCCTTGGCCGGTGTTTTTGCGGACCACGCCATCCGGCTCATCGGCAACGGTGTCACCGGTGCGAACAAGGACGGTTTCCACCTGCGCAACGTCAACGTGGCACGAGACCTCGCGGTCACCAAGTTCGGCGATTTCCGGCGCGTGCGGCCGGGCGAGCCCTGTCCCAAGTCGGGCCGGCCGCTGCAGTCGCGCCGCGGCATCGAGGTGGGACACATTTTCAAGCTCGGCACCAAGTATTCCGACAAATACGGCGCCGTTTACACCGACGACCAGAAGCAGTCGCACCCGATGGTCATGGGCTGCTACGGCATCGGCATCAGCCGCACCCTGCAGGCGATCATCGAGCAGAGCCATGACGCCGACGGCATCATCTGGCCGTGGCATGCGGCGCCTTTTCAGGTGCTGATCTGCGTGCTCGACCCGCAGTTGCCGGAGGCCATGGAGCTGGCCACGAAACTCGGGAACGCGGCCGAGCAGGCCGGCGCAGAGGTGCTGGTGGACGACCGGGCCGAACGGCCGGGCGTGAAATTCAAGGATGCCGACCTGATCGGCCTGCCGCTGCGCCTCACCATCGGCGGCAAGGGCCTGAAGGAGGGCATCGTCGAGCTGAAGTGGCGCACGCGGAAGGATGTGGAGAAGCTTCCGGTGGCCGAGGCTGCCGAGCGAATCGCCGCCGCGGTGCGGGAGGGGGCGGGCGCGTAATGGCCTTGTTCGGCAAGACGCAGACCTCGCCCGCGGTGCGGACCGAGCCGGAAACGGCCTTGGCCGGGCAGTGGCGGGTCGTGGTGCTGAACGATCCGGTGAACCTCATGTCCTACGTGGTCATGGTGTTCAAAAAAGTCCTTGGTTTCGACGAGACCCGCGCGCGCCGGCACATGCTGGAGGTGCACGAACAGGGCCGGTCGGTGGTGTGGTCGGGCCTGCGGGAGAAAGCGGAAGCCTACGCGTTCACCTTGCAGCAGTGGCACCTGACCGCCATCTTGGAGGCCGATGAAACGCATTGAGGTGAGACTCAGTCTGGCTGTCGTCGCGCCGTTGCTCGATGTGATCAAGGAGGCGGCGGTGGGCCTCGAGCAGACGCTGGCCGCTCCGCCGGCCCTGCAGGATCTGGAAGCGGAGTTTCGCACCGTCTGGGAGGGCGAACTGCTCGATGCACAGAACGAGGACGTGCGGGCGCTGCTGGCGCTGTTTGACGGCGAGTTTTTCTCCGAGGGGGTCGTGGCCTTCGATGCCGACAATGCCGAGACCGTCGTGCGGGCCTGCGCCGCGGTGCGGCTGCGGCTGCGCGCCCGGCACCTCTCCGGCCTCACCGAGGAGGTGCTCGAGTCGGGCGAGACCGAGCTGGCGAAGCTGCCGGAGGCGGTCCGCAAGGCCTTCATGTGCTACCTGTTTCTTGCGACGCTGCAGGAGTTGATCATCCAGCATCTGGAATCCTCGATCATCGAATCGTGATTCGCGTTTGACGCGGGCGGGGGCGGACCTACCTTCGGGACAACACCCTGCAGTGTTCGAGGTGCTTTCATTAAACAGCTCTTTGCCTTTGAATCATTACGGGAACTGAAACCGCCGCGGAAGCTGCTCGGCCGTAAACCGGAAAGCAAACGCTGTGGAGGAGGTGCCCACCTATACATAAAAAGGACCAGAGCCTTTGGGCATACGGCACAGGCGGGGTGTTACTCTTTTTCAACCAACCAATCACATGGAAAGACTGCCCTACTACCAGTTGCTGCACATCCTCTCGCTGATCGTGTTGACGGCCCACACCTTCATGGCCTTTGCCAACCCGGCCCCCGAGAACCGCCGGCAGACGCTCATCATCACCGGCGTGGCGGCGCTCCTGATGTTCATCAGCGGTTTCGGCATGCTCACCGTGCTCAAGATCCCCTTCGCCACGGGCTGGGTGGTGGTGAAGACGGTCTGCTGGCTCGGCCTCGCTTCGCTCGCCGGTGTGGTTTATCGCCGCGTTCACCTCCGCGGCCTGCTGAGCTACAGCGCGATGGGCCTGATCACACTGGCGCTGGTGATGGTTTTTTTCCGGCCCGGCTTCTGAGGCCGGAGCCCGTCCGCCCATGAGCGGCCCCGCCGAGCCCCCCGGCAATTCCCTCTGCGGATTGTGGATCGCCGACGACGGCCGGGCGCACCAAGCATGGCTGCGGCCCGATGGCACCCGGTTTGAGCAAACGGCGGACTTTCGGCCTTTCGCCTGGGTGCATCGCGCGGTGGCGGCGGACATCGGCGTCGCCGGCGTGCAGCTTGAGGAACTCACGGGGGCGGGGGTCTTCAACCGCCTGGCGCACGCCGACACTCCCGCGGCCTTCGAGGGTCTGCAGAAACTCGTCAGCCGCACGGAACTCGATGTGCTGCGACCGCTCGAAAGCCAATGGCTGCTCCAGCAGCGCGCCCGGCTCTACGCGGGGCTGACCTTTGGCCAGTTGCGCCGCTGTCAGCTCGACATCGAGACGGGCTCGACCGACGGCGGTTTCAGCGATGCGGGCAAGCCCGGGGACCGCGTCCTCGCGATCGGGCTGCGCTGCGGCGGCCGGAACCGACTGCTGGTTTTGGCCGAACTTACCGACGTCGCCGAAAAGAACCTGCTGGAGGAGTTCAACGCGGTGCTCGCGGAAATGGATCCCGATGTGATCGAGGGTCACAATCTCTTCAAGTTTGACCTCGATTATCTGCGGCAGCGGTGCCGGCGGCACAAGGTCCCCTGCGCCTGGGGCCGGTTCGGGCAGCGCGCGACCTTCCGCAACAGCCGGCTCAAGGTGGCCGAGCGCTGGATTGATTTCCCGCGCTGCGATCTGCCGGGCCGGGCGGTGGTGGACACCTACCTGCTGGTGCAGCTCTATGATGTGACGACCCGCGAGCTGACCTCGTTCGGCCTGAAGGATGTGGCGGTGTATTTCGGGATTACCGACGAGGACAGCGCCGACCGCACCTACCTCGCGGGCAACCGGATTTTTGACGCCTACCGGAATGAACGGGAAAAATTCCTGGCCTACCTGGAGTATGACCTGCGGGAGACGGAGGGCATCGCCGACCTGCTGCTGCCGACCTATTTTGAGCAGACGCGCACCTTTCCCATCCTCCTGCAGGAGGCAACCCTGCGCGGCACCACCGGCAAGATCGACCTGCTGTTTCTCGAGCATTATTACCACGCCCGGCACGCCTGTCCCGTGCCGACGGAAGTCGGGGCTTTCGAGGGCGGCTACACCCGGAGCTTCGAGGAGGGTGTCTTCCGGCACGTGCTGCATTTCGACGTGGCCTCGCTCTATCCGAGCCTGCTTCTGCACATCGGCCGCAATCCGGGTAATGATGCGCTCGGCGTCTTCATCCCGCTGCTCAAATCGCTCCGGGAATACCGCCTGAAATTCAAGCAACTCGCGAAGAGCGGCGCGACCGAAGCGGAGCGGGCGGAGGCGCAGGCCCGGCAGACGAGCTTCAAGATCCTCATCAATTCCTTTTATGGTTACCTCGGGTTTTCCGGGGCGCGGTTTGGCGATGGCGCGCTCGCCGCGGAGGTGACACAGCGGGGCCGGGAGATCCTCCAGCAGTTGATTGATGCTTTCGCGGGTCATGGCTGCACCCTGTTGGAAGCCGACACGGACGGCATCTACCTGTCTTCGGAGCGGTATTATCAGGAGCCGGAGGCGCTGCTGGCGTTGGTCGCGCCGATTCTGCCGCCGGGCATCGAGCTGGAATACGACGGCCGCTACGAGGCCATGTGGTGCTACAAGGCGAAGAACTACGCGCTCTACGACGGGAAGAAGATCACGCTGCGCGGCAGCGCGCTGCGGTCGCGCGGCATCGAGCCGTTCCTGAAGAAACTGAGCGACCAGTTTATCCGCTTCATTCTCGGCGCCTCGCCGGAGTCGCCGCTGGTCCTGCTGGAGGAGACCAAGCGGCGGCTGGAGACACGGGAGCTGCCGGTGGGGGAAGTGGCGAAGACGGAGGCGCTGGGTCAGAATCCGGAGGCTTACGAAAAATTCATTGCCGAGGGCGGCAAGCCCCGCCGGGCCACGGCCGAGGTGGCCTTGCAGCTCAACCCGCGCCCACGGATGGGCGACCGCGTGAGCTATTACATCTTGCCGAAGGCCAAGGGCCAGACGAGTGACTGGCAGCGGGCCAAGTCCGTGACGCTGTTTGATCCGGCGAACGCGCCCTACGATCCGAAATATTACTTGGAGAAACTCGACGACTGGATCGAGCGCTACGGCCGGTTCATCGGCGCGATCCCGCGCGGCGGGAAACAGGAAGAGCTGCTGTAGCGGGACTCACGACCACCGCAGGTCGTTTTTCGTGATCGGGAGGGAGCGGATGCGTTTGCCGCAGGCGGCGAAGATGGCGTTGCAGATGGCCGGTGGCACGACGGGGTAGCCGGGTTCGCCGAGGCCGGTGGGCGGGTTGTCGCTCTGGAGAAAATGCACGCCGATTTCCGGCGCGTCGCCCAGCCGGAGCAGGGGATAGTCATGGAAATTGCTCTGCACCGTGCGGCCCCGTTCGTAGGTGATTTCCTGGAACCACGCCATGCTCAGGCCGTCGATCACGGAGCCTTGGATCTGGTTTTCCGCGCCGCTGAGATTGATGATCGGGCCCACGTCCGTGGCGACGGTGACATGCTTCACTTGCAGCACGCCGGCGGGACTGACCGCGACCCGGGCCACCATCGCGACGTAGCCTTGATGGCTGAAATGAAACGCAACGCCCCGGCCTTCGCCTTTGGGCAGAGGTTGACCCCAACCGGATTTTTCCGCGGCGAGCCGGATGACGCCTTTCATGCGGCCCGTATCGTAGGGGACGCCGCGGCCGCCGGTCGGTGGCACGAGCCGGTCCTCGCCCAGCAGCTCAAGCCGGAACTCGACCGGATCGCGCCCGGCGGCGTGGGCGAGTTCGTCGATGAAGCCCTGCATGACGAAGGCGAGACCGTTGCTGCCCGGCGCGCGCAGCGGGCCGGTGGGCACGATCGTGGAGATGAGCGATTGCTCCAGCCGGTAGTTGGGGATGAAGCGGGCGGGCAACTCGTCGGGGCTCATGCCGGCGGACGGCGCGGGCGACTGGGTGGAGTGGTAGCCGAAGGTGACAAAATGATTGTGCCAGGCGCTCAGGCGTCCGCTCGCATCCACGGCGCCCCTGAGGTGGTGGAAACCCGCCGGGCGGAAAAAGCAGTGGCGCATGTCGTCCTCGCGGGTCCAGGTGAGCTTGACCGGGGCGTTGACGCGCAGGGCGATCGCCGCGACCTCGACCATGTAGTCGTTGCGCAGCCGCCGGCCAAAGCCGCCGCCGGCGCGGACGAGGTTCAGTTTCAACTTTTCCTTCGGCAGATTGAAGGTGTTGGCGACGAGATCGCGGCCCGGTCCCGGCGTTTGCGAAGTGGTCCAGAATTCAATACCGCCATCCTTGGCCCACGCGGTGCAGCCCTGCGGCTCCAGCGTGGCGTGGTTGAGGAAAGGGTAAAAGTAATCGGCTTCGACGGTTTTCGCGGCCGAGGCGAACGCCGCGTCCACATCGCCGTCGTGCCGGAGCTGCGCGCCGCGACCGCGGGCGAGGTCCGCGGCCTGCGCGGCATAGGCGGCGGAAGAGTGGCCGGCGGCGGCGCGTTCATCCCATTCAACGCGCAGTTTGGCCTTGGCCGAGAATGCGGACCAGGTGGAATCAGCCACGATGGCGACACCGGGCAGCAGGCCGGTGATGTCGGTCGTGCCCTCGATGATGAAAGCGTCGAGCACGCCGGGGAGGGCCTTGATCTCCTCGAGGTTGGCGCGGATCACCCGGCCGCCGAAGACCGGGCATTTTTCGTAGGCGGCGTAAACCATGCCGGGGAGCCGCTGGTCGATGCCGAAGAGCGCCGCGCCGGTGACGATCGCGGGATTGTCCACGCCGCCGACGCGGGAGCCCAGCACGCGGAATTCGCTCTCGTCCTTGAGCCGCACGTTGCGCTCGTCGGGGATGGGCAGCGTGGCGGCGGTGGTCGCGAGTTCGCCGTAGCTGAGGGAGCGGCCGGAAGCGGTGTGGATGACACGGCCGTTTTCGGTGGTGAGCTCGCCCGTCCGGACGTTCCAAGTCTGCGCGGCGGCGGCGATGAGCATGGCGCGCGCGGTCGCGCCGGCGCGCCGCAGCAACAGATAGTTGTCGGGCGTGGAACGGCTGCCGCCGGCAAACTGCGCGCCCACGTCGTCCCGCAGACCCGCCTGTTCGATGACGATGGTGGAAAAATCCGCGTCGAGCTCCTCGGCCACGATCATCGGCAGCGAGGTTTTCACGCCTTGGCCGGTCTCGGGATTCTTTGCGAGGATGGTGATGATGCCCTCGGGCGTGATCTTGATGAATGGGCTGGGCGTGAAGATCCGCGCGGTGTCGTCCAGTGCGCCGGCGGGTTGACCGAGCGCGCCGGGCAGGGCGAGGCTCAGCACAAACCCGCCGCCGGCGAGCGAGCCGACGCGGATAAAATCCCGGCGGGTGAGCGGGGTGCTGGCGGGGTTCATGCTGAGGCCTCCTGTTGCAGCCGGAGGGCGGCGGCCTTCACCGCGGCGCGAATGCGGACATGGGTGCCGCAGCGGCAAAGATTGCCGGCGAGGGCCTCGTCAATTTCCGCATCGGTGGGATCGGGCCGGTCGCGCAGGAGCGCAGCCGCGGTCATGATCTGCCCGGCCTGACAGTAACCGCACTGGGGCACATCGTGTTCGCACCACGCTTCCTGGAGAGGGTTCAGGCCGCCGGGCGAGAGGCCCTCGATGGTGGTGATGGCGGCGCCTTCGGCCGCGGCGACGGGCAGCATGCAGGAGCGCAGCGGGGCGCCGTTGAAGTGGATCGTGCAACTGCCGCAGAGACCGCGGCCGCAGCCGTATTTCGTGCCGGGGAGATTGAGCGTGTCGCGCAGAATCCAGAGCAGCGGGGTGTCGGGCTGGGCCTCGACCGTGCGGGCGACACCGTTAACAACGAGCTGGTAGGCGGCCATGGGGAGCTTGGGCGGGTTATCGGGTGGCGCTGCGGCGGACGACCCAGTCCACGATCGCGGCGTCGTTGTTCTCATGCCGCCAGACGAGGGCAAGAAATTCCGCCGGGAGGATGTCGTGGGCGCGGAAGAAGCGGCGGTCGCCGCCGCAGCCATACATGAGGGAGGCGGGCAGTTCGCCGCGGAGCTTGGCCTTGGCCTTCGGGATGATCCGGGGCAGCCATTCGATGCCCTTCACGGCGTCGGTCTTGGCGGGCATGGTGGACTCGTCGAGGACGGCGACGAGTTTCCGGCCGCCCTGCACGTTGAGGAAATAATCCCGCCGCACCAGCTCGATGGCGAGGGCGTGTTCGGGCCCGGGTTCGCCGTAGTTGCTGTGGTCCTCGGCGTAGTCGTAGAGGTGCTGGGCGGTGAGGCCGTTGGCGGCGAGCCAGGCGGCTTCTTCAGCAGTGAAAAGAGCCGCCGGATCGCGCTGGCCTTTGGCGTAGAGGGCCACGGCCTGGTCGTAGAGCGTGCGGAACCGGGTAGGGAAATCGAAGTGCTTCATGCGGGCTTACCATCAGGCAAAGCGCGGCCGGCGCAAAGCCGGAAGTGAGATTTTCCATCAATCCGCCGGGCGGAAGTCGATGAGGCGCTTGAAGCGGTCCACGCGCTCGACCACGACGTCGAGCCGGACGTTGAGCTCGAAGCGGCGTTTGTGGCGGCGGCCGACGAGCATGGTGCCGGCCTGGTTGGGCGTGTAATGGTCGTCGCTGAGGAAGGCCGTCGGCACGAAGCCGAAGGTCATGGACTCGATCAGCTCGACGAAGAAACCGTGGGCCCGGACGTCGGTGATGACGGCGGCGAAGCGCGTGCGGGGTTTCCGGTCGAGTTCGCGCTCGAAGAACTCGAGCAACTTGATGCGCACGCTCTCGCGCTCGGCCTCGGTGCTGTTGATCTCGGTGAGGCTGAGATGCTCGGCGAGGGCCTCGACGCGGCCGAGATTGTAGGCGGCGCCGTGGGCGGCGTGCGCCGGGTAGCCGGCGTGTTTCACGAGGTAGGTGTCGAAAACCCGGTGCACGACGAGGTCGGAGTAGCGCCGGATGGGCGAGGTGAAGTGGGTGTAGTCCTTCTTCGCGAGCCCGTAGTGGCCGTCGGGCGTGGCGCGGTAGGCCGCCTTGCGGAGGCTGCGCAACAGTTGCGTGCGGAGGGTGTAGCCCTGCGGGTGGGTGGCGAGGGTTTCGAGCAGCTTCACGATCTCCTCGCGCCGCGTGAGGTCGCCGGTGCGGAGGCCGAAGGTGCCGAGCAACTGGCGCAGTTCGCCGAGTTTCTCCGGGTCGGGCTCGTCGTGCACGCGGTAAAGCGAGGGCAACCGGTGCGCGCGGGTCACGTGGGCCACGGCTTCGTTGGCCGCGAGCATGAATTCCTCGATCAACTGGTGGCTCTCGTCGTTGGTGATTTTTTCCAGTCGGTCGGCGTAGCCTTCGGGATCCACGAAGATTTTGGTCTCGGGCATGTCGAGATCGAGGCTGCCGTGGGCCATGCGGGCGCGGCGGAGCTTGAGGGCGACGCGCCAGAGCGCGCGGACCCAGGTCTGCAGGTCCACGATCTCGGAGTCGCTCAGGCTGCTGAGCGCACGGCCGGTGGAGCCGGTCTGGTGCTTGGGCGGCAGGGGCAGGGCGCGGATTTTGTCGGGGTCGTGTTCGTTCAGGAGGGCGTAGGCCTGCTTGTAGGTGAGACGCTTGCGGCTGCGGATGACGGTATTGGCGTAGGCGGTGTGGCGAACCTGCCCGTTTTTGTTAAAAGTGAGGAAGACGGCCTTGGTGAGACGGTCCTGGCCTTCGACAAGCGAACAGAGGCCGTTGGAGAGTTTTTCCGGCAGCATCGGGATGACGGTGCCAACCAAGTAGGTGGAGTTGCCCCGGTTCTGGGCCTCGCGGTCGAGCGCGGTGCCGGGTTTCACGTAGGCGGAGACATCGGCGATGTGGATGCCGACGCGGATCTCGTCACCGTCGAGGACCTCGTAGGAGAGCGCGTCGTCGAAGTCCTTGGCGTCATCGGGGTCGATGGTGAACGTGGGCACCTCACGGTAGTCGAGGCGGTTGGCGCGGTCGCCGGGATTGACGCGGTCGGGCAGATCGGCCGCTTCGCGTTCGACGACGGCGGGAAACTCGGTGGCGAGGTTGTATTTTTCGAAGACGCCGAGCAGCTCGGCGCGCGGTTCATGGGTGCGCCCGAGCCGGGCGGTGATCCGGCCGGTGAGCGCGTCGCGGCGGTGGCGCCAGTCTTCCAGCGTGACGACGACCTTGTCGCCGGACTGTGGCACGGGCTTGAGGTCGGATTTGGCCGGATCGGCGACGAGAATTTCCAGCGGAAAGCGCGGATCATCGGCGGCGACGGTCCAGTGCCGGCCGCTTTTCTGGAGATTGCCGACGATGGTGCCGCGGCCGCGCTCGAGCACGCGGGTGACCTGGCCGATTTTTTCGCCGGGCCGTTTGCCCTTGCGACCGTGAAAGATCCGCACCGCGACGATGTCGCCGGGCAGGGCGGTGAGGGTTTCCTCGGGAAAAATCTGCAACGCGGGATCGCGCGGGTCGCCGGGACCGCCGTCCGCACCCTGGAGAACGACGAAGGCGGAACCGCCGGCGCGAAACTGAATGCGGCCGACCAGCTCACCCGGCTCGATGCGGCGGGTCGCCGGCTGCGGCGGTGGCGCGGACGCGGGCGCTTCCGGGGCCGCGGATTTTCGCTGGCGGGAGGTCTGGAAGACGGCGCGCTCGGGCTCGCGGGGCCGGGCGGGCTTCGTGGCGCGGCGCAGCTCAATGCGCGGGCCGGGGTGAATCAGCTTCTGCTCGGCGAGCCGGCGGATTTCGTGCGCCAGTTGGGCGCGTTGCTTTTTGTTGAGCCCGAGGGTCCGCAGCAGGTCGGATTCCTTGGCAGGTTGGTAGTCGGGTGCCCGCAGATGCGAGAGCAGACGGTCGCGAAGATTCATAGGTTAAGATCTGGTGGCAGGGCGCGCAGGCCGTGCTTTGGAGGTGGACTGATGAAACGGGGCCGCCCAAAGTGGGGCGATGAAAATCGTGCATGTCGCCAGTGAAATGTTCCCCTACATGAAGACGGGCGGACTGGCTGATGCTGTCGGCGCGCTGGCCGGCGCGCTGGCGGACCGCGGGCACGAGACGGCGGTCTTCCTGCCGGGCTACCGGCGGGTGCTGGAGCATCCCGATGCGGCCGGCGCCACGCGGCGACTGCGGTTGAAGATCGAGCTGGACGACACCTACCACACCGGCGAGGTGCGGGTCTTCAGCCCGCGGCCCAACCTCACGGTTTATCTCGTCGTGAAGGAGGAATATTTCGACCGCGCCAACCCCTACGGCACCGCCGAGCGCGACTACGAGGACAATGCCGACCGGTTTCTTTTCTTCGCCAAGAGCGTGGTGGAGACCCTGCGGCTGGCCGATCTGCAGGCCGACATCGTGCATGCGCACGACTGGCCGGCGGCGCTGGTGCCGCTGCTGCTGCGCGCGGCCGAGCGCCGGCACGGCCTCACGCTCGCGATGCGCACCGTGTTCACGATCCACAACATCGCCTTCCAGGGCATCTTCCCGTCGCGGGTCTTTGCCCGCACGAATTTGCCGGACGAGCTCAACAACATCGACGGGCTCGAATACTACAACCAGATCAACTTCGTGAAGGGCGGCATCCTGTTTGCGGACCGGGTGACGACGGTAAGCCCGCGTTACGCGCAGGAGATCCAGACGCCGGAGTTTGGTTGCGGGCTCGACGGCGTGGTGCAAACGCGGGCCGAGGACATTGCCGGGCTGCTCAACGGTATCGACACCGCGGTGTGGAATCCGGCGGTGGACCCCTTGCTCCCGGCCCGCTACTCCGCGGTCAACCTCGCGGGCAAGGCGATCTGCCGCGCGGAGCTGCTGCGGCAACTCAAGCTCGATCCGAAGTTTGCCGGGCCGGTCTATGGCATGGTCTGCCGGCTCGCCGAGCAGAAGGGCGTGGACCTGGTGTTGGCCAACCGCGATTTCTTTCTGAGAAACGACTGCCGGCTGATCGTGCTGGGCACCGGGGAGAAGCGCTACGAGGACGCGTTGCGGGAACTCGCCGCCGTGGCGCCGGGCAAGATCGCGCTGTGTGCCAAGCTCGACGAGGCCATGAGCCATCTCATCGAGGCGGGCGCAGATTTTTTCCTGATGCCTTCGCTCTTCGAGCCCTGCGGACTGAACCAGATGTATTCGCAGGCCTATGGCACGATCCCGCTCGTGAGCCAGGTTGGCGGGCTGGCCGACACGGTCACTGACGCCGATGCGGATCCGGACAATGGCACGGGCTTGAGTTTCCCCGCCACGGCTGAAGGCTTGGCGGACGGATTGAAGCGTTCGTTGGCGCTGTTCGCGGACAAAAAGCGACTGACGGTTGTGCAAAAGCGCGGGATGGACAAGGACTTCAGTTGGTCGCAGGCGGCGGTCGCCTACGAGCAGCTTTACCAAGATTCGCTCTAATCCTCCGTGACTCCACCGGTCCTCCTCTGGTTTCGCCAAGATCTCCGACTGCAAGACAATCCGGCCCTGGCCGCCGCCGTGGCGCGCGGCGGGCCGGTGATTCCCGTGTTCATCCTCGATGATGCGGGCGAGGGGAACTGGGCGCCCGGCGGGGCTTCCCGCTGGTGGTTGCATCACGCGCTGGCGGCGCTGGCCGCGTCGCTGCAGGCGCTGGGCTCGCGGCTGGTTTTGGCCCGCGGCGATTCCGGCGCCGAACTGCAGCGCATCCTCCGCGCTACCGGCGCGACCGCGGTGTATTGGAACCGCCGTTACGAGCCGGCCGCCATCGCCCGCGACCGGTCGATCAAGGCCGGCCTCGCCGCGGCCGGCACCGAGGTGAAGAGCTTCAACGGTGCGCTGTTGTTTGAGCCGCACACGATCACGAACAAGCAGGGCAAGCCGTTCCAGGTGTTCACGCCGTTTTGGCGCCACTGTCTCACGCTGCCCGTCGTGCCGCCCGTCCGGTTCGCGGCGAAGTCGCTGTCCGTCCCGGCCATGTGGCCGGACTCGATGAGGTTGGAAGAACTCGGACTGTTGCCGCGGCTCGCCTGGGCGGATGAATTTCCGGCGCACTGGACGCCCGGCGAGACCGGGGCGCAGCAGCGGCTGAAAACGTTCATCGCGGGGCCGGTGGATGATTATGCGGCCCGGCGCAACCTGCCGGACACCGACGGCACCTCGCGGCTGTCGCCGTGGCTGCACTGGGGTGAAATCGGCCCGCGGCAGATCTGGTCGGCCCTGCAGGCACGGGCGAAGGCGACCGGGGTTTTCCCCGCGGGCCGCGGGGAGCAGGTTTTCCTGAGCGAAGTTGGCTGGCGGGAATTCGCCCACCATTTGTTGTTTCACTTTCCACATACGCCGGAAAAACCGCTGCGGACTGACTTTGAAAAATTCCCCTGGGCGGATGATCCCGCCGGGCGCGGGCTGCGGGCGTGGCAGCGCGGTCGCACGGGCTACCCGATCGTGGACGCCGGCATGCGCCAGCTCTGGCGCACCGGCTGGATGCACAACCGCGTGCGCATGATCGCCGCGTCGTTTTTGGTGAAACATCTGCGTCTGCCGTGGACTGCGGGCGCGGCGTGGTTCTGGGACACGCTGGTGGATGCCGATCTGGCCAACAACACCCTCGGCTGGCAGTGGACGGCGGGGTGCGGCGCGGATGCGGCGCCCTATTTCCGCATCTTCGCCCCGGTGTTGCAGGGCGAGAAATTCGATCCGGCGGGAGATTACGTTCGCCGCTGGGTGCCGGAGTTGGCGCGGCTGCCGGCCAAGTGGATCCATCGGCCGTGGGAAGCTCCTGCCGAAGTGTTGGCCACGGCCGGGGTCGCGCTCGGGGAAAACTATCCGGTGCCGGTGGTGAATCACGCCGAGGCGCGGGCCGCGGCGCTGGCGGCGTTCAAGACGCTGCGGGGCGACGGAGTGGTGGAGCGCGGCTGAGGGAGCAACCGGCCGCGCCTTCCGGACGTAGCAGGGGATGATGACGGCATGCGCATGAGCAAGGACCAGATCGATACCGTGGTTGTCACCGGGGCTTCCGGTCTGGTCGGTCGCGCCCTCGTGTCCGGCCTGCGGACGCAGGGGCACACGGTGCGGACTTTGGTGCGGCGTCCGCCGGCGGCACCGGGTGAGTTTTTTTGGGACCCGGCCCGCGGTGAACTTGATGCCGCTGCCCTCGAGGGCGCGGATGCCGTCGTGCACCTCGCCGGGGAGAACGTCGCCGCCGGCCGCTGGACCGCGCGGCGCATGGCGAATATCCGGAGCAGCCGCGTGGACTCGACCCGACTGCTGGTTGGCGCGCTGACCGGCTTGGCCCGGCGGCCACGGGTTTTGATCAGTGCCTCGGCCACCGGTTACTACGGCGATCGCGGTGATGAACGGCTGGATGAAAGCAGTCCGCCCGGCGGCGGCTTTCTTGCTGATGTCTGCCAGGCTTGGGAAGCGGCGCTGGCGCCGGCCGCCGCAGCGGGCATGCGCACGGTGGCGCCTCGGTTTGGGGTTGTGCTCTCGCCGGCGGGTGGGGCGCTGAAAAAGATGCTGCCCGCTTTCCGCGCCGGGGTGGGCGGACGCTTGGGCACCGGGCGTCAATGGCTGCCGTGGATTGCGCTGGATGATTTGCCGGGTGTGGTCGGCCACCTGCTGGCGCGGAACGATCTGCACGGCCCCGTCAATGTGGTGGCGCCCGAGGCCGTGACCAACGGCCGATTTGTGCAGACCTTGGGCCGGGTGCTCCGCCGGCCCACGTTTTTGCCGGTGCCGGCATTTTTCCTGCGCCTGCTTTTTGGGGAGATGGCGGATGCGACGCTGTTGACCGGCGCGAGGGTGGAGCCCAGCCGCCTCACGGCCACCGGCTACACCTTCAGGCATCCGCAGCTTGAGCCGGCGTTGCGGCACATGCTCCAAAAGTCCGCTCCATGAATCGCACCACCATCATCATTGGGGCCGGCATCGCCGGTCTGCTCGTGGCGCGGCGGTTGCAGGCCGCCGGGGAAAACGTCGTGGTGCTCGACAAGAGCCGCGGGGTGGGTGGCCGCATGGCGACCAAGCGCGTGGCCGGCGCGGTCTTCGACCAAGGTGCGCAGTATTTCACGGTGCGGACGCCGGAGCTGGCCTCGCTGGCGGCTGACTGGGCGGCGCTAGATTTGATCCGGGACTGGGGCGGGGCGGAGCATCCGCGCTATATCAGCCCGGCCGGCATGACCGCCGTGCCCAAGCACCTCGCCGCGGGCCTCGATCTCCGACGCGAACACAAAGCGCTGGCGGTCCGGCGCACGGATTCCGGCTGGACAATCGAGCTGGAAGACCGCCCGACGTTGGCGGCGGACAGGCTGGTGCTCACCGCGCCGGCACCGCAGTCGCTGGCGCTGTTGAAGGCCGGTGCGGTTTCGTTGCCGGACGCATGGGCGGGTGAAATCGCTGCGCTCGACTACCATCCCTGCCTGGCGCTGCTGCTTTTGCTCGACGGCCCCGCCGCCGTGCCGGCCGGCGGCATCGCGCCGGAAGCGGGGCCCGTGCGCTGGCTGGCGGACAACACGGCCAAGCGCGTTTCCCCCGGACCCGGTGCGGCGCTCACCGTGCACACGACGGCCGAGTTTGCTGCCGCGCATTATGCCAAGACGGAGGTGGAGGTGTTCGCGTTGCTCGAAGCCGCGCTGGAACCTTGGCTGGGCGGCTCCCGGGTTGTGACCACGGCCCTGCACCGTTGGCGCTACAGCGAGCCGCGCCGCACCTGCCGGGCTCCCTGTGTGTGGCTGCCGGAGCTGCAACTCGGCCTGGCCGGGGATGCCTTTGGCGGCCCTAAGGTCGAGGGGGCCGTGCGTTCGGGCTTGGCGCTGGCGGGCAGCCTGGAGGTGTGAGGCCCGGCGGGATTCCGAAATCTAGGCTTTCCAAAGTGCCCGGTCGCCCGGTAACGTGCTCACCTTTATGCAGAAAACCTTCGTTATCTTCAAACCCGATTGCATGGAACAGCGCCATGTCGGCGAAGTGCTTGCACGCTTCGAAAAGGCCGGTTTCTCGGTCATCGGCTGCAAAATGGCCCGGCTCACGCCGGCCCTCCTGCGCGAGCATTACGCCCACGTGGCGAGCAAGCCCTTCTATCCGGAAATCGAGCAGTTCATGAGCTCCCGGCCCGTCATCATGATGGCCCTGCAGGGTGAGGATATCGTGGCCAAGGTCCGTGAATTGCTGGGCCCGACCGATTCCCGCAAGGCGGCCAAAGGCACCATCCGGGGCGATTTCGGCACCGAGATGATGAAGAACGTCGTGCATGCCTCGGACAGCGATGAAAACGCGCAGATCGAGTTGGCGCGTTTCTTCCAGGCCGGGGAGATTTACGCGGTCTGAGCGCTTGACGCCGGCCGGCCGGCCGCGCTTCTTTTCACCTTCGCCTTTTCAGGCCCTCATCGTCTAGCGGCTAGGACGGATGATTCTCATTCATCAAACCGGGGTTCGATTCCCCGTGAGGGCGCCAAACTTAAAGCGCCCGTCGATCACGACGGGCGCTTTTTTGCGTCTGTATTAGTGTAGGTAAACTGACTCCGAAAGGGAAAGAGGTGCTGCCGGAGTCGGCCGTTTTTGACTTGGGAACTGCTAGTGTTACCAAGAACCGATACTCAAAATGTGTGGCTTGTTGCGTCGATAGCCGCTCATTAGTTGAGAAAAATGTAATCATCGTCCCGCTTATTTTCGGGGCCGAGACTTGCCTTTGAATACCACTTTTGCCACCATGGGTTGCGGCTAAATAGAAGCGCGCCACAACGTATCGTAGCCAAATATTTCTAGCGTCATTGTGGCGCGATGTTTGTGGGCTTAAAATCATAAGCTATTGCTGAACAGCTATCAGCGAGTGGGTGCCATTTGGCATGCTCAAAGCATTAGGTCTTATTGAGTCTGTTGGTGGAGAATGCCCGGTGAAATTCGATTCTCAAGGCCCTCTGCCAGTAGCCTTACACAAGCCACGATACGGATACTCATAGACCGGCGCGGGGAGTGTTTTCTTAATTACCACTCACCCGAACCGCCATGCTCAAACACGAGGGCGAAGCCCACACCACCCGCCATATTCCGCAGAGAGTGACCCACGAACTGTGGGCCCTTGCAGGCGGCCGCTGCCAGTTCCGAGGCTGCAACAAATTGCTCTATCGGTCGCCTGTCACTCAGGAGCGAGTCAACAACGCGCAGCGCGCGCACATCTATTCCTACTCCGCAGACGGGGCACGCGGTCGCGGGCTCTATGCCCGCAGGACCAAGGGTCTGAACAGCACTAAGAATTTGATGCTGATGTGCCATGGCTGCCACACGCTCATCGACCGTGATATACTCGGTGAGAAATACTCCGCCCAGCTGCTCCAGGAATGGAAGCGTGAACACGAGATCCGGATCGAACGGAATACCGGCGTTCACCCCAAGCGGATGTCGCATATCGTCCTCTATGGTTCTCGCATTAACGAGCAGGATTCACCGCTCCAGGAAGACGAGGCGACGGGAGCGATTTTCCCCGGACGCTACCCGGCTGAGAATCACGCGATCAATCTGTCGATGAAACTTGAGCACGAGGACAATACTCCCGAGTTCTGGGTCACGGAAGCTACCCACTTGCGCAACAGCTTCGATCGGCTTGTGGCCCGACCCATCTTGGAGGGACGTGCTTCTCATTTCTCGCTCTTTGCCCTCGCAGGTATACCGCTTCTAGTCCTCCTCGGTTCATTGTTCACCGACAAACGAGCAGTGGACGTCTATCAACCCCGTCGGAATCCAAGAGGTTGGCGATGGCTGCGCCGAGCAACGCAGAAGTTCCGTTTCACGCTAAACCGGCCGAAGCAAGCACGTGGGGAACCCGTCCTCGTCTTTTCTCTCAGTGGCAAGATCGACTACGCCCGAGTGCATGCCGCCTTGGGCCGTCAGGCTGCGATATGGGAACTGACCATAGACGAACCCTATAACGACTTCCTTCGCTCCCGCGATCAGCTGGCCTTGTTCTGCACGAGCGTCCGCCAGCTAATGGAGGAAATCAACCGGCGCCATGGCCGCAAACCGGTGCATATCTTCCCGGCGATGCCGGTGGCCTGCGCGATCGAACTCGGGCGGCTGCGTATGCCGCAGTCCGATCCGCCATGGATCCTCTACAACCAAAACAACAAACTGGGCGGTTTCACCACGGCCCTGACCATCGGAGACCAAACCCCATGAGCGACGCAAAGAATACGGTGATCGACGCGATCATCGCCACCATTGACATCCCTGACGACTCCTACGAACGCGCAATCGGCCGCGCCCGCGACCTTGAGTCTTGGGTGAAAGACTCGGCCGAATCCAAGGACTTCGATCCCGAAATTTCCGCGCAAGGCTCCTTCCGTCTTGGCACGGTCATACGTCCTCTCAAGGACGACGATGAATACGATCTCGATTTGTCCTGGGTGCTGCGCCGGGGCTATGGCAAGGACCGGCATTCCCAATCCGAGCTGAAGGCGCTTGTCGGCCGCGACATAGAGGCCTACCGCAAGGCCCGGCGCATCGAAACCGCGCGCGAGGAAAAGAATCGCTGCTGGCGACTCAACTATCTGGATAAGCTGAAATTCCATCTCGATGGCGTGCCCTGCCTCCCGGAAAGCACCGAGGCTAAACAGGCGCTGCGTGGGGCTATGGCGCGCTCCGGGTTGGCCGAACCTTTGGCCCAGTCCCTCGCGGAATTGAGCCTCTGCATTACCGATCGGACCCGGCCGGATTACCGCGTCGTGTCGCCCACATGGCTGATCAGCAACCCCGAGGGCTACGCCCGCTGGTTCGAGTCTCGGATGAGACTAGCCACCACCGTCCTCGAAAGCCGTGCCCGCGACGCCCGCGTCGCCTCCATCGCGGATTTGCCTACCTTCCGGTGGAAGACGCCCTTGCAGCGCTCTGTGCAGCTCCTCAAGCGGCACCGCGACGTCATGTTTGAGTCCCACTTCGACGCGCGCCCGATCTCCATCATCATCACCACGCTCGCCGCCCGTGCCTACCGTGGTGAAGCCGGGATTGCCTCGGCGATGGAACGCATCCTCGCCGACATGGAATCCCTAGTAAACTCCGGCCGGCCGCGCGTGCCAAACCCAGTCAATCCGGCCGAGGACTTCGCGGAAAAGTGGGACACCGCCGAGGGCCGCCAGCTCCAGATGGAGGAAAACTTCCGGCGCTGGGTGGCCCAAGCCCGCGCCGATTTCAACAAGCTGGTGGTATCAAGCGACGCTGGCTTCATCGCCCAGCAAGCCCGTGCCCGCTTCCGCGCGCCGGTCGACGCCGACCGCCTGCGCAACCTGGTCGGGATCGGCTTCCCGCACATCGCGGCCACCCCGAAGTCCGTGGAAATCAGGGAGCCGGCGCGGCCTTGGAGCCGCCGGGCTTGAATCTATGCCGCCTGGTCTCACTCAGTTCCTGTCCGACTATCCCGGCATGTCCATCCACCCATCGACATACGCCGGGTTGGAACTGCGCGGCACGTTCGCCTTCTCCGCCCAGCCACCGGACCGCCCGCTCATTACCGACAGTTATTCGCTGGCGATCCGGGTGCCGCCCACGTTTCCGGCGGCATTGCCCGCGGTGACGGAAACAGACCGGCGCATCCCTCGCGATGGCCGCCACCATGTGAATCCCGACGAAACCCTCTGTCTCGGCTCACCGCTCCGCCTCCTCCTCAGTCTTTCCCGTCGGCCCGATCTGCCGGGCTTCTCGGAAACCTGTATCGTGCCATATCTCTATGCCGTCAGTCATCGCCTGAAGTTTGGCGGACCGTTCGTCTTCGACGAACTCGATCACGGTGCCCCGGGCGTTTTGCGCGACTACATGGAACTCTTCGGCCTTGACTATCCGCAGCAGGCCCACTCGGCCTGGAGCTTATTGGGAATGAAGAAGCGGCGCGCCAACAAGCGTTCCTGTCCATGTGGTTGCGACCGCCGCCTCGGCCGCTGTGCGTTCAACCACCGCCTGCGCCCTTTCCGCAAGCTGGCCAGCCGGTCCTGGTTTAGGGCCAACACTCCTTGACGCCATGCCCATCCTCGAATCTCAGTTGGAAACATGGGCAGGGCAGGGCTCCGTAACGCAGTCGGCCGCCACGTATGCCACCATCAGGCGCGCGCTCATGGAGCCGTCGGCGAAGTATCGCGACCGCAACTTCGAGGTGTTCCTCCAGGGCTCCTATGGCAACGACACCAACATCTACGCCGAAAGCGACGTAGACGTGGTCATCCGTTATGATGGTGCGTTTTTTCACGACCTCTCGGAATTGCCCCCCAAGGAACAGAAGGCCTTTGCGGATGAAATACCAGAAGGCACCTACCTTTACGCCGACTTCAAGGCCGACGTCGAAAAAGCACTGCAGGCCGCCTTTGGTAGGTCGGTTAAGCCGGGCAATAAGGTCTTCACCATCGCCCCGAACGGTTCCCGCCGCAGCGCCGACGTCGTCGTGACGTTCGAATTCCGCCGCTATTTCAAGTTCAACGGTGAACAGGACCAGAACTACGAACCGGGCATTTGCTTCTTCCGGGGCGATGGCGTTCGCATCGCCAACTACCCGAAGCAGCATTCGGAAAACTGCACGGCCAAGCACCAGGCAACCAACGGAAATTTCAAGCCCATGGTGCGGATATTCAAGAACCTGCGCGGTGCGCTCATCGAGGAAGGTCTGATCGGGGAGGGAACCGCTCCTTCCTATTTTATCGAAGGGCTGCTCTACAATGTGCCGGACGCGTTGTTTACCGGCAGCTATGAGGAGATGCTCTACAACTGTCTCGACTGGCTGCACAAGCAGCCGGCGGTAATCCGCGACAAGTGGCTATGTGTTAACGAACAGTATTTCCTTCTTCGCGATGACCCGGTCTGCTGGTCCCCCACGCACTGCGTGCAGTTCATCGATGCCGCGATCAAATACTGGAACCGCTGATTCCATTTATCTCATGAGCAATCCCCTTAACGTCTTCATCAGTTACAGTGTGCACGATACCGGGCTCGTTGACGGTCTGGCCGCGCACCTGAGCCCACACGCGACAACCCGCTTTTGGCAGCAGGACAAGGTGCCGGGGCTAGAGGCTTGGCCGTTGATCTACAGTTGGATTGACGCTGCCGACTTGGTCGTGGTCGTGCTCACCGGCGCCACCCTGAGTCGGGGCATTTCCGTGGGCACCGAGGTTGGTTACGCCCGCAAGGCCGGCAAGCGCATCATTCCCCTAGTTGCCCCGGAAGTGCCGAAAGGCGAACTGGGCTGCCTCGAGGGCATCACCTACATCCGGCTGGATTACGACAATCCGGCCGCAACGTTCGCTCAGCTCCATTCTGCCATCGCCCATTACAAGACGGCGAAAGCCGAGCAAAGCCAGGCCCTGGTGCTTGTCGGTCTGGCCGTGCTCGGGCTCTTCGCTTTCAGCCGCGATTAGCGCAAGCTATCCATGAACTGGTCCCAATTCTTCGCGCAGCTTGTCATGCAATTGGCTGTCAGCAGCCTCACTTTGGCCGCCGTTGCCTACCTCGCCAAGGCACTGATTGCGCAGCAATTGGCCAAGGACCTCGAGGCCTTCAAACGCCAGCTGGCCATCGAGGCCGAGCGCGACCGCATCCGGTTCAGCAAGCTCCACGAGCGCCGCGCCGAGATCATCGAAAAACTCTACCAGCAACTGGACCACATCACGGGTATGCTCGGCCTGCAGAGCGGACGCACCACCAACACCAGCGAGATCTCAGATCATCTGACCAAGGAGGTCGTTTCCCTGGGGCACTACTACCGGCAGCATGCGCTTTATTTCCCCACGTCTGTGAGGGAGAAATTCGAACGGGTGTTCATCCGGGGCCTGCCCAAGGCCATACTGGCCCTGCACGGGATTGGCGATATGGAAAAATTCGAAGTATTGTTCCGCGAGTGTCGCGGCAAGGAGGTCGATCTTGTCGGTGGCTTTCTGACTGGATTGAAGGAACAACTCCCCACGCTCATCCAGCTCAGCCGCGATCTGGAACAGGAGTTCCAAGCGATTCTAGGCGTTTCCGCCGGCGAAGCCAACCGCCACTCATGAGCACGCAGCAACCTATGGACGAAGTCGTTTTCAAGAAACCTGTGGAATGCACACTCGCCGAACTGCATGAATTCTCAAAACTGGTTCGTAAGGGATCCGAGGTTACCGCCACCGGATTGGCGGACCGCATTCGCGGCGCGCACTTGTTAGGACTTGCATTGAATAGCGGTGTGATGGTTGGGGTGGGCGCGCTGAAGATACCGGAGAAGAGCCATCGGGACCACGTGGTGAAAGCCTCAGGGATACTTTTGCCCGCAGATCGAATCCCTTTTGAGATTGGCTGGCTCTATGTTCTCGAAAACGAGCGGGACAAGAAATTCGGCCGCCGGCTCATGGATGGACTGATGGCAGCGGCGGGCAAATCCGGGGTCTATGGAACGTCCCGGCTCGACGAAGAGCACAAGCCGGTGCACGGTGCCTTGGAAAGGCGGGGTTTTAGCAAAGTAGGCAAATCCTACCCGAGTCGGGATGGGAAAACCAATATCCTGCTTTTTGTGCGGGAGCAGATTGATTGAAAACTGTCTCTACTTTCCGATTTCGAGCGAAATTCCTTTGTCTAGTAATGGCCGCACAGCACATAGCGACAAAGTGTTTCATTTAGCTTTCCTGTTGGGTTGCTAATTCCAGTCCTTTTCCAGCCGCCTGCGGGCGGCTTTTAGTGGGCGGATTTGACCGCGGAGACGCGGTGGTCGGGGCTCAGGCGACTGAGCAGCACGACCACGACGGCTCCGGCGAGCGCGAGCAGCACCGCGAGGATGACGCCGGCATTTTCCGGCGGGAGCACGTTTACCTGCACCAGCGGGACGAGTTCGCCCTTGCTGTTGAGGCGGGTGCTGACGACTTCTTTCCAGGGCCAGATGGTGCGCAGGGCACCGGCCATGATACCGGTCAGCGCGACCAAGGTGACGTGCCGCCAAGTCCGCAGCAACCAACTGACCAGACGGACAAAGGAGAGGATGCCCACGGCGATACCGGCGATGAAAACGGCCAGCGCCGCAAAATCACGGTGGTTCACGGCTTCCAGCACCTGCTGGTATTTGCCCATGATGACGAGCAGGTAGGAACCGGAGATGCCCGGCAGAATCATGGCGCAGATCGCGATGGCACCGGCCAAAAACAGAAACAACGGCGAGGGCGGAGTCTGGATGGCTTCGAGGCCGACGAGCCAATAGGTCGCCACCGCGGCGACCAGAAAGGCGGTCCAGTCCGCGGCGCGCCAACGCCAGGTCTCGCGGGCGAGCAGCAGGATCGAGCCGAGGACAAGGCCGAAGAAAAAGGCCCAGAGTTTCACGGGATGATGCTGGATGAGACCGCTGAGCACCCGGGAAAGGCTGAAAATGGCGGTCAAGAGCCCCAGGCCGAGGGCGATGAAGAACGGCACCGGAATTTGCCGGAACAGCTCCTTGAACCGGCCGCGCAGCAACAAGCGGAGCGCGGCGAGATCGAAGCTTTTGATCCCGTTGATGAGGCGGTCGTAAATCCCGCTGACAAAGGCGATGGTGCCGCCGGAAACACCCGGCACGAGATCGGCCGCGCCCATGATGAACCCGATCACGGCAACACGGAGGTGGAAGATGATTTTCATGAGTTCGGACTGAGAGGGCGGACGAAAGCTATAAAAAAGGCAGGCAGCGGGAGGCTGCCTGCCGGGAAAAAAGTCGAGACCGGGCTCAGACGTCGGGCTTGGTCTTGCGGAGGCCCTGGACGCGCTCACCGGCCTTCCACTGGCCGCGCTTTTTGAGCAGGTCAATGCGTTCGAAACGCTTGAGGACGTTGCGTTTAACTACGATGCCGGAGGCGCCTTGGAGACTCTTGTGCTGTGACATGGTGATAAAAATGAATGAGTTGCGGTTGCTAAAGGGCGAGATGGCTAGAGCTGGCCTGAGCCCATGACAAGTATTTTTCTCCAACATGCTCGGCGCGCACGACGACCCACTCGGGCGTGGCGTAAGGGTGGTGAGCCAGCATATGGGACTCCAAGGCGAGGAGCTGGGCGGGGAGAAATTTGAAACAGAGCCGGAACTCCTCGGCCTGCTGCATCTTGCCCTCCCAACGATAGTGGGACGTGATCGGCCCGTCGATTTGCACGCACGCGGCCAGGTTGCCGGCAATCACGCCGGCGGCGAGCCGGTCGGCCTCGGGTCGGCCGCCCACGGTGGTCCATGCGATCAGCATGGGCTCAGGCTTGAGCCGAATGCGCGGGCGGCAAGCCGGGAAATTAGCCCTTGACGCTCCGGGGCAGGGACGTAGCGATACACGGCTTCACATCTGCCAATTACCGATATGCGTGACGATTACATCAAAGAGGCCCTCAAGGTCGTGCCCGATCCCAACATGCTGATCAACGTGGTTTCGCGCCGCGTGAAGCAGCTCCGCCGCGGCAATCGCCCCCTCGTGGAGTCCCTGGAGAAGCTGTCGCCCGAGGACACCGCGCTGCGCGAGATCATCGAGGGCAAGATCAGCTTCGAGCTGGCCTGAGTTTTAGCAACAACACCAAGCAGGCGGCCCCGCGATTGCCGGAGCCGCCTTTTTCATGCATCAACCCGTCCATGTCCGCGAAGAAAAAAGACGAAGCCCGCTACACCGAGGTGCGCAATGCGAAGGCGCTCCGGGACTTCTTCGTGGACGAGCGCTTCGAGGCGGGCATTGCGCTCAAGGGCACGGAGGTGAAATCCATCCGGGCCGGCCGGGCGCAGATCAGCGATGCCTTCGGCCGGGTGGACAAAAACGAACTCTGGCTCGTGAACGCGCACATCGAGCTTTACGCATTCGGCAACACGAACAACCATGATGCCAGGCGCACCCGCAAACTGCTCCTGCACCGGCACCAGATCCGCAAGATCGCGCAGGCGCTGGCGGCGGGCGGCCGGGCCCTGGTGCCGTTGCGCCTGTATTTCAAGGATGCGCTCGTGAAGGTTGAGATTGCGCTTTGCACGGGCAAACAGCTTTTCGACAAGCGCGACACCCTGAAGAAGAAGGTGCAGGACCGTGAAATCGAAAAAGCCCTGAAATACCGCCGATGAAACCGATGGCCGACTCCGTCACCGTCCGTGTGCCCGCCAGCACTTCCAACTGCGGCGCGGGTTTTGACACGCTGGGGCTGGCTTTCCGGCTCTACAACCGCGTCACGCTGCTGCGCGGCGCCGATGGAGCGCAGCCGGCCCGGCCGGAAGACGGCCGCGCGGCGACGATGGTCGAAGCGGCGGCGGCGGCATTTTTTGCGGCGACGAAACGCACCCCGTTTGGCTTTGCCTACCGCATCGAAGGCGATGTGCCCTCCGCGCGCGGGCTGGGCTCCAGCGTGACCGTGCGGGCCGGGGTGGTCGCCGGGCTCGACGCCTTGGCCGGCACGGGACTGGACCGCGCCAGAATGGCGGCGATCGTGACGGCGTTGGAGGGCCATCCGGACAATGCCGCGGCCGGCGTGCTGGGCGGTTTCTGCGTCCCGCGCACAAACCCGGCGGACGGTGCCTACGTTGACTGCGTGCGCTTCGAGGTGCCGGCGGATTTGGCCTTTGTGGCCGTGTCGCCGGTCGTGGAGATTCTCACAAGCGAGTCGCGCGGGGCGTTGCCGGCCAGGATTCCGTATTTCGACGCCGTGCGCAGCATCAACAGCGCCGCCTATCTCGTGGCCGTGTTTGCCAGCCGCGACTATGCGAAGCTCCGCGATGCGGTCGCCGACTACATGCACGAGCCCTACCGGTTGCCCAATATCCCGGGCGCTCAGGCGGCGCTGACCGCCGGCGTGCGGGCCGGGGCGTTGACCGGCTGGCTCAGCGGCAGCGGCTCCAGCGTGCTGTGTGTGTGTGAAGCCGCGCAGGCCGAGGCCGTGCTGGGCGCGATGCGGGAACCGTTTGCGGCGGCCGGGCTCGCCTGCGAAGGCAAAGTGCTGCAGGCCGACAATGACGGCCTGCGCCTGGATTAGGCGCGCACGCGCAGCGGCGACGGGTGGCCCTCAGGCCAGTAGCGCACGATCTCGTCCGTCAGCCGTTTCCAGTTGAAGGGCTTGGGCAGCACCGACTTCAAGTTGGGCAGGTTGGCCAAGGCCTCGTCGGTCAGCCGCAACGGATGGCCGGTGATGATGATGTAGGCGGCCGCGGGCAGGATTTTGTGGGCCTCGGTGATGAACTCGATGCCGTTCAACTGCGGCATGAAGTAATCGGTCACGATCATGCCGGCGTCGATGCCGGGGAGCGCGGCGATCGCATCCAGCGGACGTGTGAAAGTGTGGACCGGGCAGGCAAGACTGTCGGTGAGCAGTTGGGTAAGCAACTCGGCGTAAGATTGTTCGTCATCAAGGATGACGACGGCTTTGTTGGCAGTCTGGCTCACGGGATGCGTGACCGTGGGTGATGCCGGACGAAAAATCAATGCGTTGCTGCGCTTGAATTTCCCCTAGTTTCCCGGGAGTTATTACCCATGCTGCATGTGGTCCTGTTTCAGCCCGAGATCGCGCCCAACACCGGAAACATCGGGCGCATGTGCGCGCTCACCGGTTCGCGACTGCACCTGATCCACCCGCTCGGGTTTGCGATCACGGACCGGAACCTGAAACGCGCCGGCATGGATTACTGGCGTTCGCTGGACGTGCATGAACATGCCGATTGGCAGGCTTTCCGGGCGAGCGCGGCCGCACCGCGGCGGCTGTGGCTTTTCACGACGAAGACGGAGCGTTCGTTTTGGGCGGCGGCCTTCGCCGATGGGGACGGGCTGGTGTTTGGCAACGAAAGCTCGGGCGCGCCGGCCTGGCTGCACGATGAGCTGGGCGAATCCGCGCGCCTGACCATACCGCACGCCAACCCGGCCTTGCGCTCGCTCAACCTGAGCACGGCCGCCGGGATCGCGACCTACGAGGCGCTCCGGCAAACCGGGCTGGTCGGGCGCTAAAATTCGCCAAGGCGGACGCAGGCGACCTCGCGCCCGCCATCGGGCCGCAGCGCGGGCACCGCCGCCCGGCATTTTTCCGCGGCATGCGGGCAACGGGGGTGAAAGGCGCAGCCGGCGGGCGGATTGATGGGCGAGGGCGGATCGCCGGGCAGGACAATGCGCTGGCGGGTGCGCTCGATCTCGGGGTTGGGCACCGGAATCGCGCTGACCAAGGCGCGGGTGTAGGGGTGGCGGGGATGCTCGATCACGTCCACCGCGCGGCCGATTTCCACGATCTTGCCCAGATACATCACGGCCACGCGGTCGGAGATGTGTTTCACGACGGAAAGGTCGTGCGCGATGAAGAGCAGCGAGAGGTTCATCTTGCGCGTGAGCTGCGACAGCAGGTTGAGGATCTGCGCCTGGATCGAGACATCGAGGGCGGAGACCGGCTCGTCGGCGATGATGACCTTGGGCCGGAGGGCGAGGGCGCGGGCGATCGCAATGCGCTGCCGCTGGCCGCCGGAGAATTCATGCGGATATTTCTGCATGAACCGCGGTGCGAGGCCGACCAGTTGCATCAGCTCGGCCACCCGGCCCGTGGCCTCGGCGGCGGTGCAGCGGCCATGCACCAGCAGCGGCTCGGCCAGCGTGGCGAAAACGGTCATCCGGGGATTCAGGGAGGCAAAGGGATCCTGAAAAACCATCTGGAGATCATGACGCACCGCGCGGATCTCGTCGGTGGAGCCGGCCGTCAGGTTTTTGCCCTCAAGCACCACCGTGCCGCCGGTCGTGGGGACCAACTGCATGATGGTGCGGGCGAGGGTGGATTTGCCGCAGCCGGATTCGCCGACCAAGCCGAGCACCTCGCCGCGTTGCACACTCAGGGAGACGCCGTCCACGGCCTTGACCGTGCCGGTTTGTCGGCGGATCACGAAGCCTTCGTGGATGGGGAAGTGCGTCCGCACGTCCTTCAGCTCAAGAATGGTGTCGGCCATGATGGTGGGGATCAGATTTCACCCGCCTGCACGCGCAGGCAGGCTTGTTCGTGGCCGGGTTTCCAAGCCGTGAGGCCGGGGGTTTCGTGACGACAACGGTCGGCGGCCTGCGGGCAGCGGGCGGCAAAGGCGCAGCCGGCGAGGGGCTTCGAAAGATCGGGCGGCATGCCCGGGATCGTGAAAAGCTCGGCACCCTTGGCCTGCAGCGAGGGGATGGATTGCTGCAGGGCGCGGGTGTAGGGATGGCGGGGCGTGCGGAACAACTCCCGCGTATCCGCCGTCTCGACGATCCGGCCCGCATACATCACCTGCACCCGGTCGCAAAGCCCGGAGACCACGCCGAGATCGTGGGTGATGAAGATCACCGCCATACCCAGCTCCTGCTGCATCTTTTTGATGAGCTCAAGAATCTGGGCCTGCACGGTCACGTCGAGCGCGGTGGTGGGTTCGTCGGCGATCAGGATTTCCGGCCGGGTGATGAGGGCCATGGCGATCATCACGCGCTGCCGCATGCCGCCGGAGAATTCGTGCGGGTAGTAGCGGATGCGCTTGGCGGCATCGTTGATGCCGACTGCCTCGAGCATCGCGAGGCCGCGCTGCATCGCCTCGGCCTTGGAAATCTTTTCGTGGATGAGGAGCGGCTCGATGAGCTGCTCGGAAATCCGCAGATACGGATTCAGCGAGGTCATCGGGTCCTGGAAAATCATCGCAATGCGCTTGCCGCGGATGGCGCGGGTTTGCGCGGGCGTGGCGCGGAGCAGATCCACGCCGTCAAAAACGGCGGTGCCGCTCTCGATGCGGCCGGGCGGCTGCGGGATCAACCCCATCAGCGAATAGCAGGTGACGGATTTGCCGGAGCCGGATTCGCCGACGATGCCGAGGGTCTCACCGCGTTCCAGATCGAAGCTGACCCCGTCCACGGCCCGGTAGATGCCGTTGCGCGTGTGGAAGCAGGTGCGTAGGTCTTTGACGGAAAGCAACGGCATGCGGATGCAGGGCAAGGTGCGAGCAGGTGGCAGGTCCGGGCAATGCTAATTTGCCGGGGGCAGCAGCGAGGGAGCGATGGTGCGCAGTTTTTGGATCACGGTTTCCGGCGTCAGGTCCGCGAGGAGCGCGCCGCCGGTTGGCGGGCAGCCGGGTGGCTGGGCGACATGCACCGGGGCGGCAAAGACGGGGCGGGTGCGGACCGGGTTGGTGGGGCCGAAAAGCGCAAGCAAGGGCACGCCGAGCGCGTTCGCGAGATGCATGCCGCCGGTGTCGTTCGTGACGAGCAATTCGCAGGCCGTCAGTTGGTCGCAATACTCGTCGAGGTTGGTGCGTCCGGCGAGGTCTTGCACCCGCGGGCCGAAGCCGGCGGCGATGGCGGAGGTGATGGCGCGGTCGTTGGCCGTGCCGAAGAGACGGATGGGAAGGGTGGAAGGCAGTTGGCTGATGAGGGCGCGCCAATGCGCCACGGGCCAGCGCTTCCCGGGATTGTTTTCCGAGCCTGCGATCAGGCCGATGCCGGCCGGCAGGATTTCGGCGGGCCGCTGCAATGGGGCGAGGTCGGGCGGGTGCGACAGCCCGAAATGGTTCATGAAGTTCGTCCACAGCTCGAGCTGATGGTGACGGGCCTCATCAAAATCCGCGGGCGGACGATAACCGTGGGAGAGCAGCGGGCGGGCCCGACCGGGGCGGATGATGCCGAAACGCTGCCGGCTGCCGGTCAGCCAGGCCTCGAGGTCGCCGCGCTGAGAGTTGGTAAAGAGCAGGTAATTGTCGGGGAAATGCCGGCGCAGGTTGCGGAAAAAATGAAAATAGCCCGCACCGCGCGGGGGCAGAGCCAGCAGGTGATCGCCGAGGCCGAAGCGCCGCAGCAAGGGGAGCAAGGACGCCTTGCCGATGAGGGTGATGGCGGCGTCCGGCCGGGAGGCGCGCAGGGCGCGCAACAAAGGCAGGACCATGACCACGTCGCCGAGCCAGTTGGGCAGGCGGATGTAGAAGCGCGTCCGGCGCGGAAGACTCGTGAGTCCGCGTGCGGCCAGCTCCTGCGGCAGGAGGTTGCGCTTGGCGGCGAGCCGGTAGCGGATTTGCGGTTCGGATTGTTCGCCCCAGCGGTTGTGTGCCCAGAGCCAGCAGGCGCAGGCTTCCTCGTCGGTGGCCAGCAGGTGCTCCAGCCAACGGTTGACGGCGATCGTGATCGCACCGCTTTCGGGTTCCGCAGCGATGCGTTCGCTATGGATTTCCACCCGCCAGAAGGCCAGGCGCCGGGCGTAGAAGGCATGGGTCTGCGCGCCGGTTTTTTCCGCCAGCATGCCGGGCAGTTCGGTGGTTGAGCACACGCGATCGAACAGGAGGGTGAGCGCGCCGGTCCGGCGGGCGTTTTGGTCGAAGAGGATGGCGGCCATCCCGCGGCGCTTGAGCAGCCGCATGATGCCATGAAACCCTTCCTTGCGGGAAAGCAGCTTCATCCCGTGCAGCTCCCGCGTCTGCCGCACCCAGGTGTCCAGCGTGACATTGCGGAGCGGCCGGTAGATGGCGGCGAACTCAGGGAAGGGCCCGGGCACGGCGAGGGAGATCGCGGTCTGCACTTCCCAATAGGCCATGTGCGGTGCGGCCATGACCACCGGGAACGGCGCGGCGCGGTGGGCGGCAAACAAGTCCTTCATGGCCGGCGAGGCCGTGATCATGCCGCGCAGGCGTTCGGCGCTCAAGGCGGGCATGGCCAGCGTAAACAGGCCGGTTTCCATCAGCCGGCGGCAGCTCCGCCGCGCCATCTGCCGGCACCAGGCCGGGCCGCGATCGGGGAACGCGTGGTCGAGGTTGGAGAGCATGATCCGCCGGCGCTTGGGTTGCGTCCACCACATCAGCTCGCCCAAGCCGATGCTCACGGCGTGGAGCAGACGCTCGGGGCAGTGGGCCAGAAGCCAGGCCAGGGATTGCAACAGGAGTTTTAGCACGCGGGCGTGGATTAAGCGTTTGATTTCAGCGGAGAAAAGCCATGAATCGTCACTTCCGCGCGGTCAAAAGGAGATTTTACCGCCGGCTTCCATGACCGAGCTGCTCATCATCAAACCTTCGTCCCTTGGCGACATTGTGCACGGCCTGCAAGTGGCGACTTCGCTGAAGTCGCAGTGCAAGGACCTGCGCATCTCGTGGATCGTGCGCGACATCTTCGCGCCCTTGGTCCGGGCCTGCGAGGCGGTGGACCAGGTGCATGTCTTTGAGCGGGCGGGCGGCGCGAAGGGTTTTTTGCGGCTGATGCGCGAGGTGCGGCAGACGAAGTTCGACTACGTCTTCGACATGCAGGGCTTGCTGCGGTCGGGCCTGATGACCTCACGGGCGCGGGCCGCGAAGAAAGTCGGGCGCACCGATGCGCGCGAGATGGCGGGAATGTTTTATGACCTGAAAGTGCCGTTGCCGCCGGAAGGCCGCCGGAGCCATGCGCTGGACATTCTCCTGCAGTTTTGCCCCGTGCTCGGGGCCAAGCCCGAACTGCGGGGTAAGCTCAAGTTTCGGGAAGTTGACCAACTGAACCTCAGTTTTGCGGAAGGCCGCGGCGGCACGAAGCCCATCCTGATGTTTCCGGACAGCCGCGGGGTGGAGAAAAAGTGGGGCGGGTTCCGGCAGCTCACCGAGCTGCTGGTGCGGGCGAGCCGCACGCGCAAGGTCATCTGGGCCGGCAACAACTACCTGCCCAACAAAAGCATCCTGCCGGCGGCCCAGTTTCTCAACCTCACCGGCAACACCAGCCTCGTCTCGCTGCCGGCGCTCATCGAGCGTTCGGACTGGGTCATTTCCAACGACAGCGGCCCGATGCATCTGGCGGCGGCGCTCGGGGTGAAGACGCTCGCGGTCTTCGGCCCCACGGACCCGCGGAATTTTGGTCCCTATCCGCTGACGGCCCCGACCAATTTTGTGGTCCAGGCGCCGGCCGGTGAACTGAAGCTGTTGCAGGCGAAGGAAGTTTACGCCCGTTTCCTCAAGGCTGACGGCCCTGCCCACAAAAAACGCTGACTCCATGCTCGATCCAAAAATTTTGCGCGAATCCCCCGATCTCATCCGGGCGGCCCTGGCCAAGAAACATCTCGATGCGGCCCCACTGGAGCGGGCGCAGGCAAACGATCAGGCCTGGCGCCATGTCCTGGGCGAAGTGGAGCAGTTGCGCGCCAGCCAGAAGGGCACCAATAATGCGATGGCGGCGCTCGCGAAAGGCTCGCCGGAATTTATCGCGAAGGTGCAGGAGATGAAGGCGGTGTCCACTGAGATCAAGGCGAAGGAGGAAAGCCTCAAGCACCTTGAGGAAAAGTGGCGGGCTTCGATGCTGGAACTGCCCAATCTTCCGCATGCCAGTGTGCCGGAGGGCCGCACACCGGAGGAAAACGTGGTCTTCGCCACGCAGGGCGATCCCGCCGCGGTGGGTGCACACGCCCGGCCGCACTGGGAAATCCCCGGTTTCGAACGGCTGTTCGACTTTGGCCGCGGGGCCAAGGTCACCGGGGCGGGCTTCCCGTTTTTTGTCGGCGACGGCGCGCGGATGTCGCGGGCGCTGCTGCAATTCTTCCTCGAGGAAAACACGCGGGCGGGCTACATTGAGGTCAGTCCGCCGATCTTTGTGAATGCGGCCAGCGCCACGGCGACCGGGCAATTGCCGGACAAGGAAGGTCAGATGTATGAGACGCTCGACAAGCTTTACGCGGTGCCGACGGCGGAGGTGCCGCTGACCAATTTTTTTCGTGACGAAATCATCGAGGAAAGCGCGCTGCCGGTTTACCGCTGCGCCTACACGCCGTGCTTTCGCCGCGAAGCCGGCAGCTACGGCAAGGATGTGCGCGGCCTGAACCGCGTGCACCAGTTCGACAAGGTCGAGCTGCTCAAGTGGGTCCAGCCGGAGACGAGCTACGACGAGCTCGAAAAATTGCGCGCCGACGCGGAGCGGCTGCTCCAAAAGCTGGAGCTGCCCTACCGGGTGCTGCTGATGTGCGGCGGCGACCTTGGCTTTGCGCAGGCAAAAAAATACGACCTGGAGGTCTGGGCCGCCGGTCAGAAGCGCTGGCTGGAGGTTTCCAGTTGCAGCAACTTTGAGGCGTTTCAGGCCCGTCGGGCCCAGATCCGCTATCGGCCCAAGGCCACCGGCAAGCCCGAGCTGGTCCACACGCTGAACGGTTCGGGCCTCGCCGTGCCGCGGGTGCTGGCGGCCTTGCTGGAAAACAATCTGCAGGCCGACGGGCGCGTGCGGATTCCCGCCGCCCTGCAATCCTATTTCGGCAAGGAGTATCTCAGTTTCGACTGAGAGGCCGGATACCCATGAATTTGCTGCGGCAGAGATGGGAAGCGCGGGCAACCCGTCTCGCGGCGCTGCTGCCTCCCGCGCGCTGGCAGCCAGAGGTGACGGCATGGGTTGAAACCAGACGCACGCGGCGGGAGCCCTGGGTCATCGCGTTTTCCGGCGGCGCGGATTCGCTGGCCCTGCTTCTCCTGCTCTGGGCGCACCGGCCGGAACACCGGAAGCAAATGACGGCGCTGCATTACAATCACCGACTCCGTGGTGCGGCAGCGGACCGGGATGAGGCCTTCTGCCGCGGCGTGTGCCGGGCACTGGGAGTTGCGTTTTATTGCGGCCGGCCGCGCCAGGGACGGATCCTGAAGGGAGAGGAGGGGGCCCGCGAGGCGCGGTTTGAATTTTTCCATCGCAAGATGCAGGTGCTGGGCGCGCGCATCCTCTGGCTGGGCCAGCAACAGAATGATGTGGCGGAAACGATGCTTATGCGGCTCGCGCGCGGCAGCGGTTTGGCAGGATTGGCCGCGCCGCGGCCGGTGCAGCCGATGCCCGGGCGACGGGTGCATCTGCGGCCGCTGCTGGACTTGAAGCACGCGGAATTGGTGACGGCGCTGCAAACGCTGCGCATTCCCTGGCGGGAAGATGCCAGCAACCGGGGCGGGGAGTTCTTTCGCAACCGGATCCGGCATGCGGTCGTGCCCGCGTGGCAGGCGGCCGCAGGCCGCGATGCCGTGGCGGGAGCGGCGCTTTCGCGCCGGCTGCTTGCGGAGGATGAGACGGCGCTGGAGCACTGGCTCGACACGCTGACACCGCTTGATCGCCGCGGGCGGCTGCAATTGCCGAATTTGCGGAGCGCGCCGCGGGCCCTGATGCGCAGGGCCCTGCATCGCTGGCTGCTGCGGCAGGAGTTGGCCGGCCGGTTGTCGCGACAGGGCTTCGAGGGATTGCTTGCCCTGCTCATCAGGGGAACGCCCTCACGGTTCAGCCTTGGCACGGAAGGATTTGCGGTGATCCATGAAGACCGGTTGGTCTTCGTTCGGGGGCACAGGAAATCAGTGCGATAATGGCCGGGATTCCTGCTCCGTTCAATTGACTTGCAGGAGTGGAACCCACACCTTCCTTCAACACTCCAATCCATTTATAATGTCCGAACCCGAAAACAAAAAGAAGCGCAGCCCCCTCAAGAACCTGCCCCCTGATCGGTTTCAGCCCAAGGTGCTGCTGATCTGGGCGGCCATCGCGATCGCGGTGTTTTCCCTGCTATACTGGACGCCGGGGAGGCTGGCATCCCCGGTCAACCTGAAGGTCCAGCAGGTCGTGGAATTTGCCGAGCAGGGCAAGATTCGCGAAGGCGTCATCCGCCCCGACGCTTCGGGCGGGCGTGACTGGGCGGTCATTACGGGTGAACTCAATGAGGCGATGCCGGTTGCGATCGGCAGCGCGGACAAGTCGGTCAAGTTCCGGGCGGCCGGGCGACTGACGGATGCGAACATGGAGCGTCTGCAAAAAGCCCAGATTTTTGCCGAACAACCCGCGGCCACGATGTGGACCCAAATCGCGGCGCAGGTCATCCCGTTTGTCCTGATCATCGGCCTGCTCTACTTTTTGTTTGTCCGGCAGCTTCGCCAGGCCGGCCGTGGGGCGATGAGCTTTGGCAAGAGCCGCGCCAAGCTGCTCACGCGGGACCGGGACAAGGTTTCATTCGTTGACGTCGCGGGTTGCGACGAGGCGAAGGAGGAGGTCAGCGAAGTCGTCGAGTTTCTCCGCGACCCGAAGAAGTTCACCAAGATGGGCGGGCGCATTCCCAAGGGCATCCTGATGGTCGGGCCTCCGGGCACCGGCAAAACGCTTTTGGCCAAGGCCGTGGCGGGCGAGGCGGACGTGCCGTTTTTCTCCATCTCCGGCTCGGACTTCGTGGAAATGTTCGTCGGCGTGGGCGCGAGCCGTGTGCGCGACATGTTTGAACAGGGGCGCAAGAACGCACCCTGCCTGATTTTTATCGACGAGATTGACGCCGTGGGCCGGCAACGCGGCGCCGGGCTGGGCGGCGGCAATGACGAGCGCGAACAGACGCTCAATTCCCTGCTTGTCGAAATGGACGGTTTCGATGCCAACGAGGGCGTGATTATCATCGCCGCGACCAACCGGCCCGACGTGCTGGACAGCGCCTTGCTGCGCCCCGGCCGGTTTGACCGGCAGATCTACGTGGATCTGCCCGACTTGGCGGGTCGCGAGCAAATTCTCCGGGTGCATGCCCGCAAGATCAGCCTGGCGGACACCGTCGATCTCAGCGTGATCGCGCGGGGCACGCCGGGGCTTTCCGGCGCGGAGCTGGCGAATCTGCTCAACGAGGCGGCGCTGATCGCCAGCCGCCGGAACAAGAAAAAAGTCGAGATGATCGACGTGGACGACGCCCGGGAGAAAGTGCAGTTTGGACGCGAACGCCGCCGTCTGATGGACGACGAGGAAAAGAAGCTGACGGCCTACCACGAAGCCGGCCACGCCCTGGTCCAGGCGGTCTTGGACGACGGGCACATGCCCGTGCACAAGGTCACGATCATTCCGCGCGGACGCAGCCTCGGCAGCACGATGTTCATCCCGAAAAAGGACATCCTCACCCATGCGAAAAAGCGGATGTTGAACCAGATCGCGATGGGCTTGGGCGGTCGGATTGCGGAGGAAATTGTGCTCGACGACATTTCCAGCGGAGCTTCCGGCGATATCAAGCAGGTGACCAAGATCGCCCGCCACATGGTCTGCGACTGGGGCATGAGCCCGCTCGGCCCCATCGCTTTTGGCGACAACCAAGATACCGTCTTTTTGGGGCGGGAAATCACCCGCAACGAAAACGTTTCCGAGGAGACGGCACGGAAGATTGACCACGAAATTCACCGGATCATCGATGAGCAGTATCAGCGCGCGACGGCCATCATCACCGAAAAGCGCGCGGCTTTGGACAGGATCGCCGCCGCCTTGCTCGAGTATGAGACCATTGAGGGCAAGCACGTGAACGAGATCCTGGAGTTTGGTGAGATTCGCTCCGTGGTGGTCAAGCAACCGCCGCCCTTGCCGCCGGAGCCGGCTGCGGCCGACAAGGCAAACCCGGACAAGGCCAAGCCGGAGGATGATGACGCGACGCCCGAGGCGACCGCGCCACAGCCGACCCCGGCCTGAGGTCATCTCGTTGCTGCCGATACGCCGTCATTTGGACGGCGTATCAGGCTGAAAAACGGCCTTGGATTTGAGGTCAGGGAACCTCACGCTGGGGCAATATATATGAAAATCTGCTGCATTGGCGCCGGTTACGTCGGCGGGCCCACCATGGCCATGATCGCCCAGAAGGCTCCGGACATCCAAATCACGGTCGTCGACATGAACGCGGCCCGCATCGCGGCCTGGAATTCGGACAAACTGCCGATTTACGAGCCGGGCTTGGATGCGCTGGTCAACGAGGCGCGGGGCCGGAATCTGTTTTTTTCGACCGATGTGTCCGGGCATATCAAGTCCGCGGACATCATTTTCGTGGCCGTAAACACGCCGACCAAGACCTATGGCGTGGGTGCCGGCCGGGCGGCCGATTTGCGCTACGTGGAATCGGTGGCCCGCACCATCGCGGAGCACGCGGAGAGCGACAAGATCATCGTCGAGAAGTCCACCATCCCGGTGAAGACGGCCGAGTCCATCAAGACCATCGTCGCGTCGAACTCCAAGGGTTTGAAGTTTCAGGTGCTCTCCAATCCCGAATTTTTGGCCGAGGGCACGGCGGTGAAGGATTTGCAGAACCCGGATCGCGTGCTCATCGGCGGGGAGCGGACGCCGGAGGGCGAAAAAGCCATCGCCGCCTTGGCCGGGGTTTATGCCCGCTGGGTGCCAAAGGAGCGCATCATCACCACGAATCTGTGGTCGTCCGAGCTGTCCAAGCTCGTGGCCAACGCCTTCCTCGCGCAACGCATCTCCTCGATCAACTCGATCTCGGCGCTGTGCGAAGCCACCGGCGCGGATGTGGACGAGGTGGCCAACGCCATCGGCAAGGACAGCCGGATCGGCCCGAAATTCCTCAAGGCTTCGGTCGGCTTCGGCGGATCCTGCTTCCAAAAGGACATCCTGAACCTGACCTATCTTTGCGAGAGCTTCGGCCTGCCCGAGGTGGCGAACTATTGGACGAGCGTCGTGGGAATCAACGACTGGCAGAAGAAGCGTTTCGCTTCGCGCATCGTGAAGGAGCTGTTCAACACGGTGGCGGACAAGAAGATCGCGGTGCTGGGTTTTGCCTTCAAAAAGGACACCAACGACACGCGGGAATCCGCCGCCATCAATGTGTGCCGGGACTTGCTCGCCGAGCATGCGAACGTCGCGGTGTATGACCCGAAGGTCCCGGCGGATGAGATCATCACGGATGTCCTGGGCAAGGGGCAGACCAATTCCCGGCTCACCGTGGCGAGCGACGCCTATGCGGCCTGCGCGGGTGCCCATGCGATCGCTATTGTGACCGAGTGGGACGAATTCAAGACGTTGGACTACGCCCGGATTCTTGCGGCCATGCCCAAGCCGGCGTGCCTGTTTGACGGCCGAAACATCGTCGATGGCCCCGCGCTTGCGCGGCTGGGCTTCCGCTTTTTTGCCATCGGCAAGTAAAACGGCCCGAGGTTCTCAAGCCAAGGCGAGCTTCTCCAATCCCGGACCCAGAATGGGTTCTGACGGGCACCCGAACCAGTCTTCAAGGATGTCGGCGTAAATGCGCCGAAAATCCACCGGGTCTGTGCCCGGTGCGGCCCCGTTCAGACCGCCGCGGATTCCACCCATCAGAAATACGGGGCCTGAGGAACCGTGATCCGTGCCCAAGCTGGCGTTTTCCTCCATGGTGCGGCCGAACTCCGACCACACCATGGTCAATACCTGCGGAGCGAGCTGCTGTTGGTTGAGCGTTTGCTGAAAGCCCCGCAGCGCATCGTCCAGCTTTCCCAAAAGCTGTGCATGGGCCGTTGCCTGATGGGCATGGGTGTCGAATCCACCAAGACTCAGGCAGTAGAGACTGGCGGGATGCCGGGCCTCGATCAGTTGTGCGGTGTCGCGCAGATCGGTCGCCAGATCGCCTGCCGATGGATGCCGGCGGACTCGTGCCGTGGGGTTAGCGGTGCGCAGGGCGAGAGGGGATTCGCTGGTGAAATGCACGGCAGACGCCGGCGTGCGTTGATTCGCCGCGGTCCAGTCGAGGTAACGCCCCAGCCAACCGGTGCCCGTCGCCGCGGTCTCCGGGGTGGCGGTTTCCCATTTTTCGAGGGCGTGAAAATGAGAGCGACTTGGGCGGGGACATCCGACATTTGCGATGAGGCGCAACCGGCCTGAGCCATACAGGGCGTGCAGTCCTTTACAGGCCGGATGCAGGCCGAGGTCCGGGGAAACTGGCAAAACATCGCGGACGGGCACCGCGAGGGTGGGACGCAGCCGATGGTAAGCCGGATCGGCGAAAGGAATGAGCGTGTTGATGCCATCATTGCCGCCATCCAGACGCACAATCACCAGGATGCGGCCTTGGTCAGCGGGCGAAACGCTCGGAGGAAGGGCCAAGCTGCGTGGGACCAGGCCCAGCGCGAGTCCGCCCAGCGCCGCGCCGCCGGCCCGCAGAAATTGCCGCCGCGTGAAGGAAATGGGAGCGCGGGTGGGGCGGGTCATGGTTCAGATTCCCAAGGCCGTGCGATAAACACGCGGGACGCGCTTGGTCACGGAGCAAAGGGTTTCCCAAGGAATGGTGTCGGCGGAGCGGCTGAATTCGGCGATGCTGATTTCGTTTTCCAACTGCCGCCCCACCAGCACGGCTTCGTCGCCGCAGATGACGCCGGGAACGTCGGTCACATCCACCACGGTTTGGTCCATCGTCACCCGGCCAAGCACCGGGCACCGTTGGCCGCGGATCAGCACCTGTCCGCGATTGCTGGCGGCGCGGGGCAGCCCGTCGCCATAGCCGGCGCAGAGAATGGCGACACGCGAATCGCGCCGCAGCAGGTGGGTGCGGCCGTAGCTGATGCCGGTGCCGGCGGGCAGATTCTTCACCAGGCCGACGCGGGTGTGAAAACTGAAGACCGGCTCGGTGTGGACCTGCGCGAGCATGGAGTTCGGGTGCGGCAGGATGCCGAACTGCAAAAGACCGACCCGCACCGCATTAAACGGACTGCTGCCCGGCATGGATTCCAAGCCGGAGCTGTTGTCGGCGTGCACAAAAATATCGGCGGGATTAACCCCGGCGCAACGGTCGAGCGCGGTCAGGAAAAGCCGCCGTTGCCCGGCGGTGAAGGCGGGATCTTCGTCAGGACTGGAGAAGTGGGTGAAAACTCCAGCCAGCTTCAAATGCGGCGCGGCGAGGATTTGCGCACAAAGACCGGGTGCGTCAGCGTGCCAGACGCCAAGCCGGCCCATGCCGGTGTCGATTTTCATGTGCACCGCGATGGTGCGGCCGGCGGCCTGACCGGCGGCCTCGAAGCGCGCAACTTCCTCGACGCTCGAAACGGTCGCGGCGAGGTCGTATTCTGCCAGATAGGAATCTTCCGCGGGCAGGAGCGGACTCAGAATGAGGATGGGCCAGCCCGGGCCGAGTTCGCGCAGTGCGGCCGCCTCGGTGACGTTGGCGACCGCGAAGAGATCGGCGCCGGCATGCATGAGTCGTGCGGCAGTCTGGTGCAGGCCGTGGCCGTAGGCGTCGGCCTTGACCACGGCGACATAGCGGATGTGCGCGGGCAGGGAGGCGCGAATGAGGCGGAGATTTCGCTCCAGGGCGGCGAGATCGATTTCCGCCCAACAGCGGAGTGGTGTCGGTTGATGGCGCGGTGGACTCATGGGCTGCGGTGCACGTGCGGGCTCCAAGTCGCATAACTTGGTTCCTCATGCAAAAAGGCATCCGGCTCGCTGGTGGCGGTGAAAAGATCTTCGTCTTCCGTCGCGGCCAGCAACGCCGGCAGTTGATAGGAAACCTCGGCTACGGTTGCGGGCAGCGGGGCCCAATGGCGAAAGCCGGCCGGCATCACCAACTCTGGTCCGAGCTCAGCGGCGGTGACGCGTTCGAGCGGCCCGGAGCTGGTGCAGCGGTGCCACAATCCACGGCGGGCATCGGCGATCACCTGCACCGACGGTTGGCGCAGGCTGCGCGCCACCAAGGCCAGGCTGTGGTAACGAAAGACCGGACGCGGGCGGATGAGCAGCCAGGCACGCAACGCCGCGGCGACTGTCCTGATGCCCAAGATTGAGCCGGGCCCGTCGCAGAAAACAAAGGCCGCGAAGCTGTCGGGCGACAGGCCCAGCCGGTTGAGTCCGGCAAAGACGCCGACACCGGCCTCGGCGTCGGCGCTGGTCCAGCGGTCATGGCCGGGCTCGGCGCCAAGTGAACCTGACTGAATCGTGGCGGATGCTGCATCTATCAACAGCACAGGGGCATAACGGGATCTCAACTCGCGCAGGCTTGGCATGTGCACTCACAAAACGACCGGCACGCCCGCGCTGCAAGCACCCAGAATCCGGCATTGACCGAGCGGGGTGCGCCCGTAGGGTGGCCGATTCTTTACAACCACCTCCTGTATTCCGCACCGTGAACGTCCAACTCAATTCCCTCTCCGACACCCGCAAAAGCCTCGTGATCACGCTCGATAAGAGCGAGGTTGATGCCGAGCATCAGGCCGTGGTGGCTGAGTTCATCAAGCTGGCCCGGATCCCGGGTTTCCGCCCGGGCAAGGCCCCGGCTGCGATGGTGGCCAAGCGATTTGCGAAAGACATCACCGAGGAGTTCAAGCAGAAGGTAATCGCCAAGGCCTACCGCGCGGCCCTCGAGGAGCAGAAACTGGACGTGCTCAACGTCGTCAACGTGGAGCCCGGCGCGGTCGAGGCCGGCCTTTCCGCCGCGGTGACGGTGACGGTGGATGTTCGCCCCGAGTTTGCGCTGCCCGATTACACCGGCATGGCGACGGAAGTCGCCCCGACGGATTCCACTGAGAGCGAAGTGGAGGCTGTCATCGAGGGGCTCCGCGGCGAGCGGGCCGAATTCAAGGTGGCGGAACGTCCGGCGCAGAAGAGCGACTACGTGAAGCTGGCCTACGAGGGCAGCGTCGAGGGCAAGCCCGTGACCGAGCTTGTGCCTGACAAGCAGATTTACGGCAAGGTGCCCCAGACTTGGGAAGAGGTCGATGGTGCGCAGGACGGTGTCATCCCCGGCTTGGGCAAGCAGCTCGCCGGCCTGAAGCCCGGCGACAAAAAGGATGTGACCGTCGCCTTCCCGGCGGACTTTGCCGGTGCGCCGGCGCTGGCCGGAAAAACCGCGGTCTATGCGGTCGAGGTGCAGGAAATTCGCGAGCGGGTTTTGCCGCCGATGGACGAGGCTTTCTTCAAGTCGCAACAGGTGGATGATCTCGAGGGACTCAAGACGAGTGTCCGCAACAACCTGAAGCTGCAGAAGGAATATCAGAATCGCGCGGAGCAGCGCCGGCAGATCACCGAGGCGCTGGCGGCGAAGGTCGAGTTCTCCGCCCCCGACTCGCTGGTCGAGAGCGAGACGCAGAGCGTGCTCCGCCAGTTCATCGAGGAAAACATGCGCCGGGGCGTGCCCCAGGAGCAGTTTGAGAAGGATAAGAAGGAACTCTTCGAGAGCGCCCGCAAGGCCGCCGCCAAGCGGGTCAGGCTGCAGCTCATCCTCGCGAAGATCGCCGAGGCGGAGAAGATCCAGGTGGAGGAAAAGGACATGGACAACTTCATCTACCGCGAGGCCATGCGTTCGAAGCAGTCGCCGGACAAGCTCGTCAAGGAGCTGACCAAGAACCGCGACGCCCTTCGCGGGGTGCAGCAGTCCATCATTTTCGACAAGACGGTTGATTTCCTTGTGTCCAAGGCTAGCGTGACGGTCAAACAACCCACGACCACGGATAACAAGGCATCAGCGTGAGCTACTACGTTCCCATCGTTCTCGAAAATACCGGCCGCGGCGAGCGGTCCATGGACATCTATTCACGTCTCCTCAAGGACCGCATCATCTTCATCGGCACCCCGATTGACGACATGGTGGCGAATCTGGTGATTGCCCAGATGTTCTTCCTCCAGATGGAAGACCCCAAGAAGGACATCCAGATCTACATCAACTCGCCGGGTGGCGTCGTCACTGGTGGCATGGCCATCTATGACACGATGAACTTCCTGCAATGCGACGTGGCCACTTACTGCATCGGCCAGGCGGCCAGCATGGCGACGGTCCTGCTGGCGGCTGGCACCAAGGGCAAGCGCTTTGCCCTGCCCAACAGCCGGGTGATGATCCATCAGCCTTCGGGCGGCGCGGGCGGCCAGGCGGCGGACATTGCCATCGCCGCCAAGGAAATCCTGCGCTGGCGCAAAACCCTCAACGAAGTCATTGCCCGCCACACGGGGAAGACCGCCGGGCAGGTGGAGAAGGACTCGGACCGCGACTATTACATGAGCGCGTCAGAGGCCCAGGCCTATGGCATTGTTGATCATGTGGTAGAGTCCACCAAGCAGGCGCAGTCGTTGGTCGTGCAAAGTGCGGCATAAGGCCCGCGGTGGCTCAATACTCCCTCGACAACGGTCGCCTTTCGGGCGTTTCTGATTCATGGCTAAATCCTCCCGCATGACCCTTTGCTCCTTCTGCGGCAAGTCGCAGGCGGAGGTGAAAAAGATCATCGCCGGCCCCGGGGTTTATATCTGCGACTCCTGTGTCAACGTCTGCAAGACGATCATCGACCGCGAGGTGAAGCTGCCGGCGGTCGAGCCGAAGCAGGCTTTCCGGCTGATCAAGCCATCCGAGATCAAGCGCACGTTGGATGACTTCGTGATCGGCCAGGATCATGCGAAGAAGGTTTTGTCCGTGGCGGTTTACAACCACTACAAGCGGCTGAATTTCAATGCGGGCATGGCTGGGAAGGAATCCGTGGCCATGGCGCCGGAGTTCAACGATGTGGAAGTCGAGAAGAGCAACATCCTGCTCGCCGGTCCAACCGGTTCGGGCAAAACCCTGCTGGCCCGCACGCTGGCCAAGATCCTCGACGTGCCGTTCGCCATCGCCGACGCGACCACATTGACGGAAGCAGGTTACGTCGGCGAGGATGTTGAGAACGTGGTGCTGCGGCTGCTTCAGAACGCCAACTACGACGTTAAGCGCGCCGAATGCGGCATCATCTACATCGACGAGATCGACAAGATCGGCCGCAAGACGGAGAACGTTTCCATCACCCGTGACGTTTCGGGCGAGGGCGTGCAGCAGGCATTGCTGAAAATTCTCGAGGGCACCGTGTGCAACGTGCCTCCGCAGGGCGGGCGCAAGCACCCGAATCAGGAATACGTGCAGGTTAACACGGCCAACATCCTCTTCATCTGCGGCGGTGCCTTTGTCGGGCTTGACGGCATCATCCAGCGCCGGCTCGGCCAGCGGAGCCTGGGCTTTGCCTCGGTGAAAGCGCAGCAGGACCAGACCCTCGCGCCCGAGCAGATGATGAAGGCGCTGGCCCCCGAGGATCTCGTGCGCTTCGGCATGATTCCGGAGTTTATCGGCCGGCTGCCCGTTGTGTCAGTGCTCGACCAGCTGGGTCTCGCCGACTTGGAAAAAATTCTCCTCCGCACCAAGAACGCGATGGTGAAGCAGTATTCCAAGCTTTTTGCCATGGACGGCGTGAAGCTCCGCTTCACGCCGGATGCGGTGCGGGCGATTGCCCAGAAGGCCATCGACCTCAAGACCGGCGCCCGCGCCCTGCGCTCCATCATGGAGAACATCATGCTCGAGGTGATGTATGAGCTGCCCCAGCGGGACGACGTCACCGAGGTCGTGATTGACGCGGCGGTGGTGGCCGGCCGGCGCCGGCCGGCGATGCGTCGTTCGGGCAAGTCGGTTCCGAAGCAGGACGCAGCCTGATTCCGTTCCTCCCGGCCAAGGCCGGCGGGCAGGCTCACCAGTGCGCGTAGTCGCCCTTTTCGAGGCCTTTGGCGAATTCGACGAGCAGCTTTACGCAGCGCTCCACGTCTTCGAGGTCCACAACTTCACTCGGTGTGTGCATGTAGCGCAGCGGCACGCTGATGAGCCCGGTGGCAATGCCCCCGCGCGCGACCTGGATCGCCCGGGCGTCGGTGCCCGTCGGGCGGGGATCGGCCTCCAACTGATAGGGAATCTTCAGCTTTTTCGCGGCGCCGAGGAGACGGTCGTAAATCTTCGGATTGATGTTGGCGCCGCGGCAAATGATCGGTCCGCCGCCAAGCTTGGTTTCGCCATACTTCCGGTTGTCGCAGTCGGGGTGGTCGGTGGCGTGGCCGACATCCACGGCCACGGCAATGTGCGGGTCGGCAAGGTAGGCGGAGGTGGTGGCGCCGCGGACGCCGATTTCTTCCTGCGCGGTGGCGACGCTGACGACTTTTGCCGCGAGCTTCTTCTTCTCCCGGGCCAGCCGGATGAGAGTTTCGCCGACGATATAGGCGCCGACCTTGTTGTCGAAAGCGCGGGCCGTGCCGATGCTCCCGTTGATCAGTTCCAACTCGTGGTCGTAGGTCGCGGCGTCACCGATGCTCACGCGCTCGAGGGCCCCGGCTTTCGACCGGGCGCCGATGTCGATCCAGATGTCGTGGATTTCCGGGACTTTCTTGCGGTCGCCATCATCCATGAGGTGGATGGCGCGCTTGCCGGTCACGCCTTTCACGGGGCCTTGGGCGGTCTGGATGAGCACCCGGCGGCCGGAAATGACGGTGCGGTCGTGGCCGCCGATGGTGTTGAAGTAGATGAAGCCATCCTTGTTGATGTAGGTGATGATGAGCCCGAGTTCATCCATGTGGCCGGCCAGCATCAGGGTTGGGTCCCCCTTGGGGTTCAGCGTGGCAATCCGGTTGCCGAGGGCATCGCCGGTGTAGGTGTCGGCGGCCGGTTTGACGTGGCGGTCAAACACCGCCTGGGCTTCGGATTCATAGCCGGACGGCGAGCGGGCGTGGAGCAGCTCGGCCAAAAATGCGGGGACTTGGTAGTTGGGCATGGATTTAGTCTCGCCCAAAGCACCGGCGGCGCAAAGCGTTTTTGCGCATGACCATTTATCCTGCCATCGACATCAAGGGCGGCCGTTGCGTGCGGCTGACCCAAGGCCGGGCTGACCAAGAGACCGTCTATTCAAGCAATCCGGCGGACGTGGCGGCCCAGTTTCGGGCGGCCGGCAGCGGGTGGGTGCATGTGGTGGACTTGGACGGCGCCTTTGCCGGGGAACCCGCCAACTTGGGCGTGGTGGCGGAAATTGTTAAGACCGGCATGAAGGTGCAACTGGGTGGCGGATTGCGGACCCGCGCCGCGGTCGAGCGAGCCTTGTCCGCCGGTGTTGAACGGGTGGTGATTGGGACACGGGCCGCCGAAAGCGAAGCGTTCGTGGGCGAGTTGGTGGCGAGCTTCGGTTTAAAAATTGCGGTCGGCATTGATGCCAAGGATGGCAAGGTGGCGGTCAAGGGATGGGTTGATACCACCGATCTTGGCGCGGTTGGGTTTGCGCAGCGGATGGCTGCGCTCGGCGTCGGCACGATCATCTACACCGATATTGGAACCGACGGCATGCTGATCGGACCCAACCTGGCCGCGCAGGAAGCCATGCTGACGGCGGTGCCGGCAAGGGTAATTGCCAGCGGCGGGGTCAGCCGGCGTGAGGATGTGGCGGCGCTCACGAACATAAAAAAACGCCGCCCAAATCTGGACGGCGTCATTGTCGGCAAGGCGCTTTACGAGCGGCGGGTGGAGCTGGCGGATCTGCTGGCGATCGCGGGTGCTTGAGCGAGTTATCATTTTATCTGCTCGGCGATTTCCTCCAGGGGGTAGGTGATAATCTCCGCAAGGGTGGGATGATACCATGGCGCCTTGAGGAGATCAAAAACCGTGGCACGCATGGCCAGCGGTCCGCTGAAGGCGTGGATGAGTTCGCCTGCATCTTTGCCCACAATCTCCGCACCAAGGATTCGGCCGCGTTTGGGTTCGGCGATGACTTTCACGTAGCCGTAATTGGCTTCCATCAGGATGGATTTGCCGTGGTCATTAAATGGGTAGCTCGCCGTGAGGTATTGGGTGCCGGCGGCATCAAGTTCGGTCTCCAGGCGTCCGATGGTGGCGAGCTGCGGATCGGTGAAGACCACATTTAACAACAGCGACCAATCCACGGGGTGCAACGGCCTGATGCCGGCGGCATGGCGGGCGGCCAGTTCACCCTGCTGGATCGCGGTGTGCACGATCTCGTGCGGGCCGGAACAATCGCCCGCGGCATAGATGTGCGGCGCGGTCGTCTGCTGCCAGCGGTTGATGATGATTTGTCCGTCCGGCCGGGTCTTGACGCCGGCGGCGGCCAGATTGAGGCCCGCGGTGTTTGGCTCGCGACCCAAGGCATTGAAGAGATGGAGCGCCCGGCGTGTCACCAGCCGGCCATCGTGCTCGAACTGCACGCTTACGCCCTTGGTGTCCTCCCGGACGTTGCGGATGGTGGTGCCGGCGAAGAGCTCGATGCCTTCATCCACGAAGGCCCGCTGGATCACGGTCGAGGCCTCTGGCGAGTGGTCGCGCAGGATGTTTTGGCTGCGCTGGATCAGGGTGACTTTCGTGCCGATGCGATTCAGGAACTGCGCCAATTCGCAGGCCACGATGCCGCCGCCTAGCACGATCACGCTGCGGGGCACATAATCCAAATTGAGCACGTCGTCGCTTGTCCAAAAACGGGTTTCGGCCAACCCCGGAACCGGCGGCACACTGACGCTTGAGCCGGTGCCGATCAAAATGTGCCGCGCACGGATCCGCCGGCCGTTGCTGAGTGAGAGGGTGTGAGGATCAAGAAACCGGGCCTGCGCGCGGATAAGCCGGAATTTTCCCGAGGTGAGCGCTTTCTGGCGGTAGCTGGCAAAATCGGCGATGATCAGGCGTTTGCGGGCCTGCATGGCGCGCATGTCGGCGAGGGCGGCCGGGATTTTCAGGCCCAGTTTTTTTCCGTTTTGGGCGAGATGCAGCACTTCCGCCATGTAGAGCAGCGTCTTGGACGGCATGCAGCCGCGCAGAATACAAAGACCGCCCAATTCCCTGGCGCCATCAATGACCGCCACCCGCTGACCGAGCGCGGCCGCTACCCGGGCGGCATTGAAGCCGGCGGAGCCGCCGCCGATGCAAATGAAGTCGTAAGAAGTCACATCTGTATTTTGGGCATTTTACCGGCCCTTGCCGAACATGATCACATGGATGGTCTTTAACACGATGGCGGCATCCAGCAGAAATGAGAAGTGCCGGATGTAGTAGAGATCGTATTCTAGTTTCCTGACGGTATCTTCCAGATTCGCCCCGTAGGGATAGTTGACCTGCGCCCAGCCGGTGATGCCGGGTTTGACCAGATGACGAAAGTGATAGCAGCCAATCTGGCGTTCGTATTCCTGAACGAGCAAGTCCCATTCGGCCCGCGGGCCGATCAGGCTCATCTCACCACGCAACACATTCCAGAGCTGGGGAAATTCATCGATCCGGGTAAGCCGCAGAAATCTGCCCGTGCGGGTGATGCGATCGTCGCTCACGCCAGTATATTTTGCTCCGAGCGTTGCTTGGAGTCGCATGGTCCGCAACTTGACGATAGAGAACAACCTCCGGTTGCGGCCGATGCGCTTTTGGAAAAAAAACACTTGGCCGCGATCTTCCAGCCAAATGGCAAAGGCCGCGATCAGGATCACGGGTGAGGAGAGCAGCAGTCCCGCACTCGCGAGGATGATATCACTAAGCCGTTTAAAACGCTCATAAATCGGTTCCCGTGCGATTTTAAAGCCTTCTTGAAACAACCATGCTTGGTTTAGCCGATAGAGGGGAATCTTGCGCCAGTAAACTTGGTGAAACAGTTCCAAGGTGTAGGTCGGCACGCCTTCGAAATAGAGTTGCATCAGCCTCTGCGAAATATCGGGCGGGAATTCCTGGCTGGATTCCCGAATGATGATCGCTTCCACGATCAGTTCGCGTCGGTCCAGTTTCTCCAGCACGTCCGTGAAAGGGATCGGCTCCGGTGAAACGGCGTCGGGAGCGGATATCGCATCAAGCGTGGTATAAATGACAGGCAGCGTGAAGTTTTGCTTTTCGCATTCGCGGGCAAAGTCGCGGCAGTTTTCCGCGCTGCCCATGAAAATGAGGCTCTGTTGCCGGCGATAGCGTTGCCGAGCGAGGTAAAGCCAGCGGCGATAACTCAGTGTCACCGGGACCAGGGCGAGAAAGCTTATCAGCACCACGGCGCGGCTCTGCTGCAAGCTGTAGCCGACCGGAATGATAACGAAGGTTAGCAAAATCATGCCCAGCATGGACAAGAGCAGTGTGATTACATGCTCGCTGGCATAATCGAGGCTCAGCATGTCGGTGCGCGGCCGGTAGCCATCGATCAGGTAGAGGCTGACGACGATAACCAGAAGCGGAACCAGCAGGGGCAGCACGACCCACTCACCGGGCACGACCACACCACGCAGCCAGCCGACGGAGTTGAAAGCCGCGCCGACGGCGAGGGCATCCAGTATCAGGAGCTGTAGGGAAGTTAGGCGGGGGGAATTCAAGAGTTGGCGGCCGGATTGGTATCCGTCGCTGAGAGGAGTTTTTGCCAGAGATTAGCGGCTGAAGCCAAGCCTCCGTATTGGCGGGAAATGTCGGCGGCCCTTTCACTCATGCGGGCGACCAAAGGCGGGTCGCGGTGCCAGCGTTTGAGTTCCTCGGCCATGGCATCCAGTTCGTCGCGGGCAAACGCCGCTCCGATGCCGTCGGTTTGTATCCTGCGGGCGAGTTCGGCCTGGGTTGGCCCGATGTAGAAAACCGGCCGGGCGGCGGCGAGGATGCCGTAGAATTTGCTGGGAAAAACCAAGGCCTCGCAGCCTTCGCGCAGCGTTACGAGATGCACATCGGCTGCGCCCAGCGAAGCGGCCAGGTCGCCGCGATTTTGCGAGGGGAGAAAACGCACGTTGGGCAGGCGCTGCGCCGTTGCCAAAGATTGGAGCCGGGACAACTGGGCGCCTTCGCCGATAAAGAGAAACTGCAAGCCGGGTTCATCCTGCAACCTCGCGGCCAGACGGATGACGCCTTCAAGCTCATGGACGCGACCGAGATTGCCGGAATAAACCACGGCGAATTTTCCTTCGAGGCCACGCTTACGGCGCAGGTTGGCTATCTGTGCGGGGTTGGCCGGGGCGAGGCTCAGCGGTGCCCAATTTTCAATGACCGTGATGCGGGCGGGAGCGAGGCCTTGGCGCTTCATCAGGTCCCGCATGTCTGGTCCGAGCGCGACGCAGTCGGTCGCATGGATCCACTCACGGTTTCGCAGCCACCGAAGCGGTCGCAGCCATCCGCCCCCGCCGAGTATCATCGGCAGTTCGGGATACACATCCTGAACCCAGTGGATGACCCGGGCGCCTTTCATCCGTGCCATCGGGCCGGCGAACAGCGACAGCAGCGGCGGGTCGGTCATCAGGACAACGGTGTCGCCTGCATTCAGCCGACGAAAAAGCCACCACAGGGCCGCGATTGAAAAACCGGTCCAAGCGAGTGCCTTCGCGGCTGCGCCGGAAGACTGCGAGCGGGCCGACCTGAGCCGGTGGATGCCGACGCCGCGATGCGTTTCGGAGCGGGGCAGTGCAGACAGGCCGCTGGTTACGACCGTGACGGTCTGACCTCTGGCGGCCAATTCCTCCGCCAGATCCGTGAGCAGTTGTCCGGTGGCCGGTTTCTCAGGCCAGTAAAACCGGTTGATGAAGATAACCTGCCGGCTGCTCATGCGTTTTTTGCCCGCCGGGCCTTGAGCTCCCGCGAAACCGCCTGCTCGTAGCGGGCCAGCATCCGGCAATAGGCCAAGCCGGGTGCGCCATCCAGAAATCCTCCGCGCAGGCCGTATTGGTAAATGAAACGAAGCAGGCCGCGGCAGGGCAAACGCTGGCTCAATTCCTTGAGGGCTCGTCGGCAGGCCAGGGCATCTCGTCCGCGCAGATCGCGCATGATGCCGGAAAGCGGCCGGCGGCGTTGGATGAAGTCCCGGGCTTCCGCGGCCGCGTAGCGCAGGTGTTTCGCTTCCATTTCATCCTCGGTCTGGGCGGATAGGTTGTGAAGGTAACTGGACTGGAGCAGCCGCAGGCGCAATCCGGGGGCTTCCCTCTGGCCGTGACCGTGCTCGACAAACCTGAAGCGCTGCCGATGCGCCAACCGCGCTTGGTAGGCCGGGTAATCGGTGCAGCGGCGAATCCAGCGGCCGCGAAACAGCATCTTGGGCGCGACGAGACAGCCATCGTGCTCCGCGAGGCCGGACCCACGCAGCAGGGCGGTGCATTCCGCGTGCAGCTCGGGTGTCATCATCTCGTCGGCATCAAGGTGGAAAATCCACTCATGGCGAAACGGGATCGCGGCATGCGCGTGGTTGCGCTGATCCGCAAAATTTAGGAAGGCGTGCGTGAACACCCTTGCTCCTGCGGTGTGCGCGATCTCGGCCGTGCGGTCGGCCGAATGCGAATCCAGGATCACGATATCATCGCAGCCACGCACGCTGGCGAGGCAGGCGGGGAGATTTTTCTCCTCGTTCAGCGTAAGGATGAGGATGGAATACATCTCAGGAGGTCTCCCGTGGCGACGGGGCCGGCTGCAACTGAACGTAACGCACCGCACCGAACAGCAGGAACCAGAAGGCGATCAACACGGCTGCGTTGGCGAAGGGGAATTCCACCCAGGCGTAGGCGGAGACGACCAGGCAACCGAGCAGGCAGTAACGGGGGAGGGAACCGGCGGGTTTGGCCCGGATGAGGCTCAACAGCGGAACCAGCCCCATGAGCATGACCAGACCGGTGCCGACCAGCCCCAGCTCGGCCACGCACTGCAACCAGTCGGAATGGGCCTCAGTGTAGCTGCTTTCGTATTGCCGGTGGGCGGCCAGCGGGCGGGGCCGGATCAACTGAAATGCCGCGCCGTAGCTTTCAAAGCCCCAACCGAAGACGGGCTTCCGCATCGCCAGTTCCCAGGTGTCCCGGTAAAGCTCCAGGCGACCGGCGAAAATGGACTGCTCGTCCAGCAAGGCGGCGCGCGTCTCGGTGTAACGCTCGGCCATGGCGCGTTGCGTGAGCCAGCCGATGCTTCCACCGGCCGTCGCGACAACCGCGAGCAGGGTGGCCAAGGGCAGCACGACGGAACGACGGCTCTCACGGCGCGCCGCAATGATGGTCAGCATGCCCTGCCAGATAAGAATCGCAACTACCCCGGCGGCCATGGCGGTGGCGGCCCGGGAGGCGCTCATCGGTCCGCTGGCGGCGATGAGCAGAAGTCCAATGACCGCGCCGGTGAAGGGCGAATGCCACAGATCGCGCCCGTGATGACGCCGCCCATGGTAATACAGCAGTCCGCCGCCGGCGGCCAGCCATAGGATCATGAAGGCGCCCCAGTGGTTGTTGTAGATGAAGGTGCCGAAATACCGTGCATTGGGGGATTCGATCGCGCCGAAGTAGAAACCGGCGCCGAGCAGTTTTTGCATGGTGCCGAAGATGGCGAGCAGCAGGCAGTTTACGGCTCCGACGGTGAACAGGCCGCGCAGGAGCCGGCGCCGGCGGGGAATCAACAGGAGATTGAAAGCCGAGAGATAAACCCCGGCATAAAGCCAGAGTTCATGCAGGGTCGTTCGCGGATCTATCGTGCTGGGCCATGCGGGCCGGGCGGCGCCGCGATGGACCAGCACCCGTTCACCCTCGGCGATCATGGCTTGGAAGCTGGGATTAAAGGCGCTGACGGTGATTTGGACGATCACCAACAGCCAAGGCAGCAGCCACCAGGCTTTGCGGCGGGCCTCGCGGCCGTGGTCGCCCGGCTGGGCAAACGCGAGGAGGCTCAGGACGAGCCCACCGCTGGCCCACCAGGCGAGGATTTCCCGCATCCACCAGATGTTGCCGCCAAAGAGCCAGCTCGAGCCGAGCAACAGTCCGAGGAAATGGACCAAAAGAAGCTTCTCCAGCAGTGAGAAGGATTCGGATTGGTCGAATGCGCTCATCGGCAAGTTATCAGTTCGCCGTAAAAATCGGCCAGCTTGGCGGCCGCGCCAGCCCAGGAGAATTCCCGCTGCATCCAGATTCTGCCGACTGCTCCGCGCCGGGCCAGCTCGTCGGGCGACTCGCGCATGAGGGCTAACATTGCCGACCGGAAGTCGGGCCAGCTCACGCAACGACCCGCCTGGCGCGCCTCCAACTCCTGCCACGGGGTGTCCCCGGTCGTGATGACGGGTAGGCCATGGGCCAGCGCCTCGGCGACAGTCAGACCGAAATTTTCGGAATGGGTGGGCAACAGATACAGGGTGGCGACAGGATAGGGTGGCGGGGCGGCAGTGCCGTCATGAGCTTCGATGCGCGCGCTGGCGTTGAGGGCATCGATTTTCCTTCGCAAAAAACCGACGTCGTATTCCTCGGGTATGCCGACGACCAGCAGCAGCCAATCGCCGGTAGTTTGTGCCGCCCAGAGCTCGATGAGCTCGAGCACGCGTTTCTTCGCATGGAAGCGCGAATAGAAGAGGGCGACCTTCCGTCCTGCGAGCGCCGGGCAGCGATCCAGCCAGTAACGCCGGGCTGATGCGACCGCATCGGGCGTGGGGAGATCGACGCCGTTGGGTGCCAGACAGACCGGCTGGGTAAACCCCAGCCGCCGGATATCCTGCACTTCGGCGGAGCTGGTCGCATGCCAGCCGGCCGCGTGTTCGAATGCCCCGGGATGGATCAAGTGTCGGGCGAGAAATTTTTTCCATCGCCGGTGCCGCCACGCCCACTCGGTCATCATACCACGGGGAGAAATGACCAGCGGCACGCCGTCGCGGCGTGAAGCCGCGGCGGCATAATGCAGCGGGCGCAACCAGAGACTGTGGTGGTGGATGATGTCGTGGCCGCCGGCGAGCAAGTGACGGCGCAGCGGATCGGACGCGACAAGATCCTGCGGCCATTGGCGGGGGAAGCGGCGAAGAACCAGCCGGCCCTCGGCCTCCACGGAGTTGGTGGCCGGCTCGGTCGTGAGCAGTTCGACGTCGTGGGCTTGGGCGAGAGCGCCCGCCAGCGCCCGCACCGAACGGGAAGGCCCGCCGTGGCGGGCCTCAATGCTAGGAACGATCTGAGCGATCCTCATCGGGGATCCGGACGCGGCTTCAGCGGCCGGCAAGGATGTCCCGCGCAGACCATGTGAGCGGGCTGGTCCTTCAGAACCACGGAGCGGGCGCCGATCACGGCAAGTTCGCCGATGGTGACACCCGGGCCGACAAACACGTCAGCGGCGACCCAAGCATTGGCGCCGATGACGATGGGCTTGGCCACGAGAGGCATGCTCCATTGCGTGTAGTCGTGGGTGCCGGCACAAAGGTGGGTATGCTGGCTGATGTTAGCCCCGTAGCGGAGGGTGACATGGGCCAGATTGTAGATGCGCGCATGCCGGCCAATCATGGCCCGCGGCTCAAGCGTGAGCTTCCAAGGAAAGGTGACTTGGGCGGACGGAAAAACGACAACCTTGCGCGGTTCGGGAATGTCGGCCCCAAAGAGCTTTAGCAGTCGCGTCCGAAACCCGTGCCACGGGCGGGGGCTCCAACGGAAAAGGGTCGTTTGTACCACGACCCAGAGCCAGCGCAGCAGGATCTCACGGCGAGAATAGGGGGTCACGCAATTCCGGCCGAGCCACGGAAGCGGGTCAGGAGATTGAGCTGGAGTGGAGGAAGGCAAAGTCATCCAGATGCTGTGTGGCTATCACCTCGTCGTCGAGCGCCCATATTTGTTCTTGAGCGGAAGCCGCCAGTTGTTGGCGCAGTTCTGCGTCGCCCAGAAGCCGGGCAAGACTGTCCGCGAGTGCAGGCGGGTTGGCGGGAGGAACAAGCAGGGCGTTGGCACCGTTGCGCAGTTGATCGGCGAAACAAGGCAGATTGGACGCGATGACCGGCACACCTGCGGCCATCGCTTCGAGCACCGCCACCGGATGGGCTTCGCCTTTTTCCGCTTCGGTCGGGTAGCAGAACAGATCCAGCGATTGATAGGCTGAGGCCAGTTGCGCTTCGTCAAAAAGCGGCGAAGCCAGCGCAATTTGTCCTTTGGCCCACAAGTCGGGCGCGAGATGGCGCAGGCCGGCGATGAAGTCATGGCCGCCGCCGCCATGGGCCACGTCCACCGGGCCGCGGAGAATAAGGCGCCATGCCGGAAGATCGGAAATCCGTGAAAGCCGGACCACGGCCTTAATCAGTGAGACAAGGCCTTTTTCGGGATGAATCCGCCCGATGTAGCCGATGTGCAAAGGTGGGTTTGAAATTGGTCGTTGGGCTGCGCGGGCAAAAAGCCGGCAGTTCACCGGATTCGGCATCACGCGCAGACGGCCGGCAAGCGCCGGTGCCTGCGCGCGAACGGCTGCGGCAATGACACTGCTGGCGGCCTGCAGGCGCGCAGCACCGCCATACCAACGCACCTGCCCCTTGGGGAAACGATTCAGGTTTACCACCAGCAAGCCGGCGTTGGGTTTTAGCCGGCGAACAAATACGGGCAAAGCGACAGTGTTGGTTACAAGGATATCGGCCGCAGGCAAAGTCCCCAGGGCCTTTATGCCCCAGCAGGCGTCAAGCAGCAGATTTTGCCAAAGAGAGGCCCGGTGATCCCAGCCCTTTTGGCGCAGAACGCGGACACCGTGGGTGATCTCATCTTCCGGCCAGCCGGGGTGCGCTCGGGACAAAATGGTAACCGTATGACCGCGCTTGGCGAAAATAGCCGCGAGCCGCCACCATAGTTTCTCCACGGCACCGCCCGCCACCGGTGGAACGGGCAGAAAGAATCCCATGACGATGGTGATTTTCATCGACGTGGTGCAGGAATGAAAATCAGCTCACCGAAGGCTCGAGAGGCGATGTCGTCGGCCGACTCGGGGGCAGCCGCTTCAAAGGTGTAGCCGATACCCGCAAGCAAGGCGGTTCCTTCATCGCGCTCCTCGGGTGTGTGCACGGCAAGGAGGACCACCGGTTGATGAAGCGCAAGTGTCTCGAGCATGCCGCGCAAGACAGAAAAGCCATGACCTTCGACATCGATTTTAATGAAATTTGGAGGGCGGATTTGATGAGCTTGCACCCATTCATCCAACCTGACTGCGGCAACCGACAGGCTGGACACTTGATCAACGGTTTCTCCCGGATAAGGGAGATGGGAAGTGGTTGATCCAAAACTGTCATATTGGTAAAGTCTTACACAGCCGGTTCTGTCTGATGCCGCCACCGCGTGGACATGCAAGTGATCCAGTTTATTTAGCCGTTTATGCCAACGCAGGCGCCTGGCGGAAACAGGATCGGGCTCGAACGACTCGACACGGCCGGTGGGGCCCACGGCACGAGCAAGGCCGACGGAATAGATACCGTGATGCGCGCCGATATCCCAGCAAACAAAGCCGGGGTGCGCGGCATATTTTCCAAGTGCATTCTCGATGGCCGGGTCATTGCCGCCAAGGCGCCAGTAGGCGGAGCAGGGGTAAAGGGACCACCAAGCACCGCGCGCGAGGCCTAGGCGGACTTTGACGGGAATAGCTCCGAGCAAAAAAGTGAGGCGTGTGATCACGATCTGATGGAACGAAGCGCGGCGATCAGGCCGGCCGTGGTCGCATCGTAGTTGAAAGCTGCAATACGCTCTGCGGCAGCTTGCCCCATGGTTGCGAGGGCCTCGCGCGGTTGCCTCAGAGCTTCGTGCAGCACCGCGGTGAGCGCGGTTTCATTGCCGGCAGGGAAGAGCCAGCCGGTTTTCCCGGGCGCAAGCAGGTCCTGCTGACAACCCACTTGATCGCTCAGAATGACCGGTCGGCCGAGGTGCATCGCTTCGTTGACAGCCAGCCCCCATGTCTCGTGGCGGCCCTCGGAAGGCAGGACAAAGATATCGCCGAGCAAATAGCGTGCAGGCATGGCGGACTGGTTGGCGAAGGGCAGAAAGTGGATGTTGGCCTGCGCGCCGGCCATGGCACGCAACGCGGGCAGCAGTTCACCGTCGCCGGAGATAACAAGATGGGTCTTTGTGGGTGCGGAACGCCGAAAGGCGGCGAGAAGCAGATCAGGTCGTTTTTTGGGAATGAGCTTCCCGGCAAACAGCAAGACGGTGGCTTCAGTCGAAATGCCCAGTGAGCGGCGAAGACGCACGGCTTCCTCGATATGCCCGGGCGTCGCCTTAAAGTGATCGGCATCCACGCAATGAGGGGCGGCAAAGAGTTTTCCCGTCGGCACGCCGTAATGCCGGAAGTAAGCGGCGTTGGCTTTGCCCACGGGAAGAAATGCAGCGAAACGTGAATAAATAAATCGCAGGAGAACACGTTTGAACCCCGCAGGCAGGGGCGCACCGAGCAGGTGGGAGTCGCCACGAAAGATCAGCGGAGCCGGTCGGCGCAGGATGAGGTGCAGGTGCGGCCGGTAAGCGTAGCCGTAGAGCAGAATGGCCTCGGGCGAGAAGGCGGCCAGCGCCGGCAGCAGGGCAGGATTGTGCAGCCCGTAGAAGCGATCAACGCCGGGGTTTTTCGCCAAGTTCGGGACAAAAGTGTGATCGTAGCTGGAGAGCAGATCCGTGTCCCAGGCAAAGGCCTGTCCAAATTGAGGATCACGACGGGGAGTTGCACCGTGCTCGGAAAGGTAGAAAACCCGCGTGGTGAGCAAGCGCTCCCGGGTCAGACGCCGAAACCAAGGCGCATAGTATTGCACCGGATGGGACAGCACGATCGCGAGCCGGCATGGGCTGACTAGGGCTTCGTTGGCGGTATCGGGCATCGAGCGGCAATCAGCGGGTGGAGAAACGGTGATAGGCGAGTGGCAAGCCGATGCAAACGACCGAAGCTTGGAATAGCGACGAGAGCCAGGTGGCGGCCACGAGCTCGGCTTGAAAGCTCCAGGCGGTGAGTAAAATGGCAAAGATGCCGAGGGCGGAAAACTGCGGCACATTGAGCGACAATAGGGAAAGACGCCTGAGGGTGGCGCCGAAAATGAAGCCCAGAATGGCGGCGCCAATAAACCCGTAGTTGATGTAGGCCTCGGCAATCATGCCGAAGGCGATGGAAAACTTGAAGGGATCGTAAGGGTCGATGAGCCCGAAATAAATCCCGAGGCGAATGTTGGACATAAGGCTCGACGGCTTGTCAGGCCAGAGGAAACGGGGAATGAACAGTGCGGGGATGTCGGCATAACTTTCACCCAGGAGATACGGTTTTTGCTCAGGCACGCGCTCCACCGCGAGGCAGAGCATCTGAATGAGTGAGGCGCGTTCAAAGATCGTGGATTGGCGGCCAAGACCGGCTTCGCGTTCATCGCGGGAATGAAAACTATAGCCGATCCATTCGGTAAAATAGGCAGGTATCTCCAAGGGTGTCGGCGGCGGGCGTTTTTCTTCCCAATAGAGCTGGCGCATGTCCGATTTGCCGAGGTGGAGCAGCGACACGACGGGGAGGAAGAGGACGAGAAAATGCCAAGGCACCCGCCGGCGGGAGGCGCTGAAGGCAATAAACGCGAGGGCGACAAGTGAAATGCCACCGATCAGATAAAGTTGGGAAAACAGAAAGGCGAGCTGTAGCGCCACATTGACGGCGAAAAAGACAATCTGTCCGGAAGCAAGTATCCTCATGCCCCAGAGCCGGGCCAGGATGAAGGTGCAGAGTGTGCCAAGGCCAAAAAACAAGGCGCGCAAGGTGCCATGAAAATCGTTCGGAATCAGCTCCGTGAAAGTATCAATGTAAAGATAGACGGTGTTGAGCAGCAGCCCGAGCGGAACATAGCGATACAGCTTCGGAGGCATGAGGGAAACCGCGGCCCACCATGAGGGACGCACCGGGCGCCGGACGACCGCGAACCCCCAGTTTGCCATACCCAGATATACGACAACCAACAGGCCTGCCTGATTTACGATCTCGTCCGAAAAATGCCTGATCTCAGCATGGCCCGAGAGCAGCGGAATGGCATAAAAGGGAATGCAGGTGAGCATGCCAATTTCAAAGGCCGGAAACCAAGTTCGGTGATCGCGGGCCCATTTGAGAATGGGCAGGCTGGCCAAGGCCAGAATGACCACGCCGATGAGGGTCAAAGATCCGGCGTTGGCACGGTTTTGCCAAATAAACCAAAGCGTGACGGCGATCAGTCCGCCTAAGCCAAAACGGTAAAGCCGGGTGGATGCAGCCCGATCCGGAACAGGCGTAGGTTGATCGAGCGCAGCGAACGGATTCGATGGCCTCATGGGGATGGAGTCTGAACGGCGCCGTCGAAAATGGTGGCAAGCCGGCCGCTCATACCGGCAGCGGTAAGTTCTGCAAGGAGGGTCGGGTTCCCAGCGGGCAAGGAGCGGTAGCCTTCACGGACAAACCATTCGGCATGGATGCATTGCACAAGTTCTGCGGTATCCGCTTCACGGTCCGCATTGGAAAATCCATAACTGGCCGGATGGTTTTGGCCGCGGGCGGCCCGGAGCATGAGGCTTTCATGGTGGGCGATGGTAAGGAGAGGCCTTCCGGCGAGAAGGCAGGGAAATATCTTGGATGCACTGTAAGCGGGGTCATCCGATCCGATCGCCAGCAGCGCGTCTGCGGATGTGAGGTAGTGCAGTGCTTCGAAATATGGGACTCGGTAACATTGCTCCGACACATGCTCGGCGACTTGCTCTGCCGTGGCGATGGGCAATACCCAGTTTTGGGCCAAGGGAGGGGGGGCGTAGTCGGTGCCGATAAAATGAAAACGAATGCGGGCGGCTTGGGCAGGGTGAGTCGCAAGATAGCGATGGAAAGCGCGAAAAAGCAGAGCGAGCGGCCGCCGCATGCCGGCGACGACGCGGCCGGTATAGACGAAATGGATATTCTTATCTCCAAGAGAGACGAGCGGTTGGTCAGGGACGTGCCGCCGGGCAATTTCCAGATCGGCTTTCGATGCGCCAAAGGGCAGATGATGGATTCGAGCGGGTTCGATCCCGGGGTGACGCGCGAGCAGATCCGGCCCATAGGCGGAAGAGACCGAGACAATGGCGGCGGCGCCACGCACGGCCTTGGGTTCGCGACGCCGGGCGGTCAGTTGGGAAAGCCAAAATTTGACTCTTCCGCCGGGCGGTCGCGTTTGGGTGCGCCGGTAGTAATCATTCACCCAAGGATCTTGGTAATCCAACACATAGGGCACGCCGAATTTCGCCAGCCATCGGGGGCCAAGCGTGAAGGTGTCGAACTGGGTTGTGGTAAAGAAAACGAGATCAAATTTCTCGGCCCGGAGCAATGTGTCGCCTGCCTGTCGCAAGGCCCGCCCACAACGCCACCAGAGCGAGCCGAAACCGAAAGGGCGGGTGAGTTGGGGTGAAAGGCCACGAACCCGCACCACCCGAATGTCAGGCGGGTAAGTTTGTTCGAGGAGCGGATCAAGCACCGCTCCTTCCACTGAATCGGGAGTGACGGCGAGGACGACGGGATCCCAGCCCAAGGCGCGCAAGCAGGGCAATGCGAGGCGCGCGCGTTGCATATCCGGTGCGTTGACCGGAGGGAAATGGGGGCTGACAATGAGGACGCGGCGTATCACATTCGGAAACTTATAGGCGGAGCTCAGCACGAGTGCGCAGCATCCAGCGCCGGACGGGCTTTTCAATCCAACACCAGCCAAGGGCGGCGCAAAGGAGGCAAATCAACCCTGCGCCCGCGTAAAACAGTCCTTGGTTTAGCCAAGCGCCGGTGGAGTCGAGGATGCGCTCAGGCGGCAATAGCAGGTCGCGGAGAGCCGCGCGGATCGGCACATGGACGAGATAGAGGGTGTAGGACAAAGCGCCGACGATACACAAGAAACGACCGGTCAGCACCCGGGAGCAAAAATGTGTGGCGGCCGGTTGTCGCGCCAGATCGATTAATACTGCACAGCCAAGCGCCACCCAAGAATAGCCGATGGTCATGCCCCACAGGCCCTCCCGAGACCACGGAGGCAGAGCACACATGGCCAGTCCACCGAGACCAAGGATTTGAAGCCAGCGCGGCAGGCGGCTGCGACTGAAGACAAGCGCGATGCCCGCGATAAAGGCGTCCAGTCGAGCAGGAGTGCAGGCGAGAATCTGAATCCAATTGAAACCAGCCGCCACGGCAGCAAGTCGAACCAGCAGCGCGAAAAGAGCCAGGAGAAGCCAAAAGGATTTAGGGCCTCCATTTCGGCGCACGACGAAAGCGAGTGTGGCGAGAAGATAGAATTGCACTTCCACCGCGAGAGACCAGGCGACGTCGATAGCCGGATTGAGGAAACGGCCTTCGCGGATGTTGAGCACATTTGAGGTGAATGTGGCATACCATGGCCAATCTCCAAGGACACCGATTTGAGCGGCCGGCTTCGTCGAGAAACCGGTGAGGCCAAGCAAAGGAGGCAGGACAACGTAGACGCCGAGGAGGACAAAAGCATAGACAGGGACAATCTTGGCGGCACGCCGGAGCCAAAAATCCTGAAGCCAACCCGGTTGATTGCGAACGTGCTGCAGGCGTTCAAAAATTAGGTAACCGGACAGGGCAAAGAACAGATCCACGCCCCGACTGCCCAGCTCGGCGAGATTTGTCAGCCAAGCCGAGCCTTCATAAACGGTGAGATGACTGAAAAGCACGGCCAGAATGGCCACGCCGCGCAGTCCATCCAGCCCCTTCACGCGGGACTCGGCGGTGGCATTCATCGCAGGGCAAGTTGCCGCAAGTCCCAGGTTTGCCCGGCGGCATTGGTGACAACGCGTTGCACGGGGAAGGAAAAACTCCGTTCCAAGCGATGCCAAAATTTGACGTGGTCCATGAAACGGAAATGAGAGACGAGGAGTGTTCCGCCTGGAGCGAGGGCCGAGGCAAATCGGCGGGCCGTGCGCAATGGATCGGCGGCGTAGCCGAGGCATTCGTTGAAGGTGATCACGTCGTAGGCACCAGCCGGCGGCGTCCAAATTTCGAAATCATGTCGTTCGAAGCGCCCGTGCGGGAGCTTGAGGGCTGCGGCCCGGCGCAGACCTTCCGCCGAAAGATCCACCCCAAGATAGCTTTCCAGCGCAGCGGGATCGAGCAGACTGGCGAGACGGCCGGAGCCGCACCCAAGGTCGAGCAGGCGTGGCCGGGAACACGCCTCACGGATCATGCCGACGAGTGCTTCGTGACGGGCGAGTTCGCCCGGGGCGAAGAAGTGATCCCAGGCGCCGGAGATATATTCCTGATCAAGCGCGGCTGCCGGCACCGGCCGGCCGAGCCCGGCGCGACGGCCGTGCAACGCGTAGCGGAAGCGGTGAAACAGATGGAGGATGGAAGCGGGCAGCAAACTCATGATTTCAGCTCAAAGAAAAATTCCTGTTCACCGGCGAAACTCCCCAAAAACTCCTCCGAGAGGATAGGTTCCGTCCACGGCGGCGTGGGTTCAAACTGGGTCGCATACGCGGCGAGGGCATGACGTTTGACGGGGCCATAGCCGGGAAAGCGGAAGCGATGGATGCGGTTGGCAGACAAAGAAGGGCGGACAAGGAGAAGCGGGCGATAATTGGCCCAGACCGGGTATTCGAGAAGGCGTGGTTGGAGGCCCTGCCGAGCAAGAGCGTCGGACACGAGTTTGAATCCGGCTTCGTGCTCGGTGCTGCCATCGTGGCGCCAAGGGAGGAACAAGGTCTTGGGGCGGATTGTCGCAAGGCGATCGGCGAGTTGGAACAGTGCGGTTTCGCGCTCACCCACGTTCAGGTGGGGCAAACGACCGTCGGGCAAGTTCAGGAAATGGAGACAGGCAGAGTCGAGGTAGAGTCTCGATTTGGCTAGGCGGGCCTCGTCGTAGCGGAGAGAGGACAGGGCGGCAGGTGAGAGAGTGGGATGGCCCTGATGCGAAGCGGACCCATCGGTGAGATATAGGGCGTGGACGGGGGTCCCGGAGAGTCGCAACTGAAAGACCAAGCCGCCGCAGCCGAGGCTGCCATCATCCTGATGCGGGGCGATGACCAAGACGGTGCCGGTATCGATTTGCAGTGACCTGCTGCGGAGAGTCATGAAACCGTGCAAGGTGGAGCGGATAACGCGGCGCAGGTGATGTTTCATCCTTGATACTACAAGCAATCAGCCCAACGGGAGAAAAAAGGGTGAGCGGTCAGGTGGACGGATGTTTGAGGGCCTGCGCGACCAAGGTCAGGAGGTGAGGAGCTTCCCTTTCCCACGAATAGCGGGTTTCGGCGAGCCGCCGGGCAGCGAGTCGGCGGCGGGCCAGAGCTTCCGGATCTGCGAGCAAGGTGTCGAGTTGGGCGGCTAGGGCGGTGGTCTCATGCAGAGCAACGAGCAGGCCGGCTTCGGGTGACTGGCTCAGGACCTCGCGCTGGCCCGCGGTGTCGGAAGCAACTACGGCAAGGCCGGCATTGAGATACTGCAGGATCTTGTTGGTGATGGTGAGATCCCGGTTTACGATAAAAGATTGTTCAAGAGCGAGCCCGATGTCGTGGCGCGCAATCAAGCCGGGTAGTGCATCGGGAGGGACGAGCGGCAGAAACTCCACCCGGGAGCGAAAGTGCGCCGGCAAGGAGTCGAGCAGGCGGCGGGCATAACCGCTGCGGGCCTCGCCGAGCAGAACAAGGCGGGAAGGACGGCTGGTCCGACTCCAAGCGGCGAGAAACAACTCCAGACCGCGACCGGGTCCGGTGGTTTGGGAAAACCAGAAGAAGGCCGGAGCGGCGGCCGGCCGGACAAGGGGCGTCGGTTGCAGCGGGAAAGAGTTGGTGATGACCTCGGGCCGTCGGCCGCCATAACGGGTGTGAAGTGCCCCGGCCAGAGCCTGCGAGGTGGTAGTGACATAAGCCGCGCGGTGGAGCAGGGTGCGTTCGCTGGCGCGCAGAAGCGCCAGCGGCCGGCCGGTGCGCTCGTGGGGAAGCAGATCCTCGGAGTGCCAGTCCTCAATGTCGGCGGCAACACGGCGGCCCTCGGCGAGCAGCTGCGCTCCCACCCAGTGGGGAATCTCGTTGTGCACGATCAACAGGTCGGCCGGGCGGGCGCGGGTCGCCTTGAGCAAGGCGCGGGCCGGGCCGAGGGAGGCGGCGCTTTGCAGGCCCAGCCGATGAGAGAATTCGCGGGCCAGCCGGTGCTGCAATCGTCGCAACCAGACCAGGAAACGGCGCGGGAGCGGGGCGTCATGCCCGAGCATATCCACGTAGGCATGGGTGAAGGGCGCATTTGCAACTAGCTCGCGGTCAATCGGGACGGATGGCAGGTGATTGCGAATGCCGAGCACGGTGACGATATGACCGGCTGCGCCGAGGGCGGTCGCCTCCTTGAGCACGCGCGGGTTGCGGCAAAGCGGGGAATTGGTGAGGATCAGGATGCGTGCGCTCATGGACTCGGGAGTCACTGTGGCAGGCGGACTGCTAATCACTCACTGAGGGTAGCCCTCATATGCAGCTTGGCTTCAAGCGCACTCGTGCGACTAGTTGCATGTTTTGTGTAGCTAGGGCATGCGAGCATATATATTGGCACTAGGGGGATGCCTCCATATAAAGGGACTCGATGGCGCGGTCTGCTGTGTCGATCAACAAGGTTGGATCGCGGCCTTGGGCAAAGTCACAGCATGTGACATGCGTAAAGCCGCTGAGGCGAAGCAGTTTTTCCATGAGCTGAGCATCATACATGATGCGGTGCCCTGCGGGAGATTCGCGATCTTGGTAGAATACACGATTCACGCTTTGCAGGGGCGTCCATGTAGGGCTGCCAGCCTCGGTGTCCTGAAAAGGAAACCTTTGCTCGGTATGACCTCCAACCTGGTGAATATAAGTGCGCAGGTAGCGCTCGGCATCGGGAACAATGATACGGAATGTGCCGTCCGCGCGAATGATTCTCCGCACTTCCTTGAGGAGGCGTTCTGCATCAGGTAAGCTGAAATGCTCGAGACAATGCTCGCTGAATACTCCGTCCATGGAACTATCGGCGAACGGCAATCCGCGGGTGACGTCCCAACAAACGTCGATATCAGGACGCCACTGATAATCGAGGTTGATGAATCCGGCGTGGGTATTGAGGCCACAACCAAGATCGAGGTAGCCAAGTTGGCGGATGTGTTGCCGGCGCAGTTGGAATGGGCGATTTCGGATCAGATGACCAACGACAGCCTGCACTTTGGCGTAGGAGAAGAGGGAGCGGCGAAGGGAAAAATGAACGAGAGCCATAGAGTCAACGAGCGGGCTTCATTCTTTCGATAGGTGGTGCTTGATTCTCCAAACAGTGCGCCAGCCGAGCAGGGAGGCAAGGGCGGCGGTTTTGGTTCCCATGGGCGGACGACCGGTTTTTTCGCCTAGACGGGAGATTTCTTCTTCGGCACGGCGCATGAGATCAGGCGGGAAGGGAAAGAAATCATGCACGAAGCGCCGCCAGTGGCCTGCGATCGCACGTGCGGTCCGGGAGGAATCCTCGGTCCGGCGCAGGACATTGGCGATCAGTTCGACCGAGTGGAACTGAGAACGGCGTGCCCGCTCGCTGCGTTGCTGACTGAGGCTGCCGGACAGGCCGGAACGGTAGTAACTGCGAGCATCGGCGTCTGCACAGTAGACGATGCCGGCGCTCGCGAGGATCACGCGGCAGAAGTATTCACCGTCGTCGTTGAGTGAAAGGGTTTCATCCCAAGGGCCGGCTTGGTTGGCGATGGCTCGGGGCACAAGCCAAGCGGCTGGGTGCATCATGGTGCCGGTTTCGCCGGCGAGAATGAGGAAATCCAACGGAGCGAAGTCACGAAAAACAGCTTCATCCACAAATTGTGTCTCGGCAGGATTTTCAGAAAAACGCCCCCAAGCGCAGGAGGCGATAGTGCCGGAGGGGCGTTGCTCGAGGAGGTTGAGCTGTCGTTCGATCTTGGCCGGCGAAAGCAGATCGTCGGCGTCGAGGTATTGGATGAAGTCTCCACGGGCCAACCGCAGGCCATGATTGCGTGCTGCGCTGGCACCGCGGTTGGGCTGACCCACAACTCGCACTCCCCGCGATTCAAACCCGTGGGCGATGGTCAGGCTGTGATCGGTGGAGCCATCGTCGATTACGATGATCTCCCGGTTCTGCCAAGTTTGGGCCAAGGCTGATTCCAATGTTTCGCCTAGCCATCGGACCGAGTTGTAAGACGGGATGATGATGCTGACGAGCGGGCTCACGATTTCAAAGCAACCTTCCAGCAGTGTTGAAAATACCAGCGTTTTGACTCGGCGACGTAGTGGTGCATCACGGCCCGGCAGTGCAGCGCCTCGGGTGGACGGGGGAGGGTGATATAGTCGGCAGCCGGGGCGATGGAGCAGTCGCGGCCAGCGACCATCATCGCGATCAACGCCTGTTCAAGATAGTAGCTCGTGCTTTCACGGATTTGCAATGTGTGGGTCCAGTGTTCCAACTGATCCCAGTCGATATGCGCACCATCAAGGCCGGTCAGCCCTACGTTGACCAAGTTTGCGACCGGGTGGCCGGCCAACTGATTCATCAGCGGCCGGGAGTAGCCGTAGGATGTCTGGCAATCCACCGCGTGCATCGAGCGGTCTGGTGCGTCGAGCCAGTTTAGGAGAAAATCTGGCCGGCGAAAAAAGAGCAGGTCGGAATCGAGAACCAGTTTCCACCCGGCGCTGCCGATGTGCGGATCAGTGAGTTTGCGGATATTGGGATAATTTAGCCAGCGCTCACGCAGGGCCGGATAACGGGAGATGGGCAGAAATGCGTCGAGCCGGGCAAGAGTCTCGCTTTTCGCGACAATGCGGGTTTGGGGGAAGAGCCGGAGCAGTGATGCGGTGAACTCGCCGGTGAGAGTGCCGTCATCGTAAATTACGGGTGCAAGCGTCCTCCCGGTATGACGGGCAAAAGACCACAGGCAGAATACCGTCTGATACCAGAAACGGCGACCGGTGAGCAAATGTATCTCTGCGGGAATACCGCCGGCCGGGTGCAGCGGCGGCAAGGATCGGGCGGCCTGCTCCATGGCGCTGCGTCCGTGTTCGGTTCGGCGCTGCTGAAATGGTCCGCCTTCACGCAGGCAATCGCGCAGACGATTGAGAGGGGTATGATAGAGGTGCAGGGCAAGACGACCCAGCATGGTGCCTGAAGCGCTCATAATTGAATTTTACGCAGATACAGGGTGAGCAAGCGGTTGTCCGTGGGCGAGAGTAGCTGCCAAGTTTCCGTATTGTCTGCGAGATGCCTGAAGCCGATGCCGCCGCGGTCATTCACGAAGAGCTGGCGCCCCGGCAATTTGCCCGCGACAGCGAATTCACGGGCATCTGCATCAGTGTGATTCAGTTGAACCACGGTTATGGAGCGGGTGGGGCCACGCCATACGGTGGTGAATGAAGTCTTGTTGTCGGGGAATAAATGCTCGGGGCCGGCGATGTAATTATGGTCGCGCAGCCAACTTTCGATAAGCCGGAGGCCGAGGTAGGTGCTGGTGATGATAATGTCGATGTCGTCGGCGTGAAGCATCTGCTCAAGCCGGATGATTTCCTCCGCTATGGCGGACTTCTCCCGGCGCCACATCACTGGTGCCCATGCCTGCGCCCCGCGCATCCGAGGACCATCGACGGTCGGAAGGATCTCGCCTTCGCCGAGACCTAGACTCAGGCCCTTGCCGAGGAGCGGGATTGTGCCGAGGGAAACCAGTGGGGCAGCCGGATCATAGCGCCGAAAATCAGCGGAGGAGGTTTGCACCCCGACAATAGCTTCGGTGGCGTGCAAGCCAATGAACATCCAGGCGAGGCCCCGCCGGCAACGCATCCAAGGCCCGGTTGCAGCTATAAGTTCCCGAATCAGAAACAGAGCGGGCAGCAGAAGAAACGGTGCGGCACTGTGGAGATATTTGGGTGAAACAAAACTTGCTCCGTAAATCGCCAGCGGAATCAGCCCTGCGGCAACCATCAGTGCCGGAGCAACCCATTGCCGACGGATACCAAGCCAGGCCAATCCGAACAAAGTTGTGGCCGACGCGCTGTAGCCCAGCACCAGCCATCCATTAATCCATAGGGGTTGCCAGTCGGTAAAGTTATCGCGGGACAAAAATGTAGCCCACGTTGCAGCCAGGGATGTTTCGCTGATCACATACGCCGCTAGGACCGTCAGCATGGCGGTAGCAGCGGTTATGGAGGTTTCCTTGATGGCTTGCATCGGAAGGACAGCCAGCCAGCGCAAGGCGAGAACCACCGGGGCGACAAGCAAGCTGTCCACGCGCATCCAACCGCCCAAGCCCAGCAAGAAGCCGGCGAGGCAGAGTGTGGTGGCCGTGCGGGCGCGATGGGTCAGCAGTAGTCCGCCCATGACCGGCACGGCGGCGAGCGCACAGGTATTGGCATAGGCTGCTGCGGCGGTGAATTCCTGGATGGAAAGTAGCACCACAGCCATGCATGAAACTCTGAAGCCGGTGATGCGGGCCAGCAGCAAACTCGATTGAAATAGGAACACTGCGGCAGCAAGAGCCGAAGCGGCACCGAAGGTTGCCAAGTGAGTTGCGCCGGTCAGGCGATGCAGCCACCAGAGCAGGTGGTAGCTGCCCGGTTGGATGGCGTAAGAATAGCTGGCGGCGTCGAAGTCGGGTGTGCCGCGGCTCCAAGCCTGCAGACCGTTGATGATCCCCTGCTCATCACCTTCGACAGCGGTAAATGGGATTACATTGAGAAAGAAATGCAGGCTCAGCAGGAGGACGAGCGCCCGCGGCAGCCAGAGACTAAGGCCAGTGGGTGCTGAAGGGGATGCAGATGTCATGGTTCGAGGAGGGAGCGACCCTCGAAATGGCCGCAAGCGCCCTGCCACCGAATGTATGCAGCGGAGCCGGCCCAAGCCCGATAACTGAACCAAGCTTTTAGTTGTCTCAGTGGCACGGTCCATGGAAGGATGGCAGGCCAAGGATTGGCATTGTGCCTGTGCAACACCTGCACCCAAGACTTGGCGATACCGCGGTTGAGCCGTGCGAGGTAAGCGGGCTGGAGGCGTCGGTCGGGGATAAGGTGGGTGAGGGTCAACTCCGGGAAATAACCAACCTCCCAAGCTGAGGCCATGGCACACAGCACGATGTCGTTATCGCCGCCCGAGGTAAGTTCATCGCCGCAACGGTCGGTGAAGTGTGCGCGTGTTGGCGAATGCAGCCACGCTTCCCAAGCCGCTCGGCGGATAGCCATCCCGGCACCGATGGGAGCAAAGGCGGGATATTCGTTGTGCACGACGCCGGCCGGGCACAGGCCGGTCGAGATGAGCGGTGTTTCGCCGAGATCGCGTAACGCGAGCAATCCGAAAAATTGTTCCGCCCAACGAGGCGGCGGAATTTCAAATTCCGGTAGTGATTTTCCGCCGAGCACACCGACATGCGGATTGGCGGTGAAAAGGTCCAGCACTGCGGCGAGATAGCCGGAGTCGATCACGTTGTCCTCGTCCACCAGCACGGCGAATTCTCCGCGTGCCTCGGTGAAGCCCCGGCTGCGCGCGTGGGTGAGACCGGGGACAGGCTCACGGACAACGCGCAGTCCGGCGGGGACCGTGTCGGCGAAGGCGCTCGCGTCGATGGCCGGCGTCGAGGCGTTGTCCACCAGCAGGCATTCCCAGTCGGCGGCCGGTAGGGTTTGTCCGCGCAGACCGGCCAGAGTGCGGCGCAGGCGGCCTGCGTGCGGATTGTGCGCCGGGATGATGACCGAAAGCTTCATGCCTGCCCGGTTATGTGGCTTTTCGCCAAAGCGCAAAGGCTAGCTAAGCCGACTGAATTCAACGTTGTAGCACACCGTCACGCCAACCACGGATGGTTGCTGGGATGCCGTAGGCAATGGCCCCGGCCGGTAAATCCTTGGTGACCACAGCACCCGCGCCAACGATGCAGCCGTCGCCGATGGTGACACCGCCGAGCACGGTCACGCCTGCGCCGAGCCAGACATCACGACAAATTTTGGTGGGACGCAGCTCATCCGGTTGAGAGCGAATGTCCGTTCCGAGAGGCGGGATAGCATGGTTCGAGGACAGGATACGGCAGTGCATGGAGATCAGAGTGTGGTCGCCCACCTCTATTCCACCATGGCCATACATCACAACGTAGGGGCCGACGAAGACATTGGCGCGTAGGTTGATCTGGCCGCCCCAAGCCGAAAGGATCGCGCCGCAATCGAGCGAGCAGCGGGTGCCAACCGTGATACGGCCTACTTGGCCGTCCCGGATGCCGCGCTGGAAGCGCACGCCGGGGCCGAGCGAGCAGTCAGAGCCCACGCTGGCACCACGAAGACGGGCCCAACGGATCCGGAATGCGGAGAAAATGGAATCAAGTGCTGTCATGGCAGACTTTTATCTGAGCGGTGACTCATTGCCGTTCCTCCCGGGGAATTGGAGCAAGTTTTTGATGCCAACGGTATTCGTAGCAGGTGAAGAGGTCGGGGCCACCGAGAAAATCGGCAAAGCGTTCGCGTCCTGCGCGATCCTCCTCAGCTTTTTTGCCATTGAAGCCCTCCGAGCGCACCATCAGGGATGAGGCGTGATTTTGATGCACGGGCCAAGCGTGATCGAAATATCTGATGCGAGAACGGGGCAGCGCGCGGCGAAGCCGCCCGGCGAACTCGCCGAATTGCCAGCCGTAGCCCCAGAGGCGGTGGTTGAGGCCGCCGAGACGGGCCCAGGTGGAAGCACGAACGGCGAAGTGCACCGGGTCTTGACTTTCGTAGATGGAGTATTCCTCAGCGGCGTTGGTGCGCCAGAAAGCGACATCGTAGTTCTCCAACTTGTCCCAATGTGCACGGATGAAGTCGGCACGCACATGGGTGCCGCCGATGAAAACGGAGTAAGGCAGAACAATATCATGATCGCGAATAAGCTGGATATAGCGTTCGTAGAGGCCCTTGGGGTAGACGTAGTCGCTCCGCCAGACCATGACCACCGGTGCGCGTGCGATTGGAATACTGTGATTCATTCCGTAAGTGTAGGACGCCATCTGTGGATCAATTTCGCGGTGAATGACCCAGTTGCGCCAGTGTTGACGGGAAAGAAGCTCAAAGCAGGCTGCGGGCAACGTGCCGCCCTTGTCGTAAAGGATAACCTCGTCCGATTCCGGGATATTCCACAGCAGAGTGCGCAAGGAATTTTCCGCGCAGTCGGCTTCCACGGAAGCTTGGTGGTAGAAAATGTGGGAACACGACGGCAGCGGGATGGGCACAGGTTGGCGCCCCGCATAGGCGATGATATCCGCGGTGTCGGGGCAGATACGGTTGGCGAGGCCGTAGCGCAGGTCGAATTTCTGTCGCAGGAGCCAAGCGACAAAGCGGCAACGCAGTCCGACGAAAATAGCCATGGGACGAGCGGGTGAAAGAGTCAGTTGTCGGACCAGCCGTGGCGGCGGGCGAATGATTTTAACCCGGAAGGAGCGACGATCTTGAGTCCGTGGCGGAGCTTCCGCCAAGAGCGCCAAGCGGTTACACGCAGACGGGCCGACAGCGTGACAAGGTGGTCGGCGCGCTGGGCATACCAGTCGTTGACACCCGTTCGGTGGAAACAGACGTAGCCCCGGACGGCGAGATAAGCAGGAACCAAAGCATCGAGTCCGCGCGAATTGTCCTCGAGAATAATGACGCGAGGCCTCCAGCGCCGGAGGTCCCACCCTTGCAGAACCGCAAGTTCATGGCCTTCGACGTCGAGGGTCGCGAAATCGACCCGTGCCACGCCGGCACGGATGAGGACGGTGTCGAGGGTGAGTTGAGGAACGGTGATCTGCTCGATGGCCTCGCCGCGGAGCGTGTAGAGTTCGTTCTGCCGTGGGTTGCTGGCGATGGAAGAAACGGCGGGATCGTGCCGCGCCCGGGAGAATGTAATGTCGCCGTCGGCGGAGCCTGCGGCGACATTGAAGAATGGGCCCTTGCGGCGGGTCTGAATGGCGGAGGCCATTTCTGGCAGCGGTTCGACCAGGACGGCGGTCCAGCCACGCTGCTCGAATGCGTAGGTCGCGCTGCCGGTGTAACCATCGAAGGCACCCACTTCCAGGCAAACGCCGTCGGGCAGCCCGGCGAATATTCGGTTCAGCAAGTCGTCCTCGTTGAACTGTGCCCGTCCTTGGAGCGTGGCGGGAGACGGAATCAAGGATGACTCGGAGGCCATGGCGCGAAAATCGGAAAATCTTGCGGAAAGCAGACCGGACCGTGAGGACCGATCGTGAGCTGCCAGAGAGCGAGAGGATCAAGCAAAATTACACAACATCCCAGCAGTAAGATATGCCGGCGCGTTGCGAGGCAACCCGCCAGTGCTTGGAGCAGCAGCCAATACCAAGGTTGAAACACGGCCATGAACTTCGAAGCCACCCAGAGCACTGCGGGCGCGAGGAGTCGGATGCGTCCGTCAGCGCCAGCCTGCCAAGCCAGCCATGCGAGGACGAGGCCGGTGGCAAGCGAAGCGGTCTGCACCCATACCACCAAACCCGCCGGCCACCACCATGTTTTGTGCGTGATCAAGGCCGACCAATGCCAAGGGTTGAAGGCCCCGAATCCGCCGCTGCTGCTTGCGACCTGCGTCAGCACGGGATACCAAGCGCAGGCGAACGCGCTGGGCGCAAAACCGACGAGGAAGCCGATGGCAGCTTGTGGCACGGCCGACCGACCGTTTTGGCGCCAGACTTGCCACGCCCATAGAGGCAGGATCAGTATGGCGAGAACCTTGGTTTGCACCGCCAAAGCGAGTAGCAGTCCGGATAGAACGGGAGTGCGGGCAGCCAACAGCAAGGCAGCCAGTATGGGCATGGTTTGCACGGGTTCGAACTGCCCCTCATGTGACACCCACCAGACGGAAAGAGGTGACGCCCAGTAGCAGAGCCCCGCCCAAGGAGTTCGCACGAGGCGAGCAAACAGTGCGGCATTAATCGCCTCGATAAGGGTGAGCGAGAGTTTTAGGGCGAAGATACTGGGATGGACCAAGGTGACCAAGCAAAAGAAAGCGATGGCACCGGGAGGATAATTATACGGCCGGTCCGCCCAGGATGCCTCTTGAAAGAAACCGTTGGGGAAAATATCGGCCAGAGGTTGCGCCAGAATTGATGGGCCATGCTGGGTGACAGCAAGAGCATAGCCGAATTGTCGCAACAGATCACCCGCACCGTATGGCGCATGGCCACATTGCCAGAGACGGAACAGGAGTATGAGCAACGCGAGAGCCGCGAATCCCAGCCGATGGGCACAGCTCAGGTGCCCAAATTTTTGAGCGCCGGCATCAGGCATCGGTAGTTGTCGTGTAGTCCCAACGATGGTCCAGCAACATCATGCCCTCGGCATGATGCGGAATAACACCCCGACCGTAGAAATCGCCATCCATCGAATTGAACTGCACGGCGCCAGGAATCTCCACGAGATTGGCAAGACGGTAATTAAGGTGCGCCTCAAGGTCGATGGACAAGGTGCGGAAAGGCCAGCGGGGCACGCGACAGACGATTCGCCCGGTGTGACTCGCAGGAAAGGCCGTTCCCTGGCCGGCATTGCTCCAAAAATTGGTGAGCTTCTGGCCGTTACCGTAGAGAATGAAAGAGGCTTCGAATCCGGATGGAAACGAATCAGGGCACAGGCAGCGGTAACACAGGACGAATACGACTGTTGAGCCTGTGGTGACATCTCGGGTTGAGCGACCATCAACGAGCACATCGACTTCGGTGACCTCGATCTCGGGATGCTGGCGCACGGCCTTTGGTCTGGTCGCGCCCGTGATTTGGGTTGTAAGATATTCCCGAAGTAGTGGAGCGGTGGGGCCGACCGAACACACGGTGCCCTGTGCCAAGTAGACGCAGCGGTTACATAGCTGGCTGACAGCCGCCATATTGTGACTCACAAATAGAACTGTCCGCTCCCCTCCACGCGCGATGTCCTGCATTTTGCCGAGGCATTTTTTTTGAAACTGCGCGTCGCCGACGGCGAGGACTTCGTCCACGATGAGAATTTCGGGCTCCAAGTGGGCGGCGACGGCAAAGGCGAGGCGCACATACATGCCGCTGGAGTAGCGCTTCACCGGGGTGTCGAGGAACTTTTCCACTTCGGCAAAGGCGACGATCTCGTCGAATTTGCGGCGGATCTCCGCGCGACTCATGCCCAAGATGGCACCGTTGAGAAAGATGTTTTCGCGACCGCTCAGCTCAGGGTGAAACCCGGTGCCGACTTCCAGCAGGCTGGCCACGCGGCCACGGAGTTTGATGGAGCCGGTGGTGGGTTCGGTGATGCGGGAGAGGAGCTTGAGCAGGGTTGACTTGCCGGCACCGTTGCGGCCGATGATGCCGACGACTTCACCGGGCTGCACCTCGAAGTTGATATCGCGCAGCGCCCAAAACTCTTCGCTGGTGAAGCCTGTGCCCCAGCGAAAGCGCCGCCAGAGCTTGCGGGCGGAGTGGTGCAGGCTGTCGCGCAAAGTGTCGTGCTGCGACTCGTGCTGGATCACATAGCGCTTGCTGACACCGGATACGGAAATGGCTGGCTGGCTCATGCTTCAGATAATATCTGCAAACTGTCTTTCGGTGCGGCGGAAAAACCAGAGACCGCTTGCGGTGACGAGGACGATGAGGAAGAGAGACGTGCCCAGGCTCCAAAGCGACAACGCGTGCTGGCCGCCGAGGAGGCACCACCGGAAGCCGTCGATGATGCCGGTGAGGGGATTGAGCGCGAGGAGGTCGCGCCAGTTGGGGAAGAAATCGGTGCGATAGCCGACAGGGGAAACGAAGATGCCCACCTGCAGAAGGAATGGGACGATGAAGCGGAAGTCGCGATACTTTACCGTGAGCGCGGTGAACCAAAGCCCCAGCCCAAAAGCCGCGGCCAATGTCATCAGCACGAAAACGGGCAATGCCAGCCAGTGCCAGGTAGGCCAGTGGCCAAACCAGAGGGCGACGGCGAGAAACAGGCCGAGAACGACGATAAAATCGATGAGGGCGACGCCAAGCGCGGAGAGGGGCACGATAAGCCGGGGGAAATAGACTTTGGAGATCAGGCTCGCATTGCCCACGAGGCTGCCGCTGGAACCGGAGAGAGCGGCCGAGAACAGTTGCCAAGCCATCAGGCCCGACAGGACGAGCACCGGGTAAGGCGCCCCGCCATCGGGCATGCCGGCCAGCCGGTCGAACAGGAAGACGAAGATGGCAGTGGTGATGGCGGGCTGGATCAGCGCCCAAGCGATGCCGAGCACGGCCTGTTTGTAGCGGACCTTGACGTCACGCCATGCGAGGTAGCCGAGCAGTTCCCGGTAGCGCCAAAGATCACGCCAATAGTGATGTTCCGCGCGACCGGCCTCGATGGTGAGTTCAGCAGGGGCGGACATAGGGCAAAGAGCTGGAAAAGAGCGAAGAATGCGAGGGATGTTTCATCCGGAAATACCTGAAGGGCTAGAGCAGGTGAGCATGCGCTCGGATATCTTGGATGCTTCAGGCTTCCGCGGAAGGCAACGCTGCAGCCAGACGTTGCATGAAGGAAGGGAAAGCGAAGGTTTGGGCGTGGGCGCGGATGCGGCCGGGATCGCGGGGATGGGTCACCAGATCGCTCACAGCGGCGACGATACCCGGGATATCCCCGTAGTCGGCGATGGCGCCGACGTGTTCGTTGATGACTTCGGGTGCGCCGCCGGCACGGGCCGCGAGGCAGGGCTTGCCGTGGATCATCGCCTCAAGGTAAACGAGGCCAAAGCCTTCCCGCCAGCTGGGCAGGACAAAAAGATCGCAGGCTTCATATTCCGCGCGCAGGGCGTCATCATCAATGCGGCCGGTGAAAACGACGGCTTCAGCCAATCCGAGTTGCCGGACGATGGTTTGCAGGCGTGCACGGTCATCGCCGTCGCCGACGATGCGAAGCTGGGCTCCGGGATGGTGAATGCGGATGGCTGGCAGGGCTTCGATGAGGGTGTCCACGCCTTTGTAACTGTCGGCCTGCGTAAGACGGCTGACGCACAGCAATCTCGGCGCCAGCGGGTCGGGCGGGTTTGAAACGACCGGTTGGGCGGCAGCCAGCACGGGGTCAAAGGTATTGGGGATAACGAGCAGACGGGAGACTTCAAGGGACGGACAGAAACGACGCAGTTGGCGGCGGGTGTAATCGCTGATGCACAAAATCCCGTCGGCGCCGCGGAGCGCGCGGGTTTCAAGCCGGCTGAAGGGTCTCCAGACTTCAATTCCGTGGGCGACCAAAAAGTAACGCAGGCCTGGCCGCAGTTTGGCCGCAAGCCAGGCCGCCGGAAGCTGATGCAGGTGGCCGCAGACAATACGGCTGTCGCGACGGGCATGGTGGAGTGTGGCCTGCACGAACCGTGCTTTGGAGTGGCCGCAGCCGATGAGCGGTTGCAGGGCCGCGTTGGCGTAGGCGCCCGCCCGTCGATCTTCTCCCGGACGATCGTTGAGCGAGATGCTGACCACTTTGTCCTGCCCGGGAACTGCGAATTCGCAGAGCGCCTTGAGATAAAGGCGCATGATCCGCGCGATGCCGCCATCGTGGAGGAACAATTCAGGGGAAAGCAGCAGTGTGTTCATGGCCGCCATGCTCCTTGCTTGCTGTTTCCGGCAAAACCCAAACGCCAAGGACCAAGCGCCAAATAAATCCCGGACTGCAAATCTGTCTCCCGGGTCGGGGGTTGGATTCGGAACATTTGATCCTTGGCGTATGTGGTTTGGGCTTTCAACCGGCCTTCCGATTGGCAAAGGCGATCAGCACCGCGAGGGTCCAGACCCGGGACCAGGCGCGGGGATCATGGCGGTGAAGGAAATCCTGCCACAAGCGCTGGACAACGGAGGCATCAAGCCAAGGGCAAGAGGCAAGGGCGGCCGGAGCAAAGGTGGCCTCAAGGAAGGGGCGCAATTCGTGTTTCATCCAGCAGGCGAACGGCAGGGTGAAACCGCGTTTTGGGTTTTTCAGGATGGCGGGAGGCAGCAGGTCGGATACGGCGTCGGCCAGCGCCTGTTTGGATCGGCCGGGAGCCTGCTTGAATCGGGCCAATTGCGGCCACAGCCATGCAAGGAGCGAGGTGTCGGCGAACGGCACGCGCAGTTCGAGCGAGTGGGCCATGCTGCAGACATCGCTGTCGCGAAGCAGCACATCGGCCATGTAGGTGCGCAGCTCCCAAGCGCTGAGAATCTGAAAATTGTCCGCACCGATCAGGTCGTCCACAAATTCATCAAACAGCGGGGCGTGCGGACCCTGACGCTGCATGAGTTCACGGGCTTCCGGGGTGAGCAGTCCCATGAGCGTGCTTTCCGGCAGGACCCGGCGGCGCAGCGAGGCGATTTCGTGGAGGTCGCGCGCGGAGGAAAGCACGTCGGCCAATTTCAGGGCGCGGGTTGAGCCGCGTGCGCGGAGATGGCTGAGAAGCCGGTGCCGGAGAACAGCAGGAAGCGAGGACCAGACGCCAAGCAGCCGCTTGAGGCGCGGACCGTCGCGGAAGGAAGGATAACCGCCGAAGAGCTCGTCGCTGCCGAGGCCCGAAAGGGCCGCGGTCACACCGCCGTTGCGAGCCGCTTGGCTGGCATACCAAGTGTTGATGCCGTCGCCGGTCGGTTGATCCATCGTGCGCAGGATACGGGGCAAATCGGCGGCAACCTGCGTGCCGGTGAGGGTGAACTCATGATGCTCCGTATCGAAGGTTTTGGCGACCAAGGCGGCTCCGGCCTGCTCCGAGTATTCCGACTCGGCAAAGATCACGGAAAAGGTCTTGAGTCGGCCCGGGCTGGCGCGGGCCATGAGTCCGACGAGTGCGGAGGAGTCGAGTCCCCCGGAGAGAAAGGCACCGACCGGCACATCGGCCAGGCGGTGGGCATTTACGGTGTCATCCAACCGAGCGCGGAGTCCCGCCACAAAACCGGCGTAAGTTTTTTCTGTGGTCGGGGTGGGCCCGGGTGCCGGCAGGTGCCACCAAGCCCAGGTGGACAAGCGCCGGGATGGATCGAGGACGAGTGCGTGCCCCGGCGGCAAGTTGCGCAGCCCCCGGTAAATTGTGCGCGGGGGAGGGACGGCGAGACGGGCCAGATAGTCAGCCACACCCGCAGGATCGATGACGTTTTCGACCTGCCTGCTGGCGCGCAGCGCATTGAGCTCGGAAGCAAAGAGCAAGCCGGCGGGTGTGCTTGCATAATACAGCGGCTTGATGCCGAGAGGGTCGCGAGCGGCGAACAGCCGGCGCTCGCGATCATCCCAGATGGCGAAGGCGAACATGCCGCGGAGGCGGGGGAGGCATTTTTCCTGCCAGTGGGCATAGGCCAACAGGAGCACTTCCGTGTCGCAGTGCGTTTTGAACGCGTGGCCGGCCTGCTCGAGTTCAGCCCGCAGCTCGCGGTGATTGTAGATGGCCCCGTTAAAAACCAGGGTGTAGCGGCCGTCCGCGGTTTGCATCGGCTGATGTCCGTGCGCGGGGTCAAAGATGGCCAGCCGGCGCATTCCGAGGGAGGCTTCATGGACCGTGGCGTAGCCCTCGTCATCAGGCCCGCGGTGCACCATCGCCGCACACATGCGCCGGATCGCTTCCGTCCGGGATTCGGCAGACTCACGCGAACTTACGAAGCCGGCTATGCCGCACATGAAATCGGGAGGAAAGTGGCGAGCTTCGCCCGGTCGCTTCCACTTTGAAAGCAACAGCCGAGAGGGTTGCGGGCGGATGGGCCCATGAGGAAGCGGCTAGGGTCTATACCCCAGCCGGAAAAGGCTTAGTGAATCCCCGAAACTTGGCAATCCCGTTGATAGTGCATGAGTTTCACGCGCAGATGGATGCTGCAATCTCGGCTGATTTCTGCGGTGACACCAGTATGGCCACCAGCAGCAGGCCGAAGTCGATTGCCGTGCCAGCTCCGCGCGAGGTGATGAGGTTGCCGTCCACCACGCAGCGCTCGGCGCCCCGGAGTTCAGGCAGCTCGTTTGCCACGGAGAAATGCGCGGTGTAGTTGCGGCCGCGCAACAGTCCGGCGTCATGCAGCACCGTGGGGGCGGCGCAAATGGCGGCCAGCCAGCCATTGCGGGCGTGCTGGGCGAGGACGAGTTGGCGCACCCGCGGATCGGCCCGCAGGGTCTTGACCCCGGGGCCACCCGGCAGGAACAAGCAGTCGTAGGCTGGACCGCCCGCAGGTTCGAGCAGGCTGTCGGCGTGCAGGGTGAGGCCGCTGCGCCCGGTGGCATGGATGCCCGGACCGAGTGCGGCGAGGGTGACTTCGACCCCAGCGCGCCGCAGCAGGTCGATAGGGGCGACGGTTTCTATCTCTTCAAAACCGTCCGTGAGGATTGCGAGAACGGTGGGCATGCCTTTGCGTAGTGAAAATGTCCCCGGATGCACACGGCAAAAATTCACCCCAACGCTTGGTTGTCTTTGGCGCCGGCTATGTCGGCGGGCACCTGGCGAGGGAAGCCGCCAAGCGCGGACTGGAAGTTGTGGCGCTGACCCGCAATCCAACCAAGGCGGCGGCTTTGCGGACGGATGGCATCGAGGTGGTGGAAGGCGATCTGGCGGAAACGGAGTGGCATGCGAAAATGCCCGGCAAAGTGGATCTGGTGCTCAACTCCGTGAGTTCCGGCGGGGGCGGGATCGAGGGCTACCGTCGCAGCTATGTTGCCGGGATGAAATCCGTCATGATCTGGGTGCGGCAATCCCAGCCGGGGACGCTCGTCTATACTGGCAGCACCTCCGTCTATCCGCAGGATGGCGGCATCAGGGTGGACGAAACGGCCGCCACAGCTCCGCTGGATGAACGGCCCGCGCTATTGCGAGAAGCAGAGGAGATAGCCCTGGCGGGCGCGCCGTCAGTGCGGATTTTTGTGCTGCGGCTGGCCGGGATTTACGGACCGTCCCGTCATCATCTGCTGGATCAGATCCGAACCGGTGGGCCGTTGGCCGGGGCCGGGGAACGACGGCTCAACTTGATTCACCGTGACGACATCTGTGCCGCCATCTGGTGCAGTTTGACCGCGCCGCCCGCCGTGGCGGGAGGGATTTTCAACGTCGTGGACGACGCGCCCGCGCGCAGGAAGGATATTGCGGCGTGGCTGGCGCGGCGGCTGGGTCGGCCGGAGCCGGTGTTTGACGTGAACCTGCCGGGCCGACGCCGGGCGGAGATGCCGGACCGGATCATCGAAAACCGAAAGCTGCGGGAGACACTCGGCTGGCGGCCGCAGTATCCCAGCTACCGGGAGGGATACGAAACTTTGTTGTCGCGTTAACTCCGGCGCGGACTTTCAACTCACGCTTCTTCAACTCAACCCATCCAAACCCATGGCCGGCGTAGGCAAACTTCTCAAACAAGCCCAGAAAATGCAGCGTGGCATCGAGGCACTCCAAGTGCAGCTCGAGGCCAAGGAAATCGACGTCACGAGCGGCGGAGGCGCGGTTAAAATCAAGATCAACGGCGCCGGCAAATTTCTCGGTCTGACGCTTGATCCCGACTTCCTCAAGGAAGACCCCAAGCTCGTGGCCGACACCCTGTTGGTTGCTATGCAGGATGCCGCCAAGCAGTCCAAGGAATACAACGACGCGGAGATGCAGAAGGTGACGTCGGCCTTTCAGGTGCCTGGGATGTTCTGAAGGCGGATTTCGGAAGGCTGAGTGCGAGAAGAGTATCTCGTCCGCATTTGCCCATCCCCGACTCGCAATCCCATGACCCCGGCGCTCGAGAATCTCCAGAAGCGACTGAAACAGTTGCCCGGTGTTGGCTACCGCTCCGCCGAGCGCATCGCCCTGCATCTGCTGGTGGAGAAACCGGGGCAATTGGAGGCACTCGTGGAGTCGCTCCGGGTCGCGGCGCAGGCCGTGCGCCGGTGCGTGCGCTGCGGAAACTTGGCTGAAGAGGAACTCTGTCCCGTTTGCAGCGACGCCCGGCGTGATCAATCCGTGGTTTGTGTCGTGGAGCATGTCCCCGATCTGGTCGCGATCGAACGGAGCGGAGCTTACCGGGGCGTTTACCATGTACTGCACGGCCGCTTGTCCCCGATCCACGGGGTGGGTCCGGGGGATTTGCATCTCGCCGCGCTGATGTCGCGCGTGGAATCGGGCGAAGTGAAGGAACTGATCCTGGCGCTTTCCAACGACGTGGAAGGCGAGGCGACCTGCCACTACCTGAGCGAGCACCTGCCGGCCGAGCCGGCGGTAAAAATCAGCCGCATCGGCTTCGGCCTGCCGAGCGGAGGCGGGGTGCTTTACGCCGATTCGGTCACCCTGAAGAGCGCGCTGGAAGGCCGGCGGCACTATTCTTGATTGCGCCCCGGCGGCTTTCCGTTTCAGTCCCGGCCAGTCAAATGCGCCATTAGTATATCGGCTATTATGTGTGCTTCCCAAGCATGAGAGGTCGGTTCGACTCCGACATGGCGCACCAAGCTTCGTCTCGCTGCCGCGATGATTTGGCAGCATATCCCCAACCAACATCAACCCACATGAAATCCCTGAAACTGCTCGTGGCGCTGCTCTTTGCGGGCGCGCTGACCCTGTCGGTGGCCCAAGCCGGTGAAGGCAAAGGCGAGTGCAAAGACAAGCCGGCCGAGAAATGCTGCGAATGCGGCGTGGACAAGGACGGCAAGGAGTGCGGCAAGGACAAAGAGTGCTGCTGCGCCGCCAAGAAGGAAAAGAAGGACTGCGAGGATAAGAAAGAGTGCGACAAGCCGAAGGGCTGATCGCATATCCCGGTCCGTTCGCGAGCCGCACCGCCGGGTGCGGCTTTTTTATGCCTCGGTGGCGACAGACTGGGCCTGCCGATTGCGCCAGCGGTCCAGCACGCGGCGGTGGATGTCATCCGGCGAAAGTCCATAGGCGGCCCGTAGGGTTTCTACGTTTGAGCCGTGCTCGATGAATTTGTCGGGCCAGCCGATGCGTTCGACCGCCGCGGGACAGTCGGCCTCCTGGAGCGCCTCCAGCACGGCACTGCCGAAACCGCCGGCGACAACGTGATCCTCCATGGTCACGATCAGCGGAATGCAGGCGGCATGGCTGAGGAGCAGGGCACGGTCGAGCGGCTTGGCGAAGCGGGCGTTGACGACGCCGACGGAGAGATTCTCGTCGGCCTGCAACCGGGCGGCCAATTGCAGCGCATCCTGCACCATCGGGCCGAGCGCCCAGATCATGATGTTGGAACCTTCACGCAGCACCTCGGCCTGACCGATGGGAATGGCGGCGGGCTCGGGCTTGAGCGGCACGCCCTGGCCGGCACCGCGGGGATAGCGGATGAAGCTTGGCCCGGCCAGCGTCAGCCCCGTGTGGAGCATGTCCACGAGTTCATCCTCGTCCTTGGGCTGCATGACGACGGCATGCGGGACGCAGCGCAGGTAGGCGAGGTCGAAGAGTCCGTGGTGGGTCGGGCCGTCGTTGGGCGAAAGGCCCGCGCGATCCATGCAAAAGGTGACCGGGAGATTCTGCAGGCAGACGTCATGAATGATGGGGTCGTAGGCGCGCTGCAAAAAGGTGGAGTAAATGCCGACAACAGGGCGGATGCCCTTGGTGGCGAGACCGGCGGCGAAGATCACGGCATGCTCCTCGGCGATGCCGACGTCGAAAAACTGGGCCGGCACCGCAGCGGCGAGATGGCTCAGGCCGGTGCCGCTGGGCATGGCACCGGTGATGCCCACGACCTTCGGGTCGGCCCGGGCAAAGCGGGCCAAGGCCTGGCCGAATACATCCTGATAATTGGGCGCGGCACCGGGCGCGGATTTTTTGCTCTCACCGGTGACAGGGTCGAAGGGACTGGCACCGTGGAATTTTTCGGGCGAACTCATCGCGGCGTTCAAGCCGCGGCCCTTCTTGGTGAGCACATGCACGAGCACCGGCACATCGCAATGCTTGGCGAATTCCAGGTTCTTGGTGAGGAGGTCAAGGTTGTGGCCGTCCACGGGACCGAGGTAGCGGAGGCCGAATTTCTCAAAGAGGGAGGACTCGACGAAGAAGTCCTTCGTCTCGCGTTTCCACTTGTGGTAAACCCGGTTCATCTCGACGCCGGCGGGGAAGCTCTTGAAGAAAGCCTCGATGTCGTGGTGCAGCTTGTTGTAGGTCGGGCTGGTGCTGATGCGGTTCAGGTAGGCGGAGATGGCGCCGACATTCTTCGCGATGGACCACTCGTTGTCGTTAAGGACGACGATCAGGCGCTTGGTGGAGCTGACGATGTTGTTGAGCGCCTCCAGTGTGATGCCGCAGGTGAAGGCGGCGTCGCCGCAGATGGCGACCACGTGCTCGTCGGTGCCGCGCAAATCGCGGGCGGTCGCCATGCCGAGCGCCGCGGAGAGGGCGGTGCCGGCGTGGCCGGCGCCGAAGGCGTCGTGCGGGCTTTCGCGGCGATAGAGGAAACCGCTGGCACCGTCCGTCTGGCGGAGTCGGCGGAAAAATTCCCCGCCGCGGCCGGTGAGCAGTTTGTGGACGTAGCCCTGGTGGGCGACGTCGAAGACAAACTGGTCCTGCGGCGTGTTGAAGACCCGGTGCAGGGCGATGGTGAGCTCGACGACGCCAAGGTTGGGCCCGACATGGCCGCCGTTGCGGGCGGTCACGCCGATGATCTCGTCGCGGATTTCCTGGGCCAGGGCGGGCAGCGCCTCGGGGGCGAGCGCCTTGAGGTCGGCCGGGCCGGCAATGCGGTCGAGCAGGCGGGGAGAGGCGGACGGGTTCATCGGCGGCGGCGTGGACTCATTCATCGCGGCCGACCTCGTATTTGGCGAAGACCGCGCCGTCCTTCGATTTTTTGAGCTGCTCGATGCGCAGTTCCGCTTCCTTCAGGCGGGTTTCGCAAACCTTGAGGAGGCGGCTGCCATCCTCGAATCTGGCCAGCAGATCGGCCAGGGGCACATCCCCCGATTCCATCGAATCAACGATGGTCTCAAGTTTGGTGAGGGCGGCTTCGAAGGAGAGTTTGGCGTCTTTGGCTTCCACGCCGTCAACATGCGAGGGGACGGATGCATTTCAAACAATCTTTGGACTGGCGGCGCGGGGCGATTTGGATGCACTGGCGGCATGACATTGGTGCTTTGGATCACGGCCCTGCTCATGGTTCTGCGTTTGGCCGGCGAATACTGGCTGGGGGCGCTGAACCGGCGGGAAGTGCGGCGGCATGCGGGGGAGCCGCCCGCCGGGGTCGTCGCGATCATGGACGGCGCCACCTACCGCAAGGCGGTGGCCTACACCCTGGAAAAATCGAGCTTCGGGCAACTCGTGGAATTTTTCGACACCCTCGTGCTCGCCATGGTGGTCTTTGGCGGGCTGCTGCCGGCGCTCTACGAACAATTTGCCCACTGGGGCGGGCCGGACGCGATCTGGAGCGATGTGCTCTTTATCCTGACAACCGGGGTGTTGCTGTCGTTGCCGGGCTTGCCGTTTGACTGGTGGGCGCAATTCAAGCTCGAAGCCAAGTTTGGTTTCAACAAAAGCACGCCCGGCCTGTGGGTGACGGACAAGCTCAAGGGGCTGCTGGTGACGTTGTTGATCGGTTACCCACTGCTCTGGGTGCTGCTTTCCCTTGTGCATTGGGTGGGCAGCGCCTGGTGGCTCTGGGGCTTTGGCGTGCTCTTTGGTTTCCAACTGCTGATGCTGGTGCTTTATCCGAAACTGATCCTGCCTCTCTTCAATAAACTAACGCCGCTGCCGGAGGGCGAGTTGCGCACCCGCCTGCTGGAGCTCGGCGACCGCACCGGCTTCAAAGCCCGGGCCATCCAGGTGATGGATGGCTCGAAGCGCTCGGGTCACTCCAACGCTTTTTTCACGGGGTTCGGGCGTTTTCGCCGGATCGTCCTGTTCGACACCCTGATTGCGCAGCTCTCGCACGAGGAACTGGAGGCGGTGCTGGCGCACGAGATCGGGCATTACCGCCGCGGGCACATCCCCAAGATGCTGGCCGTATCGGCGGTGACGCAACTCGGCGGCTTTGCCCTGATCGCGTGGCTGGCCGGCAGCCCTTGGTTTAACACGGCCTTCGGCTTCCCGCCGGGCGAACTGGCGCCCGCGTTTCTGCTCTTCGGGCTGTTGAGCGGGCTGGTGTTTTTTTGGTTCACCCCGGTGGGAAATTATTTTTCACGCCGGCATGAGTATGAGGCCGATGCCTTCGCGCGGGAAGCGATGCACGGCCCCGGCCCGTTGGTCGGCGCCCTGCGCAAACTGGCGCAGAAGAACCTCACCAACCTCACGCCGCATCCGTGGTTCAGCGCGTTTTTCTATTCGCACCCCACGCTGGTGGAGCGTGAGCGGGCCTTGGCCGCGGAAGGATGAAACCGGGGCTGGCAGTTGCCGTCATCTGGCTGCTGCTGGTTCCGACCGCGGCAGGGGAAACCCTGCGAATCGCCACTTTCAATTTGGAAAATTACGGGCCGGCAAACCGGATGACGGCGGCGGGATATCGGAAAGCCTACCCGAAGCCGGAGGAGGCCAAGCGCGCTTTGCGGCAGATTATCCGGGAAATGGCGGCTGATGTGGTGGTGTTCCAAGAAATGGGTCCACGGCCTTACCTCGATGAATTGCAGCGCGATCTTCGCAGTGAAGGGCTGGAGTATCCTTATGCGGAGCACTTGGTGGCGGCGGATGAGGCCCGGCACGTGGCGTTGATCTCGCGCCGACCGCTGCGGTCCGTGACGAATCATGTGGACCTCACTTTCAAGTATTTTGGCGAAGCGACAGCGGTGAGACGCGGGCTTTTGGAAGTGTCGGTCCCGGCGGCGGGCGGTGAGATTACCGTCTGGGTCCTGCATCTGAAGAGCCGGTTTACCGAGCGCAGGGACGATCCGGGAGCGGCGAAATTTCGGGCAGGCGAGGCGACCGCGATCCGCGACCGGGTGTTGCGCCGGTTTCCGCAGCCGGCTGCGGCCCGCTTTGTGATTCTGGGGGATTTCAATGATACGAAAAACAGCGCCCCGCTGCGCTACATGCAGAAGCGGGGCCAGACCGCGATCGCGCACCTGTTGCCGGCCAGCGATTCCCGTGGCGAGAGTTGGACCTCGGTCTTTCGCCGGGAGGAATCCTACTCGCGGGTGGACCACATTTTGGTTTCGGCGGTTTTGCGCAGTGCCGTGCGCGAGGGCAGGGCGATTATCCACGACAGTCCGGCAGTCATGCGGGCGAGCGACCATCGGCCCGTTTATGTCACGCTGGACCTGTCCGCATCCAAATAAAAAGCCGGCGGAGGCAGCCGCCGGCTGGGTGAAAGGAGTTTGGAGCGGGTTTATCGCACGGTCACCGGGATAGTGACTTCGCCCGCGCCGTAGCCTTTGAGGAAGAGGCTGCCACTGCCGGGTTTACCGCCCTGCACGCCCACAGAGACAGAAGTCTGCCCGGCAGGAACCACCACTTCGGCCATGATGACGGCCTCGGGCACGTCGGTCGTGACATCGAGCAGGAGCCCGCCCGCCGGTGCGGGGTTAGGAATGGTGAAGATGAGATTTTGCATTTCACCCGGCCGCAGGACGAGGGCGGTTGGCATCACGGTGAGGTTGCTCGCATCGATGCGGAAGGTGCCGACGGGCGAGTTGCCGGAGGTGCTGCCGAGCATTACCTGATAGTTGCGCGCGGGATCGAGGGCCGGCACGAAAAAGCTCAGCGCGTTGGGCGATTCGTAAACCGTTCGGGCCGGAGCACTGTCAAAGTAGATCACATCCTGCGGGGTGAAACCGCGGCCCAGCACACTGATGCGGGCCCCGACGGGTCCGCGGCTGCTTTCGAGCGAGAGGACATAGCGGTTCACGATCGTGGCGCGGCTGATCTCGGAGTAGGCCTCGCGGTTGTCCACGGTGTCGCGCAGCTCAACCTGGTAATTCACGAGGAAATAGTAGGCCAGCTCGGTGCGGCCCGGAGGAGCTTGGTAGTCGAATTCGTAGATGTTGGCGCCGAGATTGCTCAGCCGCATGGCATGATGCTGGCCATCAATAATGATGAACGGCTTCACGTTGACGGGATTCACGATGTTCTGGCGGGTCGTGATCCGCATCGTGATCGTGTAGATGCCGGAAGGATTCTCGGGCAGATTGGCGGGCGTGAGATTGGTCAGCGTGACATTTTCGCAGCCCGTCAGGAAGACGAGACCAAGCAGTAGCAGGGGCAAAGCGAAGAATTGCCGCAGGCGGGAAAGTCGGGAGTTTTGCATTGGTTTTGAGTTAAAACCGGTCAGTTAAAGATTGTTAGTAATGAGCGACTTCATGTCAGGGCAAGACAAAGCTGAACCGGCCGCCCCGCTGGGGCTGTATGTGCATGTTCCGTTCTGCGCCTCGACGTGTGATTTCTGTGCATTTTATCAAACCAAGCCGACCGGCAATGCGGTGGACAGGTTCCTTGCCGGAGTCGAACAAGAGGCCTTGATGGTGTCATGGCCGCGTCCGGTGACGACGGTTTTCTGGGGCGGCGGCACCCCGGGGCTGCTGGCCCCGGCGGATTTGCGCCGCCTCGGCGAGCTGGTGGGGCGCCATGCCGGCGACACACCGGAAGAGTGGACGGTGGAGCTGGCCCCGGCCTCGGTGACCGAGGCGCGGCTGGCGGTGCTGAAGGAATTGGGCGTCACCCGCATCTCCATGGGAGTGCAGAGTTTCCAGCCCGATTTGTTGGATGCGCTGGGCCGACAGCACACAGTCGCGCAAATTCACCGCGCCTACGAACGCATCCGGGCGACGGGTTTTGCCAGCGTGAATCTCGACCTCATGTTTGCACTGCCGGGACAAAGCGAGACCGCTTGGCTGGCGGATGTGGCGGAGGCGCTGCGGTTGCAGCCGGACCACCTTTCGACGTATTGCCTTACTTTCGAGGAAGACACGGCGCTCTGGGTGAAGCTGGCCCAAGGCCGGGTCAAACTGGACCCCGAGCATGAAGCCCGGCTTTACGAGACGACTTGGGCGACCTTGGCGGACGCCGGCTTCGGCCAATATGAGGTTTCCAACTTTGCCCGCCCCGGGCATATCTGCCGGCACAATCTCAACACCTGGCACATGCACGAATGGGTGGGCCTCGGACCTTCCGCGGCTTCACAGCACGGCGGCTGGCGCGGAGCCAACGTCGCCGACCTCGAGCAGTGGCACATCCGGCTGGATGACGGCCAACGAATGACGGAGGACCGGATCGCTTTGGCTGTGCGGCAACTGGCCGAGGATGCGTTGATTTTTGGCCTGCGGATGACCGCAGGGGTGGATCTCGCGCTTTGGCGCCAACGCTGCCCGGATGCGCCGTGGGCCGAAGTGGACCAACTGGCGCAACAACTCGCGGAGGATGGCTTGGCGGAACTCGGCGGCGGGCGGATGCTCCTGACCACGCGGGGCCGATTGCTGGCGGACTCCGTCGGGCTCGAAATCATGGAGGCGTTTCATGCGACGGTTCAGGCGTAAGTTGACGTTGCTGTTGGTTTGCCTGCTGGGCGCAGCCGATGGGCTGGCGACCGGCGTTGCGCTCGTGCTGCAGACGGATTTCGGAACCAAGGACGGTGCGGTCGCGGCGATGAAAGGCGTGGCTGTTGGCGTGAGTCCCCGGCTCATGATTCACGATCTCAGCCATGAGAATACGCCCTTTGACATCTGGGAGGCGGCCTACCGCCTGAAGCAGACCGCTTCCTATTGGCCCGCTGGCACCGTGTTTGTGTCCGTGGTTGATCCCGGCGTGGGCTCCGCCCGAAAATCCATCGTCCTCAGGACGGGCAGCGGGCACCTGTTTGTCGGCCCGGACAACGGCACCTGGACGCTGGTGGCGGAGGATCTGGGCGTGGCCGAGGTGCGGGAAATCGACACGGTGCAGCACCTGCGGGCCGGTTCCGCCAACTCTTACACTTTTCACGGCCGAGACCTCTATGTCTTGGTCGGCGCAAAACTTGCGGCCGGGCAGCTCACCTTGGCTGAAGTCGGCCCGCCTTTGCTGGGCGGCGTGGTCAGGTTGCCGCACGAAAAAGCCCGCTTGGCGAATGGGGTGCTGCTCGGGGGCATCCCGGCCCTCGATGTGCGTTATGGCAATGTATGGACAGATATCGGCGAGAGCTTGTTGGCGGAGCTTGCCCCGGTGCCCGGCGAGCGCTTGCGGGTGCGGATAGACCGGGGAGAGGCGACGATCTACGAAGGGGAGATGCCGTATGCGCGGACCTTTGCCGATGTGCCCGAAGGCGAGCCCCTGTTGTATCTCAACAGCCTCATGAATGTTTCCTTCGCATTGAACATGGACAATTTTGCGGCACGGCACGACATCGCCAGCGGGGCGGATTGGCGGGTGCGGGTGGAGAAGGTCACGCCATGATCCGCGCCATCCTGTTGCTTGCCGTCGTGCTGCTGGGCGGATGCCGGACGGCGCCGCCGGCGGAGGTGCGTCCGGTGGTGGCGCGCTTCTGGTTGGAGGACGCGTCGGGCGGCGCCGTGGCGATGCAATTGCCCGTCAGTGAAAGCGTCATCCGGGTGGCGGCGCGGCCGGTGATCTCCGAATTCGACATCGTGAATGTCGAACTGGCTGAGGTGGAGCTGGGGCGGTGCCTGATGTTTCAACTTACACCCGGCGCGGCCCGCGACCTATTCCGGCTCAGCGCCTCAAACCAAGGCCGGCGGCTGGTGCTTATGCTCAACGACCGGCCGGCCGGGGCGCGATTGATCGAGCAGCCCATCGAGGGCGGCGTGCTTTACACCTTTGTGGAGCGACCGGATGAAGCGCTGACGGAAATCGTGCGCGGGCTCAAACAGACGGCGGCCACCGTCCGGCGGGAGGCAGGCCGATGAGGTGCGCGACCCGGTGGCTGCTTGGATTTTTGCTCGGGACGACCGCGCTGGCGCAGCGCATCGAGATCAACTGGCCGACTCCGCACCCGGGCTTCGCGCAAGGCCGGCCGGCGACGGAGTATCTCCAGCACGCCGGTTCCGGTGACCCGGAATCGGGCAGCTTCGGGGGCGTGCGCAGCGGCGGCACCCAGTTTCATGAGGGGATTGATATCGTGCCGACGAGCCGCGACCGGCGGGGCGAGGCCACGGACCCGATTTTCGCGGTGCTGGATGGTGTGGTGCGCCATATCAGTGCGGTCGCGGGCAAGAGCAGCTATGGCCGCTATGTCGTGCTGGAACATCCCGGCGTGGAGCCGGCGGTTTACAGCCTTTATGCCCACCTCGCGAGCATTGAGCCGGGGCTGCGCGTCGGCTCGCAGGTCCGGCGTGGGCAGACCCTCGGGATCATGGGACGGTCCGCAGGCGGTTATGTGATTCCGCGGGAGCGGGCGCATTTGCACTTCGAGCTGGGGCTGATGGTCACGAGAAATTTCCAAGCTTGGTATGACTGGAAGAAGTTCGGCAGTCCCAACGAACACGGGCTCTACAACGGCATGAACCTGATGGGGTTTGATCCGCTCGATTTCTACGAGCAGCACCGCACGCGGAAGATCGCCAATTTTCGCGACTACTTCGCCCGGATGGAACCCGTGGTGAAATTCCGCATCGCGACGCTCGTGCGGCCGGATTTTGTGGAGCGCTATCCTGAGCTCGTGCACAAGGAGCGCCCGATGCTGGTGGGCGGATGGGAGGTGTGGTGCGACTGGACGGGCCTGCCTTTCCACTGGCGCGCCCTGACTCCGGCCGAGGTCAGCGGCATGCGGCCGAATCAGGTCCGGATCATTGAGGTGGATGAAGCGGAGGCGCGGCGGCAAAGGAGCAAACGGCTGGCGGTGCGCCGGCAGGGCGAATGGGCGCCCGGACCCGACCTGCAAACCCTGCTGCAGCAACTCTTCGGTCTGCGCTGAGCGCGGGGGCTCAGCTCTGCGGCTTGAGCCGGCCCAGCAGCTCAAGAAACGCGGGATGCTTTTTCATCTCCTCGAGATCCGGGTCCTGGGACATCCAGTCGAAGTCACGATAGCCAAGCTCGACCGCGCGGTGCAGCGAACGCAGGGCGTCGGTCGGCCGCTTGGACAAGGCGAGGCTGCAGGCGAGATTGTAGTGCGCGGTGGCGTTGGCCGGCTGTAGTTTGACCAGCCGGCGGTCCATCCGGAGGCCGTCGGCGATGCGGCCGTGCTTGGTGTAGAGTCCGCCGAGGATCTCGACGACGTCCGTGTAGTCGGGCGTCCGCTTCAGCACGGACTCAAAGAAACCCATCTCGAAGGCGGCGTCTCGCTCCTTGGCCATGCGATTCAACCGCGGCGCGGACAGGCGCCGGTATTGCGCCACGTGTTGCAATGGGCGCTGACCTGCAGGCGTTGGCTGACCGGGGTGAGGCCGAGCTTGGACGAGACCGTGCTGCCATACCATTCCATGAACGGGGCGCTGATCTCGAAAATCCGGTCGCAATCCACGCACACGACCTGCGCAACCTGGGTGCCGCCTTCGTTGATGGGCAGGTAGAATTTCTCGCCCGAGCCGATGTCCACCTCGCGCAACAGCGCGCTTTCGGTCATGATGGGCAGGGTGCGATAAACCGTGGCGCGGGACACGGAGTCGTCCACCTTGCGGGCGTGGTCGAGCAGTTGCTCCGCGGTGAAGTGCTCCTTCTGGGCGTAGGCGGTCTCGAAGATGGCGAGGCGCTGGTTGGTGACGCGCAGGCCCTTGCGGGTCAGAAAATCTCGGAATTTTTCGCGGGCGGCGGGCAGGCTCACGACGCGACTGTTTGAAGGGGGGGCGGGCGCTGTCAACCCGTTCGTGGCACCGGACGTCCGCGCAACCTTCGGGTTTGCCATGTCGGGGCCGGACCGCCGTCATGCGCAGCGATGATCGTGGGTGTCCATCCGCTGGCGGGTTTCGACAAGCTGCTCCACTATCGCGTGCCGGCAAACCTGGCCGCGACGGTGGCGGTGGGTTCGCTCGTGCGCATCCCGGTGCTGCGCACGCTGCGGTTGGGCATCGTCGGCGAGATCGGCGCGCCGAAGGACTTTCCGTTGGAGCGGCTAAAGTCGGTCGCCCAAGTCGTGCATCCCTTTCCGGCGCTGACCGAGGAGCTGCTGCGGCTCGCCCGCTGGATGGCCAACTATTACGCGTGTTCGCTGGACGGAGTCATCGAGACGATGATCCCCGGCGCGGTGCGGAGCGGCGCGGGCTTGAAGATGCAAAAAATGCTCGGCGTGACCCGGCGGCTGGAGGCGGCCGAGCTTGAGACCCTGCAGCGTCGCGCACCGCAGCAGGCGCGATTGTATGCGTTTTTGGCGCAGCAGTTCAAACCGCAGTCCAAGGCGCTGGTGCTGTCCCGGCTCGGGGTGTCGGCCGCGACGGTCGCGGCGCTCGAAAAGCGCGGCATTCTTGGCGAGACCGCCCTGCGCGTTGAGCGGGAGGCTTACCGCGACGACTTTTCGGCGGAGGAGCGGGTGGCCTCGGCACCGCCCAAGCTGAATGAGGAACAGGCCGCCGCGGTGACCCAGGTCGGGTCGCGGCTCGCGGCACAGCGTTTCAATGTCACGCTCCTGCATGGCGTCACCGGCTCGGGCAAGACGGAGGTTTACCTGCACGCGATTGATACCGTGCTGCAGGCGGGCGGAGGAGTGATTTTTCTGGTGCCCGAGGTGGCGCTGACGCCGCAAACGGTGGCCCGGCTGCGGTCGCGGCTTGAAGCGATTGCCCCCGACCACAAGTGCGTCGTCTGGCACAGTCATCTGAGCGAAGGCGAGCGGCTCGACGGCTGGCTGGCACTGGCGAAGGGCGAAGCGCGCGTGGTCGTGGGCGCGCGCTCGGCGGTGTTCGCCCCCGTGCAAAATCTCCGCTTGATCGTGGTCGATGAAGAGCATGAGCCCGCCTACAAGCAGGACGAAACGCCGCGCTACCACGGCCGCGACGTGGCGGTCTATCGCGCCAAGCTGAACGCCGCCGTGTGCCTGCTCGGCTCGGCGACGCCCTCGCTGGAAAGCTACGCCAACACCCGCGCCGGCCGCTACGATCTGGCGGAGTTGCGCCAGCGGGTGGATGCCCGCCGGCTGCCGCACATTGATGTCGTGGACATGCGCATCGAGGTGGCCCGCAGCCGTGGCCTGACCACGCTTTCCCGCAAGTTGGCCGACGCTATGCGCGACCGGCTCGAAAAAAAGGAGCAGACCATCCTGTTCATCAACCGGCGGGGCTACTCCTCCTCGATGCTCTGCACGGAGTGCGGGCATGTGGAGGACTGCGCCCACTGCAGCATAGCGATGACCTATCACCGCACGGATGAGACCCTGCGCTGCCATCTCTGCGGCGAACAGCGGCCGGCGCCGTTGACCTGCCCGAAATGCCGCTCACCGAAAATCCGGTGGCGCGGTCTGGGCACGCAACGCGTGGAGGAGGCGGTGCGACGCGTGCTGCCCCGCGCCCGGATTGAGCGGATGGACACGGACACGATGGGGAAAAAGAACCGCTTCCGGGAAATCCTCAGCCAGTTCCGGGCGGGCCGGATCGACGTGCTGGTGGGCACGCAGATGATCGGCAAGGGGCTCGATTTTCCCAATGTGACCTTGGTGGGGCTGGTGGATGCGGATATCTCGATGCATATCCCGGATTTTCGGGCAAATGAGCGCACCTTTCAGCTCCTCGTGCAGGTGGCGGGCCGGGCGGGCCGGGGTGACCGGGCGGGCGAGGTGGTGGTGCAGACTTTCACGCCCCAGGCCGAGGCGATCCAGTTTTCCCGGCACGCGGATTATGCCGGCTTTGCCGAGTCGGAGCTCAAGCTCCGGCATGATTTCAAATACCCGCCTTATCGGCACCTGATCCAGCACCGCTTCCGCGGGCCGAACGTGGAGAAGTTGAAGTTTTTCAGCGAGCAGTGGGCGCGGCGCGTGGAGGAGGCCTTCGGCGCACGAATCGAGCTGCGCGGCCCGTCGCCGGCCCCGATTGAGAAGATCAAGGACGAGTATCGCTGGCAGATCTGGTATTTCACCGCGAGCGTGAGCAAGGTCATCGGCGAACTCGACCGGCTGCGCCGGGAGTTTCCCTGGCCGGACGAGATCACGCAGGTGCTCGACTCCGACCCGGTGAGCCTGATGTGAGCTTCAGGCCGGCGGCACGCGCCAGCGGGTGGCAACAATCTCCGGTTTGTGCCGATGGATGTCGGCCGGATCAAACGCGGGCTTTTGATAATAGACCGTTAGGATTTCGCCGGGAGACAATTCAAGCGAAGCAGGATAACCAAGGTCATGATTGCCGTTGTCGGCGCGGAGCACGATTTCCTCGGCGAGATCCCAGGTGATGCCGTCCCGGCTGAGGGCGGCGCGCTCGCCGAAAGGTTCGCGGCGGTAGCCGTAGGTGCAGAGGACGCGCCCATCCTGCAGGACCGTCAGGTGCGGGGGAAAGCCCAGCAGGGGCGTGCGAAAGGCGCGGCTCCAAGTTAGGCCGTTGTCGTCCGAATACGCGCCCCAAAGATGCAGGTCGGGGCGGCGGTCGTCATACTTGATGGCGGTGTAGCGCAGCATCACGAGGATCCGGCCTCCGGGCAATTGGACGGCGTGCGGCTCGCCGATGCGGTGGGTGTCGGGCGAAGGGTTCCCGATCACGGCGGTTTTGGTCCACGGACCCTGCGGCTCGGCAGCGAGGTGGATGCTGACGTCGCCCTCATCCTCGCGATAACCGGCGACGAGCAGCGTGCCATTTTGGAGAGCAATGCCGCCGTGGACACTGTCGGGACCGCGGGTGGGGGCGGACCAGGTGTGGCCGTGATCACCGGAGACAATGACCCAACCGCCATGCAGATGGGCGGCGGCCTTGTAGGCCGGCTGCTCAACCATGTGGACCCAGTTGGCGATGAGTTGGGGCGGATAGGCGTCGAAGGGCAGCGAAGTGAAGCTCCCGGCTTTCCAGAAGGTGGACCAGATGTGCATGGCGACACGTCCGTCCGGCAGCACGGTCAGGCCGCATTCGCGGTCGTCGATCGTGGTGTTGTAAACCACGGTCGGCCCGGTCCAGGTCCCGCCGTTGTCCGTCGAGCGCATCAGCACGATGTGCCCGCTGGGATACATGTGCTGTTGCGTGTGGATGAAGGCCAGCAGGAGGTCACCGTTGGCGGCCCGCACCAATGCGGGCCACGCGCAATAGTGATCGGGATGGCCGTAAAGGGTGCGGTGGGAGAGAATCTGGGCGGCAGCGGTCATGGCAGAACGGGAGCCTGCCTCGTGGTTCGGACGAGTCGAGACTCGCCTTGCGGAATGAAATCATGAGCATGCCGGGCACCTCGTATGAAACTTTATTTCATGGGCATCGGTGGGACGGCGATGGGGCAGGCCGCGCTGTTGGCGCGGGCGGCGGGCCATGAAGTGCTGGGTGCCGACAGCGGGGTTTACCCACCGATGAGCACGGTCCTCACGCAGGCCGGCATCGCGGTGCATGAGGGCTATGATCCGGTGCGGCTCGCGGCGCTGGCGCCCGACCTGGTCGTGATCGGCAACGCGCTTTCACGGGGCAACCCCGAGGTCGAGTGGCTGCTTGAAACCCGTGTGTTGGCCTTCACCTCGTTGCCGGCGCTGTTGGCGGATTTTGTGCTCAAGGGCCGCCGCAACGTCGTGATCGCCGGCACCCACGGCAAAACAACGACGACCGCGCTCACGGCATTCCTGTTGCGCGAGAATGGACGCCAGCCCGGCTGGCTCATCGGCGGTGTGCCGCAAGATCCGCCGTCGGGCAGCGAACTGGGGGCAACCGCGGATCCCTTCGTGATCGAAGGCGACGAATACGACAGCGCCTTCTTCGACAAGCGCAGCAAGTTCATCCACTATGCGCCGCATATCGTCGTGATGAACAACCTGGAGTTCGACCATGCCGATATCTTTCGCGATCTCGCCGACGTGCAGCGCACCTTTTCGCACCTGGCGCGCATTGTGCCGCGCAACGGCTGGATCGTCCTCAACGGCGACGACGACAATCTCCGGGCGCTCGGTCCGCTGGCCTGGACCCGCGTCGTGCGTGTCGGCACCGGGGAGGCAAACGATGTGCGGATCACGGATTTCGCGGAATCCGCCGCGGGTGCCACGTTTCGCCTGAGCTGGCGCGGCCGGGCCTGGGCGACGGTGAATTGGACGCAGCCGGGATTGTTCAACGCACGCAATGCGGCGATGGCCGCGACCGCGGCGGGGCTGGCGCTTTTCCCCGATGATCCGCGCAAACTGGCCCTTGCGGCGCTCGGGAAGTTTCGCGGCGTAAAGCGCCGGCAGGAACTGCTGGTGGATACGCCGATGCTGAAAGTGATCGAGGATTTCGGCCACCATCCCACCGCCTTGGCCGAGACTTTGCAGTCCTTCCGGGCCCGGTTTCCGGGGCACGCGATCCATGCGGCCTTCGAGCCGCGGAGCAACACGTCGCGCACCAAGGTCATGCAGGCGGGCTTCATGCGGGCGCTGGCCTTGGCCGACGAAGTCTGGCTCGGTGCGGTCAGCCGCGCGGAGCACCTGAAGGAAGCCGAGCGATTCGATGCCGAGGTGGTGATGCAACATCTGGAGTCGCAAGGAGTGGAAGCGCATGCGGCGTCCACCAATGCGGTGCTGCTGGACCAACTGGTGGCGGCGACACGCACGGAAGCCGACCGGCCGCGATTGGTTGTGTTTTTTACCAACGGATCGTTCGACGGCATCATCCGTGGCTACGTTGCGGCGATGAAACCGGGCAAGGCCTGAGGCTTAATTGACCGGTATGCTCTTGGCCCGATAATACTGGATGTCGATGGGCTCGGCCGTGGGATAAAAAGCGATCACGTCGGACAGGGTCATTAGGATCCACGGCGCATTGGGCGAGGCGCCGTTTTTGGTATAAACGATGTCGTCGGCGATGAAGATGCAGGAATGGATGACGGTGCCGTCGGCCTTGGCGAACATCACGACATCGCCGAAGGTCGGGGCGGTGGTAATGGGGTGGTGTTCGTCGCTGAACGCGCGGTTGACCTCGTCAATGTGCATGTAGCGCTCGTCGGGGACGGTGTTGAAGAAGTTCAGCACACTCCAATGGCAGTCCATGTAGGTGCGGCTGCCGGGCTCGTCGGGCGTCGGGTAAGTGTAAAGCACGGAGCGGGGGTGGCGGGGCAGAAGGTGAATGATGTCGATGGTGGTGCCGTTGCCTTCACGGACCAGGGATTGCAGCAGCGGCTTGATGTCCTTCGCTCGCTGTCCGCGGCCCCAGTAGCGGTCGAGCGCCTCGATGTCGGAATCGGCGCGTATACGCAGCTTCACCATGAGGGTGGACTTGCGGGCAAGGGTCTTGATGAGCCGAGTGCGTTCGTGCAGGGTGGGGATCTGCGGCAGGATCAGGCCGAGATCGGAGCAAACGAGGGAAGTCCCGCGCCGGTAGAGGAGGCGCTTCACCCGTTCGATCGTTTCCGGCTTCAGGCCGCTGTGGGCAAACCATTCGGCGGCGGCATCGGCGCGGAAGCGGAAGGGATCGTTTTGATCCGGATTTTCCGGAAATTCGGCGAGCACCGAGTAAATCTGCGCGCGTGTTTCCGGCGAGAGACTCAATACCACGTCAACGTTAGGACGCAGGCGGATGCCCTCGGGCATGATTTCCCACAACTTCCGGTCGGTGAAGTGGGCTCGTTCGGTCGGGGTGAGCGTGATCCCATCCCAGAGGGCGCCCAATCGCTCAATCGTGTAACCGGGAAAATGCCAGAGGGGCGTGCGGCCTTTGGGGTTGGCGGCGACGATCACAGACTCCGGCGGCTCAATCACGATGCGGCTGTAGGATACCTCGCCCCAGGGACCGGGCTGGCAATGGGTGACATCCGAGTTCCCGACCGGCGGCGTTACGGTCATGCCACCGCGCAGCACATGGATCAGCACGGCCCAAGTGATGACCAGCATGGCGGCCAGCAGCCAGAGGGTGAGGCGCGACACGTTGGCGCGGGAACCGGCGGCGCTCATGAGGGCGGTTTATTGTGCCTGTTTGGCGACCTTGTATGCTTTCGGCCGTTGGCCTTCGGGCAGCGCGAGCAGATCGTAGTCGTGGTAACCGGTGATCTTGACCTCGACAAATTCGCCGACCGGCAGGTCGCGGGGGACATAGACGCGGCCGTCGATGTCGGGGGCGTCGGCCTCGCCACGCGCGACGCCGGGTTCCTCGACGAGAACCTTGAGCGTGCGGCCAACGCAGGACTTGGAAACCTCACCCGCGATGTGCTTTTGCAGCGCCATCAGTTTGTGCCAGCGGGCTTCCTTCACCTTGGCGGGAATCTGATCGGGCATCTTGGCACCGCGGGTGCCTTCTTCCTGAGAGTAACGGAAAACACCGAGGCGTTCGAACTTCGTTTCCTCGATAAACTGGCAGAGTTCGGCGATGTCGGCATCGGTTTCTCCAGGGAAGCCAACGATGAAGGTCGTGCGGACGGCGATGCCGGGAATGCCGGCGCGGATGCGCCTGATGAGGTCGCGGATGTAGTCGCCGCTGGTCTCGCGCTGCATCTTGCCGAGCATGTGGTCGCTGATGTGCTGGAGCGGGATGTCGATGTAGCGGGCGACCTTCGGGCACTCGGCGATGGTCCTGATGAGTTCGTCACTCCAGTGGGCCGGGTGCGTGTAGAGCAAGCGGATCCAGAAATCGCCCTCGATGGCGTTCAGCTCGCGGAGGAGGGTGGTGAGCGCGGTGCCGCGCGAGGAGTCCACCGGGGTGCGCGGATTCGGACGCTGCTCCCAGGTGTCCATGCCGAAGAAAGTCGTGTCCTGCGAAATGAGGTTCAGCTCCTTCACGCCTTCCTGCACGAGGCGGCGGGCTTCCTGGACGACGCTGTCCACGGTGCGGCTGCGGTGGCGTCCGCGGATCTGCGGGATGATGCAGAAGGTGCAGGGATGGTTGCAGCCCTCGGCGATCTTGATGTAGGCGAAATGGGCGGGCGTGAGGCGGAAGCGGGGCGTGTCGTAGTCCGGGATGTAGGTGGACTTGCCCTCGATGAAGACGGCGGGCGCGGCCTTGGGCTCGTTCTTGCCGCGCTCCTTGGCGTAGATTTCCTCGATGATGGGGGCGACCTTGGTGACTTGGTCGAGGCCGATGAAGGCGTCCACCTCGTCGTGCAGCTCGCCCTTGAGGTCCTTGGAAAACCGCTGGCTCATGCAGCCGGCGACGATGAGCTTCTGCTCCTTGCGGCGCTTCTTCATGCCACGGTTCTGGTGGACCTCGAGGATGTGGCCGATGGATTCCTCCTTGGATGAATCAATGAAGGAGCAGGTGTTGACGATGACGACGTCGGCCTTCTCGGCCTCGGGAATGACGGTCATGCCGGCCTGGTGCAGGTGGCCGACCATGATCTCGCTATCCACGAGATTTTTGGCGCATCCGAGGGAGATGAGGCTGACCTTGATCATGGGGGACGAAAAACCGCGGCCGGGGCCGCGGTCGGGAAAGGAAGACTGGGGGCGACGCTTACTTCTTTTTGGCCGTTTGGACACGGGCCTTCTTGCGCTTCAGGTAGGCAATGCGGCGTTTCTTTTTGATGGTCTTGTTATACTGTTTGCTCATGGGTGTGAAAATTGATGACCGGTCAGCATTGGGGGTCGCGGGCGCTAGTCAAGAGCCGGCCGGCGCAATCGCGGCGAGGGATTCCCCGGCGGTGATTTGGGTGCCCTCCCGGGTCCAGCGGTAAACCAAAGGGGCCTTGGTGCGGTCCAGCTCCTTGTAAAGCGGGGTGAGGGCGCGCTTGGGCAGGGTCAGTTCCGCGAGGCCGGAGCGGTCGCAGTTGAGAAAACGGGCATAGGGCTTGAAGTGTTCGGGCCGGCCGATCACGTGCGACCAGCCGGGCCCGAGCCGGGGTTCACGCCGGTCGAGGACGAGAAAGGCGTAAGGCAGGCTGCGCAGGTCGATGCCCGCCCGCTGGCCGAACCTGACCCAGTCGGGGTTGCCGAAGATTTCCGACGGCGGGGCGGCAAAGTGATGGCACCAGTCGCGCTCGTGGCCCGGGGCAAGGATCGGGCAGGCTTCCCGATGGGTGCAGGGGGCGACGACGTGGAAGGTCTCGCGCAGGACTTCGCGGATGGCACCAAGCCCGCGGCTGACCTCGGATGTGCCGGGCTCGATCCAGATGACCGCTTCGGCCCGATGAATCAGGTTGCGCAGGGTTTCGAGCGAAGCCGGGGCGAGTTCGTTGAGGACATGGCTGACGACGAGCAGCCCCACCGGGACATCCGCGGCAAGAAAACCGGGCGTGACCTGACTCACCCGCAGGCCGGGAAACGTCTGCGTGGCACGGTTGGCCGCATAATCGCAGGCCAACGCCTCGTGGTCCCACAGCAGCAGTTCATCGAAATTTCCCGGCCCGAACCGTGAGAGCACCCGGCGGCCCGCGACCCCGCTGCCGCAGCCCCAGTCGAGCACGGAGCGCGAGGACGGCGCCCAACCGCGCAACTGCAATTCCGTCAGGACATGGTCCCATTTCCAGCCGATGCGTTCGGCGTAGGTGAGATCGTAGCTGGCGAGCGCGGAAAGCGTCCGCCAGTAAGGACCGTTGGCCGCGCCGCCGTGGAGAAAGCCGTCGCGCAACCGGTCTAGGGCGGGCCAGTCGAGTTCGGTCCAGTTCATGGCTCGAAGTTCAACCCGAGCAACCCGGCCAGCCGCTGGGTGCGGATGCCGTAGAAGGCGGCGAAGGCGCGAGCGGCGGCGGCGCGGTCGGGGTCGGCCGGTGCGTGGGACTTGATGGCGGCGATCATCAGGTTTTTGGCCGTGTGCTCGGTGGAGATGAACTCAAAAACCTTGGTGCGGTAGCCGGCCCATTCCAAGATGAGGGCGCGGAGGGCGTCGGTGACAAATTCCGCCTGTCGCTCCTGAAAGATGCCGTGGCGCAGCGCGGCGGCGAGCATCGGCGGCGCGGTGAGTTGCGGTCGCAGTTCTTTTTGGCAGCAAGGCGACACGATGAGGAGCCGCGCGCCGGCCCTAAGGCCGTGGGCCAGTGCGTCGTCGGTGGCCGTGTCGCAGGCGTGCAGGGCGATCAGGACATCGAGCGCGTCCGTTGCCTGCGGTCCCGGCAGGGCGTCGATCTGCCCGGCGGTGAAGGTGAGGTTGGCGAATTGGTTTTTGCGGGCGACCTGATTGCAGGTTTCGACCAGTGCCGGTCGTGACTCGATGCCGCGGATGATGGCGCGGTCGCCGAGCAGGCCGGCGAGGGCAAAAGTGAGGTAGCCCTTGCCGCTGCCCATGTCGGCAATGCGCAGAGGTTGGGTTTCGGCGAGCCCGGCCTCGGTCGTGAGGTGCAGAAATACCTCGGCGAATTTCTGGATCTGCCGGTATTTGTCGGCCATGCCCTCGCGAATCTGGCCGTGCTGGTTGGTGACGCCGAGGTCCCGCAGCCAAGGGGTGTTGGTCGGGATGAGATGCTGTTTTTCGCGGTTATGCCCGCTGTTTACGGTAGCCGGCGAGGGTGCGACAGTGGTCCGCAAGCGTGCCCGGCCATCGGCTTCGCATTCGAGCTGCGCCACGGTTTCGCCCGCAAACAAATGCGCATGCAGAAAATCGGTTCCGACGAGGGTGCCGAGCAGCGAAAGCGCCTCGGCCGGCGGGTGGTTCTTGGTGATATCGCGGGTGGTATGCCGCCAGAGCATGGCGAGGTGCGGCCCGGCCTTCAGCGTCACCGGGCGGACATGCACGTTGCGCAGACTGGCATCCGGGCCGCGGTATTTGCCGAGCGTGAGCTTGGCGAAGGTGCCGGCATCAACCGCGGCGGCGAGTTGGGCGAGAAATTTTTCCCGGGGGTCGGTGGACATGGCTCAGGGAAGGGCGACCGGGGCGAGGTAGTAGTCCAGCGGCATCCGCTCCCATGTGCGGCCGGTGGCCCGGCGCTCTTCGCGGGTGGTGAAGCGGTATTCGTAGCGCACGGCGCGGAGGTAGCGGGGCGGGGCCTCGGGGAAGGGGTTGTGGGCGAGCAGGGCGGTCACTTCGGGTGTGTTCTTGAGCAAATCCTCGCAGAGGGCGGACATCCAGGGATTGTGCTCCAACCGGCCGAGGGCGGCAAACCACATTTGCCAGTCGAGGCGGGGTTGATGGGGCGCGACCCAAGTGAGTTCGCGGGAGAGGTTGCCGGGCTTGTGGCGAAATTCGTAGGTCTGCCAATAGCGCCGGTCCATGCTGCCCTCGATGACGATTTCCGGGCGCGTGGTGGTCATCACCATGAAGAGCCCGTAATTGTTGAGGCTGCGAAAGGGATGCACGACCTCGGCGACTTTCCAGAAAGCGGCCGGCGGCTGCCAGTCGCGCTTGACCGAAGGGATGGCTTGGATCGCGGTGAACAGAACGATCGCGGCGGCGGCCGGCCACAGCGCCCAGCGGGTGAGGTGCCACGGCACAAAGCCGGGGGACGCGGGCAGGGGAAGTTTCAGCCGTTGCCAGCAGGCATCGTCAATCAGCGGCAGGCAGAGGGCCACGGTCAGGAGATTGAAAAAGGTATAATTGCCCGTGATGGCGATGAGCAGCATCAGGCCGATGGTGGCAAACGCCGCGACATGCCGGAGAATCCGCCAAGGCGACCAGAAGAAAAACGGGAGCAGCAGCTCGATGCCGAACATGAGCGCGCAACTCAGCCGGTGAAACCACACGGGCAGGTGGTGGGCGTGCCACGCGAGCGGCGTCGGCAAGGGCTGGGTTTCGTAGTGATGCGCCAAGGCGGTGAGGGTCGCCCAAGTCGCGTCGCCGCTGGCGAGCTTCACCGCGCCGGACAGAAACATCAGCCGGAAGAGCAGCCACACCAACAGCCAGCGGGCGACGCGGGGCGGCTCGGTGCGCCGCCACCACGGCAACCACGCCCACGGCGTCACAAAGAGCGCGACAAAGGTGGTCTCCAGCAAAAGCGCATCCCACTGGAAATTGAAGAACACCTGGCCGACGCCACAGAGCGAAAGGTAGCCGACCCACAGCACCGCGAGGCAGGCACCGGGGGCGATGCCGGCGAACAGCAGTCCGGCGCTGAGCAGGCCGAGGGCGCAGACCGCGTGGAGGGCGGTGTCGGTGCCGAGCCACCAGAAAAGGGTCGGCAGTTGTGCCCACGCCGTGCCGCCGAGATGCTCGCGCACCGCGGACAAATATCCGCCGGCCGGGAGCACGCCTTGCGGACCGATCAATCCCTCGAGCTGCAGCCAGAGCGATCCGAAGGCGATGAAATGGATAACGGCCAGCGCACGCAGAAAGAGCCACGTGCCGGTGGCATAGCGATTGCGCCCGTCGCTGGGATTCATGGACGTGCTGGTAGCACGGTTGGCGCCGGAAGGCACGGATTACCGGCGGGGCGCAGGTGCGGCCGGATCACGGCAAGAACTCGAAGGTGACCACATCCTCCAGCCGCACCGGCCGGTCGAGCACCCCCAGCTCCTGCAGCAGATCAATCTGGCGTTGCAGCCGCTCGGGCTTGAGCTGCCCGGTGCTCTCGCCTCGCGCGGGGTCGCCGAGCACGAGCTGATAATCCTTCATGGCCTGGATGCTGTAGGCGATGAACTCCGGTGTCAGGTCGGGGCGAAGCTGGCGCAGGAGCGCGTTGGCCGGCTCGGGGTCGCCGGTGAGGTAGTCGGTCCAGCCGCGGATGCTGGCGCGGACGAAGCGGGCGGCGATGTCGGGATGCTTGGCGAGATAATCATGGCCGCCAAAAATCGCCCGGTAAGGTTCGTAGCCGAGCTCCGCGTTGGCGATCAGCAGCGCGCCGACCTTGGCGCCGCGCTGCGTGGCGAAGTAGGGCTCGTTGGTGACGAAGCACTGCTGGATGAAGCGCGGGTCGTTCATGAAGCGCGCGAGATCGCCGATGAGCGGCTGGAGGTTGAAGCGGATGCCGAGCTTTTTGCGGACGACTTCCAGCCAGGTCGAACCGGCGCCGGCCATGATCGTCTTGCCGTCGAGGTCGCGCAGGCTCGCCAGCGGGTGTTCCTGATGGAAGAGGATGCCCTGCGGGTCGCGCTGCATTTCCGCGGCGATCATCCGCAGCGGGACGCCGCGGGCGATGGCGACGATGATGTCGTCGCCGTTGGTCATCCCGAGATCGGCACGGCCGGTCGCCACGCCGGACATGACCTGTGCATTGGGGCCGCCGGGCAGGATTTCGACCTCAAGCCCTTCCGCGGCGTAGTAGCCCTTGGCGAGGGCTTGGTAGTAGCCGCCATGCTCCGGCTGGGGAAACCAGTCGGTCTGGAAGCGCACTTTGACCGGTTGGCCCGGTGTGGCGGAGTTCCCCGCCGGCTTGGAGCAGCCGGCGAAAAGAAAGCAGCCGGCGGCGACAGTGGCCAGCAGGAGGCTGGAAAGGCGGGGAGCGTGCATGGGAAAAATCAGTGATCGTTGCGGTCGAAGGAGTCGTGCCACTTGTGCAGCACGGACCAGTTGAGGAACGAGACGGCGGCCACGAAAATGAAACCCAGCAGACAACTGGTCAACGCCGTGGCGAAGAGCGCGGGGATTTTGATCTGGGTGTTGTAAACGTAAACCATGAAGCCGAGGCCGCCGGAGCCGCCCGAAGCATTGCCCACCATGTATTCGCCGAAAATCGCCCCGATGGGGGCGAGGGTCGCGGCGATGCGCAGGCCGGCGAGATAGTAGGGCATGGCGGAGGGCACGCGCAGGTGCCACAGCTCCTGCCAGCGCGAGGCGTTGGCCATGCGGAAGAGACCGACGTGGTTGTGGTCGGCCGAGAGCAGGCCCTGCGTGGTGTTGGCCACGATGGGGAAAAAGCTGATGAGCCAGGTGATCGTCACGATGCCCGGGAAGCCCGGGCCGGCCCAGAGCACGATGATGGGCGTGAGCACGATGACGGGCGTCATCTGCAACACCAGCAGCCAGGGATAAAATGCCGCCCGGAGCACGCGGGAGGCGCCGATCAGCATCGCGAGCAAAAGGCCGCTGGTGGCGGCGAGGGAGAAGCCCGCGAGGGCGCCGACGGCGGTGTTGCCGGCCGCGGTGAGCAGCCGCGAACGCTCCTGGGCGGCAGCCTCGAGGATCTGCCACGGGGTGGGCAGCAGCCAGTCACTCACGCCGCCGAGGTGTTTGATGCCCAGCCAGAGCGCGGCGAAGCAGAGCCCGCTCGCGACGGGCAGCAGCCAGACCATCCAGCCGGCGGGCTTTTTCATACGGCGTGCTCCTCCACGCCGTGCAGCAGGCGGGTGACCTCGTTGACCTTTTCCTGGAAACCCCGCTCGGCACGCAGCTCCCGGGTGCGGACGACACCGAAGTCCACCGACACCTCGGCGGCGATGCGGCCGGGATGCGCGCCCATGACCACGATGCGGTTCGAGAGGAAAACCGCCTCGGCGACGGAGTGCGTCACAAACAGCGCGCTGAACGGGGTGCGGGTGCGCAGGGCGAGCAGCTCCTCGTTCAGGCGGAAGCGGCTCATCTCATCGAGCGCGCCGAAGGGCTCGTCGAGCAACAACAGCTCGGGGGCAACGGAGAGTGCACGGGCGATGGAGACGCGCATGCGCATGCCGCCCGAAAGCTGGCGCGGGTAGTAATCCAGCGCATGGCTGAGCCCGACGAGCTCGAGCAGCGCCGCGGCTTTCCGGCGCCGCCCGGCCTCAGGCTCGCCGCGGAGCCGCAGCAGCAGCTCGGCGTTTTTGCGGACGGTGAGCCACGGCAGGAGCGTGGCGTCCTGGAAGATGAAGGCCTGCCGGTCGCGGGCGGCCCGGGGCGTGGCGCCGAGCACCGTCAGTTCGCCGGTGGTCGGCGGATTCAGCCCGGCGATGAGCTTGAGCAGGGTGGACTTGCCGCAGCCGCTCGGGCCGATGAGGCTGATGAAATCACCGCGGTGCACCGTCAGGTTGAGCGTCGTCAGGACAAGCGGCCCGTCCCCGTAGCGTTTGGTCACGTCACGGAATTCGACTATGGGCTGGGCGGCGGTCATGCGCTGGGCAAGGACAGCGGGCGGCGGCGGGGATGCAAGTTTCGCGTGCGTCAACCGGCCTAAAACACGAGGGCCAGCACGTAGGCGGCATAGCCGGCGAGGAGCAGTCCGCCTTCCCGTCGGCCGATACGGCGGTTGGTCCAGGCAAAAAGCAGCAGTGCGGCCGAAGCGGCGATCATGACGGGATTGTCGAAGCGCACGATGGCGGCGGGAACTTCTGTCGGGGAGATCAGGGCGGTGAGCCCGCCGATGCCGAGCACGTTGTAGAGATTGGATCCCAGCACGTTGCCGAGAGCGACGTCGGAATGCTTGCGGTAGGCGGCCACGACGGAGGTCACCAGCTCCGGCATGGAGGTGCCGATGGCGACGATGGTTAAACCGATGACCGTTTCCGAAATCTCGAAGCTGCGGGCGAGGCCGATGGCTCCGGTGACAAAGTATTTCCCGCCAAGGACGACAAGCACCAGGCCCGCGGCGACCAGCGCGATGGCGATGGCGAGGTCGAGCGCCTTGGAACGGGCGTGTCGCTTGGGATGGTGCGTGACCAGTTCATCCAGCGCTTCGCCTTTGTCGAAAGCGGCCGTGTGGCTGGGGGTGGCCTGCTTCTCCTGCCGGTAGGCGTAAGTCAGATATCCGGCGAGGCCGGCGACGAGCAGGCAGCCGGTTGCACGGTCGAGGGTCCAAGCCCATGCCACCACGGCGAACATCACGGCGGTCACGAGGACGAGGACACCGTCGCGGCGCAGCGCCGCAGGGGTCAGGGTGATCGGACTGATCAAAGCCGCGAGCCCGAGGATCAGCAGAATGTTGGCGATATTGGAGCCCACGATGTTGCCCACCGCAATACCCGGCGAGCCCTGCATCGCGGCCTGCACGCTCGTGACCAGCTCCGGCGTGGATGTGCCGAAGCCCACGATCGTTAGCCCGACCAGCAAGGGCGACATGCCCAGGCGCTCGGCCATACGCACGGCGCCGCGAACGAGCAGTTCGCCGCCGGCCACGAGGAGCACAAATCCGGCGGAGAGCGCCAAGATGATGTTCATCCCCCGAATGACGACCGAGAGTGGCCCGGCGTCAACTGCCGTCCTCAGGCTGTGGCCGGTCGGCGATGTGGATAACGGCTATGGTCAAAATGGTCTCCGCTACCGGCCGGGCGCACTTCACACGGGCCGGGGTTTGCGCTGGTGCAGGCCGAGTTTGTTGCCGTCCGGATCGAGGACGACAGCGATGCGGCACTGCGGGGTCTCGAAGGGTTCGACGGCGAAAACAACGGCGTTTTGGCGCAGGTGGCGGATGGTGTCCTCAAAGTCGTCCACCTCCAAGACCAGATGGGGGCCGTCACCGGAGGCGCGGAGAAACGGCTCGTTGCCGAGACCCAGGGTGTGGGGGCCGACTTCATATTCCACCCAAAATTCTCCGGCATGGTTGATGAGGGTGCCGCGGGTGAGCCCCAGCACACCTTCGTAGAAAGCGGCGGACCGGTTGAGATCGGCGGCCGGGTAAGCCACGAAGGCGAACTCCATGACTTTCATGCGGGAAGGATCACTTCAGCTTGGTCAGGGACTCAGCGGCTTGCTTGAAATTGGGGTCCAATTTTAGCGCTGTCTCGTAGGCGGCGCGGGCGGCGGCGGGGTTGCGCCGCTTTTCTGCGATATTGCCGAGCCGCCAGTGGGCGGCGGCGTGCGACGGTTCATCGCGGGCCGGGGTGAGTTCGAGGCAGCGCCGGAGGCATTTTTCCCCTTCGTCGAGGTGCTGGCCGCTTTCGGCCGCAAGCCGGCCGATGGTGTAGTGGGCGAGGTAGGCGTCGGGGGCCGCCGCCTGCAGCTCCCGGGCGACGGCGAACGCCTCGTCGAAACGGCGTTCGCTCGCGTAGAGCTGGCCGAGGATCAGCGAACCGCGCTTATAATCACGCTTCCTGATTTCCTCGGCCTGGGCGTAGGCCTTGCCGATGCCGCCGCCAACGATGCCCGGCGCCTGGCGATAGAAGGTGATCAGGCCGTTGCGGGCCTCGAGATTGTCGGGGTCGAGCTCGACCGCCCGCTCAAGACTGGCCCGGCATTTGCGCGCCCAGCCCAGCTTGGACATGAGCGAAGCCTTGCTGGCGGCGGCACCGTAGGCACCGCCGAGTTCGAGGTGGTAGCTGGCGTTGTTCGGATCGAGCGCGACGGCCTGCTCAAATTGGTGAATGGCGTCGTCGGTGTCATTTCGCCGCATGGCGATGGCACCGAGGTAAAACCGATGCCGGCCGTCCTGGGGTTCGACGGTGGCCAGCCGGCTGAAGGCGACCCGGGCGTCAGGATAACGCTTTTCCTGGTATAGTGCGAACGCCTCGTCGAACGAGGCGTGGACGGCGGGGGCGGCCAGCAACACGGCCGCGAGCAGCGGCAGAAGCAGTCGGCAAAGGCGGGTGGGCGACATAGGATGGGATTGAGCCCATCTTCGACCGCCGGTCGAGCCAAAGGTGCCGGTGGATGTTTGGCGCTTGGGCTATGAATGACGGGGCGCAGGTTGGAGCGGGTTACGCAGGCGACGGTCGGCTCGGAGAGCGGACCCCGCCGGCGCTCCCGCGCCCTGATGTGGCGGCTACAATGCGGAGCCGACGTTATGGCCGCTCCGAGGCCGCGCTGTTACTCGTAGCGCAGGGCGTCGATCGGATCGAGCTGGGCGGCTTTGCGGGCCGGGTAGAATCCGAAGAAGACGCCGACGGCGGCGCTGAAGGCGAAAGCGATGATGATGGCGTCGGTCGAGATGAGCGTGGCCCAGCCGTTGAAGTGGGCCATGAGTTGCGCCGAGCCGATGCCCAGCAGGATGCCGAGGGTGCCGCCGAGGGCGCTGAGCACGATGGCCTCGGTGAGAAACTGGAGCATGATTTCGCGGCCATGCGCGCCGACGGCGAGCCGGATGCCGATCTCGCGGGTGCGTTCGGTCACGCTCACGAGCATGATGTTCATGATGCCGATGCCGCCGACGATGAGCGACACGCCGGCGATGGCGCCGAGCAGCATCGTCATCGTTTTCGTCGTGGCCGTGGCGGCCTCGGCGAGCTCGATCTGGTTGCGCACCGTGAAGTCGGGCTCCCGGCCCTGCCGGCGCTGCTGGAGCAGGTCGGTAACCTGCTCCTGGATGGCAGGCATCATCTCGGGGGAAACGGCCTGAATGAGGATGGAGTTGAGGTTGGTGCGACGTGTCACGCGGCGCAGATGGCTGGTGTAGGGGATGATGACGGCGTCGTCCTGATCCTGGCCAAAAAAGTTGAACCCCTTCGGCTCCAGCACGCCCAGCACGCGAAAGGGAATGTTGCGGATACGGATGTCCTTGCCCACGGGGTCATCGTTGGGGAAGAGCTGGTCGGCCACGGTTTTGCCGATGACGGCGACCTTGGCGAAACTGCGCAGGTCATGCTCGCCGAACATGTTGCCGTCGCGCAGCGGCCAGGTGCGGATGGATAGGTAGTCGAGCCCCTCGCCGAGAATCTGGGTGTTCCAGTTGAGGCCGCTGGCCTGCACTTGGGCGCGGTCGCGGAGTTCCGGGCTTACGGCCACCACGCCGGGGATTTCATTGAGAATGGCCATGGCATCCTCGGGGGTGAGCGAGCTGGCGGAGCCCCAGCCGCCCCGCAGGCCGCCGGTGGTGGCGGTGCCGGGAAACACCGTGATGATGTTCTGCCCGAGGCTGGCGATCTGGGCCTCGACCTGCGCCTTGGCACCGTTGCCGATGCTCACCATGGCGATGACGGCACCGACGCCGATGATGATGCCCAGCGCCGTGAGCGAGGAACGCAGGATGTTGCGCCGGAGGGCGCGGAAGGAAATCGTGAGCGTGGAGGCGATGCGCATGGGATCAGATGGCCTCGGTGAGCTTGGCCGACGCCTCGGCGGCGATGAGTTTCTGCATCTCGACGGCGGAGACGAGCCGGTCGGCCACCGGTTCGTCGCGCACGACGCGGCCGTCGCGCACGATGAGGTTGCGCCGGCAGTAACGGGCGATGTCGAGCTCGTGGGTGACCATGATGATGGTCATGCCCTCGTCGTTGAGCCGCTGGAAGACGCCCATCACCTCGACGGAGGTCTTGCTGTCGAGGTTGCCGGTGGGTTCGTCGGCGAGCAGGACGCTGGGCCGGTTGGCGAGCGCGCGGGCGATGGCCACGCGCTGCTGCTGGCCGCCGGAGAGCTGGCTGGGGAAATGGTCGGCGCGATTGGCGAGGCCGACGATCTCAAGGCAGGAGAGGGCGCGTTCGCGCATCTCGCGGCCGGAGACCCGCCGCGGGCCGTAGAGCATGGGCAGCTCGACGTTTTCCAGCGCGGTGGTGCGGCTGAGCAGGTTGAAGCCTTGGAAGACAAAACCGAGCTTCTGGTTGCGGATATCGGCCAGCTCGTCGCGGGCGAGGGCCGAGACGTCGATGCCGTCGAGCAGGTAGGAGCCGCGCGTGGGGCGGTCGAGGCAGCCGATGAGGTTCATCAGCGTGGACTTGCCGGAACCGCTGGCGCCCATGATGGCGATGAACTCGCCGCGGTGGATCTCCAGCGAGATGCCGCGCACGGCGTGGACCTTTACCTCGCCGGAATCGTAGGTCTTGTGGATGTCCTGCAGTTGGACGACGGCGCTCATCGCGGATTGCTCAGAAGCGACGGGGCGCGCCGCCGAAAGGACTGGAACCGGCGGGCGAGGGGGCGGAGCCGGTGGCACCGGGGATGATGACGCTGGCGACCAGCACGTCGCCCTCCTCCAAGCCCTCGATGACCTCCGTGTTGCTGCCATCGGTGATGCCGAGCTTCACGGTGACGGCGGTGAGGACGGGTTTCTCCGGCGTGCCGCCGAATTTGTAAACGGTGCGCGTCGTGATCGCGGGAGCCTCACCGCTGCGTTCGGCGCGGCGACCGCCGCCCATGGCGGGCAGTTCAAGGCCGCGCTCCCTGGCGAGCTGGGCCAGACGCTCGCGCACTTCCGCGGAAAGCGGGCCCGAGCCCGGACTGAAGCCGGCGTCGCGCATGAGCGCCATCATCTGCTCGCGGGTGGCGGGCACGGGGGCGGCGGGAGCCGGAGCAGCGGTGCCGGCGACCGGGGCGGGCGGGGGCGGGAGCAGCGATTCCGGGATGCGGGCGCGCAGCGCGGCATTCGGGATGCGGACAGTGTTCTCGCGCTGGGCGATGACAATGGAGACATTGGCCGTCATGCCGGGCTTGAGGCGGAGGTCCTCGTTGCGCACGGCGATGATGGTTTGGTAGGTCACGACGTTTTGCTCGATCTTGGGCGAGTTGCGGATCTGCTGCACGCGCCCGCGGAACATGCGGCCGGGGAAGGCATCCACGGTGAAATTCACGGCCATGCCGGTCTCGACGCTGCCGATGTCGGCTTCGGAGATGGCGGCGTTGATCTGCATGTTGGCGAGATCGTTCGCGATGATGAAGAGCACCGGGGCGTTGAAGCTGGCGGCCACGGTCTTGCCCACGTCCACCTGCCGGTCGATGACGATGCCGTCGATGGGGGAGAAGATGGAGCAGCGGGCGAGGTCCACCCGCGCGTTTTCGACGGCGGCCTCGCGGGTGAGCAGGTTGGCGTCGGCCTGGGCGAGCTGGGCGTTGGCCTGGTCGAGTTCCTGCTGGGAAACGAGATTGCTCTGGCGCAGCGCGCGGGTGCGCTCGGTGTTGAGCCGCACGAGTGCGTGGTTGGCCTGCGCGGAGGCGAGGTCGGCCTCGGCCTGCCGGAGGCGCTGCTCATAGCTGGACGCGTCGATCCGGGCGATGAGCTGGCCGGTTTTCACCGGGGAATTGTAGTCGGCCAGCACCTCGGTCACGAGGCCGGAGATCTGGCTGCCGACCTCGACAGAGGTCACGGGCTGCAGCGTGCCGCTGGCGGTGACGACCTGCGAGATCGTGCCGCGGCTGACGGTGGCCGTCGTGAAGACGGGCTTGGGCGCGTTGCCGCGCTGGTAATAAAACCAGCCGCCGGTGGCGGCAGCGATCAGGATCAGGACAAAGAGCGGGCCTCGGAGGCGGCTGGGCTTGGGCATGGGAGATGGGCGGAAAAAGGGGGAAAGGTGGACGCGACCGACGATGACAGTGGAGAAGACGCCGCGGAGGGCAACCGGGTGACAACAAAATTGTCGCCGGTCAGTCCGGCGACGGCTCAGCCGTGCTGGGCGGCGCGGAGCGCGGCGGCGACGTTGGCGGGCACGAAGTGGGCGATGTCACCGCCATACTTGGCGACCTGCTTGACGAGCGTGGAGCTGGTGTAGCTGAACTGCTCGTTGGGCATCACGAAGATGGTTTCCAGTTCCGGCTTCAGGTGCCGGTTCATCAGGGCCATGTTGAACTCGAACTCGAAGTCGGAGAGGGCGCGCAGCCCGCGGATGATGGCCTGCGCCTGCTGCGCGACCGCAAAATCGACCAGGAGACCGTTGAAGCTGGTGACCGTGACATTGCCGAATTGGGTGACATTGGGCCGGACCATGGCGAGCCGCTGCTCGACCGTGAAGAGGGGGGCCTTGCCGGGGTTGTCGGCGATGGCGACCGTCACGCGATCAAAGAGTTTGGCCGCGCGGCCGAGCACGTCGAGGTGGCCGTGGGTGATGGGGTCGAAAGTGCCGGGATAGATGCAGTGGCGCATGGAGATGAACTGAGCAAATGCGGTTCAATCCCGGCTGGCGAACGTCTTTTTGCATCAATCACGTAGCGACGCGACTGCGCTTCTCGCCTGCGATGAGCCGGGCCACTGCAACCAACCGAACCCCATCCGCTCCTGTGCGTGTGCCCGTGACATCGGTCACCTCGTAGGCCTATTCATATGGGGTCAGGTAACATGAGAGGCCGCTTTCCTTAGCTGCCTCTCATGTTACCTGACCCCCTCCGCTCGCCGCCTCGACCTTGCTGGCTGAACTGCCCGAACTCGGTCAGTTGACCCGCAACGAAGCCGGCGCGCTAGCCGGATTGGCACCCTTCAACCGGGACAGCGGCACCCATCGCGGGCGACGAACGATCCGCGGCGGTCGCATCAAAGTCCGCCGGGTGCTCTACATGGCTGCCACGGTTGCGACGCGGTTTAATCCCATCCTCAAGGCGTTTTACCAGCGCCTGGTCGCCGCCGGCAAACCCAAGAAAGTCGCGTTAACCGCCATCATGCGCAAACTCGTCGTCCTCCTAAACCAACTCCTAAAAAATCCTCAATTTACGCTCGCCTGAAAGACCGTTGCTGACCCCTTTTGTTCGTGCCCTTTTGTTCGTCCACGCATTTTAATTACCACGGTATCTTGAATAATATAGCAGTTCTTCATCTGTAATCATATCGGTGGCCTTCAAGATCGTTAAGATGAGTGCACGATACAATGTTTCAGAGCAATATAACTGGACTCCGAGGTGATTAGCGGGAGAGAACCACACAACATACGACCTGCCTGACGTAACCATACCTTGTGTATTGCTTGAGATGCCATCAATACGACATGATAGTTCAACTTGAAATTGAGGTCTACTAGCACCTGTATCTGCTGCAATAAAATAGCTTATACCAATGCCATCGATATGGACTTTAAATTCTGGAATAATTTCGGGTGGCGTTACCTTGAGCTTAGAAAGTTTCTCCAAAAATCGATCGACATTGACATCAAAAATTGTCTCCGGGCTTCTTTCTCTTCGGTAGACCGCGGGGACGGTTCCGAATTTATCAAACGTTAATGAAATATTGCTGAGTGAATCGAGCTGTTTCTGACCAAGGTTTTCGACAGCCAAAGCAAGGGCGTCATTGTTGCCAACCAGGATTACCTGCCGTGCACCCAAACTTGCGCAGCCATGCGCTAAAAGTATTACTATAAAGAACAATATTACTTTAAATGTGATTTTGATAATTATCATGGACGTGGAGCCCCGAGGAGGCTGCATAGGGTTGATTGATATCAAATTACTATAATTCGGCCAGAAGGGTTAGCAAAAGGTGTCATGCTTTACCTTTTACCTTTCTTCTGGCCAGCCCCACATGCTTGCTGAGGTAGGCGCCCGTGCCCATGTCGAGTTGGGCGCGAATCCGATGGGGCCGTTAGGCGATAGGGTTGATGGGTGAAAGATCGACAAGCACGTGGTGATCTGGCGAAGCATGACTGCGGGCGTGGGTTTAAATGTCTTTTGAGCACGCGGTTTGAGGGGCGCTTTGCGGCGGGCTTGGCTGGCTGACGCTTGCCGAGGTGTATTTTTGCAGCCGTTGGCATGTGGTTTTTGTTTTGGCCGAGAAATGAAGGCGTGGCAACCACGCAAGAGCCAGGCCGGTCGCATGCCGGAACGTTTGATTGCCCGGCCGGCCGCTGAGATTCACGCAGACCTCCGCTTTCAGGGGATGCTTCATGAAGTGCCGGCAAAGCCGGAGCCCACCGGTCGCGGGTTTTGCCGCGCGAGGTGGCATGGTCCGGCATGGAGGCGCGGTGGGGCACATGGAAGAGCGGCTCTTTGCGCGGAGTGCTCCGCGGCGGACCGCGGGTGCGGTCAAGCGCCTGCCGGAGAGAAGTAAGCCGCAAGCCGCCCCGTTCACCGTCGCGGCGGGTTGCGGTCTTCGATTTGGCACCGCGCGCCGTCTCTGTTGTTGCCTTTGGACGGGTGGACTGTGTTTTAGCGCGCTGAACCGTGCGCCTCAACCTCCCCAACATCCTGACGCTCTCCCGGCTGCCCGCGATGTTTGCCATCGTGGCGCTGATGTATGCGGATTTTCAGTGGGCGGCGACGATCGCGTTCTGGCTCTACATCGCGGCGGCGCTCTCGGACTGGCTCGACGGCAAGCTGGCGCGGGAGAGCGGGCAGGTCTCCACCTTTGGGCGGTTCATGGACGCGGTGATCGACAAGGTGATGGTCGTCGGCCTGATGGTGGCGCTGGTGAATGGCGGCTATTTTCCGGGCTACCGAACGACCGCGATGCTCCTCGTGTTGTGCGTGATCGGCCGCGAATTCATGATCTCGGGCCTGCGGATGGTGGCGGCGAGCAAGGGCGTCGTGGTGGAAGCCGACGCGGGCGGGAAGTTCAAAACCTTCCTGCAGCTCAACGCCATCGGCTGGCTGCTCGGCACCAAGATGCTCGCGAACGATTTCGGCAGCCTGTTCAGCGGCGAGGCGCGCTGGCAGGTGACTTGGGTTTATTGGATCGGCCTGACCTTTTTTGTGCTTTCGGTCGTGCTGACAATGACCTCGGGCTGGAGCTATTTTCGCAAGCACGGCCACGTGGTGAAGGATTGAACGATGCGTCTGGTGCAACCGGTCTGGCCGCGTTTTTTGCCCACCGCCACGGTGCTGGGCTGCGCCACGCTCGGGCCGCTGGGCCGGAAGCTGCGCGCGCCGGGCACGTGGGGATCGGTGGCGGGGCTGCTGTATTTCACCGTCGTTTTTTACCCGCTCGGCTGGCTGGGAGCTTTGCTGCTGAGCGCCATTGGCATCTACGTGGCGGTGGCGATCTGCGGGGAGGCGGAGTTTCGGCTCGGTCGGCGCGATCCGGGCGAGGTCATCCTCGACGAGTTTGTGGCGATGCCGCTCTGCTTTCTCGGCTGGCCGCTGCTGGTGGGACCGGCGCCGGCGTGGGCGGTGTTCATGGCGGGTTTCGCGCTGTTTCGCTTTTTTGACATCGTGAAGCCGCTGGGCATCGCCCGGCTGCAGGAACTGCCGGCGGGTTGGGGCGTGGTGGCGGATGACGTGGCGGCGGCGCTGGCCACATGCGGGGTGCTGCATCTGGCGCAGTGGGGCTGGCTGCGGTTCGGCGGCTGACCGCGTTTGCACTTGCGGGACCCGCGCAAGTGAAATGGCCTTGCGGCGTGCCCATGCGTCGCCCTTCGCGTGTGATCGTGCTTGATTGCGGAGCCAGTCATGTCTCCGCGGCGGTGCTGGCCACGGACCGTGCCGGCCGCCTGACCCTTGAGCGTTTTGCCCTGGAAATTCACGGTGCGGAGTCGGCGGTGGAGGAAGATTGGGTGCAAGAAACCGGTCGGGCGCTCGCCACCCTCGCCAGGCGCGAGCGGCTGCGCGGCGAGTGCCGGCTGGCGATCCCGCCGCATCTGGCCTTGCTGCGCTTTGCCCGGAGCCCGGCGGTGGAGCCGCGGCGCCGCGAGGAAGTGATCCGGTTCGAGGCGGCGCAGCACATTCCCTATGCGCCGGGGGAAGTGGTGTGGGACTGGGTGGAAGTGGCGGATGACGGCATGGACTTCGATTTCATGCTGGCGGCGGTGAAGACGGCCGAGCTGACCGCGCTTTGCCGGGTGGTGAGCGCGGCGGGTTTTCGCCCGGTGCAGGTGCTGCCGGCGGGGCTGGCGTTGCTGGAGGCGAGGTGGCTGGGCACCGGGCATGGTCCGGCGGACACGCTGTGGGTGGACATCGGCGCACGCTCGACCCAACTGCTGTTTGTCACCGGCGGGCGTTTTTATCTGCGGACGCTGACACTCGGGGCCCAGGCGATAACCCATGCGGTGGCGGATGAACAAAGGATCGGTCCGGTGGCGGCGGAAGCGGCAAAGCGCGAGGTATTTGGCGGCGAGACGGGCGTGGCAGTGGACTTGCCGGTGCGGGACGCGGTGGAGCGTGCCACCGCCAATTTCAATCTGCGGATGGGCCTGGAAGTCGCGCGGGCGCTGGCGGCCCATGCGCAGCAACCGGGGGCGGTGCGGCCGGCGGTGGTGCAACTCACAGGCGGCGGGGCCCAGACCCCGGGGTTGAGCGCAGCATTGCGCGACAAACTCGGACTGACGGTTGACCTCTTGGGACTGCCGCCCGGCGTGCAATTGGCGGCGACGGCAAAAGCGGACGGAGCGGACAAGGCGGGCGTTTATCTGCCGGTGCTCGTGGGTCTGGCAGCCGGCGCGACCCGGACGGAAGGACGCACGCCGAATCTGCTGCCGCCGGAGTGGAGCGAGGCCGGGGCCTTGCGCCGCGCGCAAGGGTGGTGGCTGGCTGGCGCGGCGCTGTTGCTCCTCGCGTTGGTTCCGCCGCTGTGGGAAGCGGCGGGACGCCGCCACGCGGCCAAACAGGAAGCCGACCGGCTGGAACGGGCGATGCAACCACTGCGGGCGCAGGCGGCCGCGAATGCGCAGATCCTGGCCGAACTGGAACGCGTGCAGGAACAAGGTGCGCGACTGGGCCGGCTCGTGCGGGCGAAGTCAGTCTGGCTGGATTTTTTTGCCGAGCTGCAGTCGGCACTCTTTGCTGTTGAGGACGTGTGGCTTGACCGGCTGCAACTGGAGCCGTTGCCACCGGTGAGCATGATGGCGGGCGCGCCGGATGCGCCGTTGCGGCTGGCAATCAGCGGACGCTTGTTGGATACGCGCAATCCGCTCGCGAAAGTAAGTCCGGAGGCGAACGTCCGGGTGCGCCGGTTGCTGGCGAAAATCCGCGAGAGCCGGTTTGTCGCCGCGGTCGAGGATGAGCGTTTCGATGCCACCCAGCCGGGCATCCTGCGTTTCGATGTCACCCTTTTGCTGGAGCCGGCCGAGCCGCTCTGAGCCGCGATATGAATCTCCGGCCACAGCATCCGCGGTTTCTCCTCCTCATGGGCGGCATGGCGCTCCTGTTTGGCGCCGGCTTGTGGTGGACGCTGCGGACGATCGAGGCGGCCGCGAGCGCCGAGCGACAACTGGCGAGCAAGCGCCACGAATGGCGGATGCTGACGGAAGGTGAAGCGGCGGCCACCGAGGATGCCTCCGCCCGGTTGCAAGCGAAGCAGGCCGCGGCCGCACGGCAGTTGGCGACACTCGCCGCGCAGTGGCACGGACCGGAGGCCGAGGCGGGGCCGCTGCCGCCGGACCGGGCGGCGGCATTTTTTGAATTGGCGGCGATGATCGAATCCCTGCGCAAGACGGCGGAAGCGGCCGGGGTCAGGCTGCAGGCGGACGAGTATTTCGGTTTTTCCAGTTATCGCCAGACCGGGCCGGAAGAACGTCTGATCGAGATAGTGCACCGGCAACAAATGGTCGTCCAACGGCTGGTCGAAACGCTTTGTGAGGCAAGTCCGGCGAGCCTGCTGGCGGTGCAAAGGGAGCAGCCGGAGGCGGAGCGCGTTGGCCGGGCGCAGACCGGCGTTGCGGCGGACTTTTTCACGGTGGATTCACGCTGGTCGCTGCGCCGCGATCCCGCGGTGTGGGCGCAGGCCTACCGGATCGTTTTCACGGGTGACACCCGGGTGCTGCGGTCATTTCTGAGCCGGCTGGCGGTGCTGGACCAGCCGCTCAGCGTCCGGCTGGTCGAAGTGGAACCGCTGGCCGAGCCGTCACCGGTGATGAAACCGGGGGCCGGCGGGTGGACGCCATCATCGGCCGACGTCGCGCCCACGTCGGTCTTGGGCGCACGGCAAAGCAAATTCACGGTCACGGTGGAGCACGCGATGGTAAATGGCACCGGAGCGGAGGACGGAAAATGAAATTTTCCATCGCGCAGCTTTTCTTTGTCGCGGCCCTGGCCGGATTGGGGATTTCGGTGGTGCGCCAGCTTGATGGCGGCCATGCTCGCACCGTGAGCGTCGCGGCGATACCGAGGGTCACGGAACCGGTGTTGCCGGCATCGAGTGAACTCAGGGCCGGGGAGTGGCCGGCGCCGCGGACGCAAGCAAAAGGCCCCGGCTGGAAATACGAGGTCTTCACGCCGCCGGAAATTTATTACGACCCCGTGACGAAAAAATTCACGGTGGCCGAAGAGCAAAGGGTCGAGGCGGTTGCCGACCAGGTGGCCACTGCCGGCTTGGTGTTGTTGGCGGTCGGACGGGAAGAATTTCCACTGCGGCTGACGGGATATGTGGGCGGGGAGGGCGGATTTCTGGGTGTCTTCGAAAATCTCGAAAGCGGCGAGACGCTGCTGGCCGGCGCCGGGCGCGACATTCCGCAACTCGGCTTGCGGATCATTCGTTTCGCGGTGGAGCGCCAGAGCGTGAATCTTCCCGAGAGCATGGCGGTCAACGAGCGCGTGGCCGAGGCGGTGGTGCGCGACCAGCGGACCGGCCGGGAGACCGTCCTGCACGAAGGACGGCCGGCGTGGGGCGTGCGGTGGCAAGCGCGGCTCCGCGACCATGCGGGACGGGAATACAGGCTCGCCGAGGGACAGGAGCTGACCTTGGGCGAGCAACATTACCGGTTGGAAAAAATCCGGCTCGCTCCCCCCGCCGTGGACCTTACAAAGGTGACGTCCGATTCATCTCCGCCGGCCCGATTAACCCTTGAGCCGGAGATCGCGACGCCTGCTCCGTAGCTCCTGAACCGAACGACATGAATCCCGTCGGCAAAAAATCGTGGCCTTTCCTGCTGGTGTTGCTGCTGGGCCTGTCGCTCACGGGCTGGCGGCCTTTAGTCGCGCAGAGCAACACGGAGACAAAAATCCGCCTGATGGCGGAGGCGCTGCGCGCCCGGGATGCGGGTGACAGCCAGACGGCCCGGGCGCATCTCGAAGAATTGAACCGCCTTTCACCCGGCGACCCCGTGGTGCGGCGGCTGCTGGAGGAAACGGCCGGGGCGCCGACCGCGATGCCGGCGGGACTGAATCTGGAAATCGTGGACGCCGACGCTGAAGCGATTGCCCGCGAGGAAGGTGATCGGCTGCGGCGCCTGATGACTGCCGCGATGGACCGGCAACAGGAAGCCCGGCAGCTCGCGCGCGACGGTCGCCGGCGTGAAGCGGCGGCGGTGCTGGCTGCGGCGGTTGCGGACCTGCCCATGAACCCGCTGACGCAGGGATTGATCGAAGAACTTCGCCGTGAGCAGGCGCAGCACGAACAAGCGGTCGCAAATGTGCATTTGCCCGTGCCGCCGGCGGCTGAGCCGACACTGGCACGATTGGTCGAGCGCGGGCGCAGCCAGTATTTGGCCGGTGACCGGGTGGCGGCGGAAGCCAGTTTTCGGCAGGTGCTTGACCGGCAACCCGACCACCAGGAGGCGGCGCGATTCCTCGCCCGCATGGAGGCGGAGAAAGCCCGCACCCCGGGCGCTCAACGCATGCAGACCCGGGGACAGTTGCTGGCGGAAGTGGACCGCAGTTGGCAGCGGCCGGAGGTGTTCCAAGAGCGGTTGCCGAGCGCTGCCGGAGCGCATGCCGGTGCGCCGCTGGCGCGAAAACTGGAGGAGATCATCCTGCCGAATGTGAGCTTCACGCGCATGGAAATCGGGCGGGTGGTCTCGGCGCTGAGCGCCGCGGCGGAAGAATTTGATGCAACCGCCGCCGCCCCGCGCGGCGTCAACATCGTGCTGCTGGACCCCGCCGACAAGCGGCCGACGGTCACGCTCACCCTGCGCAACACGAACCTGAAGCGTGTGCTGGATTTCGTGACCGAATCCGTGGGCTATCAATACGAAGTGCAGGCGGATGCGGTGGTGGTGCGGCCGGGCGGCGAAGCTTCGGCGTTGGAGACGGCGTTTTTCCCGGTTTCGCGCGCGACGGTTTTGCGGATGACGGGATTGGGCGGTGCGCCTGCGGCCCGGCCGGTGGATCCGTTTTCATCCGCCGGCGCGAGCAATGATCCGCCGGCCGGCAGCGAGGCGCAGGCCATGCGGGGATTTCTCCAGCAGGCCGGCGTGAATTTCGAAACGGTAACCGGCAGCAGCCTCGCCTACGACGGCTCCGCGATCATCGTGACGCAGAGCGCCCGCAACCTGGAGCGCATCCGCAATATTTTGAACCGCTACAACGATATCCGCCAGGTGGAGATCGAGGCTAAGTTCATGGAAGTGCAGGAAGGTGCGCTGGAGGAGTTGGGCATCAGTTGGAGCGCGGCGACGCGGGCCGCGCAGCAAAACGCCGGCGCCCGGGCCACTTACCTGACCAGCAACCGTTCGCTGGCGGCGGCTTTCACGAATACGGTTTCCAGTCAGCAGGGACGGATCGTCCGGCCCGAGAGCATCACGGTCAATTCCGACGGTGAGGTCGTCGTGAATCCCGAGCTGAATATCCCGATCATCAACAATGCGCCGCAGTTGCCGGGCTCCACCTACCTCGGTGTGGGTGCGAATGCCCTGGCCAACATCATGGGGGTGATCGGCGAGTTTGACGTGAACGCGATTGTGCGGGCGTTGGCGCAAAAGCAGGGCACCGATCTCCTGAGCGCGCCCAAGGTGACCGTGCTGTCGGGAAATCCGGCGACGATGACCGTGGCGCAGGAGCTGCGGTATCCGCAGAGCTTCGGCCAGACGCAGAGCCAGGTCGGCACCGGCAGCGCCAGCGGCGGCGGCTCCGCGGGTGTCACGATCACGGCCGGCACGCCGCAGGAATTCACCACCCGCAATGTCGGCGTGGAACTGAAGGTCACCCCGACGGTCGAGGAGGATGACTACAGCATCAGCCTGGACCTCAATCCACGGGTGACGGAGTTCGACGGTTTCGTGGAATACGGCGGCCCGAGCGTCGCGGTTTCCGGCAGCACGACGGTGACGGTGCCGTCGGGATTTTATCAGCCGATCTTCTCGGTGCGCGACATCTCCACCAAGGTGACGATTTGGGACGGCGCGACGCTCATCATGGGCGGCTTGACGCGGGAGGAAGTGAAGAAAGTGAACGACAAGGTCCCGGTGCTGGGCGACCTGCCCTTGCTGGGCCGGATGTTCCGGGCGAAGGGCGAGAGCACGCAGAAGCGCAACCTGCTCATTTTCGTGACGGCAAACCTGATGAGCCCCGGCGGCTCGCCAAAGAAGCAGTCGCTGGAGAATGTCGGCCCGAGCGCGCTGTTTCGCGACCCGGTGATCGTGACGCCGGCCGGCATCGAGCCGCGGAGCCGTTAGGAAGGCGGACGGATTTAGGGTTTGCGACCGGCGCCGCCGGCGATTCGCTCGCCGTTCCATGGCAAAGTGGCTCCTCGTTGATGGTTTCAATCTCGCCTACCGCTGTTTTTATGCGCTGCCCGAGCTCACGCGCAGCGACGGCTTTCCCACCGGGGCACTCCATGGCTGGGTGAAATCGCTGTGGAAGCTGGCCGACCAGGAAAAGCCCGAGGCGACGCTGGTTTTCTTCGATCTCGGCGGCTCGCAGGACCGGCTGGCCCTGCATCCGGCATACAAGGCGCAGCGGGCCGAAATGCCGGAGGCGTTGGAAAAACAGATTGAGCCGCTGAAGCAACTGACCCGCGCGATGGGGTTGGTCGGCATTGAGCTGGAGGGAGTCGAGAGCGACGACCTGCTGGCGGCCCAGGCGGTGGCGTTGGCGCGGGCCGGGCACGAGGCGATCATCGTGAGCAGCGACAAGGATTTTGCGCAGATCGTGGGCGAGCGGATCAAGATCATGCTGCCGCCGCCATCCGCCAACCCGAAGCTTGGCTGGCGGCTGCTGGATGCCGCCGGCGTGCTGGACAAATACGGCGTGCCGCCGGCGCAGATTGCCGATTATCTCGCGCTCGTGGGCGACACGTCGGACAATATCCCCGGCATCGACGGCGTGGGCCCAAAAACCGCGGCCAAATGGCTGGCAGAGTGGGGCAACTTGGAGGGTGTGCTTACCCATGCGGCGGAGCTGAAGCCCGAACGTTTCCGGGAAGTCGTGGCCGCGGCGGCGGACCGCATCCGGCTCAACCTGAAGCTCACCACGCTCAATCTTGGCCTGCCGACCGTGGCCGCGGAGAAGACGCCGCCGCAGGTGGGCGAGTTGCTGCGCCTGCTGGAATCCTTCGAGATGAAGGGCACCCTCGCCGAGGCCCGCACGCGCTACGTGCAGGCGGAGCTGTTCTGACGCTGATTACTACCGGCCCTCGGCCGACACGCCTTTGGGGTCGAAGATGTAGCCGATGCCGTGGACGGTGCGGAAGGCGTCGAGGTTGAGCCCGTGGCTCTTGTAAAGCTCGCGCACCTTGACGATGTATTGGTCGAGGGAGCGGCTGCGCACATCGGCATGGATGCCCCAGACGGCGTGAATGAGCGCTTTGCGCGTGATGACCACGCCCTGGTTGTCGTTGAGGTAGGAAAGGATGCCGAGTTCCTTGCGGCCGATGACTCCGGCCACGCCCTGCGGAAAGGTGATCTCCAGCCGGACGGGATTGATGCGGGCGCCGCAAAACTCGAACGGAGTGTCCGAAACCCGGACATTTTTGGTGAGGTTGAGGTCGGCCGAGGACTCAGCCCGGCGCAGGACGGCGCGGATGCGGGCGATGAGTTCGGGAAAGCTGAACGGCTTGGTGATGTAGTCGTCGCCGCCCATCTCCAAGGCCCGGACCTTGCTGGCCTCCGCGTCATTGCCGGTCAGGAAAATCGTGGGCACGACGATATCGTCGGCCTTGAGCTCCTCGAGCAGGGCAAAGCCGGACTGGTCGGGCAGGCTGATGTCGAGCAGCATCAGGTTGGCGAAGTTCTTGCGCAGGAACTTTGCCGCGTGGGCCCCACGGTGGTAAACTTGGGTTTGCATGCCGGCATCCTCGAGGTGACGGGCAATGAGCTTGGCCAGTTCGTCCTCGTCCTCGACTACCAGAATCAATGGCTTGGGTTCGGCGCGCATGAGCTGATGGGGTCCATTCCCTAGGTTCAGGGTTGTGATTGTCAAAGCCTACTTCCGTCACCCGTGAAGTCGCCTCGCAGAAGATTCCGGCTGCCAGGCGTGCGGCGCGCGCTCCGAGAATTTACTTGAAGCAAGATGGGGCGGCGTGTCCCTTGGCCGCGTGTCCGACCGCAAGCCCATACTGATGCTCGGACTGCCGAAAGGCAGCCTCGAGGAGTCCACCAAGTCCCTGTTTGCCAAGGCAGGCTGGAGAATCACGACCAGTTCACGTTCCTACAAGCCGGCGATCGACGATCCGGAGTTGGACGGGCGTTTTGTGCGCGCCCAAGAGGTCAGCCGCTACGTGGAGCATGGCTTCTTTGACTGCGGGCTGACCGGGCACGACTGGATCCTGGAGAACGAGTCGGATGTCGTCGAGGTGTGCGACCTCATCTACAGCCGCGCTTCGGTGCAAAAATCGCGCTGGGTGCTGTGCGTGCCGGAGGATTCCGGCATCACCAAGCCGGAGCAACTGGCCGGCAAGCGGGTGGCCACCGAGCTGGTGGGCACGGTGCGGCGCTATTTCAAGCGCAAGCGGATCAAGGCCGAGGTGGAGTTTTCGTGGGGCGCGACCGAGGTGAAAGTGCCGGACCTCGTGGATGCGATCGTGGACATCACCGAGACGGGCAATTCGATCCGGGCCAACAAACTGCGCATCATCGACACGCTGCTTGAGACCAACACCAAGCTGATCGCGAACAAGGCGAGCTGGAAGAACCCGGCGAAGCGCCGCAAGATCGAGACCATCGCCCTGCTCCTGCAGGGGGCGCTGGAAGCGGAAAGCAAGGTCGGCCTCAAGATGAATCTCCGCAAATCCGCGCTGGAGCGGGTGTCCCAGGCGTTGCCGGCGCTGCGCAACCCCACCATTTCCCAGCTCAGCAGTCCGGAGTGGATCGCGCTTGAAACCGTGATTGATGAAAAGGTGGTCCGCGAAATCATTCCCCGGCTTAAGGAGCTCGGCGCGGAAGGCATCGTCGAATATCCGCTCAACAAGGTCGTGTTTTAACCCATACTTTGCCCATGCGCACCGTCACCCTCGGCCTCCTCCAGCACGCCTGCGCCGCCAGTCCCGCGGCCAACCTCAAGAAAACCCTCGCGCTCACCGAGCAGGCCGCGAAGCGCGGCGCGAAGATCATCTGCACGCAGGAGCTCTTCCGCTCGCAGTATTTCTGTCAGGCGGAGAACCACGACTATTTCAAACTGGCCGAGCCCATCCCCGGACCCAGCACCGCGGCCTTCCAGAAAATCGCGAAGAAGCACAAGGTCGTGATCATCGCCTCGCTCTTCGAAAAGCGGGCCTCCGGGCTTTACCACAACACTGCCGTCATCATCGACGCCGACGGCTCGCTGCTCGGCATCTACCGGAAGATGCACATCCCGGACGATCCGCTTTACTACGAGAAGTTCTATTTCACCCCCGGCGATACCGGATTCCGGGCCTGGCAGACCAAATACGGCAAGATCGGCGTGCTCATCTGCTGGGATCAATGGTATCCCGAGGGCGCGCGGCTGACGGCGCTGCAAGGGGCGGAGATCCTGTTCTATCCCACCGCGATCGGCTGGCACCCGAGCGAAAAGCAGGAATACGGGGCAAACCAGCACGGCGCCTGGGAAACCATCCAGCGGTCGCATGCCGTGGCCAACGGCTGCTACGTCGCGGCCGTCAACCGGATCGGCGTCGAGACACCCGAGGGCGGCGACGGCATTGAGTTTTGGGGCCAGAGCTTCGTGGCCGGCACCAGCGGCCAGATTCTCGCCAAGGCCAGCGTGGACCGGGAGGAAATCCTCCTCGTGCCCGTGGACATGGAGAAGGTGGACGTCACCCGCACGCACTGGCCGTTCCTGCGCGACCGGCGGATCGATGCGTATGGCGACCTGACCAAGCGTTTTCGCGACTGATCATGGCCGCAGCGAAAACGCCCGCCGCCCTCGGTTTTCGTATGCCGGCCGAGTGGGAGCCGCAGGAGGCCGTCTGGCTTTCCTGGCCCCGCAACCGCGCCTCCTGGCCGGGCCAGTTCCGGCCCGTGCCGTATGCCTTTGCGGAAATTGTCGCGCAGATCAGCCGCTTCCAGGCGGTGCGGATCAACGCCGCCACGCCGCTGCAGGCCCGGGCCAGGGGCCTTTGCGCCAAGGCCGGTGCCGACCTGACGCGGGTGACATTCTACAACCATCCGACAAACGACGCCTGGTGCCGCGATCACGGACCGATTTTTGTGAAGAACGACCGCACGGGCGAAGTGGCGGTCACGGACTGGGCCTACAACGCCTGGGGTGACAAGTATCCGCCCTACGATCTCGACAACAAAATCCCGCCCAGCATCGCGAAAAAACTCCGGCTGCGACGTTTCGTGAACGACATGATCCTCGAAGGCGGATCCATCGATGTGAACGGAAAAGGCCTGCTGCTGACGAGCGAACAGTGCCTCCTCAACCAGAACCGCAATCCGCACCTGAGCAGGGAGCAAATCGAGCGGAACCTGAAGGATTATCTCGGCGTGAAGACCGTCCTTTGGGTTGGCGACGGCATCATCGGCGACGACACCGACGGTCATATCGACGACATCACGCGGTTTTTCCGGTCCGACGGATTCATCACCTGCATCGAGCCGAACCGCCGCGATCCCAACCACAAAATCCTCGCCGAGAACTTGGAGCGGTTGCGCGGCTTCCGCACCCCGGCCGGGCGCAAGTTCGACCTGGTCGAGCTGCCGATGCCGAAACCTTTCGGCTTCAAGGGCCAGCAAGTGCCGGCGAGCTACGCCAATTTTCTCGTTATCAACGGCGCGGTCCTGGTCCCGCAGTTCCGGCAAAAAAAGCGTGACGCCGAAGCGCTGGAAATCGTGGGCCACTGCTTCCCCGGGCGCGAGGCCATCGGCATCGATTGCTACCACCTCATTTGGGGACTGGGCACGCTGCACTGCATCTCGCAGCAGCAACCGGCCGCGGGAATCAAGTGAAGCGGTTTTGGCTCCAGTTCGCTTGCCGCATCATTCCGGTCATGCTGCTCGGAATCTGTCTGGGAGGTTGCGAAACCGTGGGGGAGCGGATGCAGGCCAAATTCGGGCCGGCACCATCACGCACGGAAACGTATGCGGCGGACACGGTTCGTGCTTACGAGGCAGCCAAGGAGGTCGTGACCCAGTTGGGCTTTCGCGTGGTGCGCGGCCGAGCGGCCCAAGGCAGACTCGATGCTGTCAGCTCCATCCGGACCGATGACCATTTTCGCGGGTCGCGACAGCTCGAGCTCAAGGCCCGCTTTGAGAAAACCTTGGACGGAGGCACTGCAGTGCGGCTTGCGATCACGGAACTCATTGAAGATGATACTACTAAATCATCCGGTATGGGGGTGGCGACACCGTTGAAAGATGGCGCGGTTTACCAGATTTTCTTCCGCAGCCTCCGCGAGGCGCTGGGCGAGACTGAAAAGAACTAACTTTCCGCTTGCCCGCGCTGGCGGCCTGCGGCGATTCTGACCGTTCGCGGCATTGTTATCGGTTCAGCCGGCGTCGCCGCGACGCTCCCGCCGGCTCATCAGTCAGTCCAACCATCAACCCAACGGCCCCGGTTTCCCGGGGTCATCCCGGTGGATCGGGGCCTGCGGAGCGGGGCTTCTGTTCGCCGGTTCCCGCATATGAGTTCAGTAATGCAAGATCTGCTCGCGCAGTCGTCCTTCGACAAATTGAAGGCCGGCGCCATCGTCCCGGGCGTCATCACCGAAATCCGCCAGAATGAAGTCGTCGTGGACATCGGCGGCAAATCCGAGGCGCTCGTCCCGGCTTCCGAGTTCATCGACATCGGCGAGCTGCAAATCGGCTCCACGATCGAGGTGCTCGTTGAGAAGCTCGAGGACAAGAACGGTTCGCCGGTCGTTTCCTACGACAAGGCCGAACAAAAGAAGAACTGGGACAACATCCTGACCCGCTTCCCCGAAGGCTCCGTGGCCGCCGGCCGCGTGAAAGCCAAGGTCAAGGGCGGTCTCATCATCTCCATCGGCGTCGATGCGTTCATGCCGGCCTCGCACATCGACGTGCAGCCGCCCAAGAACCTCGACCAATACGTTGGCCAGACCTACGATTTCAAGGTCCTCAAGATCAACGTGGAGCGCCAGAACGTGGTGCTCTCCCGCCGTGAGCTCATCGAGGAACAACGCGCCAACAAGCGCCGCACGCTCCTCGACTCGATCCAGCCCGGCCAGGTCCGCAAGGGCGTGGTCAAGAACATCACGGACTTCGGCGCGTTCATCGACCTCGACGGCATGGACGGCCTCCTCCACATCACCGACATGAGCTGGGGACGCATCTCGCATCCCTCCGAGATGCTCAAGCAGGGTGAGGAGATCCAGGTCATGATCATCGAGGTCAACCGCGAGAAAGAGCGCGTTTCCCTCGGTCTCAAGCAGACCACCAAGAACCCGTGGGACGAGATCGACCGGAAGTTCCCGGTCGGCGCCAAGGTCCACGGCAAGGTGGTCAACCTCGTGCCCTACGGCGCGTTCATCGAGATCGAGCCCGGGGTCGAAGGCCTCGTGCACATCACCGAGATGTCCTGGACCAAGCGCATCACCAAGCCCTCCGAGCTGCTCAAGGTCGGCCAGGAGCTCGATGCGGTCGTCCTCGGCGTCCAGAAGGACGAGCAGAAGATCTCCCTCGGCCTGCGCCAGTTGGAGCCCAACCCGTGGGACATGGTCCGCCACAACTACCCGATGGGCGCCCGCGTCCGCGGCAAGGTGCGCAACATGACCACCTACGGCGCGTTCATCGAACTCGAAGAGGGCATCGACGGCATGGTGCACGTCTCCGACATGAGCTGGACCCGCAAGGTCAACCACCCGTCCGAAGTCCTGAAAAAGGGTGACGAAGTGGACGCCATTGTGCTCGACGTGGATCCGAACCAGCAGCGCATCAGCCTCGGCATGAAGCAACTGGGCGAAGATCCGTGGTCCGACATCGATTCGCACTTCAAGATCGGCGATGTCGTCACCGGCACCGTCACCAAGATCACCTCCTTCGGCGCCTTCGTGGAGCTCAAGGACGGCATCGACGGCCTCGTGCACATCTCGCAGATCAGCGAGGAGCGCATCGAGAAGATCAAGGACGTGCTCAAGCCCGCCCAGCAGGTCACCGCCCGCGTGATCAAGATCGACCGCGACGAGCGTCGCCTCGGTCTCTCGATCAAGGCGGCCAACTACTCCTCGGAGCAGTTGGCGGCGGAAACCTCCGCTTACGAGGCCATCGGCCGCACGCCGGGCACCGACATGATGAACCTGGGCGACATCCTCGATGCCGCCTCGGACAAGAAGGACTAAGTCCGGTCATCATCCGCAACCATTCAAGCCGCCCGGTTTCCCCGGGCGGCTTTTTTGCGTCCGGCCTTACGTGGTCGAACCAGTCACAAAAAAGCCGACGCATTTGGCGCCGGCTTGAATGGTGAAAGAAGAAGATGCTGGTCAATTCTGACCCGGTCGGCCGGCTTTGCGGGCCTTGCTTTGCACAAATTCCCGGATGACGGCCATGCGCTGACGCTGGCGTTCCTCCTCCTCGATTTCGTCGACAGTGCGGATGGCCTCGTGGCTGGCGATGGCCTTCCGCATCTTGGTGATGGCGAGATATTCGAGCTGGCGGATGCGCTCGCGCGTCACCTTGAATTTTTGGCCAACCTCCTCAAGGGTGAGTTCCTCGCGACCGTCGAGGCCGAACCGAAGACGGATAATCTCGGCTTCGCGCTCGTCCAGCGCATCCACCATCGCACGGAGGTCGGAGTTGAGGTTGCGCTCCCGCAGGCTTTCGAAGGGGCTGATGGCGTTTTCGTCGCCGACAATCTCGCCGAAGGTGGAGGAATCGCTCTCTTCGCCGACCGGGGCATCGAGGGATGCCGGGCGGACGCTCACGGACTTGAGATGGGCGACCTTGCTGGTGGGAATCTGGAGCTCGCGCGCCAATTCCTCGTCCGTCGGTTCGCGGCCGAGTTCTTCCGTCAGCTTCATCGCCATGCGGCGCATCTTGGCGATCTTGTCCACGAGATGGACGGGCAGGCGGATGGTCTTGGACTGGTTGGCGAGGGCGCGCTTGATGGACTGCTTGATCCACCACGCGGCGTAGGTGGAGAGCTTGCCGCCCTTGCGGGGGTCAAAACGCTCAACTGCCTTGATGAGGCCGATGTTGCCTTCGCTGATGAGGTCGAGCAGCGGCAGGCCGAAATCCTTGTAATCCATCGCAATCTTCACGACGAGACGCAGATTGGCGGAGATCATGTGGTCGCGCGCGGCCTTGTTCCCACGGCGGATGCGTTTCGCGAGGGTGATTTCCTCTTCGATGGTGAGCAGGGGAGTCTTGCCGATCTCCTGCAGGTAAAGCTGAAGGTTGCTGCGCTCGCCATGCGCAATGGTCTCGGCCGGGGCGCTGGCGGGTTTTTCGAGAAATGAGGGCGGCGTATCGAGGACGGCGGTGTAGCCGGAGGCGACGGTCTCGACCGTATTCTCGGATTCGGCGGACGGGTGGCTGTGCTTCAATTTGAGGGCCATGGTGAAATCCTTGGTGGGTTAGAGTCCTGAGGATGGAAGATGTTCCGACAGGTTGTGCCTGACTGCTGAGCCTAAATCGTTCCACATCCTCCTACGGCCGATTATAGAGGGCGGATGCAGTAGATGCCCAAAAATAGCTTGGGACAGGCTGGCTCAACGCCACGCCCGCAGCCGATGCCGTGGCGCAGTAATGGCACAGGGCAATCTGCTCAGGCCGTGAACTGCTCGGCCATCGCGACAGCCTTAAAAAGGGCGGAGGCCTTGTTGATGGTCTCCTGGTATTCGTCAGCCGGCACCGAGTCAGCCACCCAGCCGCCACCGGCCTGGATGTAAACGCGGCCGTCTTTGAGCAGGGCGGTGCGCAGCATGATGCAGGTGTCCATGTTGCCGTCGTAGCCAAAATAGCCGAGAGCGCCGGCATAGAATCCACGCTGCGTCTGCTCGATCTGTGTGATGATTTGCATGGCACGAACCTTGGGGGCGCCGCTGACGGTGCCGGCAGGGAAAGTGGCGCGTAGCAGATCGTAGCCATCCTTGTCCGGCGCGATGCGGCCCTCGACCTGCGAGACGATGTGCATGACGTGGGAATAGCGCTCGACCGTCATGAAGTCGGGCACGGTCACGCTGCCAAAGGCGCATACCCGGCCGATGTCGTTGCGGGCCAGATCCACGAGCATGAGGTGTTCGGCCTTTTCCTTTTCATCGGCGAGAAGTTCCCGTTCCAAGGCGGCATCCTCCGTCGGTGTGGCCCCGCGGGGGCGGGTGCCGGCGATCGGCCGGATTTCCACCCGGCCGTCGGTCAGGCGCACATGGACCTCGGGCGACGCGCCGACGATGGCGAAATCGCCGGTCTCCACGATGAACATATACGGCGAAGGGTTCACCGTGCGGAGCGCGCGGTAAAGATCCAGCGGCGGACGCGTGAACGGCTTGGAAAAACGCTGGGCTCCGACGACCTGGATGATGTCGCCGGCCCGGATATATTCCTTGGCGTCGGCAACCGCCTGTTCAAACCGGGCCCGCGTGAAGTTGCCGGGCGGGACCTCAATCCGGCCTGATTCCACCAACGGTGCCGGGGCGAGGCCGCGCGGCTGTTGCAGCAGCGCGTAGAGGGCCTTCAGCTCGGCGACCGCCGCATCGTAGGCGGCGCCGGCGTCGTCATGGATATGTGCATTGACGCAGAGACGGAGCGTCTGTTTCGCGCGGTCGAAGATCAGCAACGAATCCGACAGCATGAAATAGAGCAGGGGCGTGCCCAGTTCATCGCGGGGTGCCACCGGCACGGTGGGCTCGGTCCGCATCACGTATTCGTAGCCGATAAAACCAACGGCGCCGCCGGTGAACCGCGGCAATCCGGGCAGACTCACGGGACGACAGCGGGTCATCTCGGCCTTCAGCAAATCGAGCGGGTCCTGCGGGGTGGGGATGGTTTCGACCGGCTGGCCCGGCACGCGGATCTGCGTGGTCTCGGGACCGCAGACGAGAACCTTGCGCGGCCGGCAGCCGATGAAACTGTAGCGGGACAGGGTTTCGCCGCCTTCGACGGATTCAAGCAGGTAGGAGGGGCCGGCTTCGCGGAGTTTGGCGTAGGCCGAGACGGGCGTTTCGAAGTCGGCCATGAGGTCGGTATAGACCGGCACGACATTGCCCTGGGCGGCGAGGCCGATGAAGGCCTCGCGGGAGGGGAAGATATTCATGGCGTGATTACTCGACGGTGACGGACTTGGCGAGGTTCCGCGGCTTGTCCACATCGCAGCCGCGCTCGACTGCGATGTAGTAGCTCAGCAGTTGCACGGGGATGGACGCCACGATGGGCAGGACCGCCTCGTGGCACTCGGGGATGGTGATAATCTCATCCGCGAGGCCGGGCGGCAACTCGGCGCCTTCCGTCACGATGGCGATGATGGGGCCCTTGCGCGCCTTGATCTCCTGCATGGAGGAGACGATCTTGTTGAAGATCTCGCCTTTGGGGGCGAGGAAGACGCTAGGACATTTTTCGCTGATCAGCGCGATGGGGCCGTGCTTCATTTCCGCCGCGGGGTAGCCCTCGGCGTGCAGGTAGGAAATCTCCTTCAGCTTGAGCGCCCCTTCCAAGGCGATGGGGAACAGCGAGAGACGGCCCAAGAACAGCATGTCGGTGTGATGGGCGTAGCGGCGCGCGATGGTCCGGATGTGCGGCGCTTGTTTCAGCACCTGTCGCACCAGATCGGGCGCGCCTTTGAGGGCGTTCACGTAGCGCACCCCGGCGCCGAAGCTGAGGTCGCGCATGCGGCCGATGTAGAGAGCGAGCATGGCGCCGATAAGCAGTTGCGACGTGAAGGCCTTCGTGGAGGCCACGCCGACCTCGGGCCCGACGTGCTGGTAGATGCCGCCGTCGGCCTCGCGGGCAATGGTGGACCCCACGACATTGTTCACCGCGAGAACCTTGTAGCCCTTGCGCTTGGCTTCGCGCAGCGCCGCGAGCGTGTCGATCGTCTCGCCGGACTGGCTCATCACGAAGAACAGTGTGTTGCGGAAGAGCGGGGTGTTGCGGTAGCGGAACTCGGAGGCGTAGTCGCACTCCACCGGAATGCGGGCAAAATTCTCGATCAGATGCTCCGTGACCATGCAGGCGTGCAGGGCGGTGCCGCAGGCGCAGAACATGAAGCGCTCAATCCCGCGAAACTCCCCCGGCGTGATGTTGAGCCCGCCGAACTGGGCGGTGCTGCCGTCCTCCGAGAAGCGGCCGCGCATGGCGTTTTCCAGCGCGACGGGCTGCTCGAAGATTTCCTTCTCCATGAAGTGGGCGTATTCGCCCATCTCGGCGTCGGCGATGGACCAGTTGACCTTGTCGATGACCGGGGTGATGTCCGCTTCATCCAGGGTGCTGATGGCAAAGTTCTTCGGCGTGAGACGGGCGATTTCCCCGTCCTTCAGATAGACGACATTCTGGGTGCGGCTGACGATGGCGGCGACATCGCTGGCGACGAGGTTTTCGCCCTCGCCGAGGCCAAGGATGAGAGGCGAGCCCTTGCGGGCGGTCACGAGTTCCTCGGGCAGGTCGAGGGCCATGACAACGATGCCGTAGGTGCCCTCGACATGCCGGAGCGTTTTACGGACGCTTTCCAACAGCCGGCTTTCGCCGGCGACCGCCGGTTCCTTCGCGTAGTGGTAGGCGATGAGGTTGCAAAGCACCTCGGTATCGGTCTCCGACTTGAAGGTGTAGTCCTTCGCGAGCAGGAACTTTTTCATCGAAACATAGTTTTCGATGACACCGTTGTGGATGAGGGCGATCTGGCCGTCGCTGCTGAGGTGGGGGTGGGCGTTGGCATCGGTGACGCCGCCATGGGTGGCCCAGCGGGTGTGGCCGATGCCGGCGGAGCCGACGAGCTTGTGGCGCGCGGCCTCTTTCTCGAGGTTGGCGACGCGGCCGGTCTTCTTGGCGACCTCAAAATGGCCGTCCTGCCACACGGCGACACCGGCCGAGTCGTAACCCCGGTATTCGAGACGTTTCAGGCCCTCCAAAATCAGGGGAGCCGCCTTTTGTTTGCCCACGTAGCCGACGATGCCGCACATAGTTTGATAAATTGGCTGGCGAAAATGCGGGCTGAGGCAAAGGTGGGCAAGGTTATAGGACAACCACGATGACTACACAAAAGCGCGCACTGGCGGTGATCATGGGCGGCGGCCGGGGCACCCGGTTGCAGCCGCTGACGACGGAGCGTTGCAAACCCGCGGTGCCGCTCGCCGGCAAATACCGGCTCGTCGATATCCCGATCAGCAACTGCATCAATTCCGACATCAACCGGATATTCATCCTCACGCAGTTCCAGACCGCCTCGTTGCACCGGCATGTGCAGGGCACCTATAACTTCGATCCCTTTGGCGGCGGCTTCGTGGACATCCTGTCTGCCGAGCAAACCGAAAAAGGCTCCGACTGGTATCAGGGCACAGCAGACGCCGTGCGGCGCAACCTGATCCACTTCCGCTCCTTTCCGCACGATCTCGTGCTCATCCTGTCGGGCGACCAGCTCTACCGGATGGATTACCGGAAGATCATAGACCAGCACCAGGCTTCCGGCGCGGACGTGACAATCGCCGCGATTCCGTTTCCTGTCTCGAAGGTGGCCGGCCTCGGTCTCATGCAGGTCAACGACGATCTTTCCATTGAGCGCTTCGTGGAGAAGCCAAAGGATCCGGCAGTCATCGACAGCCTCACGCTCAGCCCGGCGGTCGAGGCACGGCTGACGACGAAGACCGGGGAGAAGCACTGTCTCGCCTCGATGGGCATCTACATCTTCAACCGGCGGGCCTTGGCCGATGCGCTGGACAACACGATGACGGATTTTGGCAAGGAGATCATCCCCGGGCTCCTCGGTAAGAAGAAACTTTTTGCACACATCTTTGAGGGCTATTGGGAGGACATCGGCACGGTGCGCGCATTCTTCGAAGCCAACCTCGCGCTGGCGCAGCCGTTGCCACCGTTCAATTTCTTCGATCCGGCGGCGCCTATCTACACCCAGGACCGCTACTTGCCGGCTTCAAAGCTGAACCATTGCCGCATCGACCATGCCGTGATCGGCGACGGCTGCATCATCGCCGACTCCACCATCAAACGCTCGGTGTTTGGCATTCGCTCCTTTGTCGAGGAGGGCTGTATCTTGGAGGACGTGATTGTGATGGGTTCGGATTATTACGAAACCGCGGAGCAGCAGGCGGAAAACCTTGCCCAAGGCCGCCCGCATCTGGGCGTGGGCAAAGGCTGCCGGATCAGCGGAGCCATCATTGACAAGAACGCCCGCATTGGCGCCGGTTGCGTGCTGCAGGCCGCAGGCAAGGAAGATGGCGCGTATGCCAACGGCGCGGTCGTTATCCGCGACGGCGTGCTGGTCGTCCCCAAGGGCGTTACTTTGCCGGCCGGGACGGTGGTCTGATATTTTGCACGCCTGCGGCCAAACCCGCCAGCGGCGGACTTGGCCGGAAGATCAACCAGAGGCCCGCCGCCGCCAGGAAAATCGAGTAAAAGGTCCCGCGGCTGAGCCCGAGGAGCAAGGTCACGCCGGCGTCGGGTTCGCGAAAAATTTCGCCGATCATCCGCAGCCCGGCGTAGCCGAGCAAAAACTCCCCGGCGAGCCGGCCGGGGCGCTCCAGCACCACGCGGCTGCGCCAGAACCGCCATTGCATGAACGCGAGCAACAAAGCGCCTTCCAGTGCCGCCTGGTAGAGTTGCGAGGGGTGGCGCGGATCGGGTCCACCGCCGGTGTTTTCGAAAATTACGGCCCACGGGACGGTCGCGAGTTTGCCCCAGAGCTCGCCGTTGATGAAGTTTGCCACGCGGCCGAACAACAGTCCGGCGGCGGCGGTCGATGCGATCAGATCCCCGACATGCCAGAACGGAATGCGTCGGGTGCGGGCAAACCAAGCCACGGCTGCTGCGACGCCGATGAAGCCGCCGTGACTGGCCATGCCGCCTTCCCACACCCGGAACAGCGTCAGGGGATTTTGGCGGACGAGCTCGGTCTCGTAGAAAAAGAAATAGCCCAACCGGCCGCCGACCAGCACGCCGAGGACCATGGCCATCATGAAATCAATGATCTGTTCCGGTGGCAGGAGGGAGCGACCGGCACGGGCGTAGCGCCGCAGCAGCCAGCCGGCGGCGACAAAGCCCAGCAAGTAGGCGAGGCCGTAGTAGCGGAGGCCAAAGCCGCCGCCAAACTCGATGAGAAACGGACTCAGGTCATGAACCCAGTAAGCGAGGGAAAGCATGGGTTATTCCGCAGAATTGGGCGGGAAAGGGGTGACCGGAGCCACGGGCCGCCCGGCACGGGCCTTTTCCTTGAGCCGGGTGCGGGCGAGCTCGCGCATGTCGATGGCGGGATCGTCTTTCTCGAAGATCTCGCGACCGAGCAGGTGCTCGATGACATCCTCCATCGTCACCACGCCGGCGGTGGAGCCGAATTCATCCACGACCACCAGCAGCTTCTGGTGCTTTTTTAGGAAGGTCTGCAGCGCATTACCCACGGTGATCGTCTCGGGGACGAAGTGGATCTCCTGCATGAGGGTCTCCACGACAGCCGTGTGCTGGTCGTTGGCCTTGGCGTTGAGCAGGTCGCGCCGCCGGGCGAGGCCGACGATGTCGTCGATGTTGCGGCCGTAAACGGGCATACGACCGAAAGGCAAATGCGGAAACTCCCGGAAGACCTCACTGATGGTGGCGCTGCGGCGGAGGGCGGTGATGACGGTGCGCGGGGTCATGATCTCGCTGACGCGGACATCATCGAGCGAAAGCGCGTTGGTGATGATGTTGGATTCGCTTTTGGTCAGCGTGCCCTGGCGGGCGCCGCGCTCGGCGAGCAGAATGATTTCCTCGTCGGAGTCGTGGTCGGCCCGCCGGGCCGGCACGAGCCAGCGCACGAGCAGATTGCAGAGATAGGTGACAGGACTGAGGGCGCGCCGAATCCACCAAAGCGGATAGACCACATGGGGCTGGAGTTCCCGGCGGTAGATGACGCCGATGTTCTTGGGCAGGACCTCCGAGAACACGAGGATGGCGAGCGTGAGGGCGGCGGACAGAACGCCGAGGACGGCATCGCCGAAGAGCTTGATGGCCAGGCCGCCGACGATCACCGAGCCGAGGGTGTTGGCGACCGTGTTGAGCGTCAGGATGGCGGAGATCGTTTGGTCGAGCGTGCGTTTGAGCTCCTCCAGCAACTGGCCCCGCCGGGCGCGACGCTGCTTGAGCGATTCGATATCGGCTACGGTGGTGCTGAGGATAAGGGCTTCCAGCAGCGAACAGACAAAGGAAACACCCAACGTGAAGGTGATGGCGGCGATCAACCAATGCATGCGGCCAGTTTATGGACTTGGACGGTTTTACGAATACAATTCGCGCCGGCCCGCGCCGGCCAAAAGAACCTTGCGACCGGGCCCGGCCCGGCGAGTAATCGGTTCATGAGCGAACTCAAGCGCACCCCTCTGCGTGATTTTCACGCCGCCCATGGCGGCCGTTTGGTGGATTTCGCCGGCTGGGAAATGCCCGTGCAATACCGCAGCATCCTCGAGGAGCACAAGGCGGTGCGCACCGCGGCGGGGTTGTTTGATGTGAGCCACATGGGCGAGGTGGACGTGCGCGGCCCGGGCGCCGCCGCCTTTCTCAACCGGCTCGTCACGAATGATGTGGCGAAGCTTTTTCCCGGCCGGGTGCTCTACAGCCCGATGTGCCAGCCCAACGGCGGGGTGGTGGATGACCTGCTGGTGTATATGCGCGGTGTGGATGACTATTTTCTCTGCATCAACGCGGGCAACATCGACAAGGACCTGGCCTGGATCCGCGGGCAGACGGCCGGGTTTGACGTCACGGTGACGGACCGTTCCCCCGATTACGCGCTCATCGCGGTGCAGGGGCCGAAGGCGGCCGGCATCGTGCAATCGCTGAGCGGCGCGAAGCTCGAGGCCGTGAGGTATTATCATTTCGTCGAAGGCACGGTGGCGGGGATTCACTGCCTGATCAGCCGCACCGGCTACACCGGCGAGGATGGGTTTGAACTCTATCACGCGGCCGGCGATGCCCCCGCATTGGCGGCGGCGCTACTTGCCGCCGGCCAGCCGCACGGCCTCCAACTGGCGGGACTGGGCGCGCGGGACAGCCTGCGGCTTGAGGCCGGTTACCCGCTTTACGGGCACGAAATCACCGCGGACGTATCGCCGCTGGCCGCCGGGCTGGGGTGGACGGTCAAGCTGGACAAGGGTGCAGACTTCGTCGGACGGGATGCATTGCTCGCCGAAAAACAGGCCGGAGCACGGCAACGTGTGGTCTTTTTCCGGACCGGCGACCGGCGTATCGTGCGGGCGGAATCGGCGGTCCTCGATGGCGCCGGGCACACTGTCGGCAAGGTGGTCTCGGGCACCTTGTCGCCGATCCTCAACGAAGCCATCGGCTCAGCCTTGGTGGATGCCGCCGCCGCCGCCCAACCCCTGCAGGTGGACATCCGCGGCACCAAGCTGAATTTGCATCTCGTCAAACCGCCGTTTGTGGAGCTAAAAAAATCCTCATGAGCAACGTTCCCGCCGAACTTCGTTACGCCAAATCGCACGAATGGGTGAAGCTGGCCGGTGACGGCACCGCCACTGTGGGCATCACCGATTATGCGCAAAATTCCCTCGGGGACATCACCTTTGTGCAGATGCCGAAGGTGGGAGCCGTGCTGGCTGCGGGATCGACTTTCGGGGTCGTCGAATCGGTCAAGGCTGCGTCCGATCTTTATGCACCCCTTTCGGGCACCGTGTTGGCGGTCAATAGTGCGCTGGATGCCGCACCGGAGACGGTTAACCAGGACCCCTACGGTGCGGGTTGGATGTTGAAGCTGCAACTGGCGCAGCCCAACGAAGCGGCCGCCCTGCACGACGCCGCCGCTTACACGGGCTTGATCGCCTGAGCGCCACGGCTGGCAGCGCCGGGCTGCGTTGCTTTTTTGAAAAATTGTCATCCGGCGGGTTGCGCTTTCCCACCGTTCCGGTCAGTGATGTCCAACTTCATCGCTATGAACCGATTTACCCTCTTAGCAGCCGCTGTCATTGTGATTGTCTCCTCGGGCTGCGCCAAAAAGGATGCCGGCGCCGCGGGCCGCCCCGGCGGTGTCCAAAAGCAAGTTGTCGAGGTCACAAATATCGAGCGTCGCGACATGCTTGAAACGCTCACGGTGGTTGGCTCCTTGGAGGCCAATGAATCGGTGCAAATCCGCCCCGAGGTTCCGGGGCTGGTGCGCGCCATCCATTTTGAAGAGGGCCAGCGCGTGAAAGCCGGCGACCTGCTGGTGAAGATCGATGATTCTGAGCTGCTGGCGCAACTCGCCCAAGTCGAAGCCCGTTTCCGGTTGGCGGAGCTGAATGTCGCCCGCAGTGAAAATCTCAGCGAAACGCGGACCATCCCGCAGTCCGAATACGATCGAGCCCGCTCGGAGTTTGCCGCCGCGCAGGCCGAACGGGCTTTGCTCCGGCTGCGGCTGGAAAAGACAGAAATCCGCGCGCCCTTTGCCGGCATTATCGGTGCCCGCACCATTTCGGCCGGTGACGTGGTCACGACTTCGACCGTGATCACCAACCTGGATGATCTCAGCCGCCTGAAAATCTCGTTTCCCGTGCCGGAGCGCTTCCTCGCGAAGGTGCACAACGGCACCATCGTCAAGGCCTCCACGCGGCAGGCCGGCCGGACGGACGCCAATCTCATCGCGACGGGTGAAGTTTATTTTGTCAGTGCCACCATCGACCGCACGACCCGCTCCTCCGAGGTAAAAGCCGTGCTCAGCGCCCCTTCGCCCGCGCTGCGCCCGGGCATGTTTGCCAACGTGGAGATTCTGCTCGATACCCGTGACCAGGTGCTGACGGTGCCGGAAGGCGCAATCCTCACGGATTCACGGGGCACGCAGATCATCACCGTGGGCGCCAAGGACGGGGTGCCCATCGCCGTTTATGTGCCGGTGACCACCGGCCTGCGCACGCGCGGCCTGGTGGAAATCCAGCCGAAGTCCGGCGCAATCGCACCCGGCACCCAAGTGGTGGCCTCGGGGGTGGGGGCGCTCATCCTCTTCCCTGGTTCACCGCTCGACCCGAAACCGCTCCGCGCCCAGTTCGCTGTCGGCGGCTGACGAATCACAAACCACCTGAGCCATGCTCCTCTCCGATGTTTCCATCAAGCGCCCGGTCGTCTGTATCGTGGTGGCGCTGCTCATTGTCATTGTCGGCGTGCTGTCGTTCCAACGGCTGTCCGTGCGCGAATACCCCAATATCGAGACCCCTGTCGTGTCGGTCAGCGCAAGTTATCCGGGTGCTGCGGCCGAGGTGGTGGAGACGCAGGTCACCGATCCGATCGAGGAACAGTTGTCCACGATCGACGGGGTCAAGCTGATGCGGTCGAACTCCAGCGCGGGCCGGACCAATATCTCCCTCGAATTCGACCTGCGCCGAAATCTCGACGAAGCCGCCAATGACGTGCGCGACAAGGTAGGCCGCGTGGTGAACAGCCTGCCGCAGGAGGTCCTCGCACCGGAGGTGGAAAAAGCGGATGCCGACTCCGACCCGATCCTGACGATTTCGATGAATTCGGACCGCTTCACGCGGCTGGAGTTGGCGGAAATGGCGCGCCGCGTCGTGATCCAACGGCTCCAGACCGTGCCCGGAGTCTCCAGTGTCGGCCTGCGCGGCCCGCAGTTCGCCATGCGGCTGTGGATAGATCCCGACCGGCTGGCCTCCTACGGCCTGACCGTGACGGACGTGGAGCGGGCGTTGCGGCAGCAGAACATTGACGTGCCCAGTGGCCGCATCGAATCGCTGTCGCGTGAGTTTGGCATGAGGCTGGAAGGCCGCCTCAACCAAGTGTCTGATTTTGAAAATCTGGTCCTGGCCACCCGGGGTGACAGCCAAGTCAAGTTTTCCGACATCGGCCGGGTGGAGCTGGGGGCGAGTGAATACCGCACCCAAGCCTTCTACCGGGGAAGGACAACCATCGGTATTTTTGTCCTGAAGCAGACGCAGTCGAACCTGCTGGCGGTGGCCGATGAGATCAAGGCGCTCCTCCCGGAAATCCGCCGCAACCTGCCCGATGGGGTAAATATGGAGGTGGCCTACGACACCAGCACCTTCGTGCAGCGCTCGGTGGATGAAGTCTATCACTCCCTCATGATCGCCGGCGTGCTGGTGGTGCTGACGATCTTCGTGTTTCTGCGCGACTGGCGCGCCACGACCATCCCGCTCGTGGCGATCCCGGTCTCGGTCATTGGCGCCTTTGCGGTGATGCATTGGATGAATTTCAGCATCAACCTGCTCACCTTGCTCGCCCTCGTGCTGGCGGTGGGCCTCGTGGTGGACGATGCCATCGTGATGCTGGAGAATATTTACCGTCGCATGGAAGAGGGAGAGACTCCCGTTCATGCCGCGATCTTTGGCGCCCGGCAGATGGCCTTCGCGGTCATCGCGACCACGCTGACCTTGGTGGCGGTGTTTTTGCCGGTGGCATTCCAATCGGGCCGCACCGGCCGTTTGTTTTACGAATTCGGCATCACGCTGGCGATCGCCGTGGGGGTATCGAGCTTCATCGCTCTGACGCTGACTCCGATGTTGTGCTCGCGCATCCTGCGTTCCAAGCGCGCGAAGGACGGGCATCTGGAGCACGGCTGGCTTTACCGGGTCACCGAACCGGCCTTCGAGCGCATCAATGCGGTCTACAACCGCAGCCTGTCTTTTGCCATGCGGCACAAGTTCACGGTGCTGGCCATTTGCACCGCCTTTGCCCTCGTCGGTCCCTGGCTATACACCAAGCTGCAGCGTGAGCTTACGCCCTTGGAGGACCGCGGCATTTTTCGCGTGATCCTGAATTTCCCGCTCGGCTCGACCCCGGAGTATTCCGCGAACTATGCCGGCGACCCGGAAAAAATTCTCCTGGAGACGCCCGAGGTCGAGCGAATGTTCCGGATCACCGGCATGGGCGGCAATGCTTCGCGCGGCTTCATGTTCGTCACCCTGAAACCTTGGGAGGAGCGCACGCGCAGCACCCAAGATGTGCTGGCTTCCATCCGGCAGCCGTTCCGGGACAATCCGGGCGGCCTCGTGCTCGCTGCGCCGGTGCGTCCCCTCGGTGGCCGAAGAGCCGGTGCGGGTGGCGTGCAGATGGTTTTACAAGGACCGGAGTTTCCCGAACTCCAACGCATCGGAGCACAATTTGTCTCCGCGCTGCGGGAAAATCCGGTGCTGGGCCAGGCCCGGGTAGAGCCCCAGCCCAACAATCCGCAACTTCGCGTCGAGGTGGACCGGGCCCGTGCCGCCGACCTTGGCGTGCCGTTGCTGGACATCGCCACGACGCTGGAGTCTCTCTTTGGCAGCCGCCGGGTGACCAAGTTCCGGCGCGGAGCGGAGGAATATGATGTGCTCGTGCAGGTCGAGGATGCAGACCGCGCAACGCCATCGGATCTGGGGAAAATCTACGTGCGGGCCAACTCGGGCGCTTTGGTGCAGTTGAGCAATCTCGTGACGCATACGGAGGAGAGCGTGCCGGAAGCGTATCCGCATATTGACCGGCAGCGTTCGATCACCCTCACGGCACAACTGGCGGAAGGCCGCACCCAAGGTGACGGCGTAAATGAGCTGGAACGGCTGGCCCGCGAAATCCTGCCCGAGAATTACGGTTACGGCTGGGAAGGCGAGACGCGCGAATTCGTCGAGAGCTCGGCCGACGCGCTCATGCTCTTCGGACTCGCACTCCTCTTCACGTTCCTGATCCTCGCCGCCCAATTCGAGTCCTGGATCCATCCGGTCACCATTTTCACGGGCGTTGTGCTCGCCCTTTCGGGCGGCGTCACCGTGCTGTATTGTTCGCGCTTCTGGGGCGTGCCGCTCACGGACAATCTCTTCTCCCGCTTCGGGCTGATCATGCTCATCGGTCTCGTGGCCAAAAACGGCATTCTGATCGTCGAGTTTGCGAACCAACTGCGCGTGGCCGGGCGGGACGCGGCCACGGCGGCGTTCGAGGCGGCGACCCTGCGTTTCCGCCCGATTCTCATGACGGCCATCTCGACCATCTTCGGCGCCATGCCGCTGATGCTCGCCAGCGGACCCGGCGCGGAGACGCGCAACCCGATGGGCCTTGTCATCGTGGGCGGGCTGTCCATCGCCACGTTCCTGACGCTGTTTGTCATCCCGATCGTCTACGTGCTGCTCGACCGGGTGACCGTAAAGGTTACCGGCAAATCCACCGCGCACGGACTCGTGCGCGCGGATGAGATTGAGCGCGAAACCCGCGAGATCGCCACCGCGGGGAAGTGACCCGGCTGCGCTTGGGCGTCAGCCGGTCTTGCCGCTGCGCTCCGCTTTCCGGCGCTCCGTGGCGCTGAGGATGCGCTTGCGCAGGCGGAGGTTCTTCGGGGTGACCTCGACGAACTCGTCGGCCGCGATGTATTCAATGGAGCGTTCCAGCGAGAGCTTGATGGCCGGCGTGAGGCCGGCGGCCACACCTTCGCCCTGGGAGCGGAAGTTGGTCAGCTTCTTTTCGCGGACCGCGTTGATGGAGATGTCCTCGTTGCGCGGGTTTTCACCGACGATCATGCCCTCGTAAACCTGCTCGCCGGGTCCGACGAACAGCTTGCCGCGCTCTTGGCACATCACGAGTGCGTAAGCGGTGGTCTCGCCGGCTTCGGTCGCGATGAGGGTGCCCGTGATACGGGTGAGCACTTCGCCCGCGTAGGGGCCATATTCCTTGAACAGGTGGCTAAGCACGCCACGGCCGCTGGTGGCGTTGACGACGTCGATCTCCATGCCGATGAGTCCGCGGGTGGTGATGGCGGCCTCGATCATCGTGGAGTGGGGCAGCTTCTCCATGTTGGTGAGCCGGCCTTTGCGGTTCGCCAGATTCTGCATGATGGCGCCGACACACTCGTCCGGCACCTCGATCCAAACGGTCTCATACGGCTCAAGCCGCTCGCCGTTCGGGCCGGTCTTCTCGATGACGGTGGGACGCGAGACGAGGAGTTCGAAGCCCTCGCGCCGCATGGTCTCGACGAGAACGGCGACCTGCATGGCGCCGCGGGCCTTGACGTTGAAAACGCCGGCCTTGTCCGAGTCCTCGATATGGATGGAAACGTTGGTCTTCAGCTCGCGCATCAGGCGCTCCCGGAGCTGGCGGGAGGTGACGAGCTTGCCCTCGGTGCCGACGAGCGGTCCGTCGTTGACGCAGAACTGCATCTCCAGCGTCGGGGGATCGATCTGGGTGAAGGGCAGCGCATGGCCGGCTTCGTCGGCCGTGAGCGTGTCCCCGATATCAACATCCTCAAAGCCCGAGATGCCGACGATGTTGCCGGCGACGGCGGTCTCGGTCTCGCGGGTGCCGAGGCCGGTGAATTCGAAGACCTTGGTGATCTTGGCGCGCACGCGCTTCCCGTCGGCGTGGCGGAGGACGTAAACGGGGTCGCCGATCTTGGCGATGCCGCCAAGGATTTTACCCACGGCAATGCGGCCCACGTAGTCGCTCCAATCGATGTTGGAGACCAACATGTGGAAGGGCTCCTCGGGCTTGGCAAACGGGGGCGGGACGTGGTCCAGGATGGTCTGGAAGAGCGGCGTCATGTCCTTCTTCTCTTCCCCGATGTGATGCATCATGTAACCGTCGCGGCCGGAGCCGTAAACGACCGGGGCGTCGAACTGTTCCTCGGTGGCGTTCAGCTCCATGAGGAGTTCAAGGACCTTGTCATACATCTTGGCGGGCTCGGCGTTGTCGCGGTCGATCTTGTTGATGACGATCACGACCTTGAGGCCGTGGGCGAGGGCCTTGCGGAGGACGAAGCGGGTCTGGGCCTGTGGGCCGTCGTAGGCGTCCACGACGAGCAGCACGCCGTCCACCATGCGGAGGGCGCGCTCGACCTCGCCGCCGAAGTCGGCGTGGCCGGGGGTGTCCACGATGTTGATGATCTTGTCCTTCCAGTGGACGGAGGTGTTCTTCGCCTTGATGGTGATACCCTTTTCCTTCTCGAGGTCCATCGAGTCCATGGCGCGCTCCTCGACCTGCTGGTTGGCGCGGTAAACCCCGCCTTCCTTGAGCAACTGGTCCACGAGGGTGGTTTTCCCGTGGTCAACGTGGGCGATAATGGCGATATTGCGGATGTTCTGGTTCATGGCGCGGAGGCGTGCTGGCTTTGGAAAAAAGGTTGAAGGTGCAAATCGGTCGCGGGGAATGCAAGGCCTAAGGCATGCGGGCTAAACAGGGCTTGCAGCATCGCCGCGAGCCGGCCTCGCTCGGCCCATGTCAGCTCCTGCAGGCGAAGTGGATGCGTCGTCGGCCCGGGTCGTCACCGCGGCGGCTCTGTCGGTTGCACCCGGGGTGGTCGGCCGGCCATTGGCCGGGCCGTGGCGCCGGCTGGCGGCGATGGTGGCGGACATCGGGGTGGTGGGGCTGCTTTCGCTTTTGAGCACGCCGCTGCTGGGTTTGGGCACGGGGCTGATGCTCTGCGTGTTGCTGGGCAATGATGCCCGGTCGCCTCTGGCACTGAAAGCGGCGCGCTGGACCTGCCGCTTGCTGGGCGCCGGCATCATCGGTCTGTCGCTGCTGGGCATGGGTCACACCTCATTGCTGAAGTCCCGCGGGCTGGATTTGGAAATTTTAACCGGCCGCGCGCAACATCCGGCCAGGGCGCAGACGGTTTATGTCGCCCCCGAAGCGAGCCCGGCCGAGTTGCGGACCGCAACGAACCGGCTTCAGCAGCAGGTCAAGGCCTTGAAGGAGGAACTGGACAACCGGGAGCAGGCGGGCCGCTCGTGGATCTACCAGGCCCGCAGCTTCACGGGCGCGATGGGGGTGACGTTCGGCTGGTCCGGAGTCTATTTCACGCTGATTGTCGGCATCTGGCGCGGACGCACCGTCGGGAAGTTTTTGTTCCGCACCCGGGCGGTCAATCTCAACGGCCGCGAGCTGACGTTTTTCGACGCCTTCATCCGGCACGGCGGCTACATCGCCGGAGTCGCGATGGGGTTGCTGGGCTTTGCCCGCCTCCTGTGGGAACCCAACCGCCAAGCCGTGGAAGACCGCATTGCCGGCACCGTGGTGGTGAGGGATTGAACCGGCGAAACGCCAAAAACAGAGAACCCGGGACCTTGCGGTCCCGGGTTCAAAGTGGGGGTGGGCGTTCGCCACGCGCTCTTTCCCTTCGGCACACCATTTGGCACTCTCGCTTTCGCGGGTTGGGTGCTCCCCGACGCTACTCAACGCGGCATGCGCTGATCTCGGTCTCATAGCGGGACCGTCCCGACCGTTTCCGGCTGGAATCTTTTGAGTGAGGCCTCTTCGCCCGGTTCGGTCACCTCCTGCCGGAGGCGGCTCGCCGGACGGGGTGCAGACACGCCTGCAATCCGTCATATCTCGCGTCGGCACCGTGGCCGCAAGGACGGCGCCAGCTTTTGGCTGGCCGTTGGCCCTGCGTTACGGGTCTGACCTCTTAACTCTCAGGTTGCGTTCGCTTTGCAGTAGGGTGATGCGGTTTTTCGCACCGCCCCATTGAGGAGGTTGACGGGCTTTGCCAGGCCCGCTCACTCCCCGCCGCCACGCCTCCCTTGCGCGCCCCGCCTCTTGCGAAGCCGGGCCTTTTGGCGGGGTTGTCCCGCCGGGATGCGCGACCGCGTTCTGGTCTGCGCAGTAGCAACCATAACCCTCTGGGTAACTGCGTCGGTCCGCAGGTCGAAACTTCCTGGGGACCTGACTCGGCTCAACCGCGGTTTCTAATCGCGTCTCGCCGCTCAGCTCCTGATTCGTGCTGAACTGGACCGGTCACGACACCGGCCAGAGGAGCTGGTGATATCTGCCTGCACCACGCGTTGCCACGTGGGAGGGGAGGGCGACACCAGCTGTCGCCGACCTTTCCCCGGTCGCCCGGGATTATCCCAGTCGCGCTCGCCGCAAACCGTTTCAGGCCGCTGCACTACGACTGTTCTATCAAGGAACAACATCAACCTAGGTGCCGCCGGTGAAAATGAAAGCAGTTGTTCTGCACAACTTCTGCACCGCGCGGACCGGTGAATAAGTTGGGGACAATCTCATTCACCGGTTATTCACCTCCGGCCTTGCCAGCCGCCGCGAGAGCCGGACGCTGTCCGCTCGATGCCCGTCCGCGATCTGCCCATCTACGAGCTTGAGCCTGCCGTCGTCTCCGCCCTGCGCGCGGAGGGCCGGCTGATCGTGCAGGCGCCGACGGGCTCGGGCAAATCCACGCAGATCCCGCAGATGCTGCTGGCGCACGGTTTCCTCGATGGCGGCGAGGTGGTGGTGCTGCAGCCGCGCCGTCTTGCCGCCCGGCTGCTGGCCAAGCGCGTGGCCGAGGAGGCCGGGACGAAGCTGGGCGACGTGGTGGGTTATCAGATCCGGCTGGAATCCCGTGTGAGCGCGCACACACGCATCCGCTTTGTGACGGAGGGCATCCTCCTGCGGCAGATGTCGTTCGACACTACGTTGCGCGGGGTGAACGTGCTGGTGTTCGACGAGTTTCATGAGCGCCACCTCTACGGCGACATCTCGCTGGCCCGCGCATTGCAGATCCAGCGAACCAGCCGGCCGGACCTGAAGATCGTCGTGATGTCGGCCACCCTCGATACCGCCGTGCTGCGGGATTATCTGGCGCCCTGCGAGGTGCTGACCTCGCAGGGGCGGACTTTTCCGGTGCGGATCGAATATCTGCCGAAACCGGCCAACTTCGAGGCCGACCCCGTGTGGAGCGTGGCCGCCCGGGAATGCGAGCGCATCGCCGCGGAAACCTCGGGCGACCTGCTCGTGTTCATGCCGGGCGCCTACGAAATCAGCCGCACCGTGCAGGAAGTGCAGGGGTCGCACGGCCTGCGGGGGTTTGCCTGCTTCCCGCTGCACGGCGAATTGCCGCCCGACCAGCAGGACCGCGCCGTGGCCCGCTACGACACCCGGAAGATCATCGTTTCGACGAACGTCGCCGAGACCTCGTTGACCATTGACGGCGTGACGGTCGTCGTGGACTGCGGGCTGGCGCGGGTCGCGCGCTTCGACCCGCACCGCGGCATCAACACGCTGCTGATCGAGAAGATCTCGGTCGCGAGCGCAGACCAGCGTGCCGGGCGCGCCGGCCGCACCGCGCCGGGCGTCTGCGTGCGGCTCTGGACCGAACGCGAGCACGCCCAGCGTGCATTGCAGGAGTTGCCCGAGGTAAAGCGGCTCGATCTGGCGGAAGTGGTGCTCACGCTCAAGGCCAGTGGAATCGACGACGTCGCAAGCTTCCCCTGGTTGGAGAAACCCGATCCGCGGGGGTTGGAGCGGGCGGAGACGCTGCTGGCGGATTTGGGAGCTTTGGCTGGGCCGGCCAGGACGATCACCGATCTTGGCCGGCGGATGCTCAAGTTTCCCGTGCACCCGCGCTATGCCCGCATGTTTCTGGCCGCGCAGGAACGGGGCTGCGTGCGTTCGGTGGCGCTGATGGCCGCCCTCACGCAGGGACGTAATTTTCTCCTGCGCGGCGTGGACCGGCGCACGGAGGAGGCGCGGACGGACCTGTTCGGCGAGGAGCACGAGAGCGATTTTTTCCTGCTCATGCGGGCCTGGCGCTATGCGGACAAGGCGAACTACGCCATGGACGCCTGCCGCCGGCTGGGCATCCATGCGCAGGGCGCCCGGCAGGTCGGCCCGCTCTTCGAGCAATTCCTGCAGATCGCGGAAAAGGAAGGCCTCGACATCGCGGAGCGGCGGGTGGACGGAGCGGCGGTGCGCAAATGCGTGCTGGCGGGCTTCTCCGACCAACTGGCCCGGCGGCTCGACCGCGGCACCTTGCGCTGCGAGCTCGTGCACGGGCGACGCGGCTTGCTGGCGCGGGAGAGCTGCATCCAGCAGGCAGTCCTGCTGGTCGCGGCCGAGATCAGCGAGATCGGGGGCCGGGGCGGCGAGGTGAACGTGCTGCTGTCGCTGGCCACCGCCGTCGAGGAAGTCTGGCTGAAGGAGATTTTCCCCGACGATCACTGCGAGACGCGCGCCGTGGTTTATGACGAGACGATGAAACGCGTCGTCTCGCGCCGTGAGCGCCGTTTCCGCGACCTTGTGCTGGAGGCCAAGGCGGGCAGCGACGATTCGCCGCTCAACGAGGCGGCGGCCTTGCTGACGCAGGAAGTGCTGGCCGGCCGCATCAGGCTGGAGGCGTGGGACGAGACGGTGGAGCAGTGGATCATCCGCGTGAACCGGCTGGCGGAGTGGTTTCCCGAGCTCGAGGTCAACCCGCTCACCGACGCGGACCGGGCAACCCTCATCGAGCAGATCTGTTACGGGGAGATGAGTGCGCGCGACGTGAAGGACAAGCCGGTCATGCCCGTGCTGCGCGACTGGCTCACGGCCGAGCAACTGGCCGTGATGGACGATTATTTGCCGGAGCGGCTCACCATGGCCAACGGCCGGAAGGCAAAGCTGCGTTACGCGAAGGAGGGTCCGCCGATCCTCAGCGCCCGCATCCAGGAACTCTACGGGGTGAACGCCACCTTCACCCTCGGCCACGGCCGTGTGCCGGTCAAAATCGAGGTGCTCGCGCCGAACCACCGCCCCATCCAGGTCACGGACGACCTGTCGAATTTCTGGCGCGAACAGTATCCGAAAATCAAAACCGAACTCTCCCGCCGCTATCCGCGGCATGAGTGGCGGTAACGCCAACCACGCATGCTCGGCCCCCTCGACCATCCTGCCGGACCGCCGCCCGGCGTCATCATTGATCGCAGTCCGGATGCGGCGCGCATCTACTTCGGCTCCCCGGGCCTTGCGGTGCTGCCCGACGGAAGCCTGCTGGCCTCGCACGACTGGTTCGGTCCGGGCACGGAAAACAACGAGGTCACCGTGCATCACTCCCGGGACGGCGGACGGTCTTGGGCAACGGTTGCCCGTCTGCGACCGTTGTTCTGGCCCTCGCTGTTCGTGCATCGCGGGGCGGCCTATCTGCTGGGCAACGCCGGCTTCTATGGCGAAGTGGTCATCCGGCGTTCCGACGATGGCGGCCGCACCTGGACGGAGGCCGGGGATGCCGCTTCAGGCATCCTGCGGCCGGGCCGGAATCACGGGGCACCGGTGCCCGTGGTGGTGCATGCCGGCCGGATCTGGCGCGGGCTCGAGGCCGTGGAGGGTGACGAGAACTGGCCGCGGCATTTTCATTCAATGGTCATGTCCGCGCCGGAGGAGGCCGACCTGCTGCAGTCCAAAAACTGGACTTTCACCCCGCCGTTGCCGTTCGACCGCGGCTGGATCCCCGGTGAACGCCCGGGCTGGCTGGAGGGCAACGTCGTCGTCGCGCCCGACGGCTCAATGCGCAATCTTTTGCGCACACATGCCGCGCCCGGCATCAACGACCCGTTGCCGTTGCCCGGGGCGCTGGCGCACATCCCGCGGTGGGAACTGGCCGCACTCACACGCGTGGCGGCCGACGGGCGGAGACAGAGGTTCGATCCTGCGCAGGACTTCATCCACTTTCCCGGATCCCAGTCCAAGTTTACGGTCCGCTTCGATCCGGTCGGCGGAAGGTATTGGTCGCTGGTGCAGAAAATCACCAACCCGCATGCCGGTTACGACTCGCGCCACAGTCCCTACCACCAGCGCAACGTGCTCATGCTCACCTCGTCCGCCGATCTGGTGCACTGGCGGGAGGAGCGCCGGGTGCTGCGTTACCGCGAGGGCAGGGTGGTGTTTCCTGAAAGTCCCGTGGGCTTTCAGTATGCCGACTGGCAGTTCGACGGTCCCGACCTGATCGCTGTGCTGCGCACCGCTTGGGCAGAGGCCGCCAACTATCACGATGCCAACCACCTGATGTTTCTCCGGGTTCAAAATTTCCGGGATTCCGCGCCGGACGCTCCTGATCTCGGCACCGGGATCGGGGATGTCTGATTTCGCCTTTCTGCAAGCTTTGACAGAACCCGTCCGGGCATCGCAGGCTGGATTCATGGTCCGACGCATTCTTTTCCCGGCGTTCCTGATCCTCGCGGCCGGTTGCAGCAAGGCCCCCACGGGTTCCAGCATTGATGAAATCGGAGCGGCCTACGCCTTGGCGGTGACCGACGGTCAGCAGCTTCTGCACCTTGCACCGCATGTGCATCCGGACCTGCAGGCACGTCTCGCCGAAGCGCCGATGCTGGGCAACCGGGTGCCGTCCAGTCCGCAAACGCTCGACAGCCGTGCGCTTCGCCCGGTCACGGCCGCCGAGTTGGCCGAGCTGGCGCCATTTTTCGAGTTTCCGGTGGCCCCGACACATGTGCTGGAGTTCACGGTCACGCAAAGGCCGGATGCAAAGACCACGATCACCCGGCGCGAGCCGCTGCATCTGCGGGCCGAGGGGGCCGGATATTTTGTGGTCTTCGGCCTGCTTCGTTCCACCCCGGCGGCTCCCGCGGCCCCGCCGGCGGAGGGTTATACGTTTGCCGAACGCGATGGACTGTGGCGGCACCTTTGGGAATTGCGAGCGGCGACCGGAGCGACCGCGGCCCATCGCCTGGAGGTGCGTGAAGCCGGCACCGATCGCATCATCGCAGTCCTGCTGACTGCGGAACAAGTGCGGCCGGTGCTTGCGGCCGGGGATGCCGTGATCTTCCGCTTGTGGTCAAAGGGCGCCGCCGCCCCGCACGATCCCAGCGCGGTCGGCGGCAGCAACGTGCCGTTTGCCTACCAGGCCGGCCGGCAGGCCGGCTCCGACCTCTTCTCCGTTCGTGAAGTTCAGCTCACGGGCTACGAGCCCGTGCGGCAGCCGGTGTTTGCCGACAACCGCATGGCACTGGCCGCGTTTGCCGGGGAAATTGATGGCGCCCGCCGGACCTACGTCGTCGAGTGGGTGCGCGAAGAGGATGCGCCGGGACGCAACTTTTAACCCCAAGCCCCAATGCCAAAATCCAAAGCAACCTACGCGGATGGCTTCGTCATCCCGGTCCCCGTGAAGAAACTCGCCGTTTACCGCCGCGTGGCGGCCAAGGCCGGTCGCATCTGGCGCGAATACGGCGCGCTGGATTACAAGGAATGTGTCGGCGATGATCTGCAAAACGCATTCGGCGTGCCCTTCAAAAAACTCGCCGGAGCGAAGGCGGGCGAAACCGTTGTCTTCTCGTGGATCACCTACCGGTCCCGCGCGCATCGCGACCGCGTGAACGCCAAGATCATGCAGGACCCGCGCATCCTCGCGATGTGCGGTCCGAAGCACGCACCCTTTGACCCGCAGCGCATGGCTTACGGCGGATTCAGGATTTTCGTCTCCTGCTGAACGTGCCTGCGGCTCAGGCGGCCGGTTCCACGCCCGGTCGTTTCACCCACGCAGCGAAGGCTGCGGCGGTGAAGAACATGATCAGGCTGTAGGCGACGGCGGGGATGGAGATCACGGCGCTGCCGAGCACGTTGAGCGCGATGAAGATCGCCAGCGTGCCGTTGTGGATACCGATCTCCATCGCGATGGCGATGGCCTGGCGCCGGGGCAGGGCCATCGCACGCGGCAGCAGATAACCCGCGGCGAGGCTCAGCACGTTGAAGAGCAGGCACACCAGGCCGACCGTCGCAAAATAGCCGGGCAGGCGCTCCCATTCCTGCACCACGGCCGCGGCGATGACGCCGGCCAGCACCAGCACGGAAAATGCCCGCACCGGCCGGTCCATCCGGGCAGCGAAACCCGGTGCCTTGCGCCGGACCGTCATGCCGATCAACACCGGCACAAGGATGATGACCGCGACCTCGATCACCTTGACGAACGGCGGCGGCACGTAGTTGCCCGCGCCCATGAAGTGCAGGAGTGAAAGGTTGAGCACGATGGGCAGCGTGACGAGGCAGAGGATGCTGTTCGTGGCTGTGAGCGTGATGTTCAGCGCCACGTCGCCCTTGGCGAGGTGGCTGTAGATGTTGGCGGTGGCGCCGCCGGGCGAGGCGGCGAGCAGCATGAGGCCGACCGCCAGCTCGGGCGGCAGGTCGAAGAGCTTGGCGAGGACGAAAGCCACGCCGGGCAGGAGGATCACCTGGACGCCCAGCCCGAGGAAGACCGGACGGGGCATCGTGGCGATCCGGCGGAAATCATCGGCGGTGAGGCCGAGGCCGAGCCCGAGCATGACGATGCCGAGCGCGAGGGGCAGGAGCAGGTTGGTGAGCAGGGATGCTTCCATGGGGTGGCCGGGGTGGGCTGGGGTGCGGCGAGTCAGGTGGAAGTCGCGTGGGGCGGCAATTCCGGAAATCAGGATGCGCCGCGGAATTTGCCGTGACCGCGTTCCGGCCCTGCGGCTAGCCTGCCGGGCATGCTCATCGCCACCGAGGTTTTGCAGCGGCACCTTTCGGATCCGCGATGGATCGTGTTTGACTGCCGGCACGACCTCATGGACCACGCGCGGGGCGCGCGGCTGTATGCGGAGAACCACATGCCGGGGGCATTTTTTGCCCCGGTGGAGACCGCACTGTCGGGCGCCAAAACCGGCACCAATGGACGTCACCCTTTGCCCTTGCCGGACGACTTTGCGGATTTCCTTCGCCGGCACGGAGTCACCGCGGACACGCAGATCGTGGCCTACGACGATGTCGGCGGGCAGTATGCCGCGCGGCTCTGGTGGCTGGCGCGCTGGATCGGCCTGCGGCGGGTGGCGGTGCTCGACGGCGGTCTGCCCAAGTGGCTGGCGGAGGGCCGCCCGGTCACGCCCGAGCCGTCCGCCGTCCGTGCTCCGGGCAACGTGACGGCGCAGGCCGACATGGGACTCGTCCGCCCGGCGGCCGAAGTGGCGGCGCTGGCCGGCCGCGGGCTCGTGATTGATGCCCGGGCGCCGGAGCGCTACCGCGGCGAAACCGAGCCCATTGACCGCGTCGCCGGGCGGATTCCCGGCGCGGTGAACCGTTTCTTCAAACTCAACCTCAATGCCGACCTCACGCTCCGGCCGGCGGAGGAACTGCGGGCGGAGTTTGTCCGCCTGCTCGCCGGCCGTGATCCGGCGGAAGCCGTGCACCAGTGCGGCTCGGGCATCACCGCCTGCGCCAACCTCCTCGCGATGGAGCATGCGGGGCTGGGCGGTTCGCGGCTCTATCCCGGCTCGTGGAGCGAGTGGATCGCCGATCCCGCCCGGCCGGTGGCGCGGGGTTGAGGCCACTTTGCTGCTGCATTCCCCGGTTCCCCGGACAAAATCTCTGTATGACCCTCAAACAGGTGATGGCGGCGTTGCAGGCCAAGGGGAGTGAGCCGATCAAGCGGATCCTCATGAAGCACGGCGCCAAGGAGCCGTTCTTCGGGGTGCGCATCGGCGACATGAAGCCGCTCGCGAAGCAGCTCAAGGGCCGGCAAGACCTCGCGCTCGAACTCTACGCGACCGGCAACGGCGACGCCCAGTATCTCGCCGGCATGATCGCCGACGGCCGGCTCATGACCAAGGCGCAGCTCGACGGGTGGGCGAAGACCGCCGCGTGGGACATGATTTCCGGCACGACCGTGCCCTGGGTGGCTTCCGAACATCCCGACGGCGCGGCGCTCGCGCTCAAGTGGATCGCCGCGAAAAACGAGCAGACCGCCCGCGCCGGCTGGAGCGCGCTCGCCGCGCTTGCCGCCACGCGGCCTGATGCGGAACTGCCGCTGCCCGACTATGCCCGTCTGCTGAAAAACCTCCCCCGCGACCTGCCCAAGGCCACCGGCGGCGTCCGTTATACAATGAACAACTTCGTCATCGCCTGCGGCACCTACCTCGCGCCGCTTGCCGCGCAGGCCATCGCCACGGCGCGGGCCCTTGGTCCCGTGCAGGTGGACATGGGTGGCACCGAGTGCAAGGTGCCCGAGGCGGAAAGCTACATCCTGAAAGCCCGCCGCGGCGCGCCCGTCGCGCCCAAACGCAAGACCGTGCGGTGCTGAGAATGACGCGTTCCGGGCTTGGCACCGCCGCCGCCGGGCGCATACGAATGCGGCCATGCCCCCAAGTGCGTTTGCCGAAGAGCGCGACCTGAGTTTCCAGCCGGTGGTCAATCCCGCCCCGCGCGTCCTCACCCGCGAGCAGGTCGCCTTCTACAACTCCCATGGTTACGTCGCGCCGTTCCGCGCCTACGCGCCGGCCGAGGCCGCCCGCAACCGCGCCTATTTCGACGACCTTCTCGCCAAGGTGCAGTCCGCCCGCAAGGACCTCGACGCCTATTCCATCAACGGCTACCATGTCTGCTGCGCCGGCCTGCACGACATCGTCACGCATCCGGTCATCCTCGACCACGTGCAGGACCTCATCGGTCCGGACATCGTCTGCTGGGGCACTCATTTCTTCTGCAAGGTCGCACACGACCCGCGCAAGGTCGCCTGGCACCAGGATGCGTCCTACTGGCCGCTCACGCCCGCCCGCACCGTCACCGTGTGGCTGGCGATCGACGATGCCGACCGGGAAAACGCCGCGATGATGTTCCTGCCCGGCACGCACACGCGCGGCCATCTGAAGTGGCGGCAGGTCAGCGGCCCGGCGGTGCTGAACCAGGAAATCGAGAACACCGCGCAGTTTGGCGAGCCGGTCTTCGATGAACTCAAGGCCGGCGAATTTTCACTGCACGCCGACATGCTCGCGCACGGCTCGAATCCGAACACCTCCGACCGCCGCCGCTGCGGGCTGACGCTGCGCTATTGTCCGCCGACGGTGCGCGCCCTTGATCCCCGCTGGGCCCGGGGAGCGGTGCTCTGCCGCGGCCAGGATGCCGCCGGCAACTGGGTGCACAACCCGCGCCCGCCGGGCGAGGATGTGAACGTCATCATCCAGGCCATCGGGGCGAACTGAGTCTCATTCTGGCGAGTCGGCGCTGAGTTTTGCCGCGGATTGCACGGAACTACGCAGGGGCAAGCCCCGTCCGAATACCAGCTTAACGTGCCTGGGCGCCCATGCGCGGTTTCACCTGCACCTGGCAGGTGCCGGCTCAGTTTACGCCGCGGGCTTTCAGGAGGGCAGCGAGTTCGACCGGATCGGCCGTGCCCTTGATGGTATTGAGGTGGCTGAGGACGGCCATGCGGTCATCGGGGCCGCAACTGGAGATTTCGATCATCCAGTCCTCGGTCTTGTCGGCGACCGCGACGACCTCGTCCGACCAGGCAATGACCTCGGCGGCTTCCACGAAGCCCTGGGTGATGCCTTGGATAAAAAACTCCGCCTTTGTCCGATAATTCATGGCATGACTCTCCGGGGAGCATTCGAGTCTGCCAAGCGCGAAAGCGGGTGTCCGCGTCCCACTTGCTATTTCCGTCGTCCGACATTCTTTGCCGCTTTCCGTTTCACCCATGCCGCACGAAGCCCTCTTCACCCCCGTCCAACTCGGCGCCATCGCCCTCCCGAACCGCATCGTCATGGCGCCCCTCACGCGCTGCCGGGCCGATGCCAACCATGTGCCGACCGACATCATGGCGGATTACTACGCGCAGCGCGCCGGGGCCGGGCTGATCATCGCCGAGGCCACGATGGCAATGGAGGGCAACTCCGCCTTTGGCGGCCGCGAGCCGGGCCTGTATTCCGCCGCGCAGGTGGCCGGTTGGAAAAAGGTCACCGATGCCGTGCATGCCCGGGGCGGGCGCATCCTCGCGCAGCTCTGGCATGGCGGGCGTGCCTGCCACTCGCTGCTCAACGCCGGCGCGCAGCCGGTCGCGCCGAGCCCGCTGCGGATCGAGAACGACGAGACGCACACGCCGCAGGGCAAGAAACCCTACGAGGTGCCGCGCGAACTGCGCGACGACGAGCTGCCGGGCATCGTGGCCGGTTTTGCCCGCGCGGCGGAGAACGCGAAGGCCGCCGGGTTCGACGGGGTCGAGGTGCATGGCGCCAACGGCTACCTGCTCGACGAATTCCTGCGCGACGGCAGCAACCACCGCACCGCTCCCTACGGCGGACCGATCGCCAACCGGGCGCGGCTGCTGCTGGAGGTGGTTGACGCCGTCGTGGGCGTCTGGGGTCGGGACCGGGTGGGGGTGCGCATCTCGCCGCTCAACAGCTATAATTTCATGTTGGATAGCGACCCGGTCGCGTTGACCCGGCATGTCGCCAGCGAGCTGAACGCGCGCGGCATCGCCTTCCTCGACCTGATGCGCGGCGATTTCTTCGGCGTGCAGCAGGGTGACGTCGTCACGCCGGCGCGTGCGGCCTTCAAGGGATCGCTGCTCGTGGGCATGGGCTTTGGGCCGGAGGAGGCCGAGCAGACCGTCCAAAGCGGCACGGCCGCTGCGATCGTTTTCGGTCATCACTTCATCAGCAATCCCGATCTGCCTGCCCGCGTGCGCGCCGGCGTGCCGCTAGTGGAGCCGGACAGCAAGACCTTCTACAGTCCGGGCCCGCGCGGCTACACGGATTACCCCGTGATGGGCGCGGTGTGATCCGGTTGAATTTCTGGCAAAAGTTTTAGCTCCCAAACTGCGAAACGTGGCCTGACTCCATCCGTCTGCCTTAGCTGTTCTCAACAAGGTCGAAACACTTAAAGCCTGACTCCTTCTGCAGTCTTTTCGAATCTGCCAAGTGCGAAAACGGGTGTCTGCGAATCAAGCCACTCAAGAGTCAGTCAGGCACCTTTGACGGGAAGGTAGGGGCCGACCTCCGTGGCGGCCCGGTCAGTCGGCGTATCGTTTCCGGCCCGCCCGGAGGGCGGACCCTACCTGTCTGTCTGCGGCTCGACGTGACCAGTGCCTGACAGGTTCTAGGCGGTCTTGGTTAGTTTTCGTCCGATCAGGACGGCAAGCCATGCCATGGGGAGATAGGCGGCAATCAGATCGAGGCAGATAAACCAAACCGGGGCCGGGATCATGAAGGTGGCGGCGATACCACCGGCCAGATAGACGGCTCCAATGACGAACGCATACACCTTCCGGCAACTGGCCGCGATGAGATACGCGACAGTCGCACCGACCAAGGTCCCGAGCGCATGGGCCAGGAAGGGAAAAACAAAGTGCTTTGGTTCGAAGAGGTGAATCGAAGCACGAATGCTCTCAGCATCGCCCACGTTAACCCCGGCCGGCGGCGCGATCACCTGAGGACCCAGCAGAACCAGTCCCATGTTCACGCAGCCGCCAACGACAAGCCCAACCACGATGGCCAGTATGCCTCTGAGGATTTTCATAGGGCATCGATCAGGTATGACGGCCGTGCTGCAGGCGCAAGCGGGAACAGGATGACATACCCTTGGGATGTGGATATGTTCGTGGAGCAATGATAGATGAGGCTGGATGTCCGCAAAGTTTACCCACCAAAGGAGGGTTTGCCTGCGCGATTATCTGGGGGCTTGCAGGGGAACTCGAAGGACTCAGTGGCGAGCCAAGCCTCCGACATCATTGGTTTGTAGATACCTAACGCCTAACGGCCAGACCCCATCTGACTGGCGCCCCCATCCGTTTGCCCAGCTCGTTAGTGTGCTGCGCTTCTTGGTCTGGCACCAGTGCGGTCAGTCAAGAGTCAACACGTGACGTCCTTCGTGGGCCCCTAAAAGCGATAGTGTGCTCATGCAGTGGGCTTCGTCGTGTTCACAAAGGTGAGAAAACTCTGAGCAAGTATTCGCTCGAGCCAGACAATTGGTGGGGCTCTATCCTCATTCACAAATAGCTCCATGGACGCGAATACGCTCATTCGAGAGCTTGTTCCTAACAGAGCGGAATCGCGAATTGGCGTGGCCGTGTGCACATATCCACTTCGTGTCGCGTATGCCAATTTGATAGCCGCATCCTCATCAGCCACTTTGAAAATCTGCGCAGAATCCTCAAAATTGAATATCCACGGTGCGCTAGTATGGCCGGCACCATATTTTTTCAGAAATAATGCGAAAAGCTCACCACGTTGTTTATGCCGAATCGAATCAGTTGCAGTGAGGCAGAGAGCTTTAATCTGATCTGCTGGAAGACCCAATTTAGAAGCGGCTGCCTGTAAGTTTTGGCTGATTCTCAAATCCAATCTTTCCTGCTCACTTCTCTCAACAGAAGGAAACGCTGCATGCGCCAAAGCATCGGCAGCAAAAATAAAGCACAGATATGAAATATCAGGCTGATCAAACAATAGCTCTAACCCACGGTGATATGAACGTGCAGCATCGATGATCTTCTTCGCTTGAGGGTGCTTTCCAATTTGAAGCAGAAACAGCCGCAGCTTTTCTGGGGAGACTCCTACGGCCTCAGGGTTCGGATTATGAAATGTCGTTCCATCTACGCTGGTTAGGCTGTTTAGCGGTAGTTTTGACCAAAATGCAGCCTGTTTGCTCGATGAAACGATAGGTATCGGCAATCGCTTCAATATCGGGTGCGCAGGAATCCAATCGGAAGTCTCAACGGTATTTGGCCCGCAGTGTGTAACGAGGCGCCGTAGATAAATGCTCAATAGAGCTACTATCCCGTCAACGATTTCACGGTGGTGTGCATACATCACAGTCTGCACACCTGAGGTGCGGGCTTTTTCGCGAACCGATATGCGAAGGACCAATTCCTGTGGATATTCCGAAAACGGCAGTGCCGCGGTCAGTAGTTCAACGGGCTCAAGTAGCAATATACGCCCGAGGTCAGACCTAGACGCATCACCTAGCAGGTCGGCGTTGTAGCCGCAGCCGCTGAGCAACAAGCGATGTTCATAGGTAAGCGGGCCAGTAGCAGCCTGATTTTTCGCCCACTCGGCGAGGAACTCGGTTGTAGCACACCATTGAGCCATCGGCGAAACTCACTGATCAATCGCTGGTTGGCCGCCGATGGCAAATTCTTCTAAAGTTCCCCGAGAATTTGATTCAGCGTGGAGCTAGGACGAAGCGCAGCGGAAGCCTTCGCGTCGTCGGGCTGGTAGTAGCCGCCGACGTCGGCGGGCTTGCCCTGCACGGCGATCAGCTCGCTGACAATCTGCTTTTCCGCGGCGGCGAGTTTCTCCGCGATCGGTTTGAAGATGGTCTGCAGTCCGTGGTCCGTGGTCTGGTTCGACAGAGCCTCAGCCCAGTAGAGGCACAGGTAGAAGTGCGAGCCGCGGTTATCAATCGTGCCGAGCTTGCGGCCGGGGGACTTGTCGTGCTCCAGGAACTTGCCGTTGGCGGTGTCGAGCGTGTCGGCGAGAACCTTGGCCTTGGCGTGTTTTTGCGTGATGGCGAGGTGCTCGAAGGACGCGGCGAGGGCGAAGAATTCGCCGAGGCTGTCCCAGCGCAGGTAGTTCTCCTGCTGGAATTGTTCGACGTGCTTCGGGGCGGAGCCGCCGGCGCCGGTCTCGAAGAGGCCGCCGCCGTTCATGAGTGGGACGATGGAGAGCATCTTGGCGCTGGTGCCGACCTCAAGGATGGGGAAAAGGTCGGTGAGGTAGTCGCGGAGCACATTGCCCGTGACGCTGATCGTGTCTTGGCCGGCCTTGAGGCGGACGAGGGTGGCCTCGCAGGCGGCGGCCGGGGCGAGGATCTTGAGGTCGAGGCCGGTGGTGTCGTGGTCCTTCAGGTATTTTTCGACCTTGGCGATGAGCTGCGCGTCGTGGGCGCGGTTGCGGTCGAGCCAGAAGATGGCGGGCGTGTTGCTCAGGCGGGCACGGTTGACGGCGAGCTTCACCCAGTCCTGCACCGGGGCGTCCTTGGTCTGGCAGGCGCGCCAGATGTCGCCCTCGGCCACCTGATGCTCAAGCAGGGTCTGGCCGGCTTCGGTAACAATGCGGATGGTGCCGGCGGCGGGGGCGACGAAGGTCTTGTTGTGGGAGCCGTATTCCTCGGCGGCCTGGGCCATGAGGCCGACGTTGGGGACGGTGCCCATGGTCTTCGGGTCGAAGGCGCCGTGCTTTTTGCAGAAATCAATCGTGGCGGCATAGACGCCGGCGTAGGAGCTGTCGGGGATGACGCAGAGGGCGTCGGCGGTCTTGCCGGCGCGGTCATACATCTTGCCGCCGGCGCGGATCATCGCGGGCATGGAGGCATCAATGATGACGTCGGAGGGGACGTGGAGGTTGGTGATGCCCTGGTCGGAGTTGACCATGGCGACCTGCGGACCGGCGGCGTAGGCGGCCTGAATGTCGGCCTCGATCGCGACTTTTTTGTCGGCCGGGAGCTTCTGGAGCTTTTCGACGAGATCGCCGAAGCCGTTGTTCAGGTCCACGCCGAGTTCGGCGAAGGTGGCGGCGTGCTTGGCGAGGAGGTCTTTGAAGAAGACGCGGACGCAGTGGCCGAAAAGGACGGGGTCGGAGACCTTCATCATCGTGGCCTTGAGGTGGAGCGAGAACAGCACGCCGTCGGCCTTGGCCTTGGCGATCTGCTGCTCGTAGAAGGCCACGAGGGCGGCCTTGCTCATCTTGGTGGCATCTAGGATCTCGCCGGCCTTGAGGGAGAGTTTCGGGAGAAGCACCTTCACGGCACCGTCGGTGCCGACGAACTCGATCTTCGCAGTGGTCGCGGCGGCGAGGGTGGTGGACTTCTCGTTGGAGCGGAAGTCGTCCTTGCCCATGGTGGCGACGGAGGTCTTGGAGTCGGGCGACCACTTGCCCATGGAGTGCGGGTGGGCCTTGGCGTAGTCCTTGACGGCCTTGGGCGCGCGACGGTCGGAGTTGCCCTCGCGGAGGACGGGGTTCACAGCGGAACCCTTCACCTTGTCGTAGCGGGCCTTGATGTCCTTTTCGGCGTCGGTTTTGGGAGTCTCCGGATAATCCGGCACGGCATAACCGTGGGCCTGGAGCTCGGCGATGGCCTCCTTGAGCTGCGGGACGGAGGCGGAGATGTTGGGCAGCTTGATGATGTTGGCCTCGGGCTTTTTGGCCAGTTCGCCGAGTTCGGCGAGGTGGTCGGCCTGCTGCTGGTGGGCCGGGAGCTTGTCGGCGAAGGCGGCGAGGATGCGGCCGGCCACGGAAATGTCGCGGGTCTCGACGTTGATGCCGGCGTGCTTCGTGAAGGCCTGCACAATCGGCAGGAGGGAATAGGTGGCGAGCGCCGGGGCTTCGTCGGTCTTCGTGTAGATGATGGTGGGGGCGGACATGATGATGGTTGGCGTTGAGCGATAAGCCGTAAGCAATAAGCGTCGGGTGACGCCGTGACAATGTGAGCCCGCCAGTCAAGAGGGCAGGGCCGGGCACGGTCAAAGGCAATTTGCGCTAAGGGAAAAGCGCCACTGAGCGGAGAATTCGTTGCGATAGACGGCTTGGAGCTTGCGACCGACAGATGGGGTGTTATACCTACGGTCGTCGGCCGTAGCCCGACACCACCCCAAACCCCATGGCAGGCGCGATTCTCCTATTTTTGTCCGGTCTGCTGCTGGGTGCCATGGGGGGTGCGTTGGGTTATCATCTCTGGCAGGCGCGGCAGCCGAAAGGCCCGGAAGTGAAGGATGCGCCGTTGCCGCCGACGGGCGGGACCTCGGATCCGTTTGCGCAACACTGGTCGCAGAAGCTGCTCGAGCTGTTGGACTGGCGGGTGTTTCGCGATGTCGTGGCGGCCTACATCCGGCAACTCGGTTTTGAGGTGAAGGCGCGCGCACCCGATGCCAACGGCGTGATCGAGCTGGAGGGCTTTGATCCCGCGACGGGCAAGCCGGCGATGCTGGTGCGCTGCCAGGCTTGGGACCGGGAGCTTGTGGATGATCGCGCGGTGCTCGATCTGCATGCGGCGATGGCGGCCGCGGGCGTGACCCAGGGTGCGTATCTCACGACGGGGCGGTTCACGCCGGCAGCGGTGACGGCCGTCGCCGCCCACAACATCGATCTGGTGAGCGGCAGCGAACTGCTGGAGCGCGTCGGTCAACTGCCGCTGGCCGCGCAAAACCACCTGTTAAACCTCGCCACAGAGGAGCACTACGCGATGCCGACCTGCCCGATCTGCAACGTGAAGATGGTCCGGCGGATGACGGTGACGGCCGGTCGGCCGGGAGTGTATTTCTGGGGCTGCCGCAATTTCCCCCGCTGCGAACGAACTTTCCCGGCCGTTTGAGCCGGCGGATTGTCACAAATATGTAAACGCTGGGCCGGGCGGGCGATTAGGTTGAACGCTCCCGGTGGTGGCCGCGTCTGACCGGGTGTAGTCAGTGTAGTGTAGTCTGAGTTGGTTTGCTTGGTGTTAGGGTAAGGGCCGCCCAGGGGTGGGCGGCCCTTTTTATGTCTCCAAGTCGGGCGGAATGCGGCGTTTACAAGCCCGCCCGTATGGGCAGACTGCCTGACACCCCATCCGGCGCAGGCCCGCCGGGCCCCATGTCAAACCGCCAATACGACCTGATTGTGATCGGCTCCGGTCCCGCCGGCGAAAAAGGCGCGGCGCAGGCGGCGTATTTTGGGAAAAAAGTCGCCCTCATCGAACGCGAGCCCGTGCTCGGCGGCGCCGCGGCCAACACTGGCACGCTGCCCTCGAAGACGCTCCGCGAGACCGCGCTCTACCTCTCGGGTTTTCGTCAGCGCGGGCTCTACGGCGTCAACATGAGCTTCAAGGAGCAGGTGACGGCGCGGGATTTCCTCTTTCGCGAGCGCCAGGTGCAGCAGGCCGAGCAGCGCCGCATCAGCGCCAACCTCAAGCGGCACCGGGTGGACCTGCTCAAGGGCCATGCGGCTTTTGTGGACGGGCATACCGTGAGGCTCGAAAACCGTGACGCGCCGCCGGTGGACCTGACAGCGGATTACATCCTCATCGCGACGGGCTCGCGGCCGTTTCGCCCCGAGGTATTTCCATTTCACGACGCCCGTGTCTATGATTCCGACACTATCCTCAACCTGCACGACATCCCGAAGGAGATGCTGGTCGTGGGTGGCGGCGTCATCGGCTGCGAATACGCCTGCATGTTCGCCGCGCTGGGCATCCGCGTCACCCTCCTGGAGGGGCGCGACCGGCTGCTGACCTTCCTCGACGCCGAGGTCGCACAACTGCTCACGCGCTGCATGATCGAGATGGGGGTGGACGTGCGCTTCAACGAAACCGTGACGGCGGTGGCCGCCGCGCCCGCGCAGCTCACCGCCACGCTCGCCTCGGGCGCCCGCCTCGGGGCGGACACGATTCTCGTCGCGGCCGGGCGGAGCGGGAACACCGACACCCTCAACCTGCCCGCCGCCGGTCTCGCGGCTGGCAAGCGCGGCACGATCGACGTCAACGCCCACTACCAGACCGTCGTGCCACACATCTACGCCGCGGGCGATGTCGTCGGGTTCCCCGCGCTCGCGGCGACGTCGATGGAGCAGGCGCGCGTGGCGATGGTCCACGCCTTCGACCTCAAATACAAAACCAAGGTCGCGCCGATCCTGCCCTACGGCATCTACACGATCCCGGAATGCTCGATGGCGGGCGAGACCGAGAACGGCCTCGCGCAGAAGGGCGTGCCGTGCATCGCCGGTGTCGCGCACTACGACACCAATGCCCGCGGTCAAATCATCGGCGCGCGGCATGGCTTCCTGAAGCTGCTTTTTGCGCCCGACACCATGAAACTCCTCGGCGTGCACGCCATCGGCGAGCAGGCGACCGAGCTGGTCCACACCGGACTTGTGGCTCTGCATGCGGGGGCGACGGCCGACCTGTTCATCGAGACCTGTTTCAACTACCCGACGCTCGGCGAGCTCTACAAATATGCGACCTACGACGCGCTGGGCCGCCGCGCGAAGCTGCGCGGCGAATCGCAGGCACCCTTCGACCCGGCCGCGGAGAAGTGACCCAATCGCCGCTTGCCCGGCCGCGGTCCGGCAGCTTTGCTGACGCACATGGACGAGGCGGAACTGGCCCGATACCGCACCCTGCTCGGGGTGACGGCCGGCGCGACGCCGGAGGAGCTGCGGCGCGCCTACGTGAACCGCAATTTCGCCCTCATCCGCGAGGGCACCGAGACGCAGCGGCGCGAATTGCACGCGGCGCACGAGACGCTGCAAGCCGCGCTCGCGGTCCCGGCGCCGCCGCGCCCGGAGTCCGCACCGTTGCCGGCGTCGCAGCCCGGACCGGCGGAGCCGGACGTTTCGGTGCTCATCGCGGAGGAACGCCGCAACCCGCTCACCGATTTCGAAAACGCAAAGACCACCATCCTCGCGCCGCCGCTGCTTTTCGGGCTGGCCTGGCTGCTGGTTGTCTCGCCGCTCGGGTTTTTCCTGAAAGGTTTCCATGTGTGGATGCACGAGCTCGGCCACGCGCTGCCGGCCTGGCTGTCGGGCCGGATGGCCGTGCCGCTGCCGCTGGGCTGGACCTCGGTCCGCGAGGAGTTCTCGCTCTTCGTTTACGCCGCGCTCTCGGCCCTGCTCCTTACGCTGCTGGTGGCCGGCTGGCGGGAGCGCCGCATCTGGGCGATCGTGATCGCCGTCGGCCTGCTCCTGCTGCAGAATCACATGACGTGGTTCATGCCGGAGCCGGCGCAGCAGTTCTGGTGGAGCGCCATCGGCGGCATTGCCGGCGAGTTTTGCCTGAGTGCGCTGGGCCTCGCGCTTTTCTTCATCCAGTTGCCGGAAAAGTTCCGCTGGGGCGCGTGCCGTTACCTGGTGTTTCTGCTCTGCGCGGCCTGCTTCATCCAGGCCTACCGGTTTTGGGGCGACGTTTACCGCGGGCTCGAGGACATTCCCTACGGCTCGATGATCCACGGCGAGGACGACCCCAACGGCGACCTCGACAAGCTCCGGCACGACCACGGCTGGACGCAGAGCCGAATCCGCCGGACCTTTTACGGCCTGGGCAACGGCTGCCTCGTCGCCTTGGGCGCGGTTTACGCGGTGTTCGCGCTGCGGCTCAACCAGGCTCGCGGACCGCGTGCTCACCGGCTGGAAATTTAGTTGAGCGGGCTCAGGCCGGATGCGATTTGCGGCCGCCGAAGAAATTCCAAAGCCAGAGCCAGAGCGGCAGGAGGAATGCGAGAATGACCAAGGCGTCGTCGAACTCGATGGCGTCGAATCCGAGCTCCGACTCGATCAACGCCCAGATGAAAAACGTCAGGACCCCGGCCGCCTGCACGCCCAATCCGACCAAAGCAAGCGGCCGGCCGATCGGCTTCGAACTCAGCTCCAGAATGAGGCCGACGATCACGAGCAGTAGCAGTCCCATGATGATGACGATGTTCAGGTCGAGGGATTCCGTGGCCAGGACGGCGACGCCGATGAGCGGAAAAGCCTGCAGGGCCAGCGTGAGATAAATCCGGATGTGCGCGACAAGGGAAAGGGGCGGGGAGGACATGGGCGGTGGGTGAACCTAAGAAGCCGGACCGGCCGCCCGGGTCAATGCCCGCGGCAAGTCCGGCTTGCGCCGCGGACGGATTCTTGCGGCAGTGGACCCGAACCCCAATCTACCAGACATGAGCCTATTCATCGGCATCGATTCCGGCACCCAAAGCGTCAAGGCGGTGGTCCTCGACCTCGAAACCCGCCAGGTCGTCGCGGAGGCCCGCGCCCCGCACACCCTGATCGCCGGCCTGCCGGTCGGCCACATGGAGCAGCATCCGCAGGAATGGACCGCAGCGATGGACACCGTGATCAAGGTCGTGGTGGCAAAAGTGGATGCCAAACGGGTGCAGGGCATCGGCGTGAGCGGTCAGCAGCACGGCTTTGTGCCGCTCGATGCACAGGGGCGGGTGATCCGGCCGGCCAAACTCTGGTGCGACACGTCCACCACGGCGGAATGCATGCTGCTCACCCGGAAAATTGGCGGCGAGAAGGCGGCGATCCGTCGGGCCGGGCTGGCCTTTCTGCCGGGCTACACCGCACCAAAAATCCTCTGGCTGAAGCGGCACGAGCCGGCGAATTACAAAAAACTGCGCCACGTCCTCCTGCCGCATGATTATCTCAATTTCCACCTCACGGGGAATTACTTCATGGAGCCCGGCGACGCCTCGGGCACGGCGCTGCTCGACGTTCGCCGGCGCACCTGGTCATCGGCGGCAATCGCGGCGGTGGACCAAAACCTCGCCGAGTGGCTGCCGCCGCTGGGCGACTCCGGCGGGATCGCCGGCACGCTCACTGCAGAACGGGCTGCCGACTATGGGCTTTCAACCGATGTGATTGTGAGCGCGGGCGGCGGCGACAACATGATGGGGGCCATCGGCACGGGCAACGTGAGTCCCGGCGTCGTGACAGCGAGCTTCGGCACCAGCGGCACCATCTACGCCTTTGCCAAAAAACCGGTCGTGGACCCGACGGGCGAGATCGCGGCGTTTTGTGCCTCCACCGGCGGCTGGCTGCCGCTGCTCTGCACGATGAACGTGACGACCGTAACGGAGCAGGTGAGGGCCCTGTTTGGGCAGGATCACGCGGCCCTCAATGCCGCGGTCGCCGCGGTGCCCGCGGGCGCCGGCGGACTCGTGCTGCTGCCGTATCTGGCCGGCGAGCGCACGCCGAACGTCCCCGCCGGTTCCGGCACCCTGCTGGGGCTGACGCCGGCCACCTTCAACGCCGGCCACATCGCCCGCGCGGCGATGGAAGGCGTAACGTTGGGCATGAACTACGGCCTGCGCCGGCTAGCCGCACTCGGCGTCAAGGCAAAGGAGATCCGCGTGACCGGCGGCGGCGCCAAATCCGCCGTCTGGCGGCAGATCATGGCGGATGTCTTCGGCGTGCCGGTCGTGGCGATGGTCGAGGATGAAGGCGCGGCGCTCGGCGGCGCGATCCAGGCCGCGTGGGCGCTGGCCCGGCAGACCAAGCCCAAGGCCGCGATCACAGAGTTTACCGAAGGCTTTGTCGCCGTGAACGCGACGTCGCGCTGCACGCCACAAAAGGGCAATGTTGCACGCTACCGGGAGCTGCAGGCCCTGCAGGACAAGCTCAGCCTCAACCTGCGGGAAGTGTTTCCGCTGCAGCGCAGGCTGGCCGGTTGAGAGGGCGCGTCACCGCGAGGTGCCCGGGCTCCGGCCGAATTTGCCGCGATAGGCGCGGCAGAAGGTGTTGCTGCTGGTGAAGCCGCTGGCGAGGGCGACATCCCCGATGCTGAGGTTGGTGCCGGCAAGCATGGCGCGGGCGTGCTCCAGCCGGAGGCGGCGCAACATGGCGCCGGGCGGCTCGGCGTAGCGGGCGCTGAACTCGCGGATGAAGTGTTCGCGGCTGATGCCGCACTTTTGTGCGATGCCCTTCAGATTCACGGGGGAACGGAAGTGGTTTCGCACGTAGTGGTGGCCGAACTCAATCGGGTCGCTCGTGCGCGTGCCCTGCACCTGTTCACGATAAAGCGTGATGAGCAGGCGGTAGAGCAGTTCGGCCTCATGCAACCGGTCGCGAAACTGACGCTGGCGGTAGCGCTGGATGATTTCATCGAGGAGCGCGGTGGCCTCCGCTGCATCAGGCATGCGCACGATCGGTCCGAAGTCGGCGCGCAGGCGGTCGAAGAGCGGACGCGTGCCCGTGGGAGAAAAGGAGACGAAGCGCAGCCGGTAGGGTTCGGCGGACTCCGGCGGATAGCCGTAGGCCGTCGGTTCGTCGTGGGTGAAGAGCATGGCGTGGCCGGGCGGCACCAGTCGGCGGCCCGCAGGATCACGAAACCACGCCGCCCCGGACTGCGTGCGCTGGATGACAAGCGCGGTGCGCCCCTCGCGGCTGGCATTCTCAAACTGGTAGGCCGCCGAAAGCTGGATCTCCTCGGCAGCGACGTTGACCACGGGAAACGGATCGGAGGCAGGCATGGCCCACGAATCACATTCTGCACATATTGAATCAATCTTTTGCTATCGCATTGCCCGCTTTCGCCATGAAGCTCGGCGGCGCACTTATCCTCCCAACCCCGATCCAATCACAATCTTCCCATGAGCGACCCGAAGAAACCCAAGGCCATCGGCCACACCGCCCACACGCATGACGCCGCCGCGGCCGGCTTGCCCGGCCGGCTGCTGCGCCCGATCAAGATCACGATGCTCGGCGCCGGCAGTGCCTTTACGCCGCGGCTGATGAACGACGTGCTCCGGATTCCCGGCGACCAGGGCGGCACGATTGCGCTGGTGGACATCGACCGTGAGCGGCTGGCCACGATGACCAAGCTCGTCACCCGTCTCACGCAGCAGCTCGGCAAAACCAACTGGAAAGTGATCGGCTCGGCCGACCGGCGCAGCGTGCTGCCCGGTTCGCACTACATCGTGAACTGCATCGAGGTCAGCGGCACGGCCTGCGTGCGTTTCGACAACGACATTCCCGCCAAATACGGCATCGACCAGTGCATCGGCGACACGATCGGGCCGGGCGGCCTTTTCAAGTCGATGCGCACCATCCCGGTCTTCCTCCAGGTGCTGAAGGATGCCGAGGAGCTTTGCCCCGACGCCATCGTGCTGAACTACACCAATCCGATGGCCATGATGTGCCTCGCGGCGGGCCGCACGTCGTCAATGCAGCTTGTCGGCCTCTGCCATTCGGTGCAGGGCACGAGCCAGTTGCTGGCCGACCGGGCCGGCGTGCCGATTGGCGAGATGGAGTGGGAGTGCGCGGGCATCAACCACCTCGCTTGGTTTACCAAACTCGAACACCAAGGCCGCGATCTTTATCCGCTGCTCAAACGCAAGGCGGCGGCAGATCTGGCGCGCGCCTTTAAGGAAGGCCGGCCAAAGAACCCCAAACGGATCAACCGCCACCAATGGGAGGCGGAGGAGTGGCACAAGGACATCGTCCGGAAGGACATGATGCTGCACTTTGGCGCTTTCATCACGGAGTCCAGCGGCCATCTGTCCGAATACCTGCCTTACTACCGCAAGCGGAAGGATCTCATCCAGCGTTACAGCCGCGAAGGCTATGACGGCGGCACGAGCTTCTACGCCGACAACTGGCCGACCTGGCGCAAACTGGCCGACAAACAGCGCGGCCTGATGCTGGCGGGGAAGGAGCCGATGGAGTGGGAGCGCAGTTGGGAATACGCCAGTTGGATCATCGAGGCCCGCGAGAAGGATTCACCCTTCCGCATCCACGGCAACGTCATGAACAACGTGAATGGCGCCGGTCAGCTCATCTCGAACCTTCCGGCCGACGGTTGCGTGGAAGTCGCCTGCATGGTGGACCGCAACGGCATCAATCCGACGCGCTACGGCACGCTGCCCGCGCAGATGGCGGCGCTGTGCGATTCGAACATGCGGATGTTCGACCTCGGGGCGCAGGCCTGCATCGAGAAATCCGTCGAGAAAGCGATCTACGCGCTGATGCTGGATCCGTTGACCTCAGCGGTGTGCAGCCCGGCCGAGATCAAGCAAATGACCCTGGAGATGTTCAAGGCGGAGAAGAAATTCCTGCCCGGCTACAAGTGAGGCCCGCGGCAGTTCCGGTCCGCGCGGAGAGCGGCCCCTGCCGGCGCTGCCGCGCCTCAGTGCGACGACCACGGTTTGCTTGAACCACTCCAGTTCTGGCCAGCGCAGCGGCCCAACGAGCGGTTCAAGCGCAGGCCGATTGGTTATCGCGCAGCGTCCGTCGGCCGCTTGATGAACAGATTTTCCAAGGTGTGCTCCAGCCGCTGGCGCAGGATGGTGTTTTCCTGCTCAGGCGTAAGATTGTAAGCCGAGCCCTCGACGACGCGCTCCGCCAATTCGATGCTGATTACAAAAATGTGATTGTGGCGGATGAAGAGCAGGTTGCCCCGTTTTGCGTCACGCTCGGGATTCTCGGGCCCGATGTTGACCCGGCGATGAAAGAACATGGTGCCACCTGGCAGCAGCGTATAAATGACCAGGGCGCCGCCCATGGTATCGGGCTCGAAGTTTGAGCTTTCGATGCGGGAGCCGGCAAAGAGCTGCTGAAAGTCCGGGAAGACGAAATTGACAAAATAATACTGGAGGTAGTCGCGCAGTCCGCGGGTGGAAAGCTCCCAGCGCTGGGAGGCATCCTGCGGGAAAGAGCCGATGCTGATGTGCACGTTGAACTGGTCGCGAAAGACGACGACGCTCGGGGTGTCGGAGATGATGCCGCCGAGCTCAGGCAGCACGGGCATGGTGATGGCGTAGGTGCCGTTGGCTCCGTGATAGGTATTGCCCTCGACGCGGCCGTGGAGCGCGGAAAAATCCTGCGCCGCCAGCCACGAGGCACCGACGAGGAAAACCAGACCGGGAAGAACGCGACGTATCATGATGGGGAAACTAGGCGATATGCGGCGCCTTTCAAGCAGGCGCTTGCGAAGCCGGTAGCCGTTGCCAGACGGCAAAGGGAACGGCCTCGGGTCGGGTTTGCGCGGAACCGCCGGCTGCGGCCAGTTCCGCGAGCCAACCTCGTCCTTGGTCGGGCAGCCGGTTGCGCACGAGGGCCCCGATTTGTTTGCGCCGCTGTTGGAAGCAGGCACGGATGAGCGTGCGGGCTTGCGGGGTGAACACGAAAGGTTGCGGTCTGCGCACGAGGTGGAGAAGGCAGGAGTCCACGTCGGGGCGCGGGTGGAAGCACGCGCCGGCCACCCGATGTCCCGGGGCCAGCTCGTAGGCCGATTGCAGGAAAATGGAGATCGCGCCGATCGACTTCGTGCCCGGGCTGGCGGCATAGCGCTCCGCGGCCTCCAACTGCAGCATGAGCACCATGCGCTCGGGCAGCGGGCCGCCAAGCACCGCCTCCATCCACGGCGAGGAGATGGCGTAGGGCAGGTTGGCGACGATCTTGAAACCGGCGGCCGCGACCGCCGCAGGCAGCTCAGCCAGCGGATGCTCGACGGCATCGCCCTCCAACAAATGAAAGTGAGCCGGAAAGGCCGGCACGAGGGTGGCCCGCAGATGGGCGGCGAGGACCGGATCCTTTTCGACGGCCCAGACCGTGGCGCCCGCCTCAAGCAGGGCGGTGGTCAGTGTGCCGAGTCCCGGGCCGATCTCGACCACGGTGTCGCCCGGCCGCACCTGCGCGAGCTCGAGCGATTTGCGCACAATGTTGCCATCCACCAGGAAGTTTTGCCCAAGGAAATGCTTCGGCGTGTGGCCAAGGCGCCCAAGCAATTCGCGGGTGGCAGTGGGGGACAGCGGCATGGTCAGGGTGCGGCCCGGGCGAGGTCGTCGAGCACCGCGCCGGTGTCGGCCGCGCGCATCAGCGTCTCGCCCACCAAGATGGCGTGGGCCCCGGCGGCTTTGGCGCGGGCCGAATCCGCGGCGGTCACCATGCCGCTCTCGCTCACCGCGATCACGTCTGCGGGGAAAAGCGGGATGAGCCGCTCGGAGAGCGCGAGGTCGGTCTTGAAAATGGCGAGGTCGCGGTTGTTGACGCCGATGATTTTTGCACCGTGGGCAACCGCCCGCTGAAGTTCGTCCTCGGTGTGAATTTCAAACAACGCATCGAGCCCCGCGGCGGCGGCGGCCTCGTGCAGGGCCTTGATTTCGTCGTCGGTGAGTGCGCGCACGATGATGAGGATGGCGCTGGCGCCGGCCTCAAGCGCCTGACGCACCTGCACGGGGTGCACCATGAAATCCTTGCGGAGGCAGGGCAGCGCGGGACCGGTCTCGCGGAAGCGACCGGTAACGGCCACGAGGTCATCCAGCGTGCCACCGAAGTATTTCTCATCCGTCAACACGGAGAGTGCGCTCGCGCCGGCCGCACGGTATTTGACCGCCTGGTCGGGCGCGGCGATGCCCGTGGCGATGGCGCCGGCAGACGGTGAGCGGCGTTTGATCTCGGCGATCACCGCCAACCGGCCGTCGGACCGGCGCAGCGCCGCGGCAAAAGACGGCGGCCGTGGAAGGCGGGCGGCCAGCTCGGCCAATTCCGCCGGGGCGACGGGACGGATGAGCGCGGCGATCTCGCGCCGCTTCCAGGCCATGATTTCGGTCAGCTTGTCGGACATTTTTCTCCACGAAACACACGAAACCCGCGAAAACCAGACTAGAGTTTTCCGGAATTTTCGTGTCTTCGCCCGCATCGTGCCCTTTTCTCACGGCATGAGCGCCATGGATGACCTTCGCCAAACCATCGCCCGCCTGCGCGGCCCCGGGGGCTGCCCGTGGGACCAGGAGCAGACCCACGCCTCGCTGGTGCGCTGCCTGATCGATGAAGTGAGCGAACTCATCGACACCATTGACCGGCTCGACCTGCCGCATATGCGGGAGGAGCTGGGTGATGTGCTGATCCAGGTGGTGTTTCACGCCCAGTTGGCGGAGGAAGCGGGGCATTTCAATTTGGAGGACGTGGCACGGGAGGTGAACGAGAAGCTCATCCGGCGGCATCCGCATGTTTTCGGGGAGAACAAGCTGGGCACCTCCGACGAGGTGCTCGTGCAGTGGGAGCAGATCAAAGCGCAGGAGAAAAAGGCCGGACCGGACAAATCGGCTGCGCTGTTCAAAGACCAGCCGCCCCGCCTGCCCGCACTGATGTTTGCCGAGGCCATCTGGAAGCAGATCGAAAAACGGCAACTGCCGGTGCCGGCGAGCGTGGACCGGGCGCAAGTGGCGGCGTTGGGCCGGCAGTTGGACGAGGCGGCACTGGGCAAGATGCTGTTTGAGATCGCGGCGGCGTGCCGGGCGAAAGGGCTCGACCCGGAGGCTGCGCTGCGCCTGCACACGTTGAAGGTGATGCGAGATGTCGAAGCCAAGCACCAAGCCGCCGCCACTGCCTGAGGCCTTGTTGGCCGACTGGTGGGCGCCGTTTGCAGCGCACCTCGCGGGCGAGCGCCGCTGCTCCGCCTACACGGTGCGCAACTACCGGCAGGCCTTTGAGGATTTTCACCGCTGGCGGCAAGTGACCGGGCTGGCGGGAAAAAAAATGGACGAGATTTCCGTCCGGGAAATCCGGGACTTCGTGATCGAGGCGCAGCGACGTTACGGCCGGCGCACGCTGCACAACCATGTCTCCGGGCTGCGGGCTTTGGCCAAATATTGGGTCCGGCAGGGCCGGCTGAAACGAAACCCCTTCATCGGCGTGCCGCTGCCCAAGCTGGAAAAGCGCCTGCCGCAGTTCCTGACCGAAGAACAGATGCGGCGCTTGCTCCACGGTCCCCAGCAACTGCTGGAAAACGGCGGGGCCGATGCCTTCACCGCGTGGCGGGACCGGCTGGCGATGGAGCTGCTCTACGGCGGCGGTCTGCGGGTCAGCGAGCTGGTGGCGTTGAATTACGGGGCCATTGATTTCGACGACGGCGTGGCGCGGGTGCTGGGCAAAGGCCGCAAAGAGCGGCTTTGCCCGCTGGGCGGCGTGGCCATGACGGTTTTGAAAAAATTCCGCGATGAACATGCCCGGGCCACAGGTGCGACCGATCCCGTGCTGGTCACGTCCAAGCACGCCCGGTTGAGCGTGCGCGAGGTCCAACTGCTGCTGAAGCGCTACCTGGCGCTGGCGGGGCTGCCGCTTGATCTCACGCCGCACAAACTCCGGCACAGTTATGCGACGCACCTGCTCAACGCCGGCGCCGATCTGCGCCTCGTGCAGGAGCTACTCGGCCACGCACAGCTCGCGACGACCCAGATCTATACCCACGTGACCGTGGCGCGCCTGCAGGAAATCTACGCCAAGGCCCACCCGCGGGCGTAAGGCTGCCCGGTGCGGCAGAAATCAGGGCAAGACGAGCCGGCGGGCGGCGGAGTTGCCGGCGGCATCGTAAACGATCACCTCAACCGAGGTCGCACCAACCGCCTGCTGCGTGCCGATCTCGACAATGAAAGTTTCCTCGCGTCCATCCAAGATGCCGTCCGCCGGGTGCTCCACCGTGCCGCGATGACCGTTGTTGAAAACGTATTCCATGCCGGTGAGGAGCGAGAGTTCATCCTTGGCCCGCACGGTCAGGCTGAGCCCGGCGGCGGTTCGCTGCACCGCGGTCGTGACCAACACCGGCGGGGTGCGGTCGATCAGCAGGTCGTCGGTTGAAAACGTGACGCCGAGCCGGTCGGTGGCCGGGCGCGGCTCGGTCTCGGTGACCACCAGGCGGGTTTGATAAACTCCCTCGGGCAGATGGGAAACGTCGAACTGAAGAAAACTATCCCGGGTGTTGACGATGAGGTCGGTCCAGGGCTCGTCGCCGGTCCGACGCAGGGAAAAACTCGCGAGCAGGTTGTCGCCGTCGGGATCGTTCACCGACCAGAGCACGACCTGCGCGCCGGCCTGAGGGACAACCTGACTGCTGGGCGAAGGGGAGCGGCGCGGTGATTCCTCGCGCCCGGAGTTCTGGAGCAATTGACCCAGGGAGGTGCTGATTGTCGGCGCCGGCTCCGGCGCGGGTATCAAAGCGTAATTCGCGGGCAGCACCCGAAACTCCTGCAGCGCGGGCCGGCGATTTTGGGGCAGGTAGTGCAGCTCGGCGCGGTCGATTTCGAAATTATAGGTGTCAGGCACAATGCGCAGTTGCACATGCCGGCCGCGCAATCCCGCGACCCGCCAGCCGCCGTCGCTATTTTCAGCGCGAAACCACCCGGACCAGCCCTCGGATTCATCGCTCCCGAAACTGGCGCGCAACTCGACCCGCAGGCGGTCCGGCGCAACCCGGGTGCCGGCACCGAAGCGCAGGGCGCCGATATCCGCCGGCACACCCAGATCAATCCGGCGGGTTTCCACGCTGCGGACGGAGACGCCCGGAAAATTGATCAGGCTGAGACCGGCAGGATTGTTGCCGATGGCGTAGTAGGCGCCGGGAATGCGCGCGGCGGGCACGAGGCCGTTGAGCTGGGCCGGTGCAGCGCCAGGAAAGGTCAGGCTCCGCTGCACGGCGGGTGCATAGCCGAGGAGTTCGCCCTGTTCGCCGGAAGCGATCAGGATCATATCGTCATGCCGGCGCAGGTCGTAAAAGGCCACGTTGTTGCGCGCCGCCACGACCTCGGGGAATCCGCCGTCAGGGATCCAGAGCAACTGGCTGCGGCCGGCGAAACGATCAACGCGCGGAGGCTCAACCACGGGCGGGGGAGGCGGGGGTGCTTCGCCTTCGCGGGCGGAATTGGTCTGCCCGCTTGGCTCCTCGGCGGCCGGACGCGCCGGCCGGGTCACCCGGGTCTCGGCCGGCTGGCTCGTAAAGGTGAGGGCGGCATAAAATCCGCCGGACCACGGCAACAGGGCTGTGACCTCGGCGTTGCGATTTTCCACGAGAACCCGTGGTGCGCCGCCACCCGGCGGAAACTCATACAGATTGCCGCGGGGCGCGGAGCCGGCAATGACGCGACCATCGCCCTGAACAAGGACGCGGCGAACATTGCGGTCCCGGACTTCCCCGAACAAGGCGATGCCCCGGGCGGCCAGATCTTCCGCGGAGCTGAGACGCGCAGGCGAGTCGCCGCCAACGGCGAGCTTTGCGGGGTTGACGCGATAAATCCGGCCCGGATTGCCAGTGGCGACCAGCACCTCGTCGGTGCCCGGAATCGGAGTCAGATCAAAAATCGAATCAACCGGCAACGCGACACGTGCCACCACGGCGCCGGCGCGAATCAACACCAGCGTGCCCTGCGGCGACGTGCCGGCCAGCACACTGCCATCGGAGAGCCGGGTGAGCGCGAAGACGTGGGTTTCCTCCAAATCAGCCAGCACTTCGGGACGGATTTCGCCGCGCTGGTTGGGATTGAGCCGGAGAATGCGGCCCTCGGGTCCGGTGCCAATGAGGAGCTGATCGCCATCGGCCACCAGCGTCCACAGCAAATCCGAGCCAAGCTGCACATTGACCGGGCCGACCGCGGGGCCGGGAACCAACCGGCCATCGGACCGCGCGGCGACGCCCTGGAGGCTGCGGCTTGAGCCGTCGGCGAAGAAATCGATCGGCTGCTTTTTGGAAAGCGGGGCGGCGAAAACGGCGGTGGCCGCGAGCGAGAGCAGGGCGGGCGCAAAAGGAATTGATTTGGGCATGAGAGAAATCAGTCGGCGACGCGGAAGGGCCGGCGCACGGTGGTGGTCACGATCCGGCCGTCGAGCCGGCGGGTTTCCCAAAGCGGCGCGAGGGCGGGCCGGCTGAAGTAGCGCGATTCATCCGCCTGCCGGGCGATACGCTCGAAGGAGCCCGGCAGCTCCTGCGTGCGGCTGGCCTGGTCCACAAACAGCCGCGTGCTTTCCACGACGGCGATGTAAAGCCCGTCGGGCTCGCGATAGCCGCGAACCAGTTCCAACAGGGCGGAGAAACTGCGCAGTTGCGCCGCGGTGATGGGATTAGCCCGGCCGGTGAGCTGGTCGAGCGTGACCCCGTTGGCCACGATGACTTCCAGCGTTTTCCCAAGCCATTCCGGTGGCACCGGGATGCTGACGGTCTCCTGCGTGGATGCGCCCTGATAATCGCGCCAGGCGATTTGCACGGCCAAGTCCTGACCCGGGGCGATGATGCCGCGGGAAAGCTGGACGGATTCCAACGTGGCCTGCGGGTTGGATGCCAAAGGTGTCACCTGCACGCGGATGCCGGAAGGGAAGACCGGTTCGTAGGGGTTTTGCAGCACGGCGGAGATATCGCGCACAAAATCATTCAGCCCCTGGGTGAGGCCCTGCGGTCCGCTGAGCAGGCGGACGGTCGGCACCTGTTCGCCGTTGGGAAACACAAAGTCGGCCTGAATGCGGACGCCGTTGGTGAGGCCGGCATCGTTGGAGCCCATAATGGCCTGGGCCGCGCCGGCACCGATCACAACGGGGGTGAGCTGCGGGTGACGGGCGGCGACAAACTGCAGCGACTTGGCCGCCTCGCCTGGCCGGTTGATCGTGATTTCCACCGGCATCATGGCTGGCGCGGGGCCGAGTTCGCCCGCCACGGCGGAGAGCCGGTCCTGATTGATGGTGCCGATGATTTCCCCGGTATTGGCTACTTTGAGTGAATTCAGGTTGGAGGGCAGGATGGTGACGATCTCCGCCCGGGCCATCGGCAGGGCCACATCACCCAGGCTCATCATCGGATGGCCGAAAGCCACGACGCGATCGCCTTCCACGTAGGAAACGGTGCCGGTCGCGGCGAGAGTGATGTCGCCGGTGGTGACGGCCACGGCAACCGCATCGCCGGGTTGCAAAGGACGACCGGTTGACGCGGCGCCGGCGGAAGGCGCCATCTGTCCGCCGAGCCCGGTTACGCGCAGCCCGAGTGCCCCGAACTGGGGCGCGATCCAATCCAATACCTGTGGAGCGAGTCCGCCGAAAGTGAAGACCGGCGTCAGCGGTTGCAGCGCTTCGCCACTGGCGGGATCGGTTCCGAGGGCGGCAAGCGTGCCCGGATTGGCGCCGGTGCGGGCGGAGATGGCGTCGGCGGATTTGCGGCTGACCTCGATCAGATCGGCCACCGGCGTAAAGCCTGCGTAGCGCACGGTCTCAAAACGCTGCACCTGGTAGGAAAGCGCCCCGGCCAGCCGGCCGTTGATGTAGAGCGGGCTGCCGCTCATGCCGGCGACGGCGCCCATCTTTTGCACGCGTTCATCCGTGAGCTGGCAAAGTATCAGCGACTTGCCGGGGCCGAGGGCGTTGCGCACCACGCCGGTGACCTCGACGGCAAAGGGCTCGGGCTGCGTGCCCTGAAAGACGGTCCAGACTTCGCCGCGCATCCCCGGCTGCAGCTCGTCGAGCGTCATCACCGGTGCTCCGCCCGGCTGGGCGAAGGCGGTTGCGCCGAGCAGCAGAAGAACGAGGAGGTGGGCGGAGCGTAAGGTCATGCGGCGACAGGATGCGTCAGTCTGGATTCGTCAAAGTTCCTTTATGGCGCGAGTGATGATTTCGCAAGCGCGGTCGATGGCCGAGCCTTCATGCGCGGTGCTGAGAAACCAGGATTCGTAGGCACTGGGCGGAAGATAAACCCCGCCGTCGAGGCAGGCGCGGAAGAAGCGGCCGAAGAGTTTGGCGTCGGAAGTGAGCGCCGTGTCCATGTCGCGCACCGGGGTGGAGGTGAAAAACAGGCTGAACATTGAGCCGGTCTGTGGGGCTTGGAGCGGAAGGCCCTTGGCCCGGGCGGCGGCTAACGCCGCGGTGCAGATTTGCCGGCCGAGCGCGTCGAGCCGCGCGTAGGGTTTCACTTCGTCGAGCAAGCGCAGTTGGGCGATGCCCGCGGCCATGGCGAGCGGATTGCCGCTGAGCGTGCCGGCCTGGTAAACCGGGCCGAGCGGGGCGAGTTGATCCATAATGTCGGCGCGGCCGCCGAAAGCGCCGACCGGCAGCCCGCCGCCGATGATTTTGCCGAGACACGTGAGATCGGGGATGATGTTTTCAATTTCCTGCACGCCGCCGCGGGCGAGGCGGAAGCCGGTCATGACCTCGTCGAAAATGAGCACCGTGCCGTGGGCCGCGGTGAGTTGGCGCACCTGCTGGAGGTAACCGGGCTGGGCGGGAATAAACCCGGTGTTGCCGATGTAGGGCTCGAGGATGACGGCGGCGATCTGGCCGGGATTGGCCGCGAAGGCCGCTTCCAGTGCGGCCGAATCGTTGAAGGGCAGCACGATCGTCTCGCGGGCAAAGGCGGCGGGCACACCGGCGCTGTCGGGATTGCCGTGGGTGAGGGCGCCGGAGCCAGCCTTGATCAGCAGCGAGTCGCTGTGGCCGTGGTAGCAGCCGGCGAACTTGATGATCTTGTCGCGCTTGGTGAACCCGCGTGCGAGGCGGATGGCCGACATCGTGGCCTCGGTGCCGCTGCTGCACAGGCGGACCTTCTGGATCGAAGGAAAAAACGACACGATCAGCTCGGCCATCTCGACCTCGTAAGGGTTGGGCGTCCCAAAGGAGGTGCCGCGCTCAAGCGCGGCGGCAATGGCGGCCTTGATGCGCGGGTGATTGTGGCCGTGGATGGCCGGCCCCCAGGTGCAGACAAAGTCGATCAGCTCGCGGCCGTCGGCCGTGGTGAGCGTGGCGCCCTGCGCGGATTTGGTGAAGAACGGCGCACCACCGACCGAGCGAAAGGCCCGCACGGGCGAATTGACGCCGCCGGGGATGAGTTGGAGAGCGCGGGCGAAAAGTTGTTCGGAGGAGGGCATTTTAACCACGGATTTCACGGATGAACACGGATAGTCCAATACTCAATCGGACCAATCGGTGTGATATGTGGTCGTTTCAGCTCACGTATTTCTGCACGATCGGGATGCGGCGGCCAACGCCAAAGGCGAGGGACGTGATCTTCAGGCCGGGGGCGGCCTGCTTGCGCTTGTATTCATTGAGATCGACTTTGCGAACGATGTCGTTGACCACCGTTTGGTCGAAACCTTGGGCGACGAGGTCGGCGCGGGACAGCCCTTCCTCGACGTAACCGCGGAGGATGGCGTCGAGCACGTCGTAGGGCGGCAGGCTGTCCTGATCCTTCTGGCCGGGGCGCAGCTCGGCGCTCGGCGGTTTTTCGATGGTGTTCACCGGAATGATCTCACGTTCGCGGTTGATCCAACGGCAGAGCGCGTAGACCTGGGTCTTGAACACATCGGAGATGACGGCCAGGCCGCCGGCCATGTCGCCGTAGAGCGTGCAGTAACCCACGGCGACCTCGCTCTTGTTGCCGGTGGTGAGGAGGAGCGAACCAAACTTGTTGGAGAGCGCCATCATGAGGACGCCGCGGATGCGGGCCTGGATGTTTTCCTCGGTGACATCAGGCGGGCGGCCGGCGAAGACCGGCCCGAGTGCCTGCTCGCAGGCGGAGACGGCGTCGGCGATCGCGATGGTCTCGAAGCGGATGCCGAGGTTTTGCGCCAGTTTCCGGGCGTCGTCCTTGGAGTGGTCGGAGGAAATGGCCGAGGGCAGCGAGACGCCGATGACGTTTTCCGCACCGAAAGCCTCGACCGCGAGCACGGCGACCAGCGCTGAATCAATGCCGCCGGAAAGCGCGATGAGGGCGCGCTGAAAACCGCTCTTGTGGGCGTAATCGCGCAAGCCGAGCACGAGCGCGTCGTGGATATCCTTCATTTCCGGCTGGGCAAAACCGGCGTTCAGCCGCGGCGCCGGCACGGTGAGATCCACTACCTGCAGATCCTCCGCAAACGCAGCCAGGCCTGCGCGGATGCCGCCCTCCGCATCGGCGACGAGGGAACGACCGTCGAAGACGAGCTCATCGTTGCCGCCGACGGCATTCACGTAGACGACCGGGCAGGCGAGCTTGCAGGCGGCATCGGTGACCAGTTGCTGGCGAACCGCGCCCTTGGCGTGATACCACGGGCTGGCGGAGAGGTTGACCATGAGGTCGCATTTTTGGCCGGCCAATTGCGCGACGGGGTCGAGGCCGCTGTAAAGCCGGCGGGTGCTGATCATCGGATGCGTCCAGATATCCTCGCAGATGGTCACGCCGATGCGCAGACCAGCGTGCGTGATGACAACCGGTGCGGCGGCGGGCTCGAAGTAGCGGTCCTCATCAAAGACATCGTAGGTCGGGAGCAGACATTTGCGGGCGTAGCTGACGACCCGGCCGCGATGACAAAAGGCGGCGGAGTTGAAAAATGGCCGACCGTGGCCGGAGGGGTTGGGCTCGACGGTGCCGATCAGGGCGGGCACGTCGCCGATCGCGGCGGCGATTTCCACGAGCGACTCGCCGATGTCGGGCACGAAGCGACGCTTGAGCAGCAGGTCGCGGGGCGGGTAGCCGCAGACCACGAGTTCGGGAAAGACCACGAGCTCGGCGCCCTGGGCGACCAGCGAGGCGTAGGCTGCGAGGATTTTCCGGCGGTTGCCGGGCAGGTCCCCGACGATGGTGTTGAGCTGGGCGAGTCCGAGGCGCATGGCGGATGTAAACCCGCGAAGGTGGAGTGATTTCCGGCGACTTACAACTCGCAAGGCTTGCACTTCCGGCGGGGCGGAGGATTGGTTGTGGCCTGAACATGCGAAAGTTAAGTCATCTCCTCTTTCTCGGCTCGCTTTGCGCGGCCGCCGGCCTGCGCGCCGAAGCTCCCATCGTCCTGACACTCGCCGACGCCCTGGCCACGGCCGAGCAAACCAGCCTGCAAGTTTTGATCGGCCGGGAAACGGTGAACCAAGCGGTCGCGGCTGCGCTGCAACAGCGCAGCAACCTGCTGCCGCAGGTCACGCTCGACGCCACCCAGCGCCGGAGTCGCACGGCCTCGGTCGGCGGGGCCCTGGTCAGCAGCGGCATCAACAACCGTTTCGATGCACAGTTAAATGCCCGGCTCGACCTGCTGAATCCCCAGCGCGTCGCCACCTACAAGGCCGCCACTTACGCCGAGGCGGTCGCCCGGCTCGGGCAGGAAGAGGTGAGGGAGGTCGTGCAGGCGGCCGTGGCCACCACGTATTTCACGCACCTGCGAAATCTCCGCCGAACCGAGGTGCTCGATGCCAACATCGCCCGGGCCCGCAGCCTGGTGCAACTGGCCACAAACCAACTCAATGCCGGCGTCGCCACGCAGATTGATGTCACCCGCGCCGAGGCGCAGCTCGCCATTGAGGAGCAGGCCCGGCTGCAGCAGGACACCCTCGTCCAGTCCAGTGATCTCCAACTGAAGCAACTGCTGGCGCTGGATCTCGCGCGGCCCCTGCACCTGCAGGAATTCAACGTCCGCCGGGCCGAACCCGCCGCCTATACCGCGAGCCTCGCCGGCGTGACGCTGGAACAACGCGCCGACCTGCGCGGGGCGCGGAAATTGCTGGAGCAAAACGAACTCGAGGTGCGGGCCGCGCGTTTCAGCCGGCTGCCTTCCTTCGCCCTCATCGGCAGCTACGGTTACGCCAGCGCCGAGGCCTTTGACAACAATGAGACCAAGATCTGGTCGGGGAGCCTGGCGATGAGCCTGCCGGTGTTCGACAGCGCCCGCAGCCGCGCGCTCACGGGCATCGCGCTTTCCCGCCGCCGGGCGCAGGAGCTGCGCCTGCAAAACCTTGAAACCGAGATCAACGCGGAGCTGCGACTCGCCCGGCAGGACGCCGCCTCGCGTTTGGCGCAGATCAATGTCGCGGAGAAAGGCTTCCGTCTCGCCGAGGAGGAACTGACGCTCGCGGGCCGACGCTTTGAACAGGGCGTGGCGGACAACCGCGAACTCATCGAGGCGCAAAACCGTCTGGCCGCGGCGGCGGACAACCGCATCGAAGCCGGCTACCGTTACAACCTGAGCCGCGTGGAGCTGGCGCGGGCGACCGGCCGGGTGGGGGCGATCCTCGAAGAGCAGACGGAATGAGCGCCGGCCGGCCGCTGATCCTTGCCTCGGCCTCGCCCCGGCGTCGCGAGCTGCTCGCGCAGTTGGGACTGCCATTCACGGTCGTCGTCGCGGATGTGACCGAGCATGAGGACCCGGCCGCGGAACCCAAGGCCATGGTCGCGCACAATGCCTCGCTGAAGGCCGACTGGGTGGCTGCCCGTCATCCCGATGCCTGGGTGCTGGGCGCGGATACGACCGTGTTTCTGGACGGCACCGTTTTCAACAAGCCGCGCGACCTCGCTGAGGCGCGCAGCATGCTGCAACGACTTTCCGGGCAAACCCACACCGTTTATACGGGCCTAGCCCTGCGGCAGGCGTCGAGCGGATACCGGGCTGAGGGCGGGGAAAGCAGCGCGGTCACGTTTCGCGCCCTCTCGGAAGACCTGATTACCGCCTACCTCGCCAAGGTGCCCACCTTGGACAAAGCCGGGGGCTACGGCATCCAGGACCACGGCGACATGATTGTGGCCGGGTGGACGGGATCGTTTTCAAATATCATGGGGCTGCCGCTGGATGCGACGAAACAAATTTTGACCAACGCAGGTCTCCTCGGCTGACTTCCCGTCGTCTTCCTCCCCATGATCGAGCTGCAAACTCCGCCCAACCGCCGGCCGCGCCGCCTGCCCACGCCCCGGTTTTCCAGCGATGCGGACACCCGCTCGATCCAGATCGGCGTGCTCGGCACCATCCTGGTGCACCTGTTGCTGTTTCTTCTCGTGCCAAAGCTGCTGCGGATCGAGCCGGCAGAAATGATGGCCCGCGCCCCGGTGTCGCCCCAGTTCGACATCGAACTGGCGCCGGACGAATTCACCGGCCCACAGGAGGAGCCGCCGCCTTCGCAATTCGTCGAGGTCAACCCCGATGCTCCGGACAACGTGCCGGACAAGACGATCAATTTCGGCGCCCAGAACCAACAGGCGGCGCAGGAAAAACCCAGCCCCGAGACCGGCGCGGACCGGCCCGCCATGGAGGGCCGCACCGACATCCAATCCAACCAAATCGTGAGCGGACAATTAACCGACGAGGCCGTGTTCTCCCCGCCGACACCAGCCGTGGAGGCGAGCGTGGCCCAGCAGCCCGCCGCGGCCCCTCGGTTGGAGCAAAACCCCTTGCCCGGTTTTGAGAAGATCGAGGGCGAGGCTCCGGACAGCTTTGGCAGCAATATCGCAAAGTTTCCCGAAAATGCCTCGCCCGTGCCGGAGAAAATCGAAGGTGTGCGGGACGTCCCGCTCATCCAAGGCGCCACGGGATTTGCACCGCAGATCGACCCCAGCAATCCCCGGCCGGCTCCGCGTCTGGATCGCCGCGCCCGTCCTGCAATTTTCTCCGAAAACCGCATCGGCACGGCGAATATCGGCCCCGTGGCCTTCGATGCCAAGTGGAGCAGCTATGGCCAGTATCTGCAGCAGTTGATCGAGGCGGTGCAGATCCAATGGGACCGTATCCTGATCCAAAGCCGCAACTATCCCTCTCGTGGCACCACCGTGACGGTCAAGTTCCGCCTGAACAGCCTGGGGCAGGTGAGCGAGATCATCGACGTGCGCAGCGAGTCGGGCAACGAACAGGCCAAGCGCAACTGTATCAGCGCCATCACCGACCGCTCGCCGTATGGCGCTTGGACGGAGGACATGAAGGCCGTGCTCGGAGAAACGCAGGAGCTGACGTTCACGTTCTATTACCTGTGAGCGCGGCACCGGCAGACTTCTGGGCGCATCTTCCGTTGGGCGAAGACGTCCGTCTGCTCGTGCAGGATGCGAACGGGCTCGCCGCTTTCGCCAAACCCGCGGGCGCGCTTTCACATCCGAACACGGCGGCCGATGAACCGCGTTCGCTGCTGCGGGCTCCTTACCAAGCCGAAGGCGAATATTACCACTGGACGGATGCCGCCGACCAACCCCGGCGCCTGTGGCTGCTCAACCGGCTCGATTCCGCGACCTCGGGCGTGATCTTGGTCAGCGCCGGCGAAAAGCTCGCGACCGCCATCCGCCTCCATTTCCGCCAGAAGCGGGTGCACAAGGTTTACAACGCCCTCGTCTTCGGCCGGCCGGCCGTGCCGCAGCAGGTTTGGCGCGACCGGCTGGCGGTGGAAAAGCGCGCCGGTCAGATCCGCACCTCGGCCGCAGGCCATATCCCGGCGGAGTGTCAGATGCGGGTGCTGCGCCAGAGCGTCGCGCGGGATTTGCCCCGCACGCTGGTGCAACTGGAGCCGCTGACCGGCCGGAGCCACCAGCTTCGCGTGCAATGCGCCAAAAGACACCTGCCCATCGTGGGGGATCAGACCTACGGCGATTTCGCACGCAACCGCGCCTTCGCCAAGGCCACCGGGGAAAAACGGCTTTTCCTGCATTCGCTGCTGACAGAGTTCGACTACGAATTCGAGGGCCGGCGCACGCGGTTCGCGGCCAAGGCCCCGTTGCCGCCGGAGTTCGCTGCGGCCTGGTGACACGGCGGGGGATTGACAAAGCCCGCGGCCGGCGGCACCCCTTGCGCCTGTGAATCGCTGGACCGCCCATTTCTTTGCCTTTGCTTTCCGGGGCTATTTTACCCGGAAACCCGATGGCGGCTGCCGCGAATCCTGAACCTGATTTCCCAACCAATTCGCAAAAAGCCGCCTCCACCAGGGCGGCTTTTTTGTCAGTCCTTAATCCTTCCGTCCATGATCCTCCCTAAATCCAGCCGCCTCGCTCCTGAGCAGGAAGCCGAAGTCACCGCCATCGTCGCGGAGTTCGGCTGCAAGATCCAACCCATCATTGGCGCCGTGCGCACGATCTATGCCATCCTCGGCGACGAGCGCGACGAGCTAATGATCAACCGCCTGGAAGGCCTCGACTACATCGACCGCATCGACCGCATCCAGTCGCCCTTCAAGCTGATGGACCGGCGCTCCGACCTCGCGAACGGCCGGCTGACGCTCGGCGGTGTCACGCTCGGCAAGGAGCTGTTCGTAATCGCCGGCCAGTGCACGATTGATCCGAAGAACCCGAATTTCTTCTACGAGACGGCCCAGGCCGTGAAGGAAGCCGGGGCGCAGATGTTGCGCGGCGGCGTGTGGAAACCCCGCACCAACCCCTACACCTTCCAGGGCGACACCAAGTCGCTCGACATCCTCATGGAAGGCTCCCGCCGCACGGGGCTGCCGGTGGACACCGAGGTCATGGAAGAGGAGCACATCAAGCTCGCCCTCGACGCCGGCGTGACGCTGCTGCAGGTCGGTGCGCGCAATGCGCTCAACTACTCTCTCCTTCGCGCCATCGGCCGCGCGCTCGGCACCCGCACCGACCGCGCTGTCCTCCTCAAGCGCAGCATCCACATGGGCGCGGTGAATGAGTTCATTTCCGCCGCCGAATACATCGCCGCCTTCGGCAATCCCAACATCATCCTCTGTCCGCGCGGCACCAGCCCCGGGCTCGACGGCTACCGCAACCACCCGGATGAAAGCATCACGCCGCTGCTCAAGGAGAAGACCTGGGCCGCCGTCGTCGTGGATCCCTCGCACTCGGTTGGCAAAGCCTCCTACGTGCCGGCCTGCGCGCTGGCCGCCGTGGCCTACGGCGCGGACGGCCTTTGCATCGAGAGCCACGTCAACCCCTCCCACGGCATCGGCGACGATCCGAAGCAGGCGCTCACGCCCGAGGTGCTGCACAAAACGATCCGCCAAGCGAAACAACTCTGGTCGGTCAGGCGCGGTGACGGAGCCTGAAGACTTGACAAATCAGCAACGTGTGGCCAATAGTGGCCACATGAAAAAATCCAAGCGAGTTTTGGGGCTGCGCGCCCTGTTGCCGCGCGGGGAAGCCAAGGTGGAAGAGCCCTCGGCGACCCGCCGTCGCACCGAGGTCTCCGTGCGCGAGGCCAAAGATCAGCTTTCGGCGCTGCTGCAACGGGCCGAGACCGGAGAAGAAATCGTGATCACCTCGGACGGAGAGCCGAAGGCCATGCTCGTCCGCTTCCGCCCGACGTTGGGCGGAAAGCCGTGGGAATCCTTGGCGGCCTTCCGCGCCACCATGCCGATGACACCCGACTCGACCGAGCTGGTCAGCGCAGCGCGGGATACCGGTCCCTGAGATGTATCTGGACACATCGGTTCTGGTTAAGCTCTACACCCGCGAGCCTGATTCGGCCGAGTGTGAACGGATTGTGACCGGGCACAGGATCGTGTCTTCGGAGCTCCTCTACACCGAGCTGTGGTCGGCGCTGCTTGCGAAAGAGCGCCATGGCGTCCTTTCGCCCGACCATCGCCAGCGGGCGTGGCAACTTTTCGAGGTGCACCTGCTCGACGAGGTGGTCGAGCTGGTCGATCTCGACGGCACGGTGGTGAGAGAAGCGGCGGAGGTGATCGCGCGCGTCCATCCCGCCGTTCCGTTGCGGACGCTCGATGCCATCCATCTGGCAAGCTTCATCGGACTGGATGTCGGGCCCTTGTTTACGCGCGACCGCCGGATGATAGACGCGGCGAAACAACTGGGGCTGCCGCTGGCGGGGTGAGGCTACAACAAGCTGAGCTGGCTGTCGTCGGCGGGAGCGACCGAGATTTTCTTCTTCGGCCGGGCGGCCGGTGCAGGTGAAGGCAGCGACACGTTGGTGTCGTCGCTTTCGAGTTTCGCGAGGATGGTCTTGGCGCGGTCGATGACGCTGGGCGGAAGCCCCGCGAGCCGGGCGACCTGGATGCCGTAGCTGCGGTCGGCGGCGCCGGGGATGACGCGGCGGACGAAGACGATCTCGTCGTTCCACTCCTTCACGGCGACGGAGAAGTTGCGCAGGCGCGGCAGGTGGTTCTCCAGTTGGGTGAGTTCCTGGTAGTGGGTGGCAAAGAGCGTGCGGGGGCCGCGTTCGGCCCCGCGGTGCAGGTGCTCGACGACGGCCCACGCGATGCTGAGGCCGTCGTAGGTGGAGGTGCCGCGGCCGATCTCGTCGAGGATGATAAGCGAGCGGTCGGTGGCGTTGTTGAGGATGTTGGCGGTCTCGTTCATCTCGACCATGAAGGTCGAGTTGCCGCGTGCGAGGTCGTCGCTGGCGCCGACACGGGAGAAGATGCGGTCCACCAGGCCGACGCGGCAGGCCTTCGCCGGGACCCAGCAGCCGACCTGCGCCAGCAGCACGATCAAAGCGACCTGGCGGATGTAGGTGGACTTGCCCGCCATGTTGGGACCGGTGATCAACGCGAGCTGCGCGTCGTCGCTGGCGAGGCGGGTGTCGTTGGGCACAAAGGCCTGGTTGCCGCCGCGGGCGATGGCATCGGCGGACTTGAGCATCTGCTCGACGACGGGATGCCGGCCTTCGGCAATCTCCAGCACGTTGCCGTCGCTGATTTCCGGCCGGCAGTAATCCCATTCGCGCGTCAGGACCGCCCAGCCCGCGAGAACGTCCAGCTCGGCAAGGGTCTCGGCCGAGCGCGTCAAGGGCTCCGCATCGGCGATGACGGCGGAGACGAGCGCGTTGAACAGTTCCTGCTCGCGGGTGAGGGCGTTTTCCTCGGCGTGGAAGATTTCCTTCTCCTTTTGCTTGAGCGCCTCGGTGACGTAGCGCTCGCCGCCGACGGTCGTCTGCCGGCGGATGTAGTCGGCCGGCACCAGGTGCAGGTTGGCCTTGGTGACCTCGATGTAGTAGCCGAAATTGTTTGTGAACCTGACCTTCAGGCTGCGGATGCCGGTGCGTTCCTGTTCGGTGCGCTCCAGTTCGGAGAGCCAGGTCTTGTTGTCCGTGGTCAACGAGCGCAGGCGGTCAAGCTCGGTGTCATAGCCGGCGCGGATGTAATTGCCGTCTGCCAGATCGGCGGGGAGTTCATCGCTGAGCCCCCGGGCGAGCAGGCCGGCGAGACCGGGGAGCTCGTCGATGCGCGGGAGGCAATCGGCGGCGAGGCGTCCGCCAAACGCGGCCAGGCCCGCACGCAGGGCGGGCAACCGGGCGAGGGTGTCGCGCACGCCGCCGAGCTCGCGGGGATTGCGCAGCCGGTTTTGCAGCCGGCCGAGGATGCGCGGGATATCGCGGACGTTGGCCAGTAGTTCCCGCAATTCGGCGAGGCGGGCCGGTTGCGCGAGGCATTCGCCGACGAGCGCCTGCCTGCGGTGGATCTCGGCCAGATCAAGAGTGGGCGCCGCCAGCCAGCGCTCCAGCAGCCGGTGCCCGGCGGCCGTGACGGTGCGGGCGATGGCGTGGATGAGCGACCCGGGGCGGCCGCCCTGGGCGGACTGGAATATCTCCAGGTTGCGCAGCGTCGCGGGGTCGAGGAGGAGCGTGCCGGCGCTGTGATACTCCCGCAACGTGCGCAGGTTCTCCGGCTTCGCGCAGAGGTTTTCCGTGGCGTAGTAAACCAATGCACCGGCGGGACCGAGTGCCGGGTGGGTGTGCGCGAGGCCGAAGCCCTGCAGGTTGAGCACGCCGAGCGTGTCCATGACGGTCTTGGCACCCGTGGCGGTCTCGAAATTGTAGGCCGGCAGGTCGGAGCACAGGCGGCCGGCGCAAAACGCATGCAGGGCGTGCACCGCGGTTTGTTCGTGTGGCGCGGCCTGCCAGGCATCCAGCGCCCCATCGGGCAGGATCAGCTCGGCCGGATCAAGCGCGGTGAGGACCGGCAGCAGGTTTTCCACCCGGGGATCCGAGGCGAGACGGAACTCGCCGGTGGAAAGATCCAGCCACGCGGCATGCAGACCGGCTTTGTCGAGGGCGATGGCAGCGAGGTAGTGGTTGCGGTTCGCGTCGAGCTGGCTGGGGGCGAGGGTGGTGCCCGGCGAAAGGATGCGGGTGAGGGCGCGCTTCACCAGCTTGCCGGCCTTGGCGGGCTCGGCCTGGTCGCAGATGGCGACTTTCTTGCCGGCCGTGAGGAGTTTATTGACGTAGGTATCCACTGCATGCGCGGGGATGCCAGCCATCGGATGCTCCTGCCGTTTGGTCAGCGTGAGGCCGCAGATGCGCGAGGCGGTGACGGCATCGTCGAAAAACATCTCGAAGAAATCACCGAGGCGGAAGAGCAGCAGCGTATCACGCGGCAGGCCGCGTTTCACCTCGAAGTATTGCTGCATCATCGGGGTCAGCTTCGGCTCGGTGCTCATCGGGGCTGCCACGCTCACGCAAACCCGCCGCCGCGCAAATAAAAATATTCGCCGGACGCAGCCTTGCCACGGCCCGGCCGGCCCGGTTTGCGTGCTGGCATGCCGGTTCCACTCTTTCATCGCGATCTTGGCGGCGCCGGGCGGCCGCCCCTGGTCATCCTGCACGGCCTGCTGGGTTCCTCGCGCAACTGGCAGACCGCGGGCAGGGATCTGGCCGCGCATTACCACGTCCACGCCCTTGATGCGCGCAATCACGGGGGCTCGCCGCATGCGGAGCCGATGGATTACCCGGCAATGGCCGCGGACGTGCTGGCCTGGCTGGATGCGCAGGGGTTGGCGCGGGTCACGCTGCTGGGCCACAGCATGGGCGGAAAAACCGCCATGTTGCTGGCCTGCCGGCAGCCGGAGCGGGTGGGGCGGCTCATCGTGGTGGACATCGCACCCAAGCCCTACCGCTGGGTGAGCCACCGGGAGGAATTTGCCGCGATGAACGAACTGGACCTTGTGACGCTGGGCTCACGCGCCGAAGCCGAGGCGCGGTTTGAGGCCCGCGTGCCCGACTGGGCGATGCGGAAATTTCTGGTCACCAATCTGGAGCGGGCACCGGCCGGCGGCTGGCGTTGGCTGGTCAATCTGCCCGTGATCACGGCGGCCCTGGCGACGCTTGAGGACAATCCGCTGGCGGCGGTGGATCGCTACGCCCGGCCGGCCGATTTCATCGTCGGCGGCCGTTCCGCTTACGTGGAGCCCGGCGACCATGCGGGCATCCGGGAGCATTTTCCGGCCGCCCGGATCGATGTGCTGCCCGACTGCGGGCACAACCCGCACATGGAGGCACGGGAGGCGTTTGTGGCGGGGTTGCGGACGGTCTGAGTGTCATCGCACGGAATTTGGTTCACCCCGGTCGGCGAATCGCTTCGCTGGCGCACCCATGAACCTCCTGCACTGCGGCCCCCTGAAGACCTGGCAGAACCCCGAATTGCTCTCGGCCAACCGCCTGGCGGCCCGCGCCACGCTCTATCCTTACGCCACCGCCGAGTCGGCCCGAAACAACCGGCGTGAAGACTCCCCGTGGTGGAAGTCGTTGAACGGCGACTGGGATTTCCGTCTCGTGGACCGGCCGGAGTCCGTGCCGCCCGCCTTTGTCGAACCCGGTTACGCGCCGGACGCCGCGTGGAGCAAACTCCCTGTGCCGAGCAACTGGACGATGCACGGGCACGACCGGCCGCACTACACCAACGCGGTGATGCCATTCCCCGAGCAGCCGCCGCGCGTGCCCGACGCAAACCCGACCGGGCTTTATCGCACAACGTTCACTGTGCCAGCCGACTGGACCGGCCGGCGCACGATCCTGCACGTGGGCGGGGCGGAGAGCGTGCTTTACGTCTGGGTGGACGGCCAGCCGGTCGGCATCGCCAAGGACACCCGGCTGCCCTCCGAGTTTGATCTCACGCCCTATGTGAAAGCCGGCGCCACGCATACGCTCGCGGCCGTCGTCGTGAAGTGGTCCGACTCCAGTTTCATCGAGGATCAGGACCAATGGTGGATGGGCGGCATCCATCGCGACGTGTATCTCTATTCGCAGGCCGCGCACTACCTCGAAGACATCTTCGTGCGCGGCGACGTGGACGCCGACCTGCGCACCGGACACCTGCGGCTGGACGCAAAGATCGGCGCGCCCGACCTCGAGGCCATCGGCTGGAAGCTCCGCGTGCAGTTGCACGACGAACGCGGCCGGCCGGTGTTCCGGCAACCGGTGGTGCAGGGCGTGTTCGAGACCAATTTCTGGCAAAACCCCCGCAAGCGCATCCGGCTCGACCTGCCGGTGTCGCGGCCCCGGCTGTGGTCGGCCGAGTCGCCGGCGCTCTACACCGTGGTGCTCACGCTCGTCGGGCCGCAGGGCGAGGAGGTCGAGCACACGGCCTGCCGCGTGGGTTTTCGACGCATCGAGATCCGCGACCGCCAGCTCCTGATCAACAACGCCCCGGTGCGCATCCACGGGGTCAACCGCCACGAGCATGACGATGTGCACGGCAAGGTCGTCACCCGCGAAGGCATGCTGCAGGACGTCCTCGTGATGAAGCGTTTCAACATCAACGCCGTGCGCACCTCGCACTACCCGAACGACCCGCACTGGTATGCGCTGTGCGACGAATACGGGCTGTATGTTTACGACGAGGCCGACGTGGAGTCCCACGCCTATTACCACGAAATCTGCCACGACGATCGCTACGCCGCGGCATTTCTCGAGCGCGGACTCCGCATGGTCGAGCGCGACAAGAACCACCCTTGCATCATCGCGTGGTCGCTCGGCAATGAGAGCGGTTACGGCCCGCATCACGACGCGATGGCCGGCTGGATCCGGCACCGCGATCCGAGCCGCCCGATTCACTACGAAGGCGCCATCAGTTGGAACTGGCAGACGGGGCTCGCCGCGACGGACATCATCGGCCCGATGTATTGCGAGATCACCAAGCTCATTGCCTGGGCCAAGGACCGGAAATCACCCGACCAGCGCCGGCCGCTCATCATGTGCGAATACTCACATGCCATGGGCAACAGCAACGGGAGCCTTGCCGACTACTTCGATGTGTTTGACCGCTACCACGGGCTCCAGGGCGGTTTCATCTGGGAGTGGGTGGACCACGGCATCCGCCAACGTGATGCCGCCGGCCGCGACTACTGGGCCTACGGCGGCGACTTTGGCGACACCCCGAGCGACAAAAACTTTGTGTGCGACGGCCTCGTGTGGCCCGACCGCCAGCCGCATCCCGGCCTCTTCGAATACAAACACCTGGCTCAGCCCGTGCAGGTCGAGGCGGTAAACCTCCGCGACGGCAGGTTCCGCCTCCACAACCGCCGTTGGTTTACATGGCTACGCGACCTGCGGGGCGCGTGGGAACTTTTGGTGGACGGCACGGTGGCCGCCCGCGGCGTTTTGCCTGCCCTGACCGCCGCGCCCCGATCCGCGCAGGCCGTGAAGCTGCGTTACCCGGCGCTGAAGATTTCTGCCGCCGCGGAGGTTCATCTGAACTTCCGCTTCCACGTGAAAAACCGGACGGCTTGGTGCGAAGCCGGCCATGAAGTGGCTTGGCAGCAGCATGTCGTGCCCGCCGCCGGCTTCGCCCGCGTGCGGCCCGCCAAGACCGTGGCCGCCCGGCCGCAGGCCGCGCTCGAGACCACCGCCGCAGGCTGGCGGGTCCGCGCCGGAAACCTGGAGTTCGCCGTCAACCGCGCCCACGGTGTGATTGAAAACCTCACGCAGGACGGCCGGCTGCTCGTGCAGCGCGGGCCGCAACTCGCGGTCTGGCGGGCCGCGACGGACAACGACGGCTTGAAACTCTTCGACGTCGTGAACTGGGGCGGGGCGCGTTTCCTCACGGAAGCGCTCAAGGCCGGCTACGATCGCATCGAACTGGCCGACACTCAGGCCAAGGCGAAGGCCGGGCGCGACGGCGTCGCCATTGAAATTATCTCGCGCTGGCTTTGCCCCGGGGCGCAGCGGTTCATCACGCACCGGCAGGGCTGCACCGTGCAACCCGACGGCGGGCTGGCGGTGACCAATGTCTTCAGCATTGACCCCAAGCTGCCGGAGCTGCCGCGGTTGGGCGTTTCGCTCGTGCTGCCGCCGGCCTTGGAGCAGTTGGAGTGGTTCGGCCGGGGCCCGTTGGAGAATTATTCCGACCGCAAACGCAGCTCGATGGTTGCGCGTTACCGCAGCACGGTCACGGCCCAATACGTGCCCTACATTCTCCCGCAGGAACACGGCAACAAGACCGACGTGCGCTGGCTGGCCCTGCACGATGATGCGGGGCATGGCGTCCGCTTTACCGCGCAAGGCCGGCTGATGGAGGCCTCGGCGAGCCATTTTACCGCCAACGACCTTTACGCCGCAAAACACACGACCGATCTAACACCCCGTCCGGAGGTCCAGGTGAATCTCGACTACGGCCAGCGCGGCCTCGGCACGGCGAGCTGCGGCCCGGATACGCTCCCGCAATACCGGATCCAGCCGGGCAAATATCAGCTCAATTTCACCGTTTGGCCCACAGGCGGAGCGAGCTGAGCATGAAGTCTTCCAACGCGGTGGCGACGTTGAGGTTGAGGCGGAGCAGGCCGACGTCGTGCTCAAGTTTTTCGATGGCGCCGATGAGAGCGGTGCGGGCGGTTGGGTCGCCGGCCTGCAGGCGGGGCAGGGCGTAGGCACGGGTGGCTTCCTCGATGGCCGCGAGCAGTCGCAGCCGCAGGCCGTTGGCGAGGCCGGTCTCGATGGCCACCTGCTCGTCCTCCTCGATGTCGGCGGGCAGTTTTTCTTTCTCGATTTTCCACGCCTCGGCGGTTGCGGCATCGAGGACTGCGGTGAACCGCGCCACCAGCCCGTAGGCGCCGAAGATCTGGTCGGCGACGGCTTTTTTGTCCGGCATGCCGCCGCCGAACCGTCCCAGCCAGCTCTGGTAGTCGGTGATCCACGCCGGCCAGCCGGCGGCGTCCACCTTGAGGGCGGCGCTGGGAAAGCGGAAATGGAGCACGCGGCTGCGGATGGTGGGCAGCAGGGCGTAGGGCCGGCTGGTGAGCAGGAGGAGGGTCGTGTTGGCCGGCGGCTCCTCCAGCGTCTTGAGAAAAATGTTGGCCGCAGCGAGGTGCATGCGGTCGGCCTCGTGAATAATGGCGACCTTGCGCGTGGCCACGGTCGCTGACACCTGCACCTTGCCGATCAGCTCGCGGGTGGCGTCGGCGCCGATCTGCCGCATCTTCCCCGCGGGCCGCAGGGCAAAGCAGTCCGGATGCTGCTCGGGCGGAAAGGCCGCCGTGGACTGCGGGGTGTTGAGCAGACGGTCGGCGATGCCGTGGGCCATCTGCAACAGCACGGGCAGATCCTCGCCGTGCAAGAGCAGGCTGTGCGAAAGCCGGTCGCGCGTGATGGCGTTCTCGATGACTGCCACGGCAGGTGAGCCGGCGAGGGCGGTGGGCCATTCAGCAGGGGCGGTCATGGACGGGGTGGTGGGCCGGGCGGTTTCCTCTCTGGTCACCGAACCGGGCGGCGGTCAGCCGAGGCGGACCTGCACGTGTTCCCAGATCGTCTGGGCGACTTGGGCGGGCGTGCGGGTGCCGTCCACGAGGATGACGCGCTCGGGCATGTTTTTCGCGAGGAGCAGGTAGCCCTCGCGGACGTGATTGTAGAAATCGATGTTCTCGCGCTCCATGCGGTCGGGCAGGTCGGTGGTGCGCTGCTTGAGCCGGGTGAGGCTCACCTCGGTGGGCACGTCGATCACGACGGTGACATCGGGCATGACGTTGCCGACGGCGAAGCGGTTGATCTGCGCGACGGGATCGGCGGCCAGCTTGCGGGCGATGCCCTGATAAACGGTGGAGGAATCGAGGAAGCGGTCGCTGAGCACGTATTTGCCGGCGAGAAGCGCGGGCGCGATGACCTCGCGCACCAATTGCGCGCGGGCGGCGGCGAAGAGCAGCAGCTCGGTCTCGGCACACATCTCGTCGCCCTTGGAGTTGTGGACGATGATGTTGCGGATCTGCTCGCCGATCTCGGTGCCGCCGGGCTCGCGGGTGGAGACGACGTCCTTGCCGGTCTTCTGCAAATGGGCCGCGAGCAGGGAAATCTGGGTGGATTTGCCGCTGCCTTCGGAGCCTTCGAAGGAGATGAGTTTGCCGGTGGGCTTTTGATGGAGGGGCATACGAAAAGTCTGCGGGGTTATTTCCAGTTGGCGAGGAAGGTTTCGAGGTCGGCGAGAGTCGGGCTGCGGCCGGTGCGCACGTAGTGGCCGCTGGTGCAGACGCCGACGCCGAGGCAGGCCTCGGGCGCGAGGCCCATCAACTGGCCGGCGCTGAAGCCGGCGTTGAAGTGGTCGCCCGCACCCGTGGTGATGAGCGGCTGCGCCACGTAGGGACCGGGCACCCAGAAGGTGTCCTCACGTGTGGCGCAGGCGGCGGCTTCCTTCGGGTGGATGACGACGGTGGTGAGGTCGAGCCGGGTGCGAATCTTTTCCGCCATCGAGCGCAGGCCGTGTTCGGTCTCGGTCTCCTTGCCGAAGCCGAGCACGTCGAACACCTGCTGCGCCTCCTTGAGGTTGAGCCCGAGGGTCACGCGGCCGAACTGCTCGAACTGGCCGATCGTATCGAGCGCATAGACCAGGTCGGCGCGGGAGCGCTTCTCGGGGTCGGCGAGGTCAAAGAAGAAGATGCGGCCCGGCTTTACCGGCACCTGCGGCAGCACGCTCTGCACGAGATCCACAAAGACCGCCGTCATGTTCGGGATCATCGTCCAGTTCACCAAGGCGATGAGGTCGGCGGCCCCGAGCATCGCCCGGTAGTTGTCGGCGCCGACGCTGGCGATGATCTGCTCCGGGGTGATCTCGTCGAGGCTCCGCATCATGCCAAGCATGAGCTTGCCGTCGGTAAACTCCACGGCCGTGGTTGCCGCGGGGTCGCAAAGCGAGACGACACGGGCTTTCGCGGCGAGATCGGTGAAAACCGGGTGGATCGAGACCTTGCCGAGCGCGCCGATGTAGGTGATGTCGGCGCCCTGGGCGAGCAGGGCGTTGGCCATGATGGGGCCGTTGCCGCCGAGCTTGTCCATCCGCGGGTAGAACTCGAGGTTGGTGCTTTTGCCCGCGGCGGCGCTGATGCGTTGGCCAAACTCGGCGATGGTGCCGATAGGCGTGAAATTCTCGCCCTGGCCGGCACGCTGGGCCACCGGGGTCACGATGGTGTCCACAAAGCCGTCGAAGCCGACGAGGGCGCGCTTTTGGGCGAGGGTGGCGCGTTGGGCGCGGAGCTGTTGCAGGGTGCGGGTCTTGAAGTCCATGCGGGAGGGTGAGCGAAAAATCAGCCCCGACCCGCCGCAAACAGATTCGCGCGGGAATTTCGCCGGGTTTTCCGTTGAACGAACCCGGCAAAGCCGCCAACAGTTCCCCGCGTCTCCGCCCTGCCTGTAATTTCCCCGCTTTTGCCATGCTCAATATCGTGCAGATCTTCCTGCAGTCCGACCTCGTCGGCCAGGTCATCACCGTCGGCCTTGGTGTCTTCAGTCTCATTGCCTGGACCATCATGTTCGGCAAACACTACGAACTGAAGCGCCTCGCCCAGCTCAACTACGCGTTCGAGCAGCGGCTGCGCGACGAGCGCTCGCTGCTCGACCTGCCGGAATCCTTCCGGAACCGACGCGCGATCCCCTATGCGGACCTCTTTGCCGATGCGGTCGAGAGCTACTGGCGCGCCGCGGCCATCGCGAAGGAGCGGGGCAGCAACGACACGCGCGCCCGGCTGGAACACGCCGAGAACGCCCTGCAACGTGCGCTCTCGCGCCAGGCCCTCCGCTACGAATCGAGCATGATTTTCCTCGCCAGCATTGTCACCGGCGCGCCTTTTCTCGGGCTGCTCGGCACGGTGTGGGGCGTGATGATTTCCTTCAGCGCCGTCTCGGTGCAGCAGACGGCGAGCATCCAGACGCTGGCGCCGGGGGTGGCGGCGGCGTTGCTCACGACCATCGCCGGCCTCGTGGTCGCCATTCCCTCGGTGTTCGGCTACAATTACATTCTCTCCAACACCAAGCGGATGATCACCGAGCTGGAAAACTACGCCAGCTCGCTGGCCGACCGCATCGAGCTCGAATCGCAGTAAGCGAGGATTTCCCATGGCCCGCACTTTCCGCCGCCGCCAGGCGCAGCACGCGATCTCGGAGCTGAACGTCACCAACCTCATCGACGTGGCGTTCACGCTGCTGATCATCTTCATGATCGCCACGCCGCTGATCCAGCAGGAGCAGCGGATCGAGGTGAAGCTGCCGACGGAGTCCACCCGCACGCAGACGCAGCCGGACCCCAAAGACGTTTTCCAAGTCATCGCCATCGACCGGCAGGGCCAGTATTACTGGGGCACGCGGCGCGTGGAGTTTTCGGAACTGCCCGCGCTGCTGGCCGCCGAGGCCCGCAAGCCCAACCCGCCGGTGCTGCGCATCCGCGCCGACTGGAACATCCAATACCAGAAGGTGGTCACCCTCATGGATGAGATCAAAAAGCACAATCTGAGCCGGTTCACCTTCGACACCCAGACGGCCAACTGACCGATGCCCGAGAACGCCCGCAGTGCCTTCGCTCTTTCCATCACGCTCCACGGCGCGGTCGTGGCGCTGATCCTCTTTTTCATTTACCTGATGAAGGTCGCGGCGCCGGAGATGCCGAAGATTTTTGAATTGGTGGCAGGGGAGGGCGACAATTTCGCGGCGACCGAGGCCCCGGCGCTCAGCTCGCCCGGCATCTCGCTCAACATCCCGGTCGCGCCACCGGTGGTGCGGCCGCAGCCACAGCCGCAGCCCGTGCCCCCGCGCGAGGTAATCCAGCGCGCGCCGGAAGTCCCGGCGGTGAAAGCACCACCCAAGCCGGCGGAGACCAAACCTGTCGTGGAGCCCAAGCCGGTGCCACCGCAGCCGAAGACGATGACGAAGGCCGAGTTCGATCGTCTCAACAAGACCCAGACCACACCCGCACCCCGTGCGCCCGCACCACCACGTGTGGCGAAAATCAATACCGATGAGATCGTCAAGGGCGTGGTCGGCGGCTCGCAGAACGTGAAGGCCGGGGCTGGCGGGCGCGCGCTGACCCGGGACGAAGGCCCGGTGATGGACGCTTATTTCGCGATGCTGCGGGAGCGGCTGCGGGCGGCGCTGGAGAAGCCGCCCGGCCTGGCCGACACGCTGGTGACCACCATCGAGGTCCGAATCGCGGCCGACGGCACGCTCTCCGGCGCGCGGATTACCCGCTCCTCGGGCAGCCCGGAGTTCGATCGCGCCGTCCTTGCGGCGGTGGCCCGCACCCGGATGCCGCCGCGCCCGGACAACAAGAGCGAGCTCCTCACCATCCCCTTCCACATGAAGGAACTGTGAAGTGGCAGAAAAAGTCCTTGCCTTCGCGGCCGGAAGTTTGATTTTCCCAACCTTCCTTCGACTTTAGGGCTCTTAGCTCAGTTGGTAGAGCGCCTCAATGGCATTGAGGAGGTCAGCGGTTCGAACCCGCTAGGGTCCACCAATTAACCCCCGGTTCCCCCGGGGGTTTCTTGTTTTCAGAGGTAAAATGCGGCATTCGATGTGATTTGACGTGACCCGGTAAACCGGTCCAAATGCAACCATAATGCAACCGGATCCTACCCCTGTGGCTAGCAGCGCAGATGCGGTTCACCCGGCAGGTAGTCCAACAAGCCGGGGTTACCCCAAAATCAGGACAAAACTTGTGCGTGGAGTTCGGTTATTACCGATCAAACACGGCCGGCCTAAGCCCTAGGAGAAAACGATCCAAGCTAGTTTACGACCGATTCCTCCAAGTGCGCAGCCCGGAACACAGGCTCCCTGACATAAAGGATATCCACTCGATTTTTGGGCATGGGGAAAGGCTGGAGAACCCGCCCCTGCCGGTGGTGGTGCCTGAGGAGTTCGCCCTTAAGCAAGCGCTAGCGAGCCCGATACGGCGAGCCGAAAAGAGAGGTGCAGCGCCAGTTCTCTAGCGTCAGATTTCTGCAAATTGAATGAAGCGGGCACTCGGCCTGGAAACACGCCGGTGAGGCGCGTGCTACTTAGGGGGAATCAGTTCAAAGCTCAATGGGGCAGCCGGATTGGTGGCATCCATCGGGGTCACCAACAAAGCTGGAACGTTCGGAAGCCAGAATGTTTCCCCGCCAAGCTAGGTTTGGGTCTCATAATCGGCGGTTTTTTCGCGCGACCGGTGCAACTGCTGGACGGCAGTTCAGTGAAAGGTGGTAAACGCATCAAGGTCAGTAACGGCGATCAGTCACGTTAATGATTTAAGTGGCCAGAGGTTGCGGTAGGTGTGATCGGCTGCGTTCGTTGATGGAGCTTTCCCAAGCAGCACAGAATTGTCTAGCGCGTGCCCTAAGCCATGCCCAGTTCTTCGCATCCAGTCGATGAGGCTCAAAAAGGGGGCTGCCGATGCCAAACCCGTCTGCTCCAGCCATTACATATTCTGGGAGGGTTTCAGGTGTTATCCCACCAGTAGCAAGCAAGTGGATGTGCGGTAGGGGAGCCTTTAAATCTCGAAGGTAATCTGGGCCTAGGCGGTGGGCGGGAAACAATTTTACCATGGTAGCCCCGAGACGGTGGGCTTGAAGGATTTCGGTAGGGGTGAACGCACCCGGGAAAACCGGTAGTCCGCGACGGATGCATTCGGAAATAACTTCCGGGACTACCGCAGGTGTGACAATGAAACCAGCCCCGGCTGCTTGGGCTGCGTCGAGGTCGGCCAGCTTTATTACAGTGCCAGCGCCGATCATCAGGTGGTCTTTCGCAAGTGCGGAGGCCAGGCGAATTTGTTCTATAGCTGCAGGTGAATTCATGGTGATCTCCAAGGCGGTAAAACCACCTTCGGTCAGTGCTTGCACGACGGGCGCAATGATTTCTGTCCGCTGGCCTCGGAGGATTGCGACCAAGGGCATGGCACCAAAGCGCATGGGATCAAATTGGGAGACAGCACTCACGGATAGGTAAGGAGCAACGCGTGGCCCGGAACGGTAGCGATGTTCATTTCTGGTGCAGGAATTCGGACCACCTCAATTTCCGGCAATAATTCGCTCAATGCCAATGCGTAGGGCCGGCTCAATTCTTCGCTTGCTGCGAGAACAATTGTTTTAGTTACGATTCCTTTCAGAGTGCTCAATTCGGCTCCGATTAGTGCACCACTGAGGAAGGCAGTTGTGTGGTTTGCTGGTAGGTGGCCGAGCACATTCCTCGACCGGGTTTTGAACAAGGCTGCGCTGAGTCCAAGCTGCCGGCTTGTTTGAACACCGACCAAAAAGGGTTCCGTCGCGAAGGTTGATTCTCCGGGTAGGCCCAGAGTGGAATTACTCCTTAGGATCTGATAGAGTTCACCCGTGAGAAAAGTGGTGAAGTCGATTATATTGCCATTGCGCAGATATACATGCTTTGAGTGGGTGCCCGGTAAGATTACCACACAGTGCTCGGATAATACTTGACGTTCGGGGGATGAAAAAATCCCGACTAATTCAGTTTCCTCGCCTCGCATTACGTCGCATTCGGTGCGCAGTCCCGAAACCAAACGGACATTACGTCCTGCAATTAGCAGGTCTTGAAATATAAAGGAGCGTCCATCCAATTTAGCCGGGACACAGGCATAGGGCAACGAATGCCAACCCAGGGTAGAAGAAACCATACCTGAGATTACTAAGGGAATTTCTATTTGCTCCGCTACGCCTAGGGTTACGATAGCCTGTGCCAGCTCTGATTCCATGGCTTGATGCCGTGTGGTTATGGCCGGGTGCTGTGAAGCCAATACTTGAATGCCCTGTGGTGAAGTAATCTCAGAGACAATGCGCCGGGACTTTTGCTCGACCAAACGCAGTCGAAAACGGGTGGTTCCCCAATCACATGAAAGAAAATAGCGCATATGAGGAAAGTCTACCATTCTGCGAACCCGCCGTCTTCGGCAGTGAAGTATGGATTATCCCAGACACCATCAAAGCGCTCTGCTGCCAACTTTGCCTCGTCGATCTCTATCCCAAGGCCAGGTGCTTCAGGCACGGATAAATATCCATCGGTCGGGATGAAGGGGGTGCGTAGTAGGCTTTCCCCGAGGGTGACGTGTTCTTGGATCAGGAAGTTGGGCGCCACGGCGTCGAGGTGCAGGCAGGCGGCCAGAGCCACCGGACCTAAGGGGCAATGTGGCGCGAACAGGATGTCACGCGATTCCGCCATCGAGGCGATTCGACGGGTCTCGGAAATACCGCCAGCGTGCGCGGTATCGGGTTGCACGATTGCCACGGCCCGGCGCTCAATAAGAGGTTGGAATTCCCAGCGTGTGAAGAGTCGCTCGCCGGCGGCGATAGGGACACTGGTCGAGGCGGCGATGTCGCGTAGAGCATCGGTATCGCCCGGCACCACCGGCTCCTCAATAAAGAATGGTTGATGCGGTTCGAGTAGTTTCACCAAGCGTTTGGCGTCGGCATGGGTCAGACGACCGTGGAAGTCCGTGGCGATGTCTACCGCTGGTCCCGCAGCGCGGCGCAGTCCGGCAAAACGATCTACCGCAGCGCTGAGTGCAGAGGAGTTGGACAGTGGCCTCATACGGCCTGTTGCGTTGTATTTGAATGCAGTTAATCCGCGAGTTATGCTCACATCGCGCACAGCGTTGACATAGTCGTCCGAGGTGCCGGCGTCAGTCCAAGCGTAGAGACGAATGCGGTCGCGAACACGCCCACCTAGCAGTTGATGAACCGGGGCGCCCAGACTTTTACCGAGTAGATCCCACAGCGCCATGTCGATTCCGGAGAGCGCCGAGCAATGAACACCACCCCCGCGATAAAAGCCGCCGCGGTGCAAATGCTGCCAGATCTGTTCGATGCGACGCGGATCCTGTCCGACGAGCCAGCGTCCCATCTCGTGGACCATGGTTTCCACGCTCAGGGAACGACCTTCCAGTGTGGCTTCACCCCAACCGGTATGATCTTGATTCGTATGAATCCGCACCAGCAGCCAGCGCGGGCGTACATGGATGGTTTCGAGATGCGTTATCTTCATGGGATCAGGACGCTAGCGGCCATAGCAGGGGTGTTGAATAGCAGTGGAATTGCCATCGGCCTGATTATTTATTAGGCTGCGCACGATATTGCCGAGCAGGTGTTGTGCCAGTGCTGGTTGAGATCGGCTCGTTCTGAAGGTGGGTTGGATATTGTCCCGCCAGAACACGGGCTACGTTTGAAAGGCAAATGGACCAAGCCATCAATCGGCTTTCACGGGTGCCGCCGCCCAAATGTGGTGTAAGCAGAACATTATTATGCCGTCGCAATGCGGCCGGCACCTGCGGTTCTTGGGCGAAAACATCGAGTGCTGCACCTGCTAACTGACCGGAGTTTAGCACTCGGATGAGAGCAGCTTCATCCACTACCCTACCGCGGGCCGTGTTGATCAGATAGGCGCCACGTTTCATCCGATCCAATCTGGAGGAGTTCATCAATCCATACGTATCTACAGTAAGTGGCACATGGAGGGATACAATGTCCGCCTTGGATAGCAGTCGGTTCAATGGAGTATAGCCAGGTTCCTTCGAGGGTGTGCGACTGTAGTATATTACTTTCAGTCCGAAACCGGTGGCTCGGCGGGCTACGGCTCGGCCGATAGCACCATATCCGACAATGCCGAGAACCTTATCTTTCAGCAAACCGCCATCCCAAGCACCAGGCTGAAATCTGTGCCACCGTCCGGAGCGCACATAGCGATCAGCCTCGGTCAGCCGGCGCATCAGGGCTAAGATAGCTCCGAGCGTGTAGTCAGCGGTCGCTTCCACAAAGTAAGTTGGGGCATTGGTCGCATAGACCCCGCGCTGGGCCATCAAACTCAGGTCGAGTTTGTCCACGCCGACTGAGGCGCTTGCAACTATCCGCAAGCTTGGAGCGCGATCAAGCAGCTCAGCGTCGACGGTCAGTTCACCTTGACTGATAATGCCGGCCAGTTGGGGAGCCATCTGAAGCACTCTGGCGCGAGGCATGGTGTCGCCACCAGGTGGGCCCATCACAATGCGCGCCAACCCGGCAAGATGCGACAATTGAGATCGAGGAAGAGCAGTGGTAATGAGCACCACTGGGCGGGAAGAAATTTGATGCAGAGGTGCGGTATGGCGGCGCGGCATGTGGGCAGGGCGCAATAATTCATTGTCATTCCGGCATGGCAACCGCCGGTGCCATGCTATGATAACACGGATATTTAGCTATCTTGGTCGGATGCTTGATCCCGCGACCCACGACGGCTCGATCAATACTTGCCGGGCGACAGCCGGAACGCCACGTTCGTTATGCAGTAATTGAGCGGCGAGCATGTCTACAGCGGCCGCCACGACATGGGAACGCTGGTGGTCAATCCCGGCGAAGCCGGTGCAACGCAGGTCCCAATCGTGGACGACGAGGCCGATGGTTTCGGGTATGCGTAATCCGAGACCTGAGCATAGCCATTCTGGCACGTAGCGCTCAAAGGAGAGAATGACGTCCGGCCGGTATCGTCGAAACCAAGCACGGAAGATATGTTCCTCTTTGGCGATATTGTTTTTGGGGAAGAGTAGCAATGGAACGCGGTCACGGGGCGGTATCTGCCTCTGGTAGTTGAGCATCGCGCCTGTATAGGTGTGGTCGGACCGTGCATCGATCCACTCTGTTACAGCGAGGCCGATGCGCCGGTAGCCACGGGCGGCAAGTTCACGTGTGGCCTGCAGAATTCCGCGGGTCATGTTGGTGCTCGCGCGATGTAGCGATGGTTCAGTTAGGCCATAGCCTAGAGTAACAGCCGCCAGTCCTGCATAGTCCATCTCGCGACCCACGCTCTGTGATGACTGGGGCGAAATGATCACTCCCTCAATGCCTCTTGCCTCAAGAATCTGACGTAGTCGGGTAGGAGACATTTTTGCGCGATCGAGACAAAATTCCTCTGCCCGGTAACCGTAGCGGCTAGCATGTACATCGATATCCTTGAGCGGCGCATAATGGTAGGCTGCATCCAGTAGGTCATCACCTTGGTGGTTGTCTCGCACCACGGCTATGACTGCTTCGGCGCGACGATGTCGGTTGCTGCGCACGCGTGCCATCAGACGGTTCATGTAGGGGTCTGGCGCATAGCCCATTTTCTTGGCCGCTTTCAACACTCGTTTGCGAGTCTCGGGTGAGACGCAGCTTTGGTTGCGCAGCACGCGTGAAACTGTCATTGCTGACACACTGCACTTGCTCGCCACTGCATGCAGGCTGATTCCCGATGAGGATAAGCTCATAAAGTTACCATAACACGACGGGTTGTTTGATCGTCAATCTTACTTTACCAAAGTGCAACCTACCTCATGCGCCGTCTGCCCCGTTATGTCGGCAACGCCTAAGGTCAACCCCGCCAAACCTCATGAAACAATATATCCCCAGCCTCGGTCAGTTTATGCACCAGCTCGTTTCCAGTGTAGTCTTACCTATGCTTTTCTTGGTGTTCGCTGTTAAGATTTCGGCTCAAACTAAGCCTGTTTCTGACAACATCGATGAAGAGGTTGTCACATTGCAGCCCTTCTCGGTTGAAGCCAAGGAGGACGCCAGTGGCTACGGCGTCACTTCAGCCACCTCGGTCACCAGGTTGAATACTGCGCTTCGCGACATCCCGCAAACAGTCAACATTGCGGGCGAGCGCATGATCAAGGAGTTAGCGGCACCTACGCTGGGTGAAGCCGTAGCTTTCCTACCAGGCGTGACTATGCGAAATGGAGGCCAAGATCAATTTCAGGTTCGCTCAATTGATGTCAACAGTCAGTTCCGCAACAGCTACCGCTATACCACTGGATCTTCGCTCCACTTCCGCAAAGATATGGCGAACATTGACCGAATCGAAGTGATTAAAGGTCTTGGCTCCGCCACCACGGGTCGCGGCGAAGCGGGCGGCGTAGTTAATTTGGTTACGAAGAAGCCTCAGTCACGAAAAGCAACGTCCATCAGGTTCACCGTTGATGATTATGGCTACCATAAGTCGGAGTTGGATATGACAGGCCCGCTAACATCTGACGGCCGTATCCTCTACCGCGCTATCACTTCTTATACTGGCGGTGAAACTTACCTGCCCAATAACAAGTATGACACCATCGCGTTTTTCCCTTCGATCCATTTCCGTTTCAATGAACGCACTGATTTGCTGATCGAAGGTAGTATGCAATCAGGGGCTACTCCATCCGCCGAGTTTTTCGAAATCCAGGATGAGTTTCAGTTTTTCTTCCGCGCACCTAATGGCCAAGTATTCCGCACTTTTCCGGAGGATGGGGCGCTGCACAAAACGCGCATGATGCCCAAAGAATATCCTCAGACTGCTTCTTGGGTCGAACCAGACGCACAAGCCTACGACGTCTTCGTCCAATTAAATCACAAATTCACGGATTGGCTTTCAACTAGACAGGGGTTGCTCTGGGTAAACACCCAGGTGGACCGCGAGCTTACCCGCCTTCGCGGCTTTGGTAGTTACATATTCGATCCTGCAAATCCGCTTGGCCCGCCCATCGACTGGACCATGGCCTTGCGACATGACACTACTGAGCGCGACATTGAATTCATCTCCTATCAGGGTGATTTTCTCCTGGAGTACGAATTTGCAAGAATGACCCATCAGACTTTGCTAGGATATGAGCTTACATGGCGCGATGTTTTCGATCGCTTCAAGCGTGCCAATACTGGTGCCGTATGGCGCATATTAGATAATAGTGCATTCTTAGCCTTGAAGCGTAGTGATCTACCAGCTCAAGCCGTGAGCACACACGAGACACGAGATGTCGAAGAGACTTCCTACTACATTCAACATACAGCCAAGGCCTTCGATGATAGATTGCAGATCACTGGAGGATGGCGCTACGATAAGATAAAAGAGGATATAATAAATCGGAGCAATAACACATTCATCGCTTCCCGCCCTGAGCCCACCGACAAGACTTGGCGCGTAGGTGCTGGGTTTCGTGTCTTGCCATCTGTCACGCTTTTCGCGGTCCATGCCGAACAGCAAGACCCCACCCGTAACGTACTTCGTTATCCAGAAGGTACCTTCGGAGTGGCCGGCCGTGACCCGAGCGAACGTATCTCCGCAGCTCGCACAGTGGAGCTCGACGAGATCGGCCTGAAGTCCGAACTGTTTGGGGGAAAGTTTACGTTCAATGTTTCGTATTACAAAATCCTCGAAGGTAGTGACATTCGCTCGGTCAATTTCCGCACTAACCGGAACGACGAGATCAGCCCTCAGTTTAATTGGCGCGAGAATGTCGCGGACCCCAGTGCGACTTCCGAGGGTGTTGAAATCGAATTATCTGGCGCACCAACCGACCGGTTGTCTTTCTACGCTTCAGCTGCCTTCGCCAAAACAGCAATCTTCGCGGTGCAGTCAGATCAGTCCGTTGTAAAGCGCAGGCAACGCGGCGACACCCCAGTGCGTCTCAACTTAATGGGTAATTACCTCGCCTATCGGGAGAGCAACTGGAATATGTATGTCCAGAGTGCTTTTGGATACACCGACGATGTTGTGCTCAACCCTGACAATATCGTGCTCCAGAGCGGCAGCTTCCGCTGGGACCTCGGCGTCCGCATCGCTCGCAGATCTGAACGTGGATCATGGGAGGCACAGTTCCGTGTGCAGAACGTGCTCGATGAATACATTATCACGGGCACTGCCAACAGTGGCACTATGCCTCGTCGCTTCGTATTTTCAATCGAACGTCGCTTCTAATATTCATTATAAACTGTCGGGGTGGCGCATACTGTAGGGCAACTGCCTTCCCCGCATTGATTGTGACTGCTGAATCTTGCCTCAATTATGATTGCCCGATTATCCTCCTCCTCGTGTTTCGGTAGCAGCCTTCTGCTGGCAGGCCTGTTGATCACGAGCTTGCCACTCCATGCCACTGCGACTGCGCCTAGGTTCCCGCTGCTCATGCCCGATGACTTCGAGTCACTTAAACTGGTCGCTTGGCGAGTTGAGCCTGGAAAACCTGATGCAAACAATCCACTATTGGAACCTGAGATGCCTTGGGATTCTGGAGGCATCATGGCGCACGGCACTGTGCTGCGTGATCCCATTGATGGCTTGTGGAAGGCATGGCAAGTTTCCACTCCCGGCGAGTCGGTTCTTGCAGGCCTGAAAACGGAGCACGAGCATCAACGTAGACTCACCTATCTCGAAAGCAAAGATGGTGTAAACTGGTATCGTCCGGAACTGTCCATTGCCCTCTGGCCCGGATACGAGCACACCAACATAATCTTCGATTTGGATTCCGGAGGAACCTCAGTCTATGCCTCAGTGTTTGTGCATCCCGAAAAGGATTGGCCTTACGAAATGTTTGTCATGCGGGGACCGCTGTATGGTGGTATGAAGGAGAATCGCGTCGCCCACCTGCCTGGTCCAGATGGCCGTCTCGGCACGTATCGTTACCGTTCCAAAGACGGCAAGGCCTGGCAAGCCATCGAAGGCCCCATCCATCCCTCGGTCGGCGGAGGCGGCGATGTCTCCTACGTATATCGCGAGCCCGACGGGTCCTACGTTTCATATTTCAAATCCTACCCGAAAACCCGTGAAGGTGACCGCATCATCCTTTACGACAACAATCCCCGCGCTGGCCTGCGCAGCGTCTCCCGGCGCACCAGTCTGGATGGTAGTGATTGGGGCGGAGATGCCTTGGTTCTCACCCGTGACTGGCGAGATCCAGACTACGCCCAGTTTCTGGAGATTTGTCCGGTGAAAGTAGATGGCGGTTACGTGGCGCTGGTGAACTACTACGACGCTGTGATTCAAACGATGTGTCTGCAATTAGCCGCTTCTCGCGACGGTGTTCACTGGTGGCGCCCAGACCGTCGTCCTGCGCTACCCAATCCCCCACTGGGCGAATACGGCGGCGGGATGATCTGGCAGATGCACAGTCCCATCATCGAGGGGAACCGGATGCATGTATACTACGCTGGATCAGAAGGTCTACATGGGGAGATCCATGATACGCGGTTTGAACCACAGGTCGAAGTTGGTAATGAAACAGTGCTCGGCTTCCAGACCCCCACGCTGCCTTTCAACACCGCGCTTTGTCGCGCAACCTGGGAATTCGACCGACTCTACGCTCTCGCACCATCCGTTGGCGGTGTGACCAAGGGCGAGGCTGTTACTAAGCCGGGTAAATTCGGTGGCCGCAAAGTTGTCGTCAACACCTTCGTCAAGGACGGGGGATCATTGCGTGCGGAACTGCTTGATGATGCAGGTCTCGTCGTTCCAGGTTTCAGTTTGGAAGACAATACAGCCGTTACAGGCGATCACCGCCGAACCGCACTTGAATGGAACGGAAACAAAATAGCTCCTGGTTCCGCAGTCAAGGTGCGCTTTGTGTTTCATCGAGCATTTTTATACGGCTTTACTTGGGAAGACCCGGAGCTTTAAGCCAATGCTTGCAAATCAGATATTATTCCATCTTTCACGGATTGCTGCTCCATCACTGTGCGGCAATGTACCGTATGACTCAGTCTGCTCTAAGTGACTGAAATTTGCCGCCATGATTTACGGGAAAATAGGCGATTTCGAAGCTATGGGATTGACCTCACTAGGCGACGCGGTGGTTCATTCAGTCGCATGGATACGTAACTTACCTGCCGACCCAGCTGAAGGTCGCTATACTTTGGACGAAGACGGACTATCTGCCTTGGTGTTGCGTTATACAACTGGCGATGCATCACAGTCGCGTTTTGAAACTCACCGTAGTTATGTTGACCTGCAATACACCTTGGCAGGTGCCGAGGCGATTGATTGGGCGCCGCGCGACACATTGACCGACGATGGAGTGTATGATACGGCCAATGAGGTGCTTTTCCATCGCCCCGGGACTGTGTTCGGCACGGTCGTGAAGACGGCTGGCTATTTTTCCATTTTTACTCCCGTCGATGCGCACCGGCCAAAAATTAGGGTCGCTGGTTTTTCAGATGTGTTCAAACTGGTCGTCAAAATTCCTGTCGGCCGGTTTTACTGACTATGACCGTTGCGACAAAAACCATACCCAAGCCATCCCTGCGCCAGCGTATGCGCGCTGGAGATACGATAATCGGCAGCTGGATCAACAGCGGCAGCCCAATTGTCGCTGAATTGATGGCCAGCTGTGGCTTTGATTTTCTATGTGTTGATGTCGAGCACTCAGCGGTTGATTTACCGCAGACACAACAGTTGTTTCAGGCCATCCGCTCCGGGCGGCCTGAATGCGAGACTATCGTGAGGTTGCATGGGATTGATTACGCTTTCGTAAAGCGCTACCTTGATGCTGGTGCGCGAGGCTTGGTGGCCCCGCTTGTGCGTACCGCAGAGGAGGCCAGACTGCTCGTGCAGGCTGCGAAATATCCACCCGTTGGTTTGCGAGGTGTGGGCTTCTGCCGGGCCAACACCTATGGCTTAAGGATCGACGAAGAGTGCGCGCAGGCCAACGATGAGATACTTCTCGCTGTTCAGATCGAGCACATCGATGCGGTTCGCAATATTGATGCCATCCTCAGTGTGCCCGGGATCGATGCGGTATTCATCGGCCCCTACGATCTCACCGCTTCAATGGGGATCACCGCCCAGTTTGAACATCCTGATTACCTCGCTGCCCGGGAGACCATCTTATCGGCTTGTCGTAATCATGCGGTGTCACCGGGTATTCATGTCGTGCAGCCCGACGCCACTCAAGCGAAAGAGCGTCTTGCGGAAGGCTACCGATTTCTCGCCTACAGTTTAGATATCACTATGCTCACTACCATGTGCACCAGCGGGTTGGCGATTTTGCGGAGCAGACTAGCATCAAACTGATTTCGATCCTTGCTTGCACAAAAATTCATAAATGTGAGCTACTCTAGGCCTAATTCTCTTTCAATATTGCAGTGGGAGAACTTCAGATCTCTTCCCAAGTTTGGTTTGTTTCTTTCAATCTTGATCACAGGGATTGCCTGTCTGCTTGGATCGTGTAGCCGGCATCAAGGTCCATTTCCATCTGGTGAATTGAAACTGATTGTGCAGGCCTCACCCGGTGGGCTTTCCGATACAGTCTCCCGTTTCATGGGCAGTCTGCTGGAACAAGAGCTAGGGGTGCCCGTAGTTTGTGTGAACCGACCGGGTGCCAGCGGTGCCTTAGCTTTTTCCTATGTAGTGCGTCGTCCTGCTGATGGCTATACGATTGGCCACGCACCTGTGGAGATCTGCGTCGTGCGTGCCTTGGGCTATGCCGATATTGGACCTGATAATATGGACTTGATTTGTCTAGTGGCAAAATCACCCGCGGTATTAGTCGTTCGGAATGATGCTCCGTGGAATTCATTCGCCGAGTTTGTTGCCGCGGCTGCGTCGAAACCTGGTGGATTGATTCTGGCTCATTCCGGTACCGGCTCAATCTGGCACTTCAACGCGCTCCTGATGGAGCAGTCTACAGGTATCCGAGTTACATACGTTCCCTATGGCGGCTCATCCGCCTCACTGGCTTCGCTGCTGGGTGGTCATGTGGACTGTGTGGTGGCTGGTGCTGGGGAGGCCATCGCAAATGTGCAGGCAGGGGCATTGAAACCGCTTGCGGTTTTCGACCAACAACACTCTGACCTCTATCCCGGGGTGCCGACTAGTCACGAATTGGGATATTCTTTTGGGGTTCCCGCGTGGAGCGGGTTTTTCGCGCCAAAAGGCGTGCCCGAAAAGGCCCTAGAGCGGCTCGAACAGAGTTTCAAGGCAGGTTTTGCTACAGAAGACTGGCAGAAATTATGCAAGGAGCGCGGAATGGAAGCGGTTTTCATGGGACGAGAAGCTTTTCGCGCTTTTGCCAAGTCCCAAGCTGATTTCTTTCAAACTGAAGTGCCAGAGTTGCTCAGGCTAAATCGATGATCATGATGGCTGAGAATAAATCTGCCCTGATTGATCGCATTGTCGCAGCAGTATTCTTTGCACTCGGCCTGTATCTGGTAATCAGCGGAACTAACCTGCCGCCAGGGGCAGGTCTCTACCCCAAGGTGCTGGGCGTGTTGATGGCATTTCTGAGTGTCGGGCTCTTGGCGCAAGGACTTAAGGGTCGTGTCTCTTACGTTGTTTCTATTAGTCATCCGCGGTTGATCGTTAGCGTGACAGTGCTGACCTGCGCCTATCTATTGATGTGGGGTATCGGTTGGTTTCCCATACGCACGTTGATTTATCTGGCTCTTCTTCTTCGCATGCTGGGAGAATCTTGGAAACGGGGGATAATCGTATCTGCATTACTCACTGCCGGTGTAACGGTGGCCTTTCAATATGGCCTGCAGATTTCGTTGGAGTAGCAATGCCATGACACTTGATCTTCTTGAAGGCTTGATGGCGGTTCTGCAATGGAAGGTGCTGGGATTTTTGGTTATTGGTGTTTTTTTGGGGGCGATTTTTGGCGCTTTGCCTGGATTGACAGCTACCATGGGCGTTGCGGTTCTTACTCCACTGACATTTTGGGTATCTCCGGAGCAGGGGCTAGCGATGTTGCTGGGTATATACTGTGGTGCGATTCCGGCGGGAGGAGTTCCGGCGATTCTTATTAATGTTCCAGGGACACCAGCTTCCATTGCGACCGCGTGGGATGGCTATGCTTTTGCTAAACGAGGTGAAGCTGGCCTAGCGCTCGGTATCAATGCTCTGCTATCCACCGTCGGTCAATTGGTGAGTATTTTCTTCCTCGCCGTCGCGGCGTTCCCGATCGCGCGCTTTGCGCTCAAATTCGGTCCGGCGGAATATTTTGGCCTAGCAGTTTTCGGTATTAGTTTGATGGCGGGTGTCTCCGGTGGTCGCGTTATCAAAGGTATGCTGGCTGGCATACTGGGGCTCGTCTTGGCATCGGTCGGGCTGGATCCAATGACAGCGTTTCCCCGTTACACTTTTGGTCAGACAGAGTTTATGGATGGAATCGCCTTTGTGCCGGTCATGATCGGGTTGTTTGGTTTAACCGAAGTGCTCGTGCAGATTTCGGAACGCGTGGGAAATACGGATGGCGTTCCCGCAAAAATCGGACGGATTTGGCCAAAATGGCGGGAGTGGCGGCGGATGCTGCCGGCGGCGGTAACCGGTGCAGGCATTGGTACGGCAGTGGGGGCGGTCCCGGCGGCCGGGGGGGATATCGGATCGGTCATTGCCTGGGAACAGGCTCGGCGCATCTCGCGCAACAAGGAGGAATTTGGAAAAGGATCTATAGAGGGTCTTGCGGCGAGTTGCACCTCATCCAACGCCGCGGTTGGCGGCGCCATGACCACCATGTTGACATTAGGTATCCCGGGCGATGCTCCTTCAGCGGTTCTGATAGGGGCGCTTTTGATTCATGGCATCCAACCCGGCCCGCTTCTGTTTCGCGATCACCGCGACTTTGTATTCAGTATCGTATTCCTGATGGTTATGGCCGCTCTGCTCGTGATGGTAATCGGGCTAATCGGAGCCAAACCTCTGGCGCGTGCGATCCGTCTGCCAAATGCATGGCTTTGGGCTGGAATCATCCTATTTGGAACGGTTGGCTCCTTTGCGCTGAACAACTCGCTGACAGATGTCTGGGTGATGTTCGCCGCCGGCTTGATCGGTTTTGTCCTACGAAAGGCCGACTTTCCGCTGGGGCCATTGGTCTTGGGGCTAATTTTAGGTCCGATGATGGAATCCAATCTACGCCGTGCGCTGATCCTAAATCGGGATGATTGGCTTGGTGTTATCACCCATTCACCAATCGTGATTTTCTTTCTGTTGGCGGCCTTGGCTAGTCTGGCTCTGCCGTTATTGAAACTATACAAATCGAAGGAGAAACCACAATTTGATTCTGATAAATAGTAATGCCTGCCATCACGATCTGGAACGCTCAAAGATATCCATCCAATTATATAATGATGACTTTGGCACATATGAAAATCCTTAAATTACAGCTACTTATACGTAGGTGATAAAGATGCTGAATAAAAATATTCTGACTCGAAGGACTTTCATCGCCGGTGGTGCCTCTCTAACGGTTGCAATGCTTGCTGCGCGTGCCGTTGGCGGCAACTTACATGAGGGGACTTTCGATGGATACCCATTTACCTTGGGTGTGGCTTCGGGTGATCCTACACACAACGGGTTTGTTATTTGGACTCGTTTGGCTCCACACCCATTGGAGCCTAGTGGCGGGATGCCATCCGACTCCATGGCCGTGGATTGGGAAGTGGCAGAGGATGAGGGCATGAATCACATCGCTCTTCGAGGGAAAGCCATTGCGGACTTCGCTTGGGCACATTCAATTCATGTTGAGGTGGCGGGATTACGCCCAGATCGGTGGTATTGGTATCGCTTTCGGTTACGTGGCACGACCAGCGCCGTGGGCAGAGCGCGGACACTGCCGGCACCGGGTACCACACCAGAACGGCTGCGCTTTGCGTTCGCTTCATGCCAAAAGTATGAAGTGGGCTATTACACAGCCTACGAACACCTGATCCGCGAAGATCTGGATCTGATCATTTTCTTGGGCGACTACATTTATGAAAAAACAGACGGCGATAATGCCGTCCGTCCACATGGCCTGCCTGAAGCAAACACTCTCGATACCTATCGAACGCGGTATGCGGTTTATAAAACAGATCCGGCTTTGCAGGCTGCACATGCGCACGCACCATGGATCGTGACATGGGACGACCACGAGGTAAGTAATGACTACGCTAATGACATTCCTGAGCGTTCCGATAGTTACTCCCGCGAGCAGTTTCTCGCTCGGCGTGCCGCTGCCTATCGAGCCTATTACGAGCACATGCCACTGAGGAATACAGCCCGACCAACAGGGTCGGCTATGCAGCTATATCGCCATTTCGGCTATGGCCACCTTGCGTGCTTCCATGTGCTCGATACTAGGCAGTACCGTTCTGCCTTACTGGCTGGAGGACGTCGGCAAATTGCAGGTCCGGCTATGTTAAATCCAAATGCAACTATGCTTGGTTCTGAACAACGTGAATGGTTGTTCAACGGTCTGACGCGGTCAGAATCTATTTGGAATGTCTTGGCTCAGCAAGTCCTGATGGCATCGGTAGATCGCAACCCTGGACCTGAATTGGTAGTAGATGTGGACAAGTGGGCGGGTTATGAATACGAGCGTCGTGCCGTATTGCGATTCCTCGAAAAGCACAAAATTGCGAACCCAGTTGTACTGACGGGAGATATACACAGTAATTGGGCAATCGAATTACAAAATGACTTTGATTACCCGGAACCCCGTGCAGTTGCGGTAGAATTTGTCGGCACATCGATTTCATCGAGTGGGGATGGGGTGGCCAATCCTGTGTATCTTGAAGCACTGCTACGTGATTACCCATCTGTAAAATTCCATAATAGTGAACGGGGCTATGTGCGCTGCGACTTGACAACCCAGGAATGGCGGACGGATTTCCTTACGGTTCCGTTTGTCAGTCGACCGGGCGCGCCGCTACACACACGAGCGTCACTTCACGTCGAAGCTGGCACATCAACACTGCACGCATAGAGAGAATATTAAAAGCGAATATCCTTTAGCTCATGGAACGTCAAATTGCTGGGATTCCCCATTTGCTCTACTTTTACGTCCAGTCTTATTTTTAAGGTGATCCTGTTACATGCAGCGTTCTAGCCACCAAGTGACGACTATAGGTAGAAAGTATAAATTATGAAAAATGCGACATTACCATTGATATTAGGGTTTGTAATTCCGTCATGTTTGTTCGGTGGAGCCGGATTAGAATACTTATCACCCCAAGGCTGGATTTATACTGAAATTAAACGATTCCAAGCACCCGAGGCAAGACAGGGTGTCGCAGCGGATGCGGAATATTTATACGTCATATCAAATCATGATATTGGTAAATATCGTAAAGCAACCGGTGAACGCGTGAAGACTTGGACTTGCTCCAAGGGCGCACCTCTCATTCATCTTAATGCCGGAGTGGTTTATGAAGGACTTCTATATTGTGCTCATTCTAATTTCCCTGGAATTCCCAATACAAGTTCGGTCGAAATATGGAATCCAGAAACACTAGAACACACTGAATCTATTAGCCTCGGGCGAACGGACGGATCTCTGACATGGATTGATCGACGCGAAGGCCGTTGGATTGCATGTTTTGTATATTACGGAGATAAATATGGTATGCCAGGTAAAGGTCAGGAATGGACACGTCTTGCTGAATACGATGATGCCTGGAGACCGACAGGGCGAGGTTGGGTTTTCCCGGCAGACGCTTTAATCCATCTCGGCTCTCGGGGATTCAGTGTTTCCGGTGGTGCGATTGGTCCTGACGGCTACCTCTTCATTACTGGCCATGATGAACAAGAGTTGCTTGTGCTAGCCTTTCCTGTCGGTGGTTCTGAGCTAAAATGGGTGGCCACAATACCAATGAGCGGAGAAGGCCAGTCTTTTGCTTGGGATCCAATCGAACCGGGACTTATCCACGTAATCGTCAAGCGCGCTAGAATGGTTGTAACAGGACGCATCGAAAAGAAGGAATAGCGCAGCGAATCAGGACGCTGTCATACCATAGCAGCCTAGATATACGCGAAATACAAAAGGGCAAAGGTGCTACTTACCATTTATGAGTAAAAAAACGTCCATTAAGCTTAGTCATGACGCTTCGGCAGATTATAGCAGTAAACATCCTTTAAGTTTCGCGCGCTATCTCGCCCGAAGAAAAATGGTCTTTGCTGTGGCGTACGTCGGTTATGTATGCGCATATCTTGTTCGTAACAACTTTAAACTGACCAGTGAGGAATTGCGATTGGCCAATGGCTGGTCATTGACTCAAGTCGGTCTGATACTAACGGCTTTTACTATCACCTATGGATTTGGGAAGTTCTTTATGGGGATGGTTGTCGATCGTACTAGCTTGCGAAAAACCTTCGCTCTCGCACTCGGTGTTAGTGCCTGTATTTGTATCGCTATAGGCTTCATAAAAAATCTGCCGTTACTTTTCTTTGCCATGCTCTTGCTTGGCATGGTGCAGGGGGCGCTGGCACCGGCATCGATGACGATGATTGCCAACTGGTATCCTAATAAGACGCGCGGTGCAGGTATCGCGATATGGAATACATCGCAAAATCTCGGTGGCGCGGGTCTCCCGCTGATCATCACCGCCTTGTTTGCTTGGTCCGGACCTGGAAATCTCGCCATTGCCTTCTGGGTACCGGGACTAGTGGTGTTGGCTATCAGTTTCCTTTTTTGGAAAATTGGTGGTGACCGTCCGGAGGTAGAAAATCTAGGCACGCTAGATGATATTTATGGCGACGCAGGAACGCCACAGGTGCAGCATAAGGATAATACTTCCTACTCATACTGGAAGATCATTAAAAACGATATATTTACAAATCCGGTCATACTTACCATTGCAGCAATTAATGCGATGCTTTATATGTTGCGGTTCGGCATCCTGAATTGGATGCCGGCATTCTTGGGCACAGAAATGGGTTTTAGCCAAACCCAATATTCAATGGCTTTCAGCACTCTTGAATGGGTTGCGATTCCAGGATCATTCTTTTTCGCTTGGCTGTCAGTCAGTTTCCCTAACAAGCAGTCCATCGTTGGCTGCTGCGGATTGGGTGTGCTCGCAGCTTTGATCTTGTTCTATATGGGCAACACCAATTACACCATGTTACTAATTTGTTCTGGACTCATGGGATCGCTCATTTATGGCCCCCAACTCATTGTTAATATTCTGACGCTTAATTTCGTATCTCTTAAAACGGCTGGAGTTGCCGTGGGTTTTGTTGGCTTATTTGGTTATATTGTCGGTGAACTGGGTGCTAACCTCATAATGCCGGTCTTGGCTGAGAGATTCAGCTGGGGTGTATCGCTGTCCTTTCTTGCCGCGCTGTCTGTTATTTCTGGTCTCATGTATATTTCATTACGTGACCATGAGGCTAAAACAGTTCATGTATCACAAAAAATATGAAAGCGAACGGATTACGTAAAGATGAGGGAATGTGATTTTAAGGCTTATGAGCGACCCTCTATTGAAAATTGGTTCTACCCGTTACGGACGGGTTAAAAGTAACCTGATTTCCAACCCACGGGGCCTCGTCGCGGGTGGTATTACTTGAAACCGTTGATTCGCATTTGATGCAACTTTCAACTCGGGTGTCTGCGAGTCGAGCTATACGTAGTTTCAATCAGAACTAGTGCAGTGTCCCTTAAATAGGTCGGCATAGGCGCGTGCGTGGCAAGATGGAGGAATGTCACGAAAAGGGCTTCCGGTTGTCTTGTCCGAACCGAGTTGGATCTCCTTGAACAATGGATTTGAGCTGGGTCCCCCCCACATCAAGTTGTGCGCCGGCGCGGATCAATCGCAATGCGGCCGCTGGGCAGTCCGACAAGCTGATTGCCGCCAAACTGGCGGTCCGGCGGGAGACCGCTGCGCTGTGGCGGCGGCGGATGAGGGAGCAAGGCATTGGTTGCGTCTGGGAGATCGCTCCCGGTCGCGGACACAAACCGCGTTACGATGCCACCAGGATCGGACAATGGATCGAGGCCACCTTGCAGACCAAGCCATCAGCAAAAGCACTATTCAGCGGGCGTGGCAGGACCACGGCCTGAAGCCGCACTTGCGCAAGACCTTCAAGCTATCCCGTGATCCGCGGTTCTTGGAGAAGCTCACTGATGTGGTCGGCGTCTATCTGACTCCGCCCCAAAGCGCGGTGGTGCTGTGCGTAGATGAGAAGAGCCAGATTCAGGCGCTGGATCGCACGCAACCCGGACTGCCGCTAAAATCCGGCCGCTGCGGCACCTATACCCACGACTACAAGCGTAGCCCTGCTCGCATTCCACCCCTCGTAGGTTAATTCGACTTTTCCCGCGGACGCACCGTTCCCCTGAATTTGGTGCGTCCTAGGGAGCCTATGCCAGCCGTCGGGGCAGTCGCTCCGTCAGGAATTTCCGGAGCTTGGGCAGCTTGGTGTGGCCCAGCCCGGCGAAGAGGGCAGGAGGATCGATCTGCAAGGCCCGCAGCACCCGCCGCGCCTTCGCGGTCGTGACCACGGCCAGCAGTTGCTCCACTAATTCGATCAATTTTCGCTCGGGCGTGCGCCCGGCGAGCACCGCCACCTGAAGATCCTCCAGATAGGCCGGCAGGACGTGCGCGAGGATCGTGACATGACGGGCGTCCTGCCGGCCGGATTGTGCCAGATCGGCGACGTTGGCGAGTTTCGCCTGCATCAGGGCAATTGGACCGGGCACCTGCACGTGGGTTGTGCCCACCGCGAGGGTATAAACCGGATCACGCAAAGCGGCGTTGGTCACCCCGTGCACCGAGCGGAGCACTTCGATGAGCAGGGGCTGGCCGACCGCATCCTGGGCGATGACCACCCCGATCTCATTGGTCGGGGGCTTGAGCGGGAAAAACTGCGGTTTAACGCCGGCTAGTTTGCCCAAGGCCGCCAAGGTCTCCCGGTCGCCAAGGACATCCACGTCGCGGGATACGAATGGGGCCAGCGGGGCGGTGCGCTTGTCGTAATACAAGGCCCACAGATTGACTGCCTGACCTCCCACCAGCAGGACCGGTTCCTCACTGGCGAGAAGCGCGGCGAAATCGCCGGGCGGTCGGGGACTGACGTCAGCGGGCCGCGGTGGCATGGGCGGAATCGAAATCAATCATCCGGACGGACTGCGGCGAAGGGGCGAGGGAATTACGCTCTTGGATGGCCTGTGGGCTGGCCAAGGCCAGATCGAGCAGCACCTGGTCGAATTCGCGCTGCGAACGTTTGAAGCGGGCCACTTGGGCGGCCGTCTTGAACGTGGCCGGCATCCGGGGGGCCTTGGCCCAGACCGCCTGCCGGAGGCGGGCGGCTTGGGTCGGGGTGGTGGCCCGCGTCTTTACGAGGTTACGGGTCGCCTGACGCAGCAACGCCATCACAGTGGTGTCCTCCCGCTGCGCGATGGCAGCGAGTGCCGCCAGGACGGCTTCGTGCTCAGCGAGGCTTTGTCGGCGTTTGGACTGGGCGAGTTGGTTAGGCATGACAAAAAGGTTGAAACAACCTTAGGGCTTTTCTCATGGCAGGCAAGCAATGTCTGCGGGTGGGGCAGGTTTGTTGCCGCACTGATCTAGCCCGCGAAGGCGACCGCGAGACGAGCGTAGCTTAGAACTGTATTTTATCGGCCGACACACCGTGAGACCGGTGCTCGACGGTGCGATCGGCAAGATCGATGATGTTGTGATTAGGCCAGGGCGCGCCCGCGTTCACGCCTGGATTTAGTGTGAGGGTTGAACCCATGCGATCGTGCCACCCGCGGGGCCGGTGGACGTGACCAGACAGAACGATACGCGGCACAAAGTCCGGATCGTCGTGCATCAGCATTTCCGCGAGTTCGAGGTCACCCCAGTCCACATTTTCGGGATAGCTGATAGCAGTTTCTGCTCCCGTGGGTGGGCAGTGGATGAGTGCGATATTTCTGTTGCCGCCGTAGATGGGCACTTCATTCCAAGCGACCGATTCAAATGTCCAGTCGCCAAGGCGCCGGCGTTGCCCATCAGTCAGAACCATTGGGGACCTGATCTTCCGCATCCAATTTTGCAGTGGTGCAGGGACCCAGTCCTCGCAGAAGTCATGATTGCCTGAGCACAACAGAAGCGGTGCTGGAAATGACTCTGCCCAACTCCTGAGCCAGACAATTTGCTCCTCGACTGCCAGCACCTGCGCGGGACCAATAAGATCCCCGGTCAGCGCTACCGCATCATACTCAGGCGCTGACAGTTTCAGCCACGCGAACCAGTCGCGGTTAAAGTGGAAATCCGACACGTGAAGTAAGCGCATACTAATAGATACGGCGTTTCGCCTTACGCTTCGCCGATGGCTTTCGGCGCCGTTTACTGACTGCCTGTCGAAGCCGTTTAACCTTGGTGGCGGCGACCACCACGACTTCGTGTTTGCGGAACGCGAGGAGCACGCGCAGAAGGCAGTCAAGCGTGCGGGTGACAAATTCAGTTTCGGACATGATGATTCCCGTGGTTGCTATAATGACAGAAATTATGGTCATAAAAGGAGGGGAGTGATGATGGCGTTTGACTGGTAGTCTTGGTTGCAATCACGTGGACCGCCTTACCGAGCCTGCGCCGCAAAATGTTGTTTCAATACGCAGGCGGTGAGCGCGTTTTGCACCGCGCGAAAATTTCCACCAGAGGCAGCGGCAGCTACTGGATCGAAATCCTCCGGCGCCAGGCCAATGCGCTCTGCAATTACCTGAAAATCCTCCGCCGTGTAAGGCCTCAACAGGAGCCATCGGTCCGAAAACCTGTTCAACAATTCTTCCGGTATAATCCGCGCCTGCCGGATTTTGTTCGCAATGTCGTCCGTAGCCGCCCCTGCGGAACCAAAGCCCATCGATCGCTGAGGTTTGGTGGTCCACAAGTCATGCCAGGTGCCGCCACCAACGATCATCACATTTTCGCGCAGCTGCCTGTCTTGTTCGCTGCCCCACTGTCCTCCCGAGTAGCTGACCGCGCGGTCGAGGACGGCGTAGATTTCAACCTGCTGAAAGAGGGTATAAGCCCCGCCGTCGCTCGATTTCGACAGCTTGTCCAACTCATCGATAAAGAGGATAAACTTTTGGTTCTCTTTTAACTTTGCTTGGAGCACCGTGAGCGCACTCGGGGTCTGCCTTGCGGCTTGGATAATCCAATCACTCACTGTCATGCGCACAATCGGCAGACCCAACGCACGACCCACTGACATGACGAGATGGGTTTTGCCGACGCCAGAGGGGCCGATGACGAGCGGTGCAATCCGCAGGTTAACGCCCGCATGCTCCAGTCCGCCGGCAAAGTAGATCTCCGACAAGGCGGCGATTTCACGGAAAGCCACTTGTTGCGATGCGGTCAATGATCCAAGGTCAACGGCTTGCTGAGGTGGGGTGGGTGGCTTGATCCCAAGAAACAAGGCAAGTTCGGACACCTGGCCGCTTGCATGGTCGTCTCCTGCGTCCCGCATGTATTCCAGCACGCCGCGAATCATCTCATCTCCCAGCAGGTGATTGTCCCGCAATTCCCGCAGATGAGCATGGAGTGCTGGATTTGCCGCCAGCATTGCGGCCACGAGCCGATTTAAGTCGGGTGTAAGGCCCTCGGGCCGCAGGAGCCCTTCACTCAAGCGATCAACGATTGGATCGGTGACGAATTTCGGTCCCAATAGACTCAGCAGTTCGGATAGTCTCATGTTACAAAGATACGTGGTTGGGCTCGGCCATCGCCGGGACTGGCTGCCCGAAAGACCCCAGACGGTGGACCACCTGATGCATCTGGTCCTCGCCCCGTTTTAAATAGGACTCAGTTGTGAGGACACTGCGGTGGCCTAGAAGATCACGGACCAGAAGGATGTCCTTGGTCAGATCGTAGCAATCCAACCCAAATGCTCGCCGCATGCCATGCGGTGCCACTTTTCCAATTAGCCCAGCCCGCACGCCGGCTCGGGCCAGGATGGTGTGGGCTTGCCGCCGGGTGATTACTCCTGGGCAGCGCTTGCGCGATGCGAATACCCAGGCCGCCGGGTCGGGAACACCGGAGCCGCTGACGGCGAAGGCATACTCCCTCACCGCGACTGCGGCCGCCGCATTGATGGGCAGCCGCCGCGAAAGCACATTTTTCCGCTGCGCCGAACGGCCGCCCTTCAGGTTTCTTCGCGCGACTTCCACATAAGCGAGCGGCTGGCCGTCCCTCCAAATCTGACCCCACTTCAGTGACAATAATTCGCTTACGCGAAACCCTGTGTTGAGCCCCATCACCACGAGCAGCCGATCCCGTGGATTCGGCAAAACCGCCAACAGCCGTAACCTTTCCTCCGGCGTGATGTAGCGGGCGATGCTCATGCCCAAGAGATACGGCCAAGCGTTAAGCCGCGCATAACGCCGCCAGCGCATCCCGCTCCACGCCATCACCCCATCAGCCCGGCACCGCCGCCGCCAATCTCCCCGTCCCCTGAAATTGGGAGATTCGCGGTGCGTGCCTCGGTGCGGCCTTCCCAGTGATCACTTTTCCGATTGAGTCATTGAAGGGTGAAGGCGGATCACGCCCCGAGCCATGATCGGAAATATTATGTGTGCAGTTGCCGTTACGGGATTACCGCATCCATGGCCCATGCCCTCCCGCAATGGCATGCGGATGGTATGTGAAATAAAATCCTTAGTGGTCGGTGGGGTTTTCACATTCAGTGCCATATTGGTTGGCAAATGTCGTTTTTAACAGCAACCATGTCGCTGTTTACGCATGCAATAGTGGGTCCCGGGGTTTCGACGGAGTCCCGCCACGCGGGACGGAGATGGGGCCGCCGCAGGCGGAGGGCAGAGTCCCGAGCGGCATCGCCGCGAGCCATTCCCCGTGAGGGCGCCAATGCCCAACACACCCGCTGGAGTCGTTCTTGTTTGTGCGGCCAAGCGAGCGCTACCGGTGGCATTTCGGCTGCTCAGGAAAACTTACCGGTGCATTGGGGTGTAAAATGGCGACCGCAAGCCCAAGGTGCCGACATGAGTCCTGTGCGATCCGTTCATCTCTGGTCCGCGCTGCCCACGCCTTTGACCGGGGAGTTGCAAATTGACGAGCGCTCACTGGAGCGGACATTGCAGAGTTCAATCGACGCGGGTGTCACCGGGCTTTTCCTTGGCGGCACCTGCGGGGAAGGCCCGTGGTTGCCCGACCGGGAGCGGATTCGGCTCGTGCGGACAGCGGCACGGTTCGCCCAAGGCCGGCTCAAACTGGCCGTGCAGGTCTCGGACAATTCGGGGCCCCGTATTCTGGACAACATCCGGGCGGCCCAGGATGCAGGGGCGGATTATGGGATCATCGCACCGCCGCTCAGCATGATGAATGCAACCGAGGAGCGGGTGCTTGATTTGTATCGGAGTGCGATCACGAAGAGTCCGCTGCCCATGGGGCTTTACGATTTGGGCCGCGGGCGTGCATTTGCCATTCCGGGAGAGCGGCTCCGCGACATTTACCTCCTGCCCAACCTGACCTTGATCAAGGACAGCTCCGCGGACCCGGAACGGAGAAAACTGGCGTTGGCCATCCGGGCCGAAAGACCGGAGCTGCGGCTGTTTTGCGGCGATGAATTCAACAGTCTGGAATATCTGGAGGCAGGTTATGACGGACTGATGCTGGGCGGTGCGGTGGTCACGGCGCCCATGCTCGTCCGAATGATCGCGCTGCTGCAGGCGGGGCATCGGGCGGAGGCGCAGGCGGTTGAGCAGGAGATGGTCGCGCTGCTCCGCGGCATCTATGGCGGCAAGGCACTCGCCTGTTGGCTGACCGGCCTTAAATATGCCCTCGTGGTTCAGGGGCTCTTTGCCACGACCGCAAGTTTTCTGGAGTATCCCCTGACGCCGGAGTGCCGGACGTTCATTGATCGCCACTTCGCAAAACAGCCGGGCGTCGGCCTTGCGGGCCGGGTTCCCGCTACCGGATGAAACGGCGGGCAAATGCAGCGTCCCCCGCCAGACCTTACGGCCGACTGGCCGCCGCACTGGCCCTGTGCGGGGTGGCCTTGGCAGGGGTGGCCGCAGTTCCCGCTGCTATGAATGCCGGCCAGTCCCGAACGACGATGACAAGGATCAATCCGGTGGTCGTGGGTCCGGCCTCGGTTGCGTCGCCGGCCGTTGGTCTCAAGCGCACTGGCACTTCGGCCTATGTGGCCGCCTGGTCGGCGCCGGACGGGACCGGCCTGCGTTCCGTTTCTGTCGACGGGGGCAGGACCTGGTCCTCGCCGACACCCGGAGAACTGCTGCCGGGTTCGCTCCCGGCTGAGGGACTTTTGGCTGCGGCCGCTTGGGAAGGGAAGCTCCTCGGCGTGCGTTCCGGAACCCGTGTGCCGGGAAAGCAGCCGGTCTTTCCAAGTGCGCCGCTGGTGCTGACCGTTCATGAGAACGGTCGGTCCCGGGACATCGGATTTGCGGCCGATCCCTGGGGAACGGAGGTCGGGGCGGCTGCGGTGGCGGGAGGTCCCGAGGAGATGGTGGTGGCCTATGTCACGGAGGGAGGGCAGTGTCGGATCGCCCGGCTGTCATGGACCGACGCGATGCAATCGCCGGCCACATGGCGCCGTTTGCCGGTCTTTCCCCAGGGCCAAGGCGTGGCGGGTATCGTGGCCGGGACCCACGGTGACATGCTGATGGCCGGAGGCGGCACGAATTTTCCCGAAGCACCGCCCTGGGCGGGGGGAAAACGGGTCACGTATGACGAGCTGTTTGTCCTGGCGCCCGGTGCGGACGCCTGGCGGCCCGCCGGGAGGCTGCCCGAGCCACGCGGCTATGCGGCGGTGGCTTCGTCGGCCGCCGGTGTGGTGGTGGCCGGGGGCGAAAACCCGGAAGGCCTGCGCGAAGATGCTTTCCTGCTGCGTTGGAACGGAACCGCAGCCGATTTCACCCCGCTGCCGCGACTGCCGCAACCGGTTACGCAGGCCGCCGCGGCGGTGTGGGCGGGGCGCATTTATCTCGCCGGCGGTGCCGGCGGGAGCACGCCGCGGGAAAGTTTGCGCCGGTTTTTCGTTTACGATCCTGCCCACGGAGCCGCGGGTTGGACTGAGCTGCCGCCCTGGCCGGGGCCTTCACGGACGCTGGCGGTGATGGCCGCGGTCGAGGGTTGGATCTACCTGGCCAGCGGATTGCATCTGGGGATGGATGCAGCCGGCAAGACCACGCCGGAATATCTGCGCGACGCCTACCGCTACCGGATCGAATCTGGCGAATGGGAACGTCTGCCCGATCTGCCCTGGTCCGTGACCGCTGCGCCCGCGGTTGCGGCGGCCCGCGGTTTTTTTGTGCTCGGCGGGGTAGATGGGGCCCAGGTTGGCAAACTGCCCCGCGAAGCGCCGCTGCCGGACGACATCCTTTTTTTTGACGTGGCGAAGCTGGATTGGGAACTGTGGCCGGAAGCCTGGCCGGAGCCGGTGGTTACCAGCCCCGCACTCCGCTGGCAGGACGGCTGGGTCATTCCCTCGGGCGAGCCGCGCGGCGGGGTGCGCACGCCGCATGTCTGGCACTGGCGGCCGGCCGAAAAGTAGGCGTGAGTGACGCTGCTGGCGGACAACCGCGCGATGGCCATACCGACTGACCAGTGAAACCCCGTTGCGGCAATCCGTGCATCCCGCTGATTCAGAACCAGTCCCCCCTTGTCATCCTGCCCATGAAAAAATCCGAAGAAACCACCCAGGTCTGCGATTTCGCGCGTTCTTTTATCCGCTGGCGGCACGATACGACCAAGAAACCCCTCTTGACCGTTTCCCAACCGCCGCCGACCACCCTGAACAACGTGCGCATGCCGTTGGAATGCCTCATGACCCACTCCCGGTCCGACGGGACCGGCGTCTATGGACTGGGCGCTTCGTGCAAGACGGAGCAGGTGTTCGTGGAGCGCGATGTGTGGATGCAGCCCAATGCCGACATGTGCGCGGTGAGCAGTGTGGACGAGTTCATGGTGATCAAACGCTGGGACAAGGTAGACAAGGGTGTGATGCTGCACCCGCCAAGCCTCGGGCCTCAACCGGAGCGCCAGTGCATTGATCCGGTGCAGGCCTTCGAAACCCACGAACTCAAGGTGCGCCGGCGCACCGCCCGGCGCATCGAAACCATAGACGAAGTCATCGGGGTGTTGTCCGGGGACCGTGAAGTGGTCGCCCGCACGGGCTATGCGTCGCCGGACGGCGAGGTGCTGCTGGAGTATCCCGTTAAGACCGTGAACTTCAGCGAGCGGCACCGCTACTACCAGGTTGACACCGGCCCCGTGCTCTATCGCGGCGAAGCCACGGGCCCCGCGCCGATTGAGCGGCTGCACCTCGCGTATGTGGCACATCTGGGCGGCGACTGGGCGGAATTTTTGGTCAGCAAACCTACCCCCCTGGAGGGGCATGACGTCGCGGTGCATCATTTCGGCGAGGTGTGCCGGGTGACCGCCCGCCACTCTTTGTGGGTGGTGACCGACTGACCCACCCCGCCCGGCAGGTTAGGTCATCTTACCAGTGATTGACGCTGGGAAGCCAGGCGGGTTCCGTCCCAATTCTGCGTATTCCTGCCGCACCGGTCATTTTGACCATACCCGCGGTTCAACCATTCCTTCCGACTTAAATCATGCGAGCTTCCAAGACTTTGGCCCGGCTGAGGGCCGGACAAACGGCCCGAGTGTGCTGTCTCTACAACCCCAGCAACATGTATCCGGCCCACGCGGCGCAGGCCGGCTACGACGGCATCTGGTTGGATAATGAACACAACACTTGGGATAACCGGGAGATGCAGCGTCTGATTGCGATGCATCACCTCGCCGATATCGACTGCATCGTGCGGCCCACGGTGCTTGGCAAGACGCAGCTCTACCAGCTCCTTGAGATGGGTGCCACAGGGGTGCTGGTGCCGCACGTTTCCACGGTGGAAGCCGCCCGGCACCTGGTCGATGCACTCAAGTTTCCGCCCCTGGGCCAGCGCGGACTGGACGGGGCGGGGCTGGACAACAATTTTTACCTGTCGGGAACGGAGAAGTATCCGGCGGAGGCCAACCGCGAGACCTTGATCGCCGTGCAGATCGAGACGCTCGAAGCACTTGAGAATGTCGAGGCGATTGCCGCGGTCAAAGGCGTGGATGTGTTGTTCATCGGGCCGGGCGATCTGGCGCTCCGGCTGGGGTGTCCGCTGAACTGGGCGGAACCCAAAATGCAGGCGGCGCAGGCGCGGATCGCGGCGGCGGCGGCGCGCCACGGCATCCATTGGGGCCGGCCTTCCGGCAACCCGGACGACATGGCGGCCATCATGGCGCAGGGGGCGCGGTTTATCGCCCATGGCAGCGACTTCGAGGCGGTGGCCCATTCGATGCAGCAGCGCTACCGCGCCAATTTTGAAAAGGCCCTGGGCCTGCATGCGCAGGCGTCCACCCCGGCGGGCAAGGCTTACTGACATGGCGGCTTCCGGCACGAACCTGCGCGCGCTGGTTACGGGAGGGGCCACGAACATCGGCCGGGCCATCACCGAGTGCCTCGTGCGGGACGGCGCGTCCGTGGTCGTCGGCCAGCCCGATCCGTCGGTCGCCGCCGACCTGGCGGCCCGCCATCCGGACCGGGTGACCGCGGTGGCCTACGATCAGGGCCGGCCGGAAGATTGCCGCCGCTTGGTCGCGGCGGCGGTGGAGGCGCTGGGCGGGCTGGATGTCCTGGTCAACAATGCCGCGCTCAGCGGCGCCGGCGCCGGTGGAGCTTTTCTTGAACTGGAGGATGCAACGATCGACCGGATTCTCGCGGTGAATCTGCGCGGGGTGATCCAGCTTTCCGTCGCCGCCGGCCGGATCATGCGCGCCCAAGGCACCGGTGGTGTGATGGTTCACATCTCCTCGATCAATGCCATCCGGCCGCAGCTCAACGCCTCCGTTTACGCGGCGACCAAGGCCGCGCTTTCCAACCTGGCGCAGTCCATGGCGAAGGAACTCGCGCCGCACCACATCCGGGTGGTGGCCGTGGCCCCCGGCGACATCTGGACCGACACCTACGAAAAGCTCCTGCAGGAGCTCAAGGCCAAGGGTCTTAAGAGCGATGTGGCGGGACAGACGCCGCTGGGGCAGGGCCAGCCCACCGATATCGGCGAGATGGTCGCCTTCCTTGTTTCTGCCCGGGCGCGGTATGTGACAGGCACGACCGTGGTTGTGGATGGCGGCCTGCTGGCCTGAGAGGCGCCCGCTCCTTTCACCGTTGAAGGGCGGCGAAGGCCTTCAGCCGCGGGTCCTCCGGCGGCCAGCTGGCAAAACGGCCGGTCTGAAAAATGGCCGGCGGCGGCACTTCGCCCAGCGTGATTCGCGCGACCAGTTCGCCGAGAGCCGGCCCCATCTTGAAAGCATGGCCGGAGCCCCCGCCGATGACCAAGGTGTTGGGATCTTCCGGGGAGAAATCGATCAACAGGTCGCGGTCCGGGGTGTTCTCATACTGGCAGACGCGTGATTCCAGCAGCGGGGCACCGGCCAGCGCGGGAAAACGGAAGCCCAGGTGCACCCGGGCCCGTTGCAGGCGCACGGCATCCGGCGTCCGCTCGGCCGTGGTCGGATCAACGACCGCGCCGAGGTCGTTGGACGAAATCTTGAAGCCCCGGTCTTCGTTGCCGGGGATGCCATACCAGCTGCCACGGGCGTTGTCGATCCACGCGGGCAATGCCGCGCCGGTAAGGTCCGCATCGCCCGCAGGCGTGCCGAAGTAAAACACCTCCTGCCGGGTGGGTCGCAGCCAGGGGCCGATCCAGTCGGGGAATAGTTCGCACAGCCAGGGTCCGGCGGCGAAGACATACCGGTCGGCCTTCAGTGAGCTGCCGTCGGCCAGGACGAGCCCGTGGCGGCCCGCATTGGTGGCGCTACGGGGCTGCACGCGGGCTAGGCGCAGCTCGCCGCCCGCGCTGGCAAAACGGGCCACGACCTCGCGCACCGCCCGGCGTGCATAAAGTAACCCGGCCCGGTGTTCGTGATAGGCCGCGACCACGCCGTCCCAGTTGATCTGCGGAAAACGCCGCCGGGCCGTCGTGGTTTCCAACGGCTCGATTGGAAAATGCCAGCGTTCGAGGTGCGGCAGCGCCTGCGTGACAAAGCTGGAATCATCGCCGAACAACCACAGGGCGCCGATCCGGTCGAGCAGGGGCCCGCTGCTGCCGGACCCAAGTTCCTCCCACAGGTGGAAACTGCGGTCCGTCAGCTCGACATAATGTGGCTGATCCCCGTAGGCGCCGCGGATGATGCGAGTCTCGTCCCCGGAGGAGGACCGCGAGTTGGCGGGCCCCCAGGCATCGACCAGTGTCACCCGTGCGCCCCGGAGCTGCAGGCTCCGGGCGGTCCAGGCACCCAGGACCCCGGCGCCCACCACCGCAATGCGGGGACCATTCATCGCCGCGGCAGTGCCACCACGGTGGCCAGGGCCTCGCCCTTGCGGACCGACCGCTGCCGCCGCAGGCAGACAAGGGTGCCGCGGTGACCGGCACGGATGGTGACGGCCGGCGCCGGGCCCAAGGGGTGCAGTCGGCCGATGATGCTGCGACGGGCTAGGACGGCACCGACGGTCACCGCAGGAATGAACAGGCCGTCGGCCGGTGCCGGGTGGTGCAATTGGAGGTGGGCTTCTTCCTTGTGGCGCGCGATCCGCACCGGCGGTTTTTTCAACCGGGGTGTCGGGCCGCGGACAAAACCGAACGCAACGAGAAAATGCCTGAGTCCGCGGTGGAGGGCGGCCCGGTCGGCGGGATGCACGCCGCCTGCGCCGCGCGATTCGGTGTAGATGGCCGGCACCTGGGCGGCGGCCGCGGCGCTGAGTGTGCGCCCCGGCGCATAGTGGCTGCCCCAGCACCAGTAGTCGTCAAAGCACCGGGCCATGCGGTGCTGAATCGCGTCGATCTCCGCCCGTCCGGTCAGCATGTAGCCCGACCAGGGCAGCAGGTCGTAGGCGGTGCCGCCGCTGTGCAGGTCCAGATAATAGTCCGCGTGGCGGAGCACCCGCTCGAGAAACAGGGCGGCCACCCGTTCCGCGTGGTTGCCCCGAGGATTGCCCGGAAACACCCGGGCGAGGTTGCTGCCGTCCTCCGGATGACAGCGCGTGCCGGCAAAAAACGCGGCCTCGTGAAGCACCGGGATGATGACGAGGGTGCCCTGCAGCCGGTCCGGCCGGATCTGCGCGGCCAGCTCCTGCAGGACGGTCGGCCCTTCGTATTCGTCGCCGTGCGTGCCGCCGTTGATCACCGCGACCGGACCGAGCCGGCCGCGCAGGACCAGGGCGGTGAAGGCGGGGCTGCCGGAGCCGATGCGCCGGACATGCCGGCCTTGGCCGAGCCGGGACCAGAAGGGAGGGGACGATTTCATGGAGGTGCGGGGCGGAAATCCGGCGAGACCGGATGACGGTGAAATTTGTGGCGCGAGGCGCGGGGAGCACAACGCCGCATCCCTGGTCAGGAATTGTAACCAGGGGAAGAATGCCGACAGTCCGTGGGCGAACGGTTGCGTTCGGGCCGCGTGCACTGGCATGCCTCTGTGCCGGCCCGCCCAACCTGCCATACCCATGTCTTCCCCAGTTCCCCGTCTGCACCGCGTCCAACGCGACGGCGCCAACCTGCTCGTGCTGGAAAACGGCCGCGTGCGCATCACGATCTGGCCGGATTTCGGGGCCGCGGTGCTGGGCTTCGAGCATCTCGAACAGAACCTCGACATCATGTGGAAAAACCCGCTGCTGCAGCCGCCCCGGCTCGCGTTGCTGGCCCAGCCGATCGAGCGGAACAGCGACCTCTACGACGTGCTGGACGGTTCGTGGTTCGTGTCGCTGCCGGCCGGCTTTTTCCCCACCTCTTACTACGGGGCGCCCATCGGCGCGCACGGGGAGTTTCGTGCGCTGCCTTTCGCGGTGGAAGTGCTCGAGGAGAGCCGGGAACGGGTGCGCGTGAAAGTCACGGGCCGCTCGGTGCGAACGCCCTTTGTGCTGGAACGCGTTTGGGAACTGGCCGCCGGTTCCGAGGTGCTGGTCTGGGAGGAGACGCTGACCAACCGCAGCAACCGCAACCGGCCCTGCGCCTGGCTTCACCATCCGGCCTTCGGGGGCGACCTCATTGACGGTGCCGAACTGCGGGTGCCGGCTCGGACCATCGCCACCTATGATTTCAAGCGCGATGTCGGCAGCCAGATCAAGCAGGGCTACCGCGGCGCCTGGCCGCACATTCCGGTGACGGCCGACGGCTCGATGCGCGATTGCAGCCGGGTGCCGCCGAAGGACAGCGGACTCGATCATTCGGTGCAGTTGACCGACTTCAGCGTGGGCTGGGGCTGCCTGTGGAATCAGGCCCGCCGGCTGGGGTTTGCGCTGCGTTGGGACGAAAAACGGTTTCCCTGGGCCTGGAGCTGGGCGAACGCGGGCGGGATCACGGATTACCCGCTCTGGGGGCATGGACATCTGATTACGCTCCAGCCGGGCACCTCCCCGGTGGGCCGCTTTGACGAGCTGCTGGAATCCGGTCAGGTGGCGTGGGTCCCTGCCGGCGGTGCGCTCCACACCCGGCTCCTCAGCGGCTTCACCGCCGCGCCGGACGAACCTTGGCTACTGTGACGCCGCATGAGCATTTGGAAATACGCCGCCTGCCTGCCGGAACTTGATCCGGTCCACCGCGTGACACTGGGCGAAGGCCAGACGCCCCTCGTGGCCTCGCGCCGGCTGGGAGCGGAGCTCGGCGTGCCGCGGCTGGCCTTCAAGCTGGAGACCACCAACCCGACCGGTTCCTACAAGGACCGGTTCGCGGCGGCGGCACTTTCCCACCTGCGGGCCGCGGGCCGGCAGTGCTGTTTGGGCACTTCTAGCGGCAACACCGGGGCGGCGGTCGCCGCCTATGCCGCCGCCGCCGGACTGCCCTGCCTCCTCGCGATCGTGGACACGGCTCCCGAGGGTAAGCTCCGGCAGATGCTCGCCTACGGCGCGCGCCTGTTCCGGATCCGCAACTTCGGCCTGGACCCCGCGGTCACACAGGAAGTGATGCAAGGTTTCCCGGCACTGGCGCAACGTCTCCGGGCCGAGGTCCTCATCAGCGCCTACGCCTATTCGCCGCTGGGCATGGCGGGGGTGGAGACGATCAGCCACGAACTCGCCGCCCAGCTGCCCGGCGGCATTGCCCATGTGTTTTCGCCCAGCGGCGGCGGCGGGCTGACCCTTGCGGTGGCCCGGGGATTTGCGCGGAGCGCGAGTTTCCGCCCGGCCGTGCATTGCGTGCAGCCCGAGGGCAACGACACGATCGCCGGCCCGCTGCGCGCCGGGGCCGCCCGCGCCCGGGCCGTCACCTGCACCTCCCGCATCAGCGGTCTGCAGGTCGGCAACGTGATCGACGGCGATGCCACCCTGGCGGCCTGCCGGGCTGCCGGCGGCAACGGCCACCTCGTCACCGACGAGGAAGTTTTTGGCTGGCAGCGCCGGCTCGCGCGTGAGGAGGGCATCTTTTGCGAACCAGCCGGGGCCGTGGCGCTGGCCGGTCTCGCCCGGGCCGCGGCCGCGGGCGAAGTCCGCTCCGACGAGCAGGTGGTCTGTCTCGTGACCGGCAGCGGATTCAAAGACGGGGACAGTCTCGCCCGCATGATCGAGGGTGATGGGTGCCCCCGGTTGGATGATTTTGCCACGTTTTCCCGCGAGGTGGCCGCGCGACTGGCCACGGGCTGAGGAGCGACCGATGCCCCGGGCCAAGAAACATCCGGCGCCGGCCCCGGAGTTGGTGGAAGCCATGATCGACCGGCGTTACGGTTTCTCGGCCGGGCGGGGCCGGGGGCTTGCGGCCAATCCCGTGCTGGCCGCCATCTTGGGCCGGGGCAGTTGCCGGCGGTTCCGGCGCAAGCCGGTGCCGCCACCGTTGCTGGAGGCCATCCTGGCGGCCGCCCAGTCGTCCGGCAGCAAGTCCGACCTGCAGGCTTGTTCGATTGTTGTCCTGCGCGACCGGGTGCGCCGCCGCCGTCTGGCCGCAGCCTGCGCGAGCCCCTGGCTGGCCGCGGTGCCCGTGCAGCTGGTGTTCTGCGCCGATCTGCGCCGCCACCGCCGGGCCTGTGCCCGGCATGGGCTGCCCTTTGCGCAGGACAACCTCGACGGCTGGCTGAATGCCTGCGTGGACGCGGCGCTGGCTTTGCAGGCCGCGCTGCTCGCGGCCGAGGGCAGCGGTCTGGGCGGCTGCCCGGTCAGTGCCCTGCGCAATGCCCTTGGGCCGGTGAGTACGCTGCTGCGCCTGCCGCCCGGCGTGTTTCCCCTCCTCGGCCTCGCGGTGGGGTATCCCGCGGCGCCGGCCCGGGTTTCGATGCGCCTGCCCCCCGCGGCCGTCCTGCACGACGAGTTCTACCGTGACTGCCCGGAGGCGGAACTGCTGGCATATGATGCCCGGCGCCACGCGCGCGAACCCATCCCGCCGGCGAAGCAGAAACAGACCGGGCTTTACGGCCTCGCTCCCGTGTGCACGTGGTCCCTCAATGTGGCGCGGCAGTTGTCCGTCACGGAACGCGCGGATCTGGCGGCCTTCCTCCGTGCGCGCGGCTTCAACCCTTAGCCGGGACCACGGGTCAGGAGCAAACCGGCGAGGATGGCAGCCAAGGGCAGCAGTGAGGCCGTCCACGCCGCCCAGCCTTGCCGCAGTCCCGGCGGTCGGCCGCCCAGCAGCGTGGCGACGAACAGCTGCATCCCAAGTGACGGCGGGATGATCCACATCATGCTGATGGGCGCCGATCCGGTCAGCACATCCCAGTAGGCGACGAGGCAACCGGTCGTCAGTCCGTAGAGGGTGCCGACCGCCGCGCCGAAGGCCCCGGCCCGGCGGGCAAACAGCGCGAGCAGGAACAGCCCGAAGATCGGGGCGGCGAACAGGTTTGTCGTCTTCTTCGTGATCTCGAGAAACGAGCCCGGGATGTTGCCGACCTGCGTGCCCAAAATCACGGCGGTGCCGCCGATCACCAGAGCCAGCATCCGCGCCCGTCGGACCTGGGTCGCAAGGTCCGGCACCGGGCGGGTGCCACGCTCCAGCAGATCGCGGCTGACCACCGCGGTGATGGAATTCACGCCCGAGTCCAGGCTCGACATGGCGGCCGCGAAGAGCGCGGCGACCACCAGCCCGCACATCCCGACCGGAAACTGGCTGGAAATGAAAGCGGGGAACAGCCGGTCGGCATCGCCCGCGATGCTGGCCCCGGCGGGCAGGAGGCCGGGGAACTGGGTGTAGTAGGCCATCAGGGCAAACCCGATCAGGCACACGAGCAGCGAGACCACCACGCCCATGACCGAGTGGATCAGGAACGCCCGCCGTGCGCTCGCGGCGTCACGGGTGGACATGTAGCGCTGGATGGCGGTTTGATCCCCGCCGGCCGTGCAGAGCTGCCAGAAGAAATTCATGATCACGACGCCGAACACCGTCACCCGCACGTGCGGGTCGAGGCTGAAGAAGGGCTGCGACTGCCACTGCGGGTTCCACTCGGTGGGCACCCAGGAGAAGCCGCCCAACCGCACCGTCACGATTCCCAGGGTGCAGAGCGCGCCGAGCAGCAGGATCAGGGACTGGGCGACGTCGGAAATGGCCACGGCGCGCAGCCCGCCCAGCGTGGTGTAAATGACCGAGACGATACCGGTGACGAGGATCACATGGAGGATGCTTTCTGCTGGCAGGCCGATGATCACTGTGATGGCGGCCGAAGCCATGTAGAGCAGGACGGCCATCCAGACGAGCCGCAGTGTGATGAACAGTACCGCGCCGAGCGTGCGCACGCCGCCGCCAAGGCGGGCTTCCAGCAGTTCGTAGGCGCTGATCACCCGGTGGCGCATGAACGCGGGGATCAGCACGTGCCCCACCACGAGGTAGGCGAACGGTATGGCGAGAAAGATAAACAGGTAGGTCGGCCCGTGTTTGATCATCTCGCCGGGCATTGAAAGGTAGCTGATCGTGCTGAACAGGGTGGCGAACAGCGAGATGCCCATAACCCACGGAGGCATGCGGCTGCCACCCAGGAAATAGTCCGCGCTGCCCGACTGCCGCCGCGAAAAATAATAGCCGATGGCGATCATGCCGAGGCAGTAAACCGCCACAATCGCCCAGTCCACGGGATGGAGTCCGGGAGCGGGGACGGGCGGGTTCATGACGGGGTTGTGGTTCCGGGCGGCGCGCTTTGGAGCCGGGGCGGATGGCCCCGCCTCAAGGCCGGCGGCGGTAGTGGAGGCTCACGGATTTGAGGATCGGGCTGTTTGCCGAACCGGGACTGATCAGCTCGGCCCGGAACTGGAACCAGCGCGCGGGCGGTGCAGCAATGCTCTGCGCCTCGCCGCTGCGCGTGAAATGGGTGCCCGGTCCGCCGGGTCCGCACCAGGGCGCCTGGGCGAGCGCGACCGCCGAGCCGGCCGACCGCACCTGGAACCGGATGCCCGTTTGGAAGGGGGTGTCGGCCTCCCAGTCGAGCTCCTCCATCTGCGCGTCCCCGCCGGCGTCATGCGGCGCCGAAAGGTAGGTGTAGCGGTCACTGCGGTCATAGACATGACCGATGTCCACCGCGGTCAGGAAATGCGGCCCCAAGCCGGGCAGGGCGGTCCGGTGTTGCGCGGAAAATCCCTCGGGCCGGCCCCAATACAGCCAGGTGTCGGTGCGGTGGTTGCCGTCTTTGGAATGGTTGGCGAGAAACAGGTCGGGCCGGCCGTCCCGGTTGAAATCGGCCACCAGCGCGCCGGACGCGGAGTGGGAGGGGATGCGCGTGTGCCGCTCCGCGTGGAAGCCGTCCGGACCGTTCCAGTAAATGTAGGAGGGACCCGACCGGGTTTCGCCTTCGTGGTAGTTGGTCAGGACCAGATCCAGGTGGCCGTTGTTGTTCAGGTCGGCGACCACGGCGTCGGCGGACCCGGTCGAGGGCAGCACCGTGCGTCGGTCCGGGTGAAACCCTTCCCGTCCGCCCCAGTAGATGAAGGTGTCGCCATGCGGGGAGCCGCCGAAGGAGCGCGGCTTGCCGGGCTCGGGATTCTTGTCGAAGAGGTTGGGGATGATGAGGTCGAGCTGGCCGTCGGCGTTCAGGTCCGCGACCTCGACCGCGACCGCGGAACGCACCGGCAGGCGAGTCTGCCGCTCCGGGGAAAACCCGAGCGGACTGTTCCAGAAAATCACGATTTCCTCGTCGATGAAGTTGGGGAAGACGACATCGATCCACCCGTCCCGGTCGAGATCGGCGATGGTGTGGAAGCGCACGCTGCGGATCGGAAACGGCTGGCGGTGGGCGGCGGTGAAACCGCTGGGACCGCCGTAGTAGATGTGGGTGACCTCCCGGCCGGGCTGCCACTCGCTCACGACAAGGTCGAGGTATCCGTCCCGGTTGAAGTCGGCGGCCCGGCCGGAGAACGCGTAGTCCGGCGACAGGGTGCTGGTCTTGTCCGGCTGGATGCCGTCCGGCCCGCCCCAAAAAATGGTCGGGGGACTGTGGGGGAAGAACAGGTCCACATGCCCGTCGGCGTTCAGGTCCGTCGACAGGTAGGAGTCCGACCCGCGGGTCGGCAGCTCCAGCCGGCGGGCCGGATCGAAGCCGTCGGGTCCGCCGGGATACACGTAGGCCGGGCTGCCCGCGGCATCGGGACCGTCGCCGCGGTTGATCACCACGAGATCCCGGCGGCCGTCGCGGTCGGGATCGGCGACGACGATGCCGCCGGTGCTGGCGGCGGGCACCGTGAGCATGGGCTCGGTTTGCAGGCCGTCGGGCCCGCCGCGGTGCACATGGACCTCGGCCGCAAAGCTGCCCGAGGTCTTGCGCAGCGCCAGCAGCAGGTCGTTGTGGCCGTCGCCGTCGAGATCCGCGATTGCCGCCGCCGAATGGTTTTGGCCCGGCAGCGCGATCCGGCGGCGCGGCTGGAAGCCGTCGGGCCCGCCCAAGTAGATGAAGCTTGCGCCCGCGCCGGCCTGGGCAAAGGCGAGGTCGGGCCAGCCATCGGCGTTGAGGTCGCCCGCCGCCACCGCCTGCGCTCCGACCGTGGGCAGCGCGGTCCGGCGGGCGGGGTCGAATCCGTCCGGGCCGTTCCAATAGACCAGCGAGTTGAGGTGCGTGGTCTCGACCAGGTTGTAGATCCCGCCCTCGCGTCCTTTCAGCCGGAAAGCATTGGCGACGACGAGATCGACGCGGCCGTCGCGGTTCAGGTCGGCGGCGGCCACGCCGCTGCTGCGCTCGCCGGGCAGGTGGAGCCGGTTCTCCGGGGAAAATCCCGGCGCGCCGGGATTGAAATACACCGTCAGGCCGGCTTCATCCGCCTCGTTGCCCTGGTTGGCGAAGATGACATCCGGCCGCCCGTCGCCGTCGAGGTCGGCCACGGCGACGCCCTGCGCATGGGCCGTCGGCAGTTCCAGCCGGTCATCGGCGGCAAACCGGCCGTCGCGGTTCCAATAGACGTAGGAGCGGCGGTGGGAATCCAGCGCCACGTGGTAGCTCAGGCCGCTGTTGGCGACGATGATCTCCGGGTGCCCGTCGCCGTTGAGGTCGGCAAGGGCAACCGCTTCGGCGCCTTGCGCCGGAAGTGCGCTGCGCCGTTCTGCGGAGAATCCTTTCGACCCTCCCCAGTAGATCCACAGGTCCAGCTCCGACTTGGTGCCGTTGAACCGGTTGGCGAGCACGAGATCGGGCCAGCCGTCGCCGTCAAGGTCGGCCACGGCGGCGGCCTTCCCGCCGTCGCTGGGGAGCTGGGTGCGGCCGGCGGGGCTCCAGCTGTCGCGACCCCAGTAAATCGAGAGGTCAACCTTCTCATTGTAACCGTGGGAGTTCGGCAGGAGAATATCGATCCAGCCGTCCGCGTTCAGATCCCATTGGTTGATGAGCCTGATGGAACCGTCGGCGGCGACGTAGGCGTTGACGCCGCCGTCGTCGAAGGTGCCCGCGGCGAAATCATCGAAGCGTTCGAGGTGCCAGACTTGCCGGATCCCGGCCGGCTCGGTGCCGGTGACCGGCGGGCCGGCGAAGACGGCGAGGACGGCGGCCAGCGAACGGCGGAAGGATGGGCGGGACATGGCGGGTGGCTCAGGCGGCGGCAGGGCGTTTGAAGACGAACCCCAGCAGCACGGTCGTGACGAAGGCCACGACGAACGAGCCGGGGAGATTCCAGATGAAGCCAATCGGGTTCTCCAAGCCGTAGATCTCCTTGCCGAAGGAGACGGAGACGCTGGTGGCCAGGCCGGCGAGGAAACCGCCGATCGCGGCGCGGCTGCCGGCGCGTGGCACCAGGAAGCCGACGAAGAACAGCACGCCGAGCGGGGCGACGAAGAGGTGGTTCCCGCGCTCCATCAGCTCGAGCAGGTTCCACTCCCCGGTCTGCATGAAGCCGTTCACCGTGAGCGCCGAGGCGATGCCGAGCAGGCCGGTGATGGCCGCAATGCCCATCGCGAGCAGGAGATGGTTCTGCTGGTTGGCGAAGAGCCGGAAACGGTCGATGAAGTCGGTCACTGCCACCGTCGAGATGGAGTTGATGGCGGAGCTCAGGCTCGACATGGCCGCCGCCAGCAGCGCGGCCAGGATCAGGCCGGAGATGCCCGCGGGCAGGTTGGCGGCGATGAAGCGCGGGAAGGCCTTGTCGGCCTCGGGTGCAATCTGCTCCTGGAAGGCCTGCACGGGTAGGCCGGAGCGGAGGTAAAAGAAGTAGAAGAGCGCCAGCCCGACCACGGCCAGCAGCAGGATCATCGCGACGTTGGCGATCGAGAACACGAGCACCGAGCGCCGGGCCGCGGCCGCCGAGGGCGTCGTCAGGTAGCGCTGGGCCGCCACCTGGTCGGCGCCGTGGGTGCAGATGTTCCAGATGAAGGAGGAGACCATCATCCCGATCACGGTCAGCCGCACCGCGGGATCGAAGCTGTAGAGCGGCACCTGGGTGCGGCCCGCCTCGGAGAAGGTGCTCCACCAGGTGGCCGGACCGGCGTCGGTGACGAAGCCGATGTAAATGGGCACAAACACCGCGCCGCCGAGCAGGATGAAGAACTGCACCAGATCGGTCCACATCACGGCACTGATGCCGCCCACGGTGGTATAAAGGGTGGTGATGAGCCCGATGAGGATGATGATGAGCGCGATGCTCCAGCCGGTCATCGCGGCGATGGCAAACGCGGCCATGTAGATGATGAGTCCGGTCCAGATGACCCGCGACACGATGAAGGCCGAGGCCGCCAGCATCCGGGTCGTCAGGTTGAAGCGCGTCTCGATGTATTCATAAACGCTGGTCACCTCCAGCCGCATCAGGAACGGGATGATGAGGTAGTTGACGAACGGCACGATGACGAAGAAAGCGAGCAGCGAGGAAAAGAGGCCGATCCCGTAGCGGATCATTTCGCCCGGTATGGCGAGATAGGTCATCGTCGAGAGCAGCGTGGCGATGACGCTGATGCCCGCGAGAAACCACGGCATCCGGCGGTTGCCCAGGAAATAGGTCGCCTTGTCCTTTTGGCGGCCCGCAAACAGGAAGCCGATGGCGACTAGGCCGAGCATATAAATCGCGATGACGATGAAATCGAGCGTGTGCAGATGCATGGAGGATGATTCGGGAGGGACGGCCGGGCGGGGATTGCAAACGGCAGGGGGTGGAGCCCGCCGGAAACCACCCGTTTGGACCGGCGGCGACCGCGCCGCCAGCCCGATTTCAATGCAGGCTCAGGCGGACCTCGCTGACCGCCGGGTAGGCGTCGCCGTTGGCGCTGTGCAGGGTCAGGCGGTATTGGAGGACACGGTCGGAGTCCGCGGTGGTGAAGCGGCCGGCGGCGGCCTCCCGCCAGGGCGCCCGGGCCAGCGCCCCGGCGTCGGCCGCGCTGCGCACCGCCACGGTCACGCGGGCGCCGTGCGGGGTGGTGGCCGTCACGGCGATGCGACCGGCGGCGGCGGCCTGCGACCAACTGAGCGGCGCCGAGGTGAATTCCTCGCGGTGGCGCCGGTCCTGGATGTTGCCGGGGTCCTGCACCCACATCCAATGCGGGCCCCGGGTCGGCAGATACTGCACCGCGGGATTGGTGAAGCGCTGGCCGTCGTTGAAGTAGATGGGCGACTGCGTCAGGTGCCCGAAGTCCGTCGAGTGGGAGGAAAACGCCAGGTCGGGCCGGCCGTCGCCGTTGAAGTCCGCGATCATCACGTCGTCCGCCGAGTCGGCGATGAGGGCCGTCCGGTTGAGGGGACTGTAGCCGTCGGCGCTGCCCCAGTAAATGTAGCAGGGCAGCCGCTCCCGGGAGAGCTCGCCGTGGTAGTGGGGCGAGACGATGTCGAGATGCCCGTCGCCGTCGAGGTCGGCCACGGCCAGGCCGATGGGTGTCATGCCCGGCAGCCATTGGGCGTTCGATTCGCGCCAGCCGTCGGCTGATCCCCAGAAGAGCGTGATGCCGGTGTCGTGCCGCTTGGCGACGCGGTCGTAGTAGCTGCCGACGAGCAGGTCGAGGTGCCCGTCGCCGTCCAGGTCCGCGGCCTCGACCTCGATCGGCGCGGGCGTGCTGAGCGTGTGGCGGCGGTCGGCGCTGTAGCCGTCGGGACCGCCCCAATGCGTGAAGATCCGGTCGCTGTTCAGCGAGGCGACCGTGAGATCGAGCCAGCCGTCGCCGTTGAAGTCGGCGATCAGCGCCCCGATCGAATAACTGGGCACGGGCACCGCGATGCGGTTGGCGGGGAGGAAACCCTCGGCCGCACCGTAATAAATGACCAGATGCGAACCGCCGTCCCGCCCCTCGAAGGCGCCGAGCACGAGATCGAGATGCCCGTCGCGGTTGAGGTCGGCGACGTTGATCGAGCCGAGGTCCGGTTCGCGCAGGATCTGGCGGCGCGCCAGGTCAAAGCGGTTGGGCCCGGGCCCGGCAATCGCCCCCTCCGGGCCGCCCCAGTAGATGTGGGCGCCCAGTTCGGCATCCCGGGCCGCGGCCTCGGGGCCGGCATGGCCGGAGTTGATGGTGACGAGGTCGGGATAGCCGTCGTTGTTGAGGTCCGATACGCTGGATTTGTAACCGCTGCGCATCGGGATCTCGCTCATGTGCTCCGGGCGGAAGCCCTCGGCCGAACCCCAGAAGAGCCGGAGCGGCACGGCCTCGCCGAGCATGCCCTGGAGGCTGTTGGCGAAAAAGGCCGCGGTATGGCCGGCGGGATGCGCGGCCAGCGCGATGTCGCGCGCGCCCTGGGTCGGCACGGGGTCGAATTTTTCAGCGAGCGTGCGGGTGCCGTCGCCGCGGTAGATCCGCGATTGGGCATCCATGTCCACGTCGCCCTGGTGCACGGCCACCAGCAGTTCCGCGTGGCCGTCGCCGTCCAGGTCGCCGATGGCGGTGCCGATCGCCTGGGGAATGGCAAGGTCGAGCCGGCGGGCGTGGTCATGGCCGGATTCCGCGCCCCAGAGGATGGTGACGGCGCTCACGGCGCCAGTCGCGGCCCCTACGGCTTCGCCGCCCATTGCCTGGCCGAGCTTCAGGTTGGTCAGCACCAGGTCGGGCCATTCGTCCGCGTCGAGCCGTCCCAGGGCGAGATGGCTGGCGGGGACGGCGGGCAGCGCGGCGACGCCGTCTTGCGGATGATAGGCGAGTAGCACGTTCCCCTTGGTGCCGATCCACAGCCGGCCGTCGCCATCCGGTTGCCACAGGAGGCAGGTGGGATCCTTCGCCGGCAGCGCGACGGTGGTCTCGACTTCCAGCCGGCGGTGACCCGCTTCGGTGCGCGCCGCGAGCAGGTGGAGCGCGCCGTCCCCGGCCAGCACCGCAGCCCGGGCCTGCCCGCCGAAGGCCACGGTGGTAAGGTCGATCGCGTCGGGGATGCCCGTGTCGTGGTAGCGGTTGAGCAAGAAGCCGTCCGCGGCGCCCCAGTAAACCCGCACGATGCGGCCTTCTGGCTGGCCGTGCAGCCAGCCGGTGCTGTTCAGCGAGAGGATGTCCGTCCAGCCGTCGCCGTCGAGGTCGGCCACCGCGATCTGGGTCAGCCCGTTGACGGGCAGCTGGCGCGTGAGCCGGCGGTGCGACCAGCCGTCCGCGGCGCCCCACGCGATGGCCAGCTGCGTGCGGCCGTGCTGCAGGTTCTGGCGGTTCGGCGCGATCACGAGGTCGGGGAAGCCGTCGCGGTTGAGATCGTTGACTAGGATCCGCTGGCTGCCCTCGACCTGCAGGCGCTCGATCTTCACCGCTTCGGCGGCGGCGGCCGTGGCCACCGTTACCGGCAGGGGATGATACCAGTCGTGCGTGCTGTTGTAGAGCAGGTCGAGGTGGCCGTTGCCGTCGAGGTCGTAGCGGCGGATGGTCTGCAGCCGTCCGTCCGTGCTGACATAAAGATTCTGGCCGGCGTTTCCGGGCGTGCCAGCGCTGAAGTCCGCGAAGGAGGCATGGTGCCATTCGGCGACGGGTGCGGCTGGCAGCGGCAGCAGGCCAAGCAGGCCAAGGCCGGCGGCGAGCATTCGGTGGAGGGGGCGGGCGGGGAATAGGCTCATGGGCGGGAGGATTCGGGGGATGGAACTGGGAACAGGTGTCTGCTCGCGATGCGGATGCCGGCCCGGAGCCGGCGCCCGCGAGGGAGCAGGAAACTGGTGCCGGCGGCCCGCGCCTCTGGCCATTTTTTCTGACTGGTAACAAAAGCTGGCCAAGGGTGATCGGCGTCAGGTGCCGCCCCGCGGCCGCAACCGCGCGAAGTCGGCACCGCAGTCGCGCAGGTGGCTGGTGAGCGCGCGAAAATCGCTGCCGTGCACGACCAGCCGTGCGCCCGCCGCCAGCGTGCGCGCAAGGTCGTCTGCCGAGATGCAGGGCCGGCCCCAGGCCTTGCCGTGCCGGCGGCAGGCCGCGTCCACGATCCGCTCGGCCTCGCGGAATTCCGCATCCTCCGGATTGAACGGCCGGCCTAGCCGCAGGAACAGATCGGCCGGACCGAAGAAGAGAATATCCACGCCCGCGACCGCGGCGATGGCGTCGGCCTGCCGCACGGCCGCGGGCGACTCGATCATCACCGCGAGAAACCGCTCGCGGTTGGCGGTCGCGGGGTAATCGGCGGGAATCGCCGTGGCGTGGCGGGTGTCCAGCCCGCAGCCGTCGAGGCCGCGCTCCCCGAGGGGCGGGAACTTGAGCGCCTGCACGGCGGCGCGCGCTTCGTCGGGCGTGTTGATGTGCGGCAGAAGCACGCCGGTGGCGCCTTGGTCGAGCAGTTGGTAAAGCGCGGCCTTTTCACGGGTCGGCGGCCGGATAATCGCGTCAAGGCCGAGGAGTTGGATGATATGCAGGGTGGCGCGCAGGTCGCCCGGGTTCCAGAACTGGTGCTCCTGGTCGAGCCAGATGCCGTCGTAGCCGCGGACGGAGGCGTGTTCGGCCAGGACGGGCTGGGGGAAACACTGGCTGGCGAGCAGGGCGGGCTCACCTGCGCGGATGCGGGCGAGGATCCGGGATGGACGCATGCCGCAGTCGGCGCCGGGCCGTCCGGCCGCGCAAGCCGGGACAACTGGTAACCACATCTGCCCACCGCCCCGGGTTTGGCATCGCCGCGCCGGCCGGCAGGGTGAGGGCGCCGGTCCGCCGGCGCCCTCGTTCAACCCTCCGGCCCGTTCCCTTCCATGCCCACCCCTCCGCTCCCCCGTCTGTCCCGCTGTCTTGCCCTCCTGCTGTGCCTGCCGCCGCTTCTGTCCGGCTACGGCCGCGAATCCGATCACGGGCTGCTTTTTCAGTTGGATAAACTCCCGTTGGCCGCGCCGGCGGATGCGGCCGTTTACCACGGGATGGAAACGGCGCGGCTGGTGCAGCCCGACGACGAGGCGGAGGGCGCCTATGCCAATGCGAGCATGGCGCGGATCCGCTACCACCGCATCGCGCCCGGCGGCGGCGCCCGCCCGCACCGCGTGGATGATTTTCGCGAGCAGGTTTTCATCGTGCTGTCCGGCGCGGTCGAGTTCAGGGTCGGCGACGAGACGCTGCCCGCCGCGGCGGAAGAGGTGGTGTTCATCCCGCCCGGCGTGGAGCGCGCCTATGTCGCCCGAGGCGAAGGCCCGGCCACCGTGCTGGAGGCCGAATGGCGCGGGCTGGGGCCGCGCCCGGCGTCGCCGAGCCGTGCTTTCGTCACCTCGGAAAAACTGCGCCCGCTCGCGGCCACCGGCGGCGAGGGCTACCTGACCGTGGAGTCCAACGCCCGCCAGCAGGGCACCGGGCTTTCGATCGTCAGCTACGGGGCCGGGCACATCAAGGCCGGCAATTCGTTGCTGCTCTATCACCTCGATCTGCCGGCCCCGCGCAATTTCACGGCGAACACGGTGCTCGCCCGCATGGGGCTCTCCGCCTACCATCCCGGTGGCGGCACCCGCTGGCATTTCCATCCCGACCGCGAACAGGCCTTCGTTATTCTGGCCGGGCGCGGGCTCGTTGAGATCGGCGCCAACACCGTCGAGGCGGGCCGCGGCCAGGTGGTGTTTGCGCCGCGCCATGTCGGCCACGCCTACAAGACCGCGGGCGGCGAGGCCTTCAAGTTCCTCGAGCTGGAGTGGGGCCGCTGAGCCTGGCGGCCGCCTGAATCAGGCCGCGCATGTAGCCGACGGCGAAAAGACGGCCGAGCATGGTGTAGCCGGGCTCGCCGGTTTCTCCGTCGAGCATCGGCACATGGTCGCTCCGGATGGGCCCGGTGAATCCCGCCGCCCGGTAGGCGCGGATCGCGCCGAACATGTCGGTGGGGCCCTGGTCGTGGAAGGTCTCGCGGAACCGCGGCACGCGGCCCTCGACGTCGCGGAAGTGCACGTAGTTGATGCGCGGGCCGAAGCGCCGGACGGTCGCGGGGATGTCCGCACCCATGGCCGTGAAGTTGCCCTGGCAGAAGCAGATTTTGTTCGCCGGGCTGGCGGACAGCGCAAGCAGCCGGTCGAAGGCCGCCACGTCCGTCATGATGCGGGCATGGCCGAAAAGCGGGCTCAGCGGCGGGTCGTCCGGATGCATCGACAGCTCCACGCCATGCTCCTCGGCGCATGGCAGCATGTCCGCGAGGAAGCGGGCGAGGTTGTCCCACAGCCGCTCCGCCTCCCCGGGGGGCGGGACGGGCGCGGCGGGCAGTTCGGCAAGGTCGAAGCCGGTGACCCGTGCGCCGCCGCGGGTGCGCAGCTCCGTGCGCGTGCGCGACCAGTCGCCCGTGGGCATGAAATTGTAGCACAGGATGCGGATGCGCAGCCGGCCCATCGCCGCGATGAGCGCCCGCATCCGCTCCCGGTCCTCCTCCCAGCCGGGCGCCCGCAGTTTCAGGCGCTGCATCGGCAGGAACCCCTCCACCGCCGCCACCTCCAGACCGTGGGTCCGCGCGCGCGCGGCGTCCCGCGCGAGGTCGGCAAGGTCTTCCGGGCAGCGCAGCACGATGCCCTCGCAGCCGATCTGCGCGGCCAGCGCCAGGTGATGGTCGGACGGCGGGGTCAGCACCTCGACGATTTTCATCGGCGGAACCTCCCGGCCTTATTCGTCGCCCACGGCGATCATCTCGTTGTGGCACTCCACGCGCACGGCGCGGGAGTAATGGTGCACCGCGATGCCCGGCGCAAGCGGCGTCGGCGCCGAGACGAGAAACTCCGCCCAGCCCGGCCGGAGATGGGCGACGTAGGCGAGGTTGAACGACTCCAGCACGCCGGCCGCCGGCGCCGTGAGGTCGGGCAGGAGCACCGGCCCCGTGTCCACCTGGTAGTAATGCTCGCGGGTGCTGTAGTTGCCGGTCTTCACGGGATATTCCAGGCGCAGCGTGTAGCGCGGGGTCTCGACCCGGGTGCGGGAGACGACCGGGCGGTCGGTGGCGAAAATCGCGGCCAGTTCCTGCACGTCTTCAATCACCCGGCCGGCGGTCCGGCGCACGTCCACGCCGTAGTGGGTGAAGGCCGTCCGCGGGTCGCCCGGCTGGCGCTCGGGCTGCGGTCCGAGCGAGGTCGGGTAGCGCATCACGCCCTTCTCGGTGCGGTCCCAGCGCTTGAGGGCGAGGAAGCGGTCGGTGCCTGCGACCATGCAGAAATCCGCGTTCGGGTCGGTCCAGATGTCCGCCTCCACGTTGACCCGTTCCGTCTTGCACGAGGCGCCGAGGAGATAGGCGGAGGTGATGCCGGTGTCGCGGCAGGTCACCTCCGCGAGACATTCGGCCGCGACCCGCACATGGTTCAGCGTGAACGGCGGCGGGTGCGAGACAGTGACCGGCGGCTGGCGCTGCAGGTCGATGCCCCAGCGGACATAGGAACGGGTGAAGTCGCAGATTTGGACGGTGAAGGATGACATGCGGTGGAATTGGCGGGAGAAACGGGCGCGGACAACGGCGGGAGGTTGGTCCGGTCATCTGACCGGCGCCGGGCCCAGGGTTGCGCCCGGGATGAGCCGGGGCGTGGTGCGGTAGTCCCGCACGGGCAGGCCGCCCTGGCAGGCGAGCCGGGCGGCCAGCCGCGCCAGTCGCCGCGCAAAGCCGTCCTTGTCGTGGTCGTAGCGCGTGAGCGCGGGGCGAAAGTAGGCGAGCGGTTCGTCGTGATCGCGGCTGATCAGGGAAAGGTCGCGCGGCAGCCGCCACCCGCGGGCGATGAGGTGCGAAGCGGCGCCGAGCGCGTGGGCGGCGTCGCAGACCACGAGGCCCGTGGGCGGATGGGCGGTGGCGAGCGCCCGGTCGAGGACGCGGCCGAGGGCGTCGGGATCGCCGTCGTGCGTGAGGATGCGGGTGCGGGCGTCGCCCGCCCCGGCGAGAAAACCCTCCTCGCTGGCCTGCATGCCGGCGGTGAGCACGCGGTGCCGCACGAGGGCGAGCGACCGGTGGCCGCGGGCGCGCAGCAATCCCGCCGCGTGTCGGCCCACGGCGCCAAGGTCGAGTTGGAAGGAGGGCAACCGCACGCCGGCATGGCAGGAGCCGATCACCAGCGCCGGCAGCGCCCGCGCCGCGCACCAGGCCTGCACCGCGGCCGGCAGCGAGAGCAGGAGCCAGGCGGCGGGTTCCGTGCAGGCAAGTGCCGCCAGGAGGGGTTCCGGCCGGTGGGCCAGCCCGGGCTCGGCCCGGATCTCCAGCCGGTGGCCGGCGGTCTGCAGCTGCGTCAGCAGGATTTGCACGCAGTAGGCCGTCGCCGGCCGCTGCAGGGCCATCGGCTGGAGCGAGAGCAGCAGGATGGTGCGCCCGGGGCGTTGGGCGGGGCGGCGCGCGCGGTGCACGCGGCGCGCCCGCCCCGGCTGCACCGCGACCAACCCCTCGCGCTGCAGCACGACGAGGGCCTGCCGCAACGTGGAGCGGCTGACCTGCAGCTGGGCGCTGAGTCCGCGCTCGCCCGGCAGCCGCCCCCGCCACTCGCCCCGTTCCAGGGCCGCCCGGAGCACGCGCACCGTCTCCGTGATGAGCGTGGACCGGCCGGGCAGCTCCATGGTCAGTCGAGCCAGGCGTCCATGCGCGCCTTGAGGGCCGGGCCCAGCTCAAAGGCCAGCGCGTCGAAGGCGTTGTCGAGGTGGGCGGTCGTGCGGGCGCCGACGAGGACGCAGGTGACGCCGGGGTGGGCGAAGACCCAGGCCAGGGCGAGCCGCACCATCGGCACACCGGTTTCCGTCGCGAGCGCCGCCAGGTTCCGGACGACGCGGAAGTTCGCCTCGGAGAAATACACGTCGATGTGGCCGGGGATGACGTCGAACCGCGTGCCCTTCGGGATCGCCCCGGGCCCGGCCGCATATTTGCCCGTGAGGAAACCCGCGGCCAGCGGGCTGTAGGTGATGGCCGCGATCTGCTCGCGGTGGCAATAGGGCAGCAACTCCCGTGCGGCGCCCGCGTCGGCGAGGCTGAAGGGCGGCTGCACCGACTCGATCCGCGCGAGGCCGTGCCGGGCCGCGCAGGCCTGGGCCTCGCGCAACTGCGCGGCGGTGAAGTTGCTGCACCCCACGCTGCGGATGCGGCCGGCGCGCACCTCGGCGTCGAGCGCCTCCAGCGTCTCGCGGATCGGCACGTCCGGATACGGCTGGTGCAGCATGTAGATGTCCACGTGGTCGGTTTGCAGCCGCTCGAGGCTGGCCTGCAGCGCGGCGCGCACCTGCTCGGGCCGGCCGCCGGTGCTGAACTTGGTCAGCAGCTCGATCCGGTCGCGGTCGCCGCGGTCGCGCAGCCAGCGGCCGATGATCTTCTCGGAGGAGTGCATCTCGTGCGACGCCTCGCGCACGTCGTCCACGCCATACTGGCGCCGCCGGTATTCGCGGGCGTTGCCGCCGCCGTAGGACTCGGCGGTGTCGATGAGCGTGACGCCGCGGGCGACGGCATGGTCGAGCACGGCGCGGCTGGCGGCCTCGTCGATTTCCCGGCCGAGCGGGGCGCCGCCCAGGCCGATGCGGGGCAGGTCGAGGCCGGTGCGGCCGAGGGGCAGGCGTTGCATCAGGCGGAGTCGTCCACCATGTGGTAGACGAGGGGTTGCACGGCGGCGGGCAGGGTGCGGTAAACGGAGAGCGGCAGCGCCTCGACCTTCGGGTCGCGCCCCTGGTTGGCTTCCACGATCTGCTGGCGGTCGCGGGTGCCGGGCCGCAGCGGCTGCAGGTTGATCCACCACGGGGCGTAACGCACGATGACGCCGATCCGCGGCGCGTCCGACCGGTTGGGGGCGATGGCGTGCCAGGTGCGGGCGTCGAAAAGGCCGACGTCCCCGGCCCGGCCCTGCAGCTGCACCTCGCCCTCGTAAACCGCCATGGGGTCGTGCGCCGTGCCGTGCCGCGGGGAATAGTCGCGCCGGTGGCTGCCGGGGATCACGATCGTGCCGCCGTTCTCGACCGTGTAGTCCGTCAGCATCCACATCGTCACGAGGTTCATCACGATGTCGGGGTAGGGCGCCCGCACCCGCGCCTTGCTGTTCTGATTGAAGGGCCAGTCGGCGTGCATCTCGCCGCGCGGAATGCCCTGGCCGTTGATCGCTCCGGTGAGCATCGAGATGCGCGGGAATTCGCCGAAGAGCCGGTCCACCACCGCCATCAGCCGCGGGTGCGCAAGGTAGGGTGCGATGGCCTGGTTAAGGCGGAGGAAACCGGTGGCGTAGCCCTGCGGCGGCGGCAGCGAGGAGTGGGTGCGGACGGCGGCGGCGACGGAGTCGCGCACGGCGCCGATCTCCGCGGGAGGGATGACGCCGGGGAGGACGCAGTAGCCGTCGCGGGCGAGCGTGGCGAGGACGGCGTCGGTCTCGGCGGGCGGGGCGGGGTGGCTCATGGTGCGCCGAGGCTCGGTCCGCCTCCGCCGCCGGGCAAGGCCCGCCGGCTGGTCTGTTCGGCGGACCGGTGCGCCCGCCGCGTCACGCGGCGGGTTCGGGCGCGGGCCCAAGCGTGCCGCCGGGCACGAAGTGCGGCATGAGCAGCGTCCGGCGCGCGGGCAGGGCGCCGTTTTCGACGAGCTGCAGCATCAGCCGCGTGAGCCGCTGCGTGAAGACCTCGCGCGGAAAATCGTAATGCGCGACCGTCGGATGCAGGCAGTCGAAGGAGTAGTCGCTGTCGCGCGCGATGAGCGAGAGCCGCCCGGGGATGGCCAGGCCGCGCCGCAGCAGGTGGGTGAGCGCGATGAGCATGTCGAGCGGCTTGAAGACGAAGAGGCCGGTCGGCGGCGTGGCGCGGGCGAAGAGCCGGTCGAGCTTGCGGCAGATGTCGATGCTGGCGCCGTTGTGACGGACGACGGCGCACTGTGCGCCGGTATGGGCGGACTCCTGCACGCCCGCGACAAAACCGGCCTCGCTGGTGCGGTCGCCCGCCACGTCGGACTCGAGCCGCAGCAGGGCGAGATGGCGGTGCCCGCGCGCGAGCAGCAGGCCGGCGGCATGATGGCTGGCGGCGTGGTAGTCGAGATCCAGCGACGGCAGCTCGACGGCGGGGTGGGGCGAGCCGAGCACGAAGGCCGGCATGCCCTTCTGCACGAACCACCGCTGCAGCTCCTCCGAGGACAGCATGAGGATGCAGCAGAAGATCGAGTGCTCGCGGATGAAGGCCTCCAGCTTGCGCTGGTGCTTACGGAAGTCGCCTTGCGGACACACAAACACCTCGCTCTCGAAGCCGTCCTGCGAGAGGTGGTAGCGCAGCTCCATGATCATCTGGAAGGGGATGTTGGCGATGCGGTCCATCCGCTGCGTGGCGATGATGCCGAGCACCTTAGGCTTGGCGCGGTCCGGCGCGGGCGGGCGGCCCGTGATGATGCGGCGCTTGCCGCGGCTCACCGTGAGCAGGCCCTGCTTCTCAAGGAGCTCGAAGGCCGCGCGCAGCGTGGGCCGGCTCACGTGCAGCTGCTGGCTCAGGACGCGCTCGCCCGGCAACCGGTCCTGCCAGATGCCCTCGGCGATGCCGGACTGGATTGCCTTGGTGGTTTCGGTGACGAGCGAGTGGCGTTTGGGGATGTGCAGCATGGCGGAAAATTATGGCGGTCTGCCACCGCTGCGCCGCTGTTGGCGGCTGGTCAACACATTTAACCACCCTTTTGCTTTTGGCAGCGGCCCGCGCATTTGGTCCACTGCGCGCATCGGGCCGGTTGCTGTTGTCCCTTGCCAAGCCTTTTAGCATCTCCCGCCGTCCCGCCCCCGTCCAGTCAGTATCAGATCAACACCACCGCGAGCTATGCTACACAAAATCATTCCGACGTGCGCCCGTCATCCGTTCTGTTTCGGCGCGATCGTGGCTTCCCTTTTTTGCGGAAGCACACTGTTTGGTCAGGCTGTTCCCGCCCCCGCCGCCGAGCCGGCGACGGACGACAAGGTAATTGTCCTCGATCCCTGGAGCGTCACCGGCACCACGGCCGTCGGCTACGGTTCCACCCAGTCGGTCGGCGGTTCCCGGATCAATCTGCCCATTCTCGACGTGCCCATGTCCATCATCCCGGTGAACCGCGAGCTGATGGACGATGTCGGCGCGGCCGACGCCTACGACGCGCTGCGTTTCGTCAGCGGCATGGGCCCGGCCTCCACCGTCTCGATCAACTCCATGACCCTGCGCGGCATCGAGACGCGGGCTAATTCCTTCAACGTCCTTGATGGCCTGCCCGGCGGCGGCATCGAGCAGGAGACTGAGTTTATCGACCGCTACGAAGTCGTGAAGGGCGCCGCGGGCACGCTGTATGGCGACCACTCGCTCGGCGGCCTCATCAACCGCGTTTACAAGCGCCCGCTCACCCGGCCGCAGACCACCATCAAGGGTTCCTACCGCGACATCGGCAACACCTGGCAGAGCTCCCTCGACCACACCGGCCCGATCGACCGCGACGGCCAGCTGGCCTACCGCGTCGTCGGCGTCGTGCGCGACGGCGAGACGAAGACCGGCGGCGCCGACAGCAAGACCGCCCTTTACGGCACCGTGCAATACGCGCCGAAGGACACCCGCACCAACGTCTGGCTGCGCTTCGAGCGGCGCACGGTCGACACCGGCCACGAGACGCCCGGCGTCTTCTACGACGGCGCGGGCAACTCCTCGCTGCCCTACCTCGGGGTCGAGCGCCGCACCGTCCCGATCAACAACGACGAGGAGCGCACCTTCGCCTACTACGAGTTCGGCTACTCCTCGTCCTTCTCCGGCCTGCTAGGCGACTGGGACGTGCGCCTAGTCGGCCGCTACTTCCAGGACAAGAACGTCGCCCAGCCCGCGATCATCCCGACGGGCTACACCTTCCTCGACGCCAACGGCAATTCGCTCGGCTCCATCGCCACCGCGGCCAACCCCGCCACCCAGCCGTCCTTCACCAACGTGCCGTGGACCGACATCCGCCTGACCAACCACGTCAGCCGTGTCAACGGCCCGAGCGACAGCAAGAGCTGGGGCTGGTTTCTCGACTTCACCGGCAGCTTCGACACCGGTCCGCTGGCCCACCGCATGATCGTCTATGCGCAGTCCACGGGCAGCCGCAGCCACAGCCAGTTTACGAACCTCCGACTGAAGTCCGAGTTCGGCGGCTCCGCCTCCACCGGCAACCTAAACCTCGCCAACGCCTTCAGCGTCATCAACCCGGTTTACCGCCGGGCCGACCTGAGCCTGTTCGAGAATCCCGTGCTGGCGACCAACAACAAGGGCGGCGGCGAGCGCTTCAACTTCGGCATCCAGGACAACGTCTACCTCTGGGACCAGCGCCTGCTGCTCGTGGCCGGCGCGCGCTATGACTTCGTGCGCAACAACGCCTCGCGCAACCTCATCACCAACGTGTCCGGCAACTCCCAGTCCACCACCAACTGGGTTTACAAGGCCGCGGCCGTCGTGAAGCCCTTCGAGAACCGCGGCGTCGCGTTCTTCCTCAACTATGCGGAAACCTTCGAGCCCCGCTTCGGCGAGCTCGTCGCCGGCTCCGGCATCCCGTTCAAGAACCTCGAGGGCACCTCCGAGGAGGCCGGCGTCAAGTTCGAGCTGCTCGAGGCGCGCCTCATCGCCACCGCCTCGTATTTCAACAACGAGCTGGCCAACAATCCCATCCGCATCTTCAATCCGGCCACCGGGCTCGATGAGTTCCGCCAGGAGGGCATCACCCCGATCAAGGGCTGGGAGGTGGACCTGAGCTATCTCATTAACGACAACTGGACCATCCTCGTGGGCCTCTCCGACGTGGACTCCCGGAATCCCTCGGGCCTGCGCCTGCGCAACGTGCAGAACGAGTTCAACTACAAGTTCCTGCTCAAATACACCGGCAGCAAGGGCGGCGCGCTCGAGGGCTTCACCGTCGGTGCCTCCGCCGTCAGCATCGGCGACCGCTTCGGCGACAACCCCAACACCTTCGTGACCCGGGGCTACACCACCGTGGACGCGTTCCTCGGCTACAGCGTCCGCAACTGGCGCTTCCAGTTCAACGTTTACAACGCCCTAGACGAGGAGGGCGTGGTGTCGTCGATCTTCCAGGCGCTCGCGCTGGCGAACGATCCGCGCAACTTCCGGTTCTCCGTCCAGTATGACTTCTGAGGCCCGCTGATGCTGGCCCGCCGGTCAGGCCCCGTTTGCACCAAAGGACGCCGCCCCCGGCGTCCTTTGTTTTCGTGCCCGGCGCGGCCTGGCCAGGGAATCTGCGCATGAAGCCGCCGGCCGGACCCGCCGCGGCCGAGTGGGGCCGCCACCTCGACTGGATGGAGGGCGTGCCGCCGCCCGCGCCCGGGGCCGCGCCCCGCCTGCTGCCCGGGCTGCTGCTGGTCGCGGCGCTCGCGGCCGGGGCTTACGGCCTCGCCCGGCTCGGCGCGGGCCGCGCCGGGACCGGACTGCTCGACCCCGTGATGCTTGCCCTGCTGCTCGGCCTCGTCGCGGGCAACCTCGGGCTGCCGCTCGCCGCCTGCCGCCCCGGGGCCGCGTGGACCCTCCGCCGCCTGCTGCCGCTGGGCATCGTCCTGCTCGGCGCGCGGCTCGATTTTTTCGCCGTGCTTCGCGTGGGCGCGGCGGGCCTCGCGCTCAGTGTCCTGTTCGTTGTCGCGGCGCTCCTCCTCCTCGGCCTCATGGTCCGGCTCGGCTGGCTGCCGCGGCGCGAGGGTTGGCTCCTCGGCATCGGAACCGCCATCTGCGGCGGCACCGCCATCGTCGCCCTGGCGCCGGTGATCCGCGCGAAGGAACAGGAGATCGCCGTCGCCGTGGCCACGGTCACCCTCGTCGGCCTGGCAACCATGCTCGCGCTGCCCGTGGCGGCGTCGGCGCTCGCCCTCGATGCCAACGGTTTCGGGCTCTGGGCCGGTCTGGCCATCCACCAGACCCCACAGGTCGTGGCCGCCGGATTTGCCCACAGCCCCGCCGCCGGCGAAATCGCCACCATCGTCAAGCTCGCCCGCGTCTGCCTGCTCGCGCCCGTCGTCGTGCTTCTCGGCCTGCTGTGGACCCGCACGGGTGGGGAAGGCGTCACCCGCGCCCGCCCCTGGTGGCGGATGCTCCCGCTCTTCGTGCCCGGCTTTCTCGGCCTCGCCCTCCTGCGCACCCTCGGACTCCTGCCCGACCTCGCCCTGCACTGGAGCACGCTCGGCACCGGTGGCACCCGGTTCGAATTTTCCTCCGCCACGCTGGCCGCTCACCTTGCCGGCATCTGCCTCGCCGTCGCCATGGCCGGGGTGGGCCTGGAATCGACCGTGGCCGCATTCCGCCGCACCGGTCTCCGGGCCGTGGGCACCGCCGGCTTCGCGGCGACGCTCCTCGCGCTCTTCGCCCTCGGCACCATCCTGCTGCTGTTCTGAACCACCATCGTCCGAAACCGCCTCAAGGTTCTCGCTTACCGCTTAAAACTTCCAGCCACCCGGGTAGGGTCCGACCTCCGGGCGGGCCGCGCGTATCGCTCCATACCCGCCTGCTTGTCCGCCATGGTTTTGGCGCCGGCGGAACCCCATTCCTGATCTCCGCGCCTCCGTGGCCAAATCCGCCGCCTTATTTCAAATTGAATTGAGATGCGCCGGCCCGCCGATCATGCCCTCCCGCAATGGCATGCGCATGGTATGTGGAATAAAATTCTTAGTGGTCGGTAGGTTTTCACATTCAGTGCCATATCGGTTAACAAATGTCGTTTTTAACAGCAACCAACAGCAACCATGTCGCTGATTACCTATGTTATTATGGGTCCCGCTAGGGTCCACCAATTAAGCCCCGCTCCGGCGGGGCTTTTTTGCGCCCAAACGCTGTAGCCGCCCGTTCAAACCTCGATCATGGCCTTGATGACGCCGGTCTCGGGCCGGGTCCAACTGTCGAAATGCACAGGCGCTTCCTTGATGGCCGCGCGGTGCGTGATCCATGGGGTGGTGTCGATGCGGCCGGCCTCGATGAGGCCGATGATGCGCGGGAAATCGCCGGGCAGGGCGTTGCGGCTGGCCAGCACCGTGAGCTCGCGCCGGTGCAGCTCGGGATCGCTGAACGACACATTTTCCCGGGTGAGGCCGACAAAGACCAGCCGGCCGCCGGGCGCGGGGAGGGCAAAGGCGGCATTCATGGACTGCACGCTGCCGGTGGCGTCGAACACCGCGGTCGGCATCTCACCGTCCGTAAGCCCCGCGAACCGTTTGCCGACATCGTCGGTGGCCGCGTTCACCACCGCATCCACCCCAAGGCGCGTGCGGACAAAGTCCAGCCGGGGCGGACTCACATCCACGGCAATGACCCGGGCACCGGCCTCACGCGCAAACTGCATGACCGCCAGCCCGATCGGACCGGCTCCGAGCACGGCGACGGTCTCACCGGCCTCAATCCCGGCGCGACTGACGGCGTGTGCGCCGATGCCGAGCGTTTCAACCAGTGCGAGTTGGTCCAAGGTCAGCCGAGCGGAAGCGTGCAGCTTGTTTGCGGGGACAACGATGCGTTCGCGATGGCCGCCGTCGATATGCACCCCGAGGACCTGCAAGGTCCGGCAGCAGTTCGGCTTGCCGCGCCGGCAAGCGATACAGCCACCGCAGTTGAGGTAGGGCTCGACCGCACACCGGTCGCCGGGCCGCATCGTCGTGACCTCGCTGCCGACCGCCAGCACCTCCACGCCGAGTTCGTGGCCGAGAATGCGCGGATAGGTGAAAAACGGCTGCCGGCCGCGATAGGCGTGCAGGTCCGTGCCGCAAACCCCGATCCGGCGGACTTGCACCAAGGCCTCGCCCGAACCGGGCGCGGACGGCTCCGCGGTCGTGGTGTCAACGAGCCGCCCGGGAGCCTCGAGAACCAGCGTGCGCATTTCAGGCGAGAATGGGGTCGCGATTTTCCGGCCGGCCGCGGGTGAAGTTGTGGTTGTGGATCGGGCGCAGGATCTCCCGGACCTTGGCGATCAATGCTTGGTCCGCCGGCTCCTCGGCATAGGCGATATTTTTGCGGATGTTGTAGGGATTGGCCGTGCCAATGAGCGTGGTCGCGATCCCCGGATGGCCGACGGCAAACTGCACCGCGAGTTTCACCACATCGACGCCGATGGACTGGCAATACTCCACCGCCCGGCGGCAGCCCGCGACGATGGCGGGCGGGGCGGGGTGCCAGGCCGGGACGCCGCGCGGGGTGAGCAGGCCCATGCCGGTGGGCGAGGCGTTGATCACGCCAACGCCGCGGTCGGCCAAGTAGGGCAGCAGCGGCTCCAGCGAGGTGTCGTTGAGCTCGTAGTGACAGAACGAAAGAATCGTTTCCACCGTGCCGGGCGGCACCCGGTCGATGACGGCGGGGAAGATTTTCAGCGGCAATCCGGTGATACCGACATGACCGATACGGCCGGCCGCCTTCAGCTCCAGCAGCAAGGGCAGCGTTTCATGCACGATCTGGTCGAGGTCGGCGAACTCGATGTCGTGGCATTGCAGCAGGTCGATGCGGTCGGTGCCAAGGAGCCGGCAGCTCTGCTCGAAGCCGCGACGCACCCGGTCGGCGGAAAAATTTGTGCCTTCGCCGGCATACACGCCTACCTTGGTCGCCAAGCAATAGCGCTCGCGCGGAATGTCCTTCAGCGCCCGGCCCAGAACCTCCTCAGCCCGACCGTAACCGGGGGACACATCGATGAAGTTGATGCCGAGGTCCAGCGCGGCGTGAACGGTGCGGATGGATTCGGCGTCATCGGTGGGCCGGAAGACGGCACCGAGCGAGGAGCCGCCAAAGCTCAGAGCAGATACCTTCAGGCCGGTGCGACCAAGCGGGCGGTATTGCATGACGGCCGCTCAGGCGGACTCGAGAATCAGGTTGGCGTAGGGAATGGTGTCGCCGGTGCGGATCAGGCCGATGGCGGAGGGCACCCGTTTCTTAAAGGCGACATGCGGCTCAAAAACCAGCCGGTCCCCGGCGCATTTTTGCAGCGCGGCGAGCCGGGCAGGGGAGTTGTGGGTCTTGAACTCGCGCGCCGTCCACACCCGGCCGATGACGAAATTGGCGGCGAGGGCGTCGAAAACCTGCAGCACGGTGGGCACATCGTCCACGAGGGACAGATCCACGGTCTCGATCTGCGGCCAGAACGGGAAACCGCGGTCGGCGATGACCAAGGTGTTGGTGTGGCGGATGCGCGCGACGAGGTCGAGCACGTGGGGGTTGAGAATGCCGGTGCGAAGCATGTGATGGTTGTAGCGAAAGCGTCCCGGGCGGACAGAGCAAAGTGGTGCCACTGGTGCGTATATTTTCAACCAACACCGACACGGGGGTTGCGCCCGGCGGCGGATGTGCCGTTGACTGAGGGCACCCCATGAGCGTGTTGACCTACGAATTCATCCTCGCGCTCAAGCGATTGTGGCGGCGGCGCACGCAGACGGGGCTCCTGCTGGCGACTTTCACCGTCTCGGTGGCCCTCTCGCTGCTCAGTTGGTCGCTGTTCCACACGATCTACCTCAAGCACCCTTCCTTTGACCCCAAGGGTGAATTCCATGTCGTCAACCTGATCGCCAAGACCCCGGGCGCGAAGCCGAACATGATCTCCCGCAACGATGCAGAGGCATGGCAGGCCACGCAGACGGTGTTTGCGGAGTTCACGCTCGTCTCGCTTTACCGCTCCATCTTCATCGCAACCGAGGAGTCGGCGCAGCGTTATCTCGGCGCGCTGCTTTCCAGCGAGTCCCTGCGCCTGATGGGCGCCCAGCCGCTGCTCGGCCGCCTGTTCACGGCGGACGAGGACCGGATCGGCTGCGCGCCGGTGCTCCTCCTGAGCGAGCGCACCTGGCGGCAGCGCTTCAACGCGGACCCCGACATCGTCGGCCGCGTGCTGCGGGTGGATGGCTACGACGCCGCGGTCGTGGGCGTGCTGCCGGCTTCCTTCCGTTTCCCCAACGAGCAGGAGGTGTGGCTGCCCACCGGCTTCAACATCTGGGAATACCAGTGGCCGGAGGACAACAACTGCTTCGAGGGACTCGTGCGGCTCAAGCCCGGGGTGAGTGCCCTCCGCGCGCAGCAGGACCTGCAGTTGATCCTCGACGGCCGCGGCCCCAACACCCGCGCGGCCCGGCGCGGACAGCACGTGACCGTCACGCCGCTGCGCGAGTTCAACCTGCTGGGCTACATGCACCGGAGCGCGTTGATCCTGTTCTCCCTTTCGCTGCTTTTCGTCCTCATCAGTTGCGCAAACGCCGCCAACCTCGTGATGATCGATTTCTTCGGCCGCAGCGCGGAGCTGGCCGCGATCTTGTCGCTCGGCCTGCCACGCGGGGCGGCCATCCGCAACGTCTGCTTCCAGGTTGCCCTAGTCGCCGGCCTGGCGGCGGTGATCAGCCTCGGGGTGCTGTGGGTCGGATCGCCGCATGTGCACGGGGCCTTCGAGACGATGCTGGCGCCGTATTGGCTGAAATTTGAATTCGCCTGGCACCATGCGGCGATGGCGGCGGCGCTGGCCCTGGCCTCCGCGCTGGTGGCGGTGATCGTGCCGGCGGCTTACCTGTTGACGGCGAAACCGGAGGAAATCATCCGGGCCGGCGCCGGTGCCAGCCGGGGGACCGGCCGCGCCCTGTGGCGCCGCACGCTGATCCTCGGGCAGATCGCGATGCTCACCGTGCTGGGCATCGCCGCGGGCCTGCTCCTGCAGTCGAACCGGCAACTGGGCGCGGAGCAGCGCGGCTACGACGCGGCCAGGACCTTTCTCGGCAAGATCGACATCCCGCGCGTGGAGCTGCCCGAGCAGCCGGACCGGCTGGCGTTGTTTCGCCGGATTGTGACCGAGGTCGAACGCATCCCCGGCGTGCGCGGGGCGGCGGTGCTCGACATGCCGCTCTGCTACAGTTCACCGGCCCGCACCCGGTATGCGACAGACCCGGGGACGCTCGCCCGCGAAACCGAGGATGGCCTCGCCTTCACCTCGGCGATCACCGAGGGCTTCTTCGCCGCGCTCAACGTGCCTTTTGTGGATGGCGCGACCTTCCCGCGGGAATGGAAAGAGGGGGACCCGTTTTACGTGATTCTCAACGAATCGCTCGCGCGCCGGCTGTGGCCCGGACGGAGTGCCGTGGGCGAGGCGCTCTACCTGCGCTTTCACTGGATGCGGCCGGAGCAGCCGAGCCACCTCACCGTCGTGCGCGGCGTCACCCGGGATTTCCAGGCCTCCGGTCCGCAGACGGCCAACAACGACTTCATTCATGTGCCGTTCATGAGCTGGACTCCCTCGACGCTGTTCCTGTTGGCGGGCGGGCTGCAGGCGTTGCCGGCGACCAAGGAGATCAACGAGGCGGTCTGGCGCGTGGACCCGCGGGTCGTGCCATATTTTCCTGATTCGATCGAACACCAGCTCGACCTGCAGCTCGGGTTCATCCGGCTCTCGACCCACCTGACCACGGTGTTTGCGATCGCCGCCTGCCTGTTGTGCGCCGTCGGGGTTTACAGCATCACCGTCTCGCAGATCCTCCAGCGCAGTCGCGAATTCGGCATCCGCCTCGCGCTGGGCATCGAGCCCGGCCGGCTGTGGCTGCGGTTTGCCCGGGACCATGTGCTGACGGCCGCCGGCGGCGTGCTGGCGGGACTCGTCGTCGCGGCCGCGGCCATGCACACGCTCGGAGCGATGCTTTACGGCGTGGCCGCGCGCGACGCGGCGACCTACCTCGTTGTTGGCGCGGCGATCCTGCTGGTGTCGATGCTGGCAACGGTGCCCAGTCTCAGCCGGTTGCGCGCCATCAAGCCTGCCGACTGCCTGCGCAGCCTGTAGGTTGTCAGCGCAGGACCGGCGGCTCGGCCGGGGGCCGGGCGTAGAGCCGGACGAGCATCGCACGCCACGCCGCATCCTCCTGTTCGCGGCGGCGGACGGCCCGGTATTCGGCATTCCCGGCCATGTAAATGAACAGGAAGAGCAGGGCACCGAGATAGCGCGGCGAATCGAACCAGAACAACATCACCGCGATGCCGGCCAAAGACAGCACCTTGCCCAGCGTGGCGGCAATGAAGGTGGCCTTCAGGTAGGGGAGCCGCGCCGCGAGGATCGCCCGCAGGATGCGCCCGCCATCCATCGGAAAGACCGGCACGAGGTTGAAGACGCCCATCACAAGGTTGGCGACGAAGACCTGGTAAATGAGTCCCTGCCACGAATGGTAATAAATCAGGTCGGGCAGCAGGCCGATCACCGGCCACAACAGCCCGGCGATGAGGAAGTTTACCGCCGGCCCCGCCAGCGTCATCAACAGCTCCCGGCCCGGTTCGCGCGGGATCGAGTCCATCTCCGCCATGCCGCCGATCGGCATCAGCAGGATGCGGCGGACGCCGATCCCGTAACGCAGCGCCATGAAGCTGTGGCCCAGCTCGTGCAGCACCACGCAGACAAAAAACGCCGACACGGTGGTCAGGTTCCACGCCAGTCCCGGCCCGCCGGCTTCCTGCCAGCCAAGGTGCCCGACATAGGCGAGCAGCAGGAAAAAGGTCGCGTGCACCTCGAGCTGAATCCCCCGGATGCGGAACAAGTTCATTGACCAACGCGACATGGGCCTTAACAAAGCCGCCCTGCGCGGTTCCGCCAGCGCCATTTTGACCGCGCCTTCCACCATGCCGGAAACCATCTCACGCCCGTCCACCATCCTCATCATTGATGATGATGCGGAGGTGCGCTATTCGCTGGCCCGCGTGCTCGGCACCGCCGGCTACGCCGTGGCCGAGGCCGCCAGCGGCGAACAGGGCGTGGCGGCCATCCGGAAGGGGCCCGCGCCCGATCTCGTTTTTCTCGACGTCCGCATGACCGGCATGGGCGGCATCGAGGCGTTGCAGCACATCCGCTCGGCCGCCCCGCGGCAGCTCGTGGTGCTCATGACGGCCTTTGGCACGGCGCAGACCGCGATCGAGGCGATGAAATACGGCGCCTTCGACTACATCATGAAGCCCTTCGATCCCGCGAAGGTGCTGGCGCTCGCGGCCAAGGCCCTGCAGACGCACGCAGACCTGCGCGCCGTCGGCGACTACAAGCCCACCATCAACGCCGACGATTACCGCGAGGGCATCGTCGGTTCCTCGCCGGTCATGCAGGAGGTCTTCAAGATCATCGGTCAGGTGACGGCGAGCGACGTCACCGTGATGATCACGGGCGAGAGCGGCACCGGCAAGGAACTCATCGCGCGCTCGATCTGGAAACACTCCCACCGCGCCGCCAAGCCCTTCATCGCCGTCAACTGCGCCGCCATCCCCGACAACCTGATCGAAAGCGAACTCTTCGGCCATGAGAAGGGCTCGTTCACCGGCGCGACGGGGCAGCGGCTCGGAAAATTCGAGCTCTGCGACGCCGGCACCATCTTTCTCGACGAGATCGGCGACATGGCGCTGGCGACGCAGACCAAGATCCTGCGCGTCCTCCAGCAGGGCGAGATCCAGCGCGTGGGCGGCACCGAGACCCTCCGCGTGGACGTGCGCATCCTCGCCGCCACCAACAAGGACCTTGAGGCCATGGTGAAGGCAAAGACCTTCCGCGAGGATCTCTACTACCGGCTCAATGTCGTGCGCATCAAAATGCCGCCCCTGCGCGAGCGCGCCGAAGACATCCCGCAGATCGTCGATTTTTGCGTGCAAAACCTCGTCAAGCAGCGCAAGGCGCGGGTCAGCAAGGTCTCGCCCGAGGCGATGGCGCTGCTCACCCGGCACCCCTGGCCGGGCAACGTGCGCGAGCTGGAAAACACGATCTACCGCAGCGCCGTCATCGCGCAGGGCGACGCCATCCTCGTGAAGGACCTGCCCGCCGAGCTCGGCGGTTCCGCCGCGCCCGAGGCGTCCGCGCCCCCGTCACTCACGCTCGAGCAGGCTTTGGACTTCATTCACGCCACGCTCGCCGCCGGCGAGGAGCCCATGCTGCCGCAGGTGCAGCGCGAACTTGCGCGGCGCGCCCTGGCCGCGTGCAACGGCGACGAAGCCGCGGCCGCCAAGAAGCTCGGGCTCATCAGGCCGGCGCTGAAGAAACTGCTGGGGCCGGGCGGCGCTTCCGGCGAATAACCGGTTGATAGCGGCGCGCTTCATGCTTCACTCGCCGCATGCCCGCCCCCCAGAGCACCGCCAGTCCGGATGACCTTTTTCTCCGGTTGGCGGAGCTCAACCAGATCGGCATCGCGCTTTCGCAGGAGAAAAACCTCGACCGTCTGCTGGAGAACATCCTGCTCGCCGCCAAGCAGATCACGCGCGCCGACGGCGGCACGCTCTACCGGCTCACGGCGGCCGATCCCGGTCTCCTGCGGTTCGAGATCATCCGCAACGACACGCTGGGCATCGCGATGGGCGGCACGACCGGTGTAGCCATCCCTTTCGCCCCGCTGCGTCTGCGCGATGAGGCCGGCCGCGAGAACACGACGATGGTCGCCGCCTTCGCCGCGCTGAAGGGCCGCACCGTCGCCATCGCCGACGCCTACCGCGAGCAGGGTTTCGATTTTTCCGGCACCCAGGCCTTCGACCGGCAGACCGGCTACCGCTCGACCTCCTTCCTCACGGTGCCGATGAAGAACCACGAGGACGACATCATCGGCGTCCTTCAGCTCATCAACGCGCGGGATGCCGCGACCGGTGCCGTGGCGCCCTTCAGCGAGACCGACGTGCGGCTCGTCGAGTCGCTCGCATCGCAGGCGGCGATGGCGCTGACCAACCGCCTGCTCCTCCAGCAGTTGGAGGACCTGTTTGAGTCGTTCATCAAGCTCCTCAACAAGGCCATCGACGAAAAATCGCCCTACACCGCGGGGCACTGCGACCGTGTGCCGATCCTCACGATGCTGCTGGCCGAGGCCGTGCACGCGAGCGAACACGGGCCGCTGGCGCACTGGCGCATGACCGACAAGGACCGCTACGAACTCAAAATCGCCGGCCTCCTGCACGACTGCGGCAAGGTCACCACGCCGGTCCACATCGTGGACAAGGCCACGAAGCTCCAGACCATTCACGACCGGATTGACCTCATCGCCACGCGCTTCGAGGTCATCAAGCGCGACGCCGAGCTCACCGCGCTCCGCACCGGCGGCGAGGCGGGCGCCAGCCTCGCGGAGATCGACGCCGATCTCACCTTCCTGCGGGCCTGCAATATCGGCGCGGAGGCGATGCGGGCCGTGGACCGCGAGCGCGTCCACGCCATCGCCAGGAAATACCGCTGGCGCGACGGGACCGGGGAGGAGCGCGACTGCCTCACGCCCGACGAGGTTCTCAACCTCACCATCACCAGGGGCACGCTCACCCCGGCCGAGCGCGAGGTCATCAACCGGCACATCAACGTCACGATCGAGATGCTCGAGTCGCTGCCCTGGCCGCGGCACCTCCAGAACGTGCCCGAATACGCCGGCGGCCATCACGAGCGGATGGACGGCAAAGGCTACCCGCGCGGACTAACCCGCGAGCAAATGTCGGTGCAGGCCCGCATCATGGGCATCGCCGATATCTTCGAGGCCCTGACCGCCCGCGACCGGCCCTACAAGGAAGGCAAGACCCTCAGCGAAGCGCTCCACATCCTCGGCCGGCTCCGCCTCGAAGGCCACGTGGACCCCGATCTCTTCGACATCTTCATCCGCGACAAAGTCTATCTCCGCTACGCCACGCAATTCATGAGCCCCGCGCAGATCGACGAAGTGGACGAGCTAAAGATCCCCGGGTATGCTGCAAACGGCAACCCGCCAAGAGGCAGGCATTAAGCGGCATTCAGCGTTGGCACCGTTGCTTGCGCGATAGCTTCTGCCGGCGGCGTGATTCGGATCGCGCAACTCCCACCGGGCGTTGTTCCGACCCGCAATCATGCTTGCGCGAAAATAGGAGGGAACCGGTCCATGGGCGATGTTACCATTACTATCATGGACACCCCAAAAAATACCCCAGACACCCCCAGAGTCAGCGACACCCCACCGGCCTCGCCAAAGAAAGCTTCGCCTGCAACTTTCGTCATCGTCGCACTCGTCATTGTCCTCATGGCGGTGACGTTCGTGGGGATGGGCAAGAGCCGGGAGCATGATCGCCGGCTCGCCGAAGCCAGCACCCAGATGGAGCAGGGCCAGATTCGCATATCCGAATTAACCGGCCAACTCCGGGAGGAGAAAAACAAAGGCGCCGAACTGCAGTTGCAGCTCGAGGAGGCGCAAGCCGATACCACCGACCTGCAGGCCAAACTGGATGCGGCCAATGCCAAAGTGGCGGAACATGAAGCCGAACTGACGAAGAGCAGGGACGCGGCCGGCAACCTTCAGGGCCAATTTGATGAAGCCAAGGCGAAGCTCGCAGCGGCGGTAAAAAGCGCCGAGGCCGACAAAGCCAGCCGCACACAGATTCAGGGCCAGCTCGATCAAGCCAAGGCCGAGGTCACGGAGCTTCGGACTCAGGTGGAAGAAGCCGCCAGCCGGGCGAACGAACTTGAGCTGCGCGCCGTCAAGGCTGAGACCGACCTCGCCGCATTGCAGCAGAGCAGAAGAAGGTAATCCCCGGAATTCGTCCGCTGGATGCAAGCGCCCAATCGGGGTGCTCACTCCAACAGGGCCGGGGAGAAGGCGGCGAGGCCGATGCCTTGGCGGGGGTTGGGGAGCGGATCGGCCGGGTAGTGCGGCTGGCCGTCGTGAACGGTGGCGCGGCCGTTGTAGAAGACGAGGACGCGGTCCTCCCAGCGCACGGGCTGGGCCGCGGCAATCACGAGGCCGCAGTCGAAACCGCCGCGCGGCCCCAGCGGAATCAGCGGCTGCCGGTTCAGCTCACGGGTCCACTGCCAGCCGTCGCGACTGCGCACCCATTGCACGTCCATGGTCTGGTCGCCCGTGTGATGGCAGTTGAGCAGACCGCCGTAGCCGCCGGCGACGGGGCAGGGCGTGAGCCAGTAAAACTGCAGGTCGGGCGGGTCTGCGGCATCGGGTTCAAGGATCGTGACCGGGCCGACCCAGCGGCCGGTGAAGCCTTCGCCTTTCCAAATGGAGATACGGCGGTGCATGCCCTTGAGATTGTCGCGCTCGACGGGGAGCGCCGGGTTATGCCGCCACGTTTGCTGGTAGATGAAATGCGTCGCCGGACCCAGCGGCGTGGCGACGCCGGGCCGCGCGGCGATGAACGACATGGCGTCGTTGGCGTTGGTGATGATGGGCCGGCGGCCGACGGGTCGCCAGGCAAAGCCGTTCTTGCTCACCGCCAGGCAAATACCCGGCGGCGTGCGCGCGGTGCGGCGATCCCAGAAAATCATTTTCCAACGCCGCGACTTCGCCCGGTCCCGCGGCTCATGCAGGACGGCAGCGGGCATGAACTCGCCCCAGTTCATCGGCAGGCCTGCGCCCCGCATGACGATATTGGTGCCGTCCCCGCAATCGGGTTTGGTCCAGACCCGCGCATCGGTGGAACGCGCGAGGCAGAGCACGTTGCCCTGCGGCCCGCCGCGCACGAGGTAGTAAAGGCGGATTGATCCGCCGTCGGGGTCGGGCATCGCGCCGATGGCAAAGAGCGCCGCGCCGGTTTCCCAAGGGCGGTCGGGCAGCAGGATCGGTTGGGATGAACGATGGAGCAACATGGGGTCAGCCGAGCACGAGGCCGCGCAGGAGTTTGAAAATGCGCCCGTGCAACTGGAGGTCGAGGGCGATCAACTGATGGAGCAGGATGGTGAGCCAGAACACGGCGAGAAAGCGCAGCTTGGCGGTCTTGTGCCGCAGACCCTGTTGGGCCAGCCAAGCGCCGGGCCAGCCGCCGAGCAGCGACCACAGGTGGAGCACGCTTTCGGGCGTGCGCCGGCCGCCCTGTCCGGCGCGGCGTTTGTCCCCCACGTAAAGCAGCCCGGTGATCGCCGAGGCGAGGAGCAGCCACAAGGTCAGCCACGGTGCCACGAACGGGGCCGCCAGGCGCCAAATGGCGGCCAGCGGGAGCACGAGCAGCACGGCGAGCAGGACGAGCGAGCTGACGCGGATGGTGGCCTGGTTTTCCTTGGGCATGGCGGCGGTGGCGAAAATCAGAGGATCTCGTCGAGCTTGGCCTTGAGCGCGGCAGGGTCGTAGCTGCGCTGGGCCGGATGCCGGATGAGCGGCAGACCGCTGTTGAAGAAAAGGCCGTCCACCAGCAGGTCGCGCTCCTTGATGCGCGGCTCCGCGTGACTGCTGTCGTCCAGCTCGATCCCGGCCAGCGGTGCAAAATCCGAGGCGCGCACGAGCAGGAAATCCACATGCCGCCGGTTGATGCGGTTGCGCGCGGCCTGCCACGCCCCGGGCATCTGGCCGGTCCTGACACCAAACACATCCTCCAACCGCACCTTGGCGAGCACCCGGACGTGCGCGGGCAAAACCTGATCAAGCACGCCGAGAAACGAACGCTCGGCCGGCGAGAGGAGAGATTCCCGCAGGTAATAGGCCTCGGTGCCGGCGCGTTCGGGCCGCCGGCCCAACAGGATCGTGCGCACGACCCAGATGATCGCGAGCAACAGCGCAAAAAGGAGCAGAAGCCTGAACATGCGCCCAGCGTTGCCGGGTTGCCGGGGCAGGGAAAGCCTGAAGGTGCCGCCGCGCTTGGCGCGATTTTTGGGGATTGGCACCGGAAGTGAAGGCGCGAGGATGCGGTGCATCAACCCCATCCCCATGACTTCACCCCGCCATGCCCTGGTTGTCCTGATTTTCGGCCTGCTCGCGACCGCCTTGGGCGCAAACGAGCGTTACACCGTCGCGGTCGTGCCGATGGGCACGACGCACCAATACTGGAAACAACTGCATGCGGGGGCACTCAAGGCCCAGACCGAGTTGAAGGCCGAGGGCGTGACGGTGGAGATCCTGTGGAAAGGGCCGTTGCGCGAGGACGACCGCGACCAGCAGGTGCAGGTGGTGGAGAATTTCATGGCCCGGCGCGTGAGCGGCATCGTCCTGGCCCCGCTGGACATGCGGGCGCTCGCCCGCCCGGTGGAACAGGCAGTGCAGGCCGGCATCCCCGTCGTCATTGTGGATTCGCCGCTCAACTCCCCGGCACCAATCAGCACGATCGCGACCGACAATTACGTCGGCGGCCGGATCGCCGCCCGGCGCCTGGGTGAACTGCTGGCCGGGAAGGGCAACGTGATCCTGCTGCGCGTGCAGGTGGGTTCGGCGAGCTGCGAAGCGCGTGAGGCCGGTTTCCTCGACGAGCTGGCCGCGTCGTTTCCCGACATCAAGGTCATCTCCTCCAACCAGCACGGCGGTGCCACGCGCAACACCGCGCTGAACGCCTCGCAAAACCTGCTGACCCGCTTCGGGCGCGAGGTGCACGGCATCTTCACACCCAACGAATCCACCGCCGCCGGCATGCTCGTGGCCTTGAGCAATGCCGGGCTCAACGGCGGCAAGGTGAAGCTGGTGGCTTTTGCCAACAGCCGCGATTTCATGGACGCCATCCGCACGGGTGACCTGCATGGGCTTGTGCTGCAGGACCCGGAGAAGATGGGCTACCTCGGGGTGAAGACCGTCGTGCAGACCCTGCGCAAGCAACCGGTGCCGGCGCTGGTGGACACCGGCGTGCGACTCGCCACGGCGGAGAATCTCGACGATCCCGAGATCGTGGCGCTGGTGGGGAAGTAGGCGGCAAGCCGTAAGCAGTAAGCGATAAGCGTTAAGCGGCGGGCTTTGAGCGCTTCAAATTATGTTATGGCCGCAAAAAGGCGCAAAGCATCCTTTTTCCATGCTGCTATCCCGCGCACCTACCGTGTCCGCCGTAGCCTCGGCGAAGGCGGATAGGCGCATTTCAGGCCTCATCCGCTCGTGGATTCTTTGCGGCTTTTTGCGGCGATTTCTTAAGAGGCCCTCCCAGCCTGCTCATTTTCATGGCTATGGGATTATTTGCACCGCTCTAGCGTGGTTCAAATTTTATTGGGTCAACACACTCTGGCGCGGTAGCGCCGGTAGGGTCCGCTCTCCGAGCGGACCGCAGCCGGCTTCCCACGGCTATGATATTTCTTAAACTATTTTACGCACCTTACACCTGAGCAGAGCTGCGGAACACCCGCTCCACGGCGGTGCGACGGTAATCGAAAATACGACCCAACTGCCGGCGCACCCAGAGCGTGTGCACGAGGTCTCCGAGCGGACCAAAGGTCAGGGCGTAGGTCACGTGATCGGTCATCAATACGCCGCCGTCGCGCGGCTCGAATCGATGCTCATGATACCAGAGCCGGTAGGGGCCGATGCGTTGCTCGTCCACAAAGCTGACGCCGGGCGTGACGTGACGGATTTCGGTCAGCCAGTTCACCCAGCAGCCAGGAAAGATACGGATGCGGTAGGCAATGAGCTGGCCGGCATGCATGGGGCCGGGATCGCCCAGGATGCGAAACTTCATCTCGGGCGGCGTGAGCGCATCGAGATTGCGCGGCGTGGAAAAATATTCCCAGACGCGGGCGGGATCGGCCGGGATGAATTGCGAGCGTTCGAGCGTGTGGACCATGACGGTCCTGTGAATACGGCCGGAGCCAGTGACGGGATGCGTCCACCGCTAAGCGTTTAGGCCGGTGTTCCGCCCAGCCACTGCCGGACGGCACGGAGTCGCTCGGGGGTGCCCAGCAGGAGGAGATGGTCGCCGGGTTCGAGGCGCTCGGCGGCATGGGGATTCGAAATCCGCCGGCCGCCGCGCTGGATGCCCACGATCAGGACGTTGTGCTGCTGCGGGAGGCGCAGCTCAGCCAGAGTCGCTCCGGCATGCTGAGTTTCGGTCAGGGCCACGGTTTCCAGCAGGCATTCGTCAAAGTCATCCCCGGCCGTCTTGCCGGGACGGATGAGCTCGGCCCGGGCGCGCGCGATGTCGGCGGGAGTGCCGAGCAGCAGCAGGCGGTCGCCGGAATAAAGCGGCTGGGAGGGCTCGGGCGCGACGATGAGGTGCCCCTGGCGATCAATCTCGACCACCGTGCAGTTGAAGCGGCTGCGAATGCGGAGCGCCGCAATGGTTTGCCCGGCACAGGCGGCGGGCTCGGGCAGGTGGCATTCCTCGACATTGAGCTGCCAGCCCTCGGTCGTGGTCATGAAACGCTGCGCTGCGCCCGCCACGGGCTGGGCGACCGGCCGGTGCTCCAAGACCTCGCTCAGGCTATGCTGCCAGTGGCTGTGCCAATAGATGAGCCTTTGGGAGAAGACGGCCACGACCCCGGCCGCGAGACCGCCGATGACCAGCCACACCCATTGGGGCAGAGCGGCAACGGGCAGGATGCGGGAAATCCAGTAGGCCAGGCCGAGGGCGCCGATGACCTTGATGCCGTTTTCGACCAAGGGTCCGGGCAACCGGGTGTGCGTGCGGGCGGTCTCGCCGAAAATCAGGGCGAGCGTGGACACGTTGCGCCAGACGGCGACGAAGGGCACGAGCGCGACCACTCCGAGGACACTCCAGAACACGATGCGCAGCACCGCAGGATCGAGACCCGCGACCAACGGACTGTCCTGCAGGGTGTTCAGGATCAGATCCGAAAAGGAAAACAGTCCCGTGATCAGCAGCAGCTCCAAACCGATGTGCAGCAGCCGGCGGCGGCCGAGCTGCCACCAAAGCCCCCGGTCGCGTGCGCCGCCAAGGTGCGACAGCCAACCGTGGTAGGCCTCGAGCCCGCGCGTGAGCCAGCCGGGTTCCATGCGTTCCACAAGCCCGAGGATCGTGTCGGCCCGCCGGTTTATAATCGGCGCAAGGAACACCGTGAGGATGGAGACACCCACGGCGACCGGGTAATATTTCTCCGGCAGGATGCTCATTTGCACCCCGAGCTGGGCGATGAGGAACGAAAACTCACCGATGGGCGTGAGTGCGAGTCCGGCGCGGCGGGCCTCGGCCGGCGGCACGCCGACGGCGATGAGGGCGGCGCCGCAGGCGAGGGCGCGCAGCACGATCATGAGCAACCCGAGGCCGAGAATGACAGGCCACACCTCGGCGAAAAGCCGGACATCAATCATCATGCCGATGGCCACGAAGAACACGCTGCTGAACATGTCGCGCACCCCGCCAAACGCGCGTTCGATGCCGGCCTTCTGCGGAATCTCCGCCACAATCGCGCCGAGCAAAAAGGCGCCAAGGGCTAGCGAGTAACCGGCTTTCACGGTCATGATCGCCATGAGGAAAAGCACGCCGGCGACGATGATGGTGCGGATCTCGGGATCACCGGCAGTCTCCAGCCGGCGCAGGAGCCGCGGGATAAACAGGAGCCCGGCACAGACGAGCAGGATCACGAAAGCTCCCAAACCGGCGACTTGTCCGCCCACGCCGGGGCCCGCTGCCGCGCCCGCACCCTGAGCCGCGAGCACGGCAAGCATCACGACGGCAACCACGTCCTCAAGCACGGTAACGCTCACGGCCAACTGACCGGGCCGCGTGTGGTCGAGGTTTAGATCCTGCATGACCTTGGCGATCACCACGGAGCTGGAAACCATGAACATCGCGGCGATGAACAGGCTCTGCGTCGAGGTCCACCCGACGACGGTGCCGAGCAACTGGACAAGATTAAGCACCAGAAACGCGCCGAGCCCCGTAGCGACCAGCGTGGTGAGCCCCATCTGCCGCAGTTTCGTGAGGCTGAGGCCCAGCCCAATGCCGAACATCAGGAAAACGAGTCCGATCTGGGAAAGCGTCTCGATTCGCGCGACATCGAGCACGAATGAAAACGGCGGCGTGAAGGGGCCGACCACGATGCCCGCCAGCAGGTAGCCCACGATGGCGGAAAGGCCGACGCGTTTGCAGAGTGCGCCGGCGATGCCGGCCGCGATGAGCACCAGGGCGAGGTCTTGGATGAGATTGATGCCTTCCATATCGGGAGGGGCAGGTTGCAGCATCCCGCGCGCAGCAGGAAGGCCTTATTTCGTTTGCCTGCAAAAATCGCCATCGGACCGACCGGTTAGCCTTGGCATGCCGGAAAGATGCGGTGAGGGTCAGCGCTCCAGCGGCCGGGCGATGAACGTCCGGGCCTGAAATCATCCCCATGCCATCCAGACCTTATCCGCCCTCGGAGGGCGCCGACAACCCGCTCATGGAGCAGTTGCAGCGGCTCGGCCCCGTCCTGTGGGTCATCCCGCTCCTCGTGATCGCGCTTTTTGCCGCGCTCACCAGTTACTACACCGTCCAGCCCGAGGAGGAGGCGGTGGTCAAACGCTTCGGCCGGGTCATCGCGATCAATCCGCCGGGCCTGCACTTCAAGCTGCCCCTCGGCGTGGACCGCGTGCAGTTCGTGCCCACCGCCCGCGTGCTCAAGGAGGAGTTCGGCTTCCGCTCCGGTGGCGGCGACGCCCGGGGCCAGTATATCAAGAACCGCACCCACCGGGACGAGTCGCTCATGCTGACGGGCGACCTGAAGGTCATCGACGTGGAGTGGGTCGTCCAGTTCCAGATCGCCGATGCCGACAAGTTCCTGCACCGCGCCCGCCAACCCATCCAGACGCTGCGCGACATCTCCGAGGCCGTGATGCGCCGGGTCGTGGGCAACAGCCTCGGCAGCGACGTGCTTACCGAGAAACGCGTGCAGGTGGCCACCGCCGCGCGGTTGGAGCTGCAGGACATTCTCAACAGCTTCGACCTCGGCATCCAGATCAACACCATCGAGCTGCAGGACGTGACCCCGCCCGATTTGGTGAAGCCCGCCTTCAACGAGGTGAACCAGGCCGAGCAGGAGCGCGAGCGCCTGATCAACGAGGCGGAAAAGCGCCGCAACCAGGTCATCCCACGCGCCGAGGGTCAGGCCAGCCAGATCATCGCCGAGGCCGAGGCCTATCGCGCGGAGCGGGTCAACCGCTCGCGGGGCGAGGCCGGCCGTTTCTCGGCGATCCTCACGGAATACAAGCGCGCGCCGGAGATCACGCGCCAACGCCTGTATCTGGAGATGATTGACAACGTCCTGCCCAAGGCCGGGCCGGTTTACATCATGGAGGAGGGCGCAAATTCGCCCCTGCCTCTGCTCAACCTGGGCCAGCCTCTCGGCGGCTCCACCGGAGGAAAATAACCATGAACCGTTTTTCTGCCGCCATTGGCGGTTTCGTCATCCTGCTGGGCATCGGGGCTTTCGTGCTCTTTTCCGCCGCCTACACCCTCGATGAGTCCGAGCAGGCCATCGTCATCCAGTTCGGCGCGCCCGTGGGCGACCCGGTGACCACGCCGGGCCTGCATTTCAAGACGCCCTTCATCCAGGAGGTGCGACGCTTCGACAAGCGGCTCTACTCCTGGGATGGAGACCCGAATCAGATTCCCACCCGCGGCGAACAGTTCATCTCCGTGGACACCACCGCCCGCTGGCGCATCGCCGATCCACTGCTGTTCATGCAGCGCGTCCGCGACGAGCGAGGTGCCACCCTCCGGCTCAACGACATCCTCGACTCCGTGGTGCGCGACCAGATCTCGGCCACCGATCTGCTGGAAATCGTGCGCTCGAAGGACTGGCGCGTATCCGAGGAGGATCTCGCCCGCGCCCAGGCCGTGAGCGAGACCGACGAGGAAATCCTGCGGCAGCGGGTCGCCTCGGGCCGCGAGGAACTCACCAAGCTGATCCTGGAAAAAGCCCGCGCGCAGATGCCGACCCTCGGCATCGAGCTGGTGGACATCCGCATCAAGCGCGTGGACTACGTCGAATCCGTCCAGCAGCGCGTCTTCGAGCGCATGATCGCCGAACGCCAGCGGATCGCGGAGCAATTCCGCTCCGAGGGCCAGGGTCGAGCCGCCCAGATCGACGGTCAAACGCAGCAGCTCCTTGCCCAGATCCGCTCCGAGGCCCAGCGCCGCGCCGAGCTGATCCGCGGCGAAGCCGATGCCGAGGCCACGCGCGTTTACAACGAAGCTTTCGGAGCCGATCCCGAGTTCTTCTCGTTCTTTCGCTCGCTGGAGAGCTACAGCCGCTCCATCGGCAGCAAGACGACGATCTTCCTCGGCCCGGACTCCGACTACGTGCGCTACCTCCGCAAATCAGGCCTGCCGGAATAACCCCGGTCGCACTGCGGCAGAATTGCGGAGCGAATCCAGTCGTTGCGACCGGCTCATCATTTGAGCCGGCGCAACGACGATTCAGCCTTGCCGCACGCGCACTACGGCGCGGCATACCCTTGCGGGTGGGCCTCGTGCCATTTCCAAGCAGTGGCCACGATGGACTCGATATCGGGATACCGGATGACCCAGCCGAGTTCGGTCCTGGCTTTGGTGGCATCGGCGTAAAGGGCGGGCGGATCACCGGCGCGGCGGGGCGCGGCGACGTAGGGGACTTTGCGGCCGGAGATTTTCTCCACGGCCTTGATGACCTCGAGCACCGAGGTGGGCTTGCCGGTGCCGAGATTGTAGAAAAGGGCCGCGCCCGGGGTTGCCAGCTTGTCGAACACCGCGATGTGCGCGCGGCTGAGGTCGTCCACGTGCACGTAGTCGCGCAGGCAGGTGCCGTCCGGGGTGGGGTAGTCCGTGCCAAACACCTGCAAAGGCGGTCTGACCCCGCTGGCGGCGTCAAACGCGAGGGGGATGAGGTGCGTCTCGGGATCGTGGTGTTCGCCGATGGCACCGTCCGCCGCGGCACCGGCGGCGTTGAAATAGCGGAAGGCGGCAAAACTCAGCCCGTAGGCGCGGGCCAGCGCCTTAAGGGTGTTTTCCATGTCCAGCTTGGTCTGTCCGTAGGGGTTGATAGGGACTTGCGGGGTGTCCTCGGTGATGGGCATCTTCTCCGGTGTGCCGTAGGTCGCGCAGGTCGAGGAGAAGACGAATTTTTTTACCCCGGCGCCGAGCATGCAGCGCAGCAGGTGCAGGGTGGCGGCGACGTTGTTGAAATAGTATTTGAGCGGGTCGGTCACGCTCTCGCCGACGTAGGCGTAGGCCGCGAAGTGCATGACGAGCTCAATCTTCTCCTTCCGGAGGATTTTGCCGACCTCCTTCTCATTGCCAAGATTGGCGGGATAGAGGGGGACATCGGCCGGCACCGCCGCCCGGTGCCCGAAGACCAGATTGTCGAGCACGACCGGCCGGTGGCCGGCGGCAAGGAGCTGCCGGACACAATGACTTCCGATGTAACCGGCGCCGCCAACGACAAGAACGTTCATTTCGGGAGCGTTGTATTGCTTTCGGGGCGGGGATGGCTAGCGATTTTCGTTTCATAAGTGATGAAGCCCTCCCGCATTGTGATCACCGGCGTCGGTCTGACGGCCCCCAACGGCAATACGCTGGCCGAGTTTCGCGCCAATCTCCTCGCCGGCAAAGCGGGCATTGAGCGCATGGAAATCCGCTACATGGGCAGCCAGCTCGCGGGGGTCTGCCACTACGATCCGCTGAAATACCAGAAAAAGAAGGAAGTGCGTGTGGGCACGCGGGCCGGCAGCATCAGCATCTACTGTGCCCGCGAAGCTCTTGCCGACAGCGGGGTGAATTTTGAAACGCTGCCGAAGGACCGCGTGGGCATCTACATCGGCTGCACCGAGCACGGCAACGTCG